>JAEEGF011107135.1_pt1 | contig 13041 bp, 9 predicted proteins | sample 9134171 | NCBI WGS metagenome assembly JAEEGF01 (sample SAMN16246542, study PRJNA631951) | gut metagenome | biome: gut microbiome; feature: rumen; material: AP-attached | host: Bos | place: Iran: Karaj | collected 2018-10
TCAAATCATTCAAATCGGTACAAATCAAACAAATATATTTTGAAAGATTTGAAAAGATTTGTGAGATTTCTGTCACATAGTGACACTCATTATTGGATGTTTAGTACATGCGAAACTTGAATAATTAATAAATGAATAATGAATAATATATAACCTATACCGATAATATATATATACTGCAGACAATAAAACGCCACAGGGTGCGTTAATTTTATGGTGTCATTATTGACTCCTACGAATACTCGGAAAAATGAGGAGAAAAATATTATCCATAATACTATCAGTAATCACTATAACGGCATGGGCTGCTGACGAGGCCGCCACATACGCCGGCCACTCTGTGTTGCGCTCAGGCAGCTGGGCCAAGATACAGGTGTGGGGCACTGGCATACGCCGACTGACTAACGACGTGATACGCCGTGCCGGTTTCAGCGATATGTCAAAGGTCAGAATTTACGGCTACGGCGGTGCACTGGTACCAGAGACCTTGACACAGGACTACATAGCTTCTCACGATGATTTGCAGGAGATACCCACCTGCACAATAGGAGGCGAGAAATACTTCATGGCACAAGGAAGCGTGAGCTGGAGCTCTGCTGGAACTACTCTGCGTACGCGCAACCCATACTATGACTACGGATGCTACTTCATCACAGAGGGCAGCGGAGAACCCCTGACGACCACTGAGGAGGAATTGCTCAACACGCAGAAGAATGACTACAGTTCCTATCACTACCTGTACGAGAAGGACCAGTATGCCTGGCACCAAATAGGACGTAACCTCGTGGAACTCTCCACCATTGAGAACGGAGAGACGGAGGAGTATCAGATTATAGTGCCTAAAGGCAACACGTCTGCAAACTTCCGTATCGTGATAACAGCACAGGCTAATGCATCATACACAGTGAAGGTGGGAGGCTCCTTTACATCTTCGGCATCGATGAAGAAATCGTCTGAATATGACAAGGCCGTGTTCCGCACTATCACTGGCGCGATAAAGGAGGAAGACCTGACAAGTGCTGAGACAAACGCCGACGGCGACTATATAGTGCCAGTGCAGATAGCCTGTACGGCTGACGGTCCGATACGCCTTGACTATATCGCTGCATCTTTTGACACCCCTTACGAGGCACAGAATCTGGGCACCTCATACGACGCCGCGGAATATGTGTATAACATATCCAATCAGGACCACCATGCCGACGAAGCAGTAGATATGCTCATCATCATACCTACATCACAGAACGTGCTGAAACAGGCAGAGGCCCTGGCTGAGCTGCATCGTGTGAATGACGGCATGACAGTGCGCATAGTACCGGCAGACGAACTGTATAATGAGTTCTCAAGCGGCACGCCCGACGTATCGGCTTACCGCAGGTACCTGAAGATGTATTACGACAAGGACCAGACGGAGGACAAGTCACAGACGATAAAGACCTGTCTGCTGTTTGGCGACTGCGTATGGGACAACCGCATGATTACCCTCAACGGCACATCATACAATCCCGACAACTATCTGCTGGCATATCATACGGAGAACTCATACAACACGCTGAACAGCATAGTGAGCGATGACTTCATAGGAATACTACAGGACAACCAGACGATACACGCTGACGGTTTCTCTAACCGTAACATGAGGATAGACGTGGCGGTGGGACGACTGCCGGCAGCCAACAGTACACAGGCGCAGGCCATGGTGAATAAGATTACGCACTATGTCACCACTTCGCCTGCCGGAGCATGGCAGAACGAGATGATGTTCATAGGCGATGACAGCGACAACAACAGCCACATGCGCAACATCAACGCCAACGCAGACGACATAAGGAAGATGTTCCCCGGCTATGAAATAAAGAAGGTGATGTTTGACGCATACGAGAAGACACAGACATCTACCGGAGAGCAATATGCTGACGTTGAGACGTTGGTAAACAAACAGATAGCCAACGGAGCACTGGTAATGAACTATGGCGGACACGCCTCTGAGACTCAGTTGGCTGACGAGAAGATGCTGTTGCTTGCGGACTTCAAGAACATGCGCTGCGACAACTACCCTCTGTGGTTCACCGCCGCCTGTGAGACGATGCCTTTCTCTTCACTTACCGACAACATAGGCAAGACCGCCATACTCAACGCTGACGGTGCCGCCGTGGCTTTCGTGGGTACGGCAGGAACAGTGCTTGAGGAGATGAACTCTCGTATCAATAAGTACTTCATGAGATATGTATTGTCATTTGATGATGACGACCAGCCTGTGACCATAGGCGAAGCCCTGCGACGCTCTAAAAACAGCCTTATAGAAGGAACTGATGCCAGAGTGGGTACCGACATAACGATAAACAAGCACCACTACCAGTTGCTCGGCGACCCTGCCATGAGACTGGCACTGCCGCAATACAAGGCTGTGGTGGACGAGATAGACGGACAGTACCTGTCGGCTGAGGATGAAAACATTGTATCGATAAAGGGCAATAGCATAGTAACCGTCAAGGGACATATAACCGACAGGCAGGGTAATGATGCGAAGAACTTTAACGGTACGGCAAGAATAACGGTAAAGGACAGCGAGCAGACCATAACATGCAGGGACCAGACTGACGCCACAACAGTATTCACGTTCCTGGATTATGACTCCAAACTCTTCAGTGGCACATGCAACGTGGTGGACGGTGAGTTCTCACTGACTTTCCACACTCCTATTGACATTCACGATGACGGCAATAACGGTCTTATCACCATATATGCACGCGATGCGACTAACGCCATATCGGCTAACGGTGAGACAAAGCGCTTCAAAGTGGAGGGACTGGAAGAGGTAGTAAGCGACGGTGTGGGACCGGCTATCTATGCTTACCTCAACACTCCTGCCTTCACCAACGGTGCCGCGGTGGGTTACACCCCGTACTTCGTGGCTGAGATTACTGACAAGGACGGCATCAACGTGGTGGACGGCTCTATAGGCCACAACCTGGAACTGACGATTGATAACGACGCTACGATGACATACGACCTCAACGCTAACTTCGTATTTGAGGCCAACAGCTATGAGAGCGGACAGACATACTATGTGCTGCCTGCACTCTCTGCCGGATATCACACTCTGAGTTTCCGTGCGTGGGACCTGCTGAACAACAGCAGCACCGTGTCACTCAACTTCTATGTGACCAAAGGCCTACAGCCTACCATTGACGATATAAGCGTAAGTCCTAACCCTATAACGTCATCAGCCACATTCTATGTGACACACGACATGCAGGGCAGCGAGGCCGACATATATATAGACATCATAGACACGAGCGGACGCATAGTGGAGACACTGCACTGGACCGATGCCCTGTCTGATGCCAACAAGACCTCCACTTATAAATGGACTCCTGAGGAGGTAAGCCGCGGACTGTATCTCTACAAGGTAAGGATGTCGGCTAACGGCAGCAAATATGTATCTAAGACAAAGAAACTGATAATAGCAAGATAAAATGATGAAAAAGACTCTCTTTATAGTAATGGCAATGTGCATAGGCACTGTTGCGAAGGCTGACGAAAAGGTCTCTATGTTTAACCCTATACACACCGCTGTGGTGTCACAGACCATAGCGCCTGATGCACGTGCCGGCGGTATGGGTGACGTGGGTGCCGCTACCGACCCTGACGTGGCGTCACAGTTCTGGAACCCGGCGAAGTATCCTTTCTGTATATCGCGTGCCGGCATCGGACTGAACTATACTCCGTGGCTGCGCCAACTGGTAAACGACATGAACATAGCCTATCTCTCTGGATACTATCGCATAGGCGACTACTCTGCCGTGTCGGCATCACTGCACTACTTCTCTCTCGGTGAGGTGTATTTCAGTGACGGCAATGGTAATGTGAGCGATATGACCATTAAGCCATACGAGATGTCTATCGACGCCGGTTACTCGCTGATGTTGTCAGAGACATTCTCTATAGGTGCGGCTGTACGCTATCTGTTCTCTGACATGTCTTACTCTGCCACTGAGGAGGTGTCAGCATCGGGTGCTTTTGCCGCTGACTTGTCATGCTATTATCAGAACTACGTCAACATAGGTCAGCGTGAGTGTCAGCTGGGACTGGGTCTTAACATCAGCAACATAGGCTCAAAGATAACATTCGGCGGCAGCGACCGCTCTGAGTTTATACCTACAAACCTGAGACTGGGTGCGTCGCTGATGATTCCTATCAACGAGTATAACCGCTTCACCATAGCTGCCGACGCTAACAAGCTGCTCGTGCCTACATATCCTAAGAAACAGGAGGGCGAGGATGCAACGACGTATGACGACCGCGTGCAGCGCGAGTATTACGATGTCGGCTCAATAGCTGGTATATTCAAGAGCTTCGGCGATGCTCCCGGCGGTTTCAAGGAGGAAATGCAAGAGATACAGTGGAGCGTAGGTGCGGAGTACACCTACAATGACAAGTTCTCTCTGCGCGCCGGTTATCACGATGAGGCACAGAACAAGGGTAACCGTAAGTATTTCACCGTGGGTGCAGGCTTTAAGATGAATGTATTCTCTCTTGATGCAGCATACGTAATATCAACGGCTCAGAGCAACCCTCTGGACCAGACGCTCCGCTTCTCACTGAACTTTGACCTTGACGGAATAAAAGACTTGTTGGGAAGGAGGTAATGCCTCTATAAAGACAAAAAAAAGAGCCAAACGACTACCTTAATGTATCGTTTGGCTCTTTTACGTTATTATAACTGACCGTGTCTGTCGGTTCTGCAGTATTGCTGTATTCTACAGGGTTACGATATCCTCCTGAGTTACTGTACTCTCCTGAGTTGCTATATTCAGCCGCATCATTGTATTCCACTATCTCTCCGTCACTTCGCTGAGCTTTCTTCTCAGCAGCAGACACTACAGCGGCTCCGCCGGCAGCACCTGCCGCAGCTCCTACCAACGTACCGAGGTCACTGCCATGCGCACCACCCACGATGCCTCCTATGGCTGAACCCACTACGGCACCTAACGAGGCACCAGACAAGGCACCACCGCCGATATTGCCACATGAGCTGAGCAATGACAAGCAGCATGCTCCCAATATAAGATTTCTCATAGGCTTATTTCTTTATTATCTTGACAAAACGTAAGACCTTCTTTATGAGAGAGCGGTCTTTCTTGTCTATATGAGTCTCTAATATCCTCGTGCCCTTGACCAACGGCTTAATGTTATAGTCGGCTATAGAGGCAGGTATAAGACATGAGTGTCCCTCATGCAGCACTATCTCTTTCTCCTCACCGTCATATCCGTTGAAGGAGAACTGGCAAGCGCCCTTGATGCACATGGAGATAATAAAGGAGTCATACTTCACCAGATTACGGTGGAAGGTTTCTGAGATATCCATCACGCGCACATCAAAGAAAGGTGTGTCTATCACCTGTGCCGCAGTCTCAAGGGTATTGCCGTAATGCGTACGGTAATCGGGCAGTACGTTGAAGTCTATGGCATCTATTGCCTGCTCGGTATGCAACTGTCGCGGCCGCCCGTCAAGTCCGGGACGGTTATAGTCAAATATACGGTATGTAACGTCACTTGACTGTTGCACCTCTGCCAGCAACACCCCGCCACATATAGCGTGTACCCTGCCGGCTGGTATGTAGAACACATCGCCTGGCCTCACCTCATGACGTGCCAAGACGTCGCATATAGTACCATCGGCTACACGACGTTTGTATTCCTCCTTGTCTATATTGCTTTTGAAACCGGCATAGAGCGCTGCCCCCGGTTCGGCGTCAATGATGTACCACATCTCTGTCTTGCCGAACTTACCATGACGTTTGGCTGCCAACTCATCATTGGGGTGCACCTGTATGCTGAGATCGCTCTGCGCATCTATAAACTTTACCAGCAAAGGCAGTTTGCCTCCATACTGTTTGAAGACAGCCTCACCAAGCAGGGCACTACCCCACTCCTCCACAACATCTATAAGACTCTGGCCACTCTTGGAGCCATTGGCCACAATGCAGGGACTTGACTCCACTGCCGAGACTTCCCAACTCTCGCCTATAGGGTCATCAGTCTGACACAGTCCCTTGTATGACTGTAATCTATGACCGCCCCACACCACCGTGTGCATATTAGGCTGAAAGAGCAAAGGATATACTGCCATGTCTGAGATATTATTATGAAAAACTGCCCCTGGCGTATCGTTTACAGATTCTCTTTTATCTTCTGTATCATCTCTGCGTATTCCTCATCGCTGAGATATACCTCACCCGGATTCATACGGAACACGCCTGGATAGTCAGGACCGCCCTTGTATTTAGGAGCAAGGTGGAAGTGCAGGTGTGACAAGGTATCTGAGTAAGCTCCGTAGTTTATCTTCTCAGGGTTGAACGCACGCTGCATAGCGCGTGTAGCCTGTGCCACGTCAGCCATGAAGTCATTACGCTGCTGGTCATTGAGCTCGTTGAGGTCATTAACGTGATGGTCATAAGCCACGAGGCAACGTCCACGGTATGTCTGCTCTTTGAAAAGGAATAGACGAGACACGCGCAAGTGGCATATTTCTATCATCAGGTCTTTCTGTGTCTGATTGTTAGTGCAATACAGACAATCTTTTGGATCACTATACATTTTTTTAGTTATGAGTTATGAGTTATGAGTTAAAATTACGAGTTATGAGTTTTGAGACCCACCCCAAACCCTCCCTGTGAGGGAGGGAGCTGTTAGCAAAGGGATAAAGTCATTATTAATTATTAGTTAATTTATTAGTTACTAGTTTAGTCCCTGACCGCGCCGCCCTCACCATGAGAGAGTGATTAGCAAAGGGATAAATTAATTATTAATTATTAATTATTAATTATGCATTATGCATTGTGAGTTGTGCATTCACCTTATCGTCTCAAGTGCCGACTTTAACTCCATCAGCTGGTCACGCACTTCTATGAGGTCTTCTATTATCTTGGCACTCTTATCTGCTCCGCTGCGGTTGGCATGCATCATCTTACGGGCGTTGGCTAACTTGAAGCCGCGCACCTTGACAAGATTATATATCACACGCAACTCCTCTATGTCACTCTTGCTGTACTGACGTACCTTGTTACCCACAGTGCGAGGCTTGAGATGAGGAAACTCCCTTTCCCAATAGCGCAGAGTGGAAGCGGAGAGTCCAAACATCTCTGACACTTCCTTGATAGAGTAATATGCCTTTAAGTCCTTATTTAAATTAAGAGCCATCTGTTTATCTCACTTTTATATGTAGATACTCACTTTTCTTTCTATGCAAATGTACTAAAACAATTTCAGCCAACAAAATATTTTGTGTTAAATTTCGTCAGCCAAACGGTACACATCAGCTTTTTCTCCCACTACCCACAGTATGTCACCTTTTTCAAATCTATATGTAGGCGGTATCTGCGTCAGCGTTTCCTCATCCTCTTCCAATCCCACCAACATACAGTTGTACTTGTCTTTCAGTCCACACTCTATCAGTGATTTTCCGAAGAATGGGCTGTTGCTGTGTATTATCAGGCGGCGCAACTGCATCTCGTGGTCTATGGTGTCATCCTCCTCGGGTTGTATCTCAAGGTTCATACTGCCAGTAAGCTTGGTCAATTGCTCATCATTACCAATGACACGGAACACGTCACCAGGCAGCAACATATCATTTGCCGAAGGTATGTTGATATGTATGCGGCCACGCTGTATGCTGCTGACATGCACGCCGAAGCGCTTACCGAAATTGAGCTCTCGCAACGTCTTGCCTGCCCACAGGGAGTCAGTGGGCAGCTCCACCTCAGATATATGTATGTTCCTATCAAGAAGATGTCCCTCGAATAACGGTCTGCGCTTACCTGAGGCTCTGGAGGCAAACTCCTTGGAACGCAGATTCTGGATAAAGAGACGCTCCAGGCGTATGCTGTTAAGCTTCATCCTGCGTGAATACACAATCCAGCCTAACAGCGCCATTGCAACGACAACCATCAGGGCTTTGGAGAAGTTGAACAGGTAATTACAGATATAGAAGATATAACACAATGCCAGCACCACACGCACCAGGACGGTGAATGTCAACGGTGCCCTGTTATGACGGCTGCTTATCCATAATTGTCTGAACTCCTCACTCCTGTTTTTCTTCATCACCATAGCACGCAGGAAAGGCGCAAGACAAAGGATAGAGACAATGCCACACACCATGCTTGCCCACGGCTGGGGGATGAGATTTATGATAAACTCATAAACAAACGTCAACATAAGAAGTGTTATCGTTGTTGACAATACCGCATATATCAATGTGTTTATGACGAGGTCGCGCAACAGGTTCCTCCAATAGCTCTCTGAGTGGTTACCGTTAGAGGGAGCAATGTCTGAGAGTTTGTTTATACGACTTATCCAAACCTTAGGCAGATGATTCTCTATAATGTTATACACAGGAACAGAGCCGCGTATCATATAAGGTGTAAGGAATGTAGTAATGACAGACACTGTTACGACCACCGGATAGAGAAAGGCATCTATCACTCCGAGAGCCAAGCCCAGTGCTGCTATGATGAAAGAGAACTCTCCTATCTGCGCCATAGAGAATCCACAACGCATGGCGGTCTTCAACGGTTGACCGGAGAGCATAAAGCCTAAGGTGCCTAACACACTCTGACCTAATATTATTGCTAACGTTATAATGAGTATTGGCAACCACTGCTCAAAGACTATGTGTATGTCAACAAGCATTCCTACACCGACGAAGAATATAGCTCCGAAGAAGTTCTTTACAGGAGTTACAAGTTTCTCTATCTTCTTCGCTTCCACTGTCTCTGCCAATATGCTTCCCATCACAAAAGAACCAAAAGCCGGACTGAAGCCTACCACAGAGGCATACACCGCCATGGCACAGCACAGGGCCAGAGAGACTATAAGTAACACCTCGTCATTTATCAGGCGGCGACAACTACGCAGTATAGTAGGAATAAAGAACAAGCCTGCCACAAACCACAACACAATAAAGTAAACGATGTTTAACAGGCTGGCTATCATCTGACCGTTGCTTGCATCGTTGTCTCCTTTGGCTATCGTAGTAAGAACCACCATCAGGACTATGGCAAGGATATCCTCTAATATCAACACACTCATGACAAGAGAGGAGAACTGTTGTTGTTTCAGTCCCAGGTCATCAAAGGCCTTATAGATAATAGTGGTGGATGACATAGCAAGCATTCCCGAGAGGAACAGGCCGTTCATCTCTGACCAACCAAAGCCATGGGCCACTATGATGCCTATGGTCATCATGGAAAATACTATCGTAATGGCTGCAATGATTGGTGCCATGCCCATCCTGAGTATTTTCTTAAAGGAGAAGTCAAGGCCCAAAGCAAACAACAAGAACATAACGCCTATGTCTGACCATGTCTTTATGTTCTCATTGTCAACCACAGACATCATAAACGTCATATTGGGAGATACCAGGACACCAGCCATAATATATCCCAAGACTAACGGTTGCTTCAGCTTCTTGAATATCAACGTTACGACAGCCGCCGTCACCAATATCAATGCAAGGTCTTGTATGAGAGATGGTATATCGTGCATTTTCCTTTAATTCATCTTTGCTATGTTAACTATTGTCTCTGCCGCCTTATACATCGTCTGTATGGAGACAAACTCATGAGGACCATGAAAATTGACTGCGCCTGTGAATATGTTTGGGCAAGGTAATCCTTTGAAGGATAACTGCGCACCATCTGTCCCGCCACGTATAGGCTGTATCTTAGGCTCTACGCCGGCTTCTTTCATAGCCTTGACAGCCCTTTCCACTATATGTGGATGAAGAGAGATTTTCTCCAGCATATTATAGTATTGGTCCTCTATGCTGACATGGCATACCTTGTCGCCATATTTTACCTTCATCCTCTCAACTATAGCAGTGACAATATTCTTACGTCGCAGGAAATTCTTTTTATCATGGTCACGTATTATATATACCAACTCGGCTTTCTCACAACTGCCACTCATCCCAACGAGATGGAAGAAGCCCTCATAGCCTTCTGTCATCTCTGGTATCTGTTCCGCTGGCATCAAGGATGCTATCTCCGTAGCTATACGTGCCGCATTAAGCATCTTGCCTTTGGCATATCCTGGATGGACACTGAGGCCTTTCACCTCTACCTTTGCAACGGCAGCATTGAAATTCTCATACTCTAACTCTCCTAAATCACCGCCGTCAATGGTATAAGCCCAGTCACACCCGAAACACTTCACATCAAAGTGATGAGCCCCCCGACCTATCTCTTCATCAGGATTAAAGGCTATACGTATCTTACCATGCTTTACCTCCGGATGGTCACGCAACCAACATATCGCATGCATTATCTCAGCTATGCCAGCCTTGTCATCCGCACCCAACAATGTCTTGCCATCAGTCACTATCAAGTCCTCACCTACATGGCTGAGCAATTCAGCATAGACCTTCGGACTGCTCACTATTCCTTCTGACAAGAGTATATCACCACCATCATAATGTCTGACAATGCGTGGCGTGACATCCTTGCCACTACAGTCAGGCGAAGTGTCATAGTGACTTATAAAACCTATTACAGGAGTATCTTTAACAATAGACACTCCCTCTGTCAGATAATCTGACGGAGGGAGTGTCGCATAAAGATAGCCTTTGTCGTCAAGCATGACGTCTGCAAGTCCCTCGCTTACCATCTCATCGTATAGATAATGAGCGAAAGTCAATTGCTTCTCTGTACTCGGCGTCGTCTGTGAGTCATCACTTGACTGTGTATCAAAAGCTGTATAACGAATAAAACGTTCTTCTAATGTCATTTACGAATAAAACGTTATTCTAATATCATTTACTTTCTTCTTTTATTGCCTCGCGCACCTTTGCCTCAAGTTCCTCACACAACTCTGGATTGTCTTTCAGTAACTTTAATACGGCATCGCGACCCTGAGCCAACTTTGACTCTCCGTATGAGAACCAAGAGCCTGACTTCTTTATTATGTTCTTGTCAACAGCTATATCAAGTATCTCTCCTACCTTTGATATACCCTCGCCAAACATAATGTCAAACTCACACTTGCGGAACGGAGGAGCAACCTTGTTCTTCACTATCTTTACCTTGGTAAGCTTGCCCAACACTTCCTCACCATCCTTAATAGCTGTGGACGGACGGACATCAATGCGTACGGAAGAATAGAACTTCAAGGCATTACCACCAGTAGTTGTCTCAGGATTACCAAACATTATTCCTATCTTCTCACGCAACTGGTTAATGAAGATACATGTAGTATTGGTCTTTGATATGGTTGACGTCATCTTACGCAGAGCCTGAGACATCAATCTTGCCTGAAGACCTACCTTGTTATCACCCATATCACCCTCTATCTCTGCCTTAGGTGTCAAAGCAGCGACAGAGTCTATTACTATAATATCAACTGCCGCACTTGAGATAAGCTGGTCTGCTATCTGCAGTGCCTGCTCTCCGTTATCTGGCTGCGAAATTAACAGGTTGTCCGTATCAACACCAAGATTCTCTGCATAGAAGCGATCAAACGCATGCTCCGCATCTATAAAGGCTGCAATGCCACCCATCTTCTGAGCCTCAGCGATGGCATGCAAAGCAAGTGTTGTCTTACCTGATGACTCCGGACCGTAAATCTCTATTATACGTCCCTTAGGATAACCTCCTACGCCAAGAGCCAAATCAAGACCAATGGAACCAGTCGGGATGACATCAATATTCTCAATGCTCTCTTCGCCAAGTTTCATGATGGAGCCTTTTCCGAAGTCTTTTTCTATCTTTTGCATAGCAGCTTGAAGCGCTTTCAGCTTCGCCGCTTTCTCGTTTATTTCTTCTGCCATAATATATTAGTTATGAATTATGAGTTATGAGTTATGAGTTGTGAGTTTAAACCCTAATCTTTCAATTAAATCACAGTTCCAAGTCTCCTCCAAAGACTTCTGTCCATGGCAAGCCCTGTTTGTTCAATTGCTCCATGAAAGGATCTGGGTCGAAGTCTTCCACGTTCCATACTCCTGGCTTTTTCCATATTCCCTTAACAAACATCATAGCGCCTATCATAGCAGGTACGCCCGTAGTGTATGACACGCCCTGCATACCTGTCTCCATATAAGCCTCCTGGTGTTTGCAGTTGTTGTAAACATAGTATGTCAGTTCCTTACCATCCTTAACACCACGAATACGACAACCTATGCTGGTCTCACCGTCATAATTCTCCCCAAGGTCTTGTGGATTAGGCAACACAGCCTTAAGGAACTGTAAAGGAACTATCTTCACCTTCACATTCTTACCACTACCATCAGCCAATGGTGCCTCATATTCTATCTCATCAATGCGTGACATTCCGAGATTTTGAATACAGTCAAGATATGTAAGATACTGTTGTCCGAATGTCATCCAGAAGCGAGCCTGCTTTATTGTTGGGTAATTCTTCACCAATGACTCCAGTTCCTCATGGTGCATCAAATAAGATTCACGTGGTCCGATGTTTGGATATGTCAATGCCTTATGTATCTCCAATGGCTTTGTCTCTATCCACTGACCATCCTTATAGTATAATCCGTTTTGCGTTATCTCACGTATATTTATCTCCGGATTGAAGTTTGTGGCAAAGGCTTTATGATGGTTACCGGCATTACAGTCAACGATATCAAGATAATGTATCTCGTCAAAATGATGCTTCGCAGCATACGCTGTATATATGCCAGACACACCTGGGTCAAAGCCACAACCAAGTATAGCTGTCAGTCCGGCATCCTCAAAGCGCTGCTTGTAAGCCCACTGCCATGAATACTCAAAATGTGCCTCATCCTTTGGCTCATAGTTAGCTGTATCAAGATAGTTCACTCCACAAGCCAGACAAGCATCCATTATTGTCAGGTCTTGATATGGCAAGGCAAGATTTACACACAACTCCGGCTTAAACTCATTAAATAAAGCCTTAAGCTGCTCCACGTCATCAGCATCCACCTGTGCCGTGCTTATCTTCATGTTCTTACCTATTCCCTTAGCCTTAATAGCATCAACGATGGCATCGCACTTCTCCTTACTG
>JAEEGF010320443.1_pt1 | contig 13039 bp, 9 predicted proteins | sample 9134171 | NCBI WGS metagenome assembly JAEEGF01 (sample SAMN16246542, study PRJNA631951) | gut metagenome | biome: gut microbiome; feature: rumen; material: AP-attached | host: Bos | place: Iran: Karaj | collected 2018-10
ATCGCGACGATAAGAGCTTACTGGGCATCATCTCCACCGATATCTCGTTGTTTCGCCTGTCGAGGATCTTCACTACCGAGACCTCCTTTGCCGATTCCTATTTCTTCATGATTGGCGATGAAGGACGCTTCTATCTGCATCCTGACTCTACACAACTCTTCACGAAGACCATCTTCACCGATGCCGATCCCGACAAGAATCCCGATATCATCGCTCTGGGGCATCAGATGACTACCGGGCAGCAGGGCAGCATGAGCGTCAGGATCAAGGGCGTGCCCTGCATCGTCACTTATCAGCCTGTGCCCGACACCAACTGGAGTCTTGCCCTCGTCACCCCCGAGCGCACCCTCCTCCGCAGCTACAACCTCCTGGCCTACATCGTCTCTGCCCTCCTCATCATCGGTCTGGTGCTCATCCTGTTCTTCAGCAGCTTCATCGTGACCCAAGCCATCCGCCCCCTCTACAACCTTGCAAAAAAGTTGCAGCGCATTGCCGATGGCCATTACGACGAGACCACTGAACGTACGCGCCACCGCGATGTCGTGGGCCGTTTGCAGAACAGCTTTGCCACCATGCAGGCATCGTTAGACCGTCATGTCAGCGACATCCGGAAGATGAACATCGAAGCCGAGCGACGCAATGAAGAACTCGCCCGTATCAGTGAACTGGCTAAGGAGTCCACCCGTCAGAAATCGCTGTTTATTCAGAACGTGTCCCACCAGATACGTACGCCCTTGAACATCATCATGGGCTTCTCGCAGGTACTCAAGGAAAACAAGGGTGCTATATCGGCAGATGAGGCTAAGGGCATCACCGATATGATGCGCCACAACGCCCAGATGCTCGACCGTATGGTACTCATGCTCTTCGACAGTTCTGCCCGTGGTATCACCGAGGAGACCTATGCCAACCGCGATGAGGAGGTGAATTGCAACGATCTCGCCCGTTATTGCGTCTCAGAGAATCTCAAGCATTTCCCCGATACTCCTGTTAATTTCCTAACCGATGTGTCCGATGACCTCAATATCCACACCAGCCGCCTCTACCTCATGCGCAGTCTCCGTGAACTGCTCTATAATGCCTCTAAATATTCTGATGGTCAGCACATCACGATGCGCATCAATCGTACAGACGACAAGGTGTATTTCATCGTCGAGGATACCGGTCCTGGCATCGCTGATGAATATGTGGACCACCTCTTTGAGATGTTCACCAAGGTTAACGACCTCTCTGAAGGTCTTGGCTTGGGTCTCTCCCTCGCCAAGCGTCATCTCAAGAACCTCGGTGGCGACCTCTTCCTCGATACCACCTACAAAGCCGGTTGTCGTTTCATCATCGAACTGCCCATCGACGAATAAAGCTCGCGCGTGCCTATTAATATTTCGCACGCGAGGAAATGTTAAAAATGATATCTTACTGAAAGATTTTCCCTTTTTTTCTTGGAAGATAGTGGGAATTTTTCCTATCTTTGCGCCACAATTAAAAATTCTATCACAATTAGTTAAACACAAATGAAAAGAAAAGCCGTCAAACAAAGTTTATTCAGTCGTCGGGTGACGCAGATGAAGATGTAGCTCTCCAGGCTATGTTTTGTTCTGTCGTGATTCAGACTGCGCAACTGCGTTTGAAGGTCGTTCTTTGAAGCTTTGCTTCGAAAAACAGCTGCGCCTCAGCAAAGTCTGAAAGTGAACTTTCACTTTGCATTCGGCTTGCATGTTCTTTGACATATTGTTACAACGGTGTGATAGAGACTCAACACAAGTTTCTATGAAGCTCACTGGGCAGAGGCCGCAAGGCTTTGCCCAAATAACTCTTGCGCCCCTTTTTTCGGGGCATTCGGAAACACATTTTTTCAATTTCAACCCATTTTTATGGAAAAGGATTTATTGAAGCTCGACAACGAGCAGTGTGATGACGATTTTGACAAGTTGCTCCAGGGTTTCCTGGACGACGACACAACCTCTGATGATGCTGATACCGAAGATGAAGACACTGTAGATGACAAAACCGACGATGACGTGGGAGATTCCTATCATTTCGGAGGCGAGCGCAACTACATTCCGGAAATCACGAAGGTGGAGATTCAAGTCCAGCCCAACCTGTTCGGTTCGCCCTATGTCAATGGCGACATTGCGGTGACCATCCAAGGCAATGACGACGCAGACTTCGCCGACAACCGTTTCCAGCTGAACGTTCTTGGTGAGGGATATTACCCGATGGCAAACACCAAGACCTATTTCGAGGCTGAGCATCCCACACCCAATGCGATCATGCTCACGATGATGAGTTTTGTTGTCTGGCTGCCAGGCCGCTACACGCTCTACATCCGCGACAACAGCGACGACTCTCTCATTCAGATGCCCTTCACGCTCGACGACCAGTTGCAGGCCACGGTCTCCGATCCGCAACCTTGTCTGCCATGCAGTCCTGAGGACATCCTCACCACGTCGCTTGATGGCTACGACATCAATTGGAACCTTGTGGCGCAGCGACCTGGTATGGCGCAGATTCGCAACTTCATCATCCGCCAGCGTCAGTTCGAGGTCTACAACGAGTTCCGCAAGGGCATGCGTGGCGAGGCGCTTAGTGAGAAAGGCCATCTGCTGATCGGCACACGCAACCGCGACCTCACGTCCAGTCAGCTCTTATGGCTGCAAACGTTGGTGGCCCGTAACTATACGTTCGGTTGCATCGACTGCGGTATGCTCTTCGATGCCTCGCGCAACAATCCCTATGAGCCGTGCTTCGAGGCATTGTCCGACACCGATAACCATGTCTTCTGTCTGACCAATCCAGGCGCCCTCCTTGGGCAAGGCGGAAAGGTCATCGTCAAGAAGATTGTCGAGAAGATCCGTATCAACGAAAGTCGCTATCTGCTTTGGATCTGCGGTTACAAGCAGGACATCGAGACCGTGCTCAGCATGTTTCCTTCGCTTGCTGCCTTCTTCCCCAGCAATCATCGGCTGGAACAGGAGCCGCCCAAGGATTTCGAGCAGGTGCACGCCTTCTTCGACGCCCTCAAGAATGAAAAGCTCTATTGTTCTATCGACGCGATGGACGAGCTCGCTCATGCACTGTTAGAGGGCTGTCACAAGGGCATCCTCTCTTCCTGGACTACGGCCGACATCCGGCAGTTCGTCGTCGAACAGGTGAAGCCTCGCTATCTGGCTCGCTGTTATCAGCAGATCAACGACGAGAGCCTGCCGCAGGTTGAGATTGACGACCTCTGCCTCGACCGGCTCATCAGCATCGAATCCACCTACGAACAGTGTCTCAAAGACCTGGACGAGATGGTTGGACTCGACGAGGTGAAGGAAGGCATCCGACGGATGGCAGCAAACACGAAGTTCTTCGCTGAGCGACGTCATCGCGGACTGACCACCTCGCAGGAAGCCACGTTCCACTGCATCTTCACCGGCAATCCGGGAACCGGCAAGACCACCGTCGCCAAGAAGCTCGGCCGTATTTACCGCGCCTTGGGACTGCTCTCGCGAGGGGATGTCATCGCCGTTGACCGTACCCGACTCGTGGGCCGATACATCGGTGAGACCGAGGAGAATATGAAGGCCATCCTCGACGAGGCGCGTGGCAATGTGCTTTTTATCGATGAGGCTTACACCCTCTACGACGGCGCCAGCGACCGCAAGGACTTCGGCGCGCGGGTCATCGACTCGCTGCTCACCGTGCTCTCGCAACCCGACCCCGACATGCTGGTCATCTTCGCTGGCTACCTGAAGGAGATGGACGCGATGCTCAACACCAATCCCGGACTGATGGGACGCTTCCCTTACAAATATCAGTTCAAGGATTACAATGCCGAGCAACTCTTCATCATCGCCAGCCGCCTTTTGCAGCACGACGACTACCGTCTCTCGCCCGAGGCTGAGGCCCAGCTCCGCGAGTCCATTGCCAAGGCCTATGCACAGCGCGACGCCAACTTCAGCAACGCCCGATGGGTGGAACAGTTCGTTGGCAACGGTATCATCCCCGCGATGGCCAGCCGACTGGCCCAGACCGGCAGCGACGATTATCAGACCATCGAGGCCGTCGACGTCCGTCAGGCCTACGATAAGTTCAATCCTAAAGCCATAGCCCTGAAGCCCCGCCAGAAGGTGGGCTTCAGCGCTTAGGCGCTTTCAACAGAAAAACATATTCTTATGTACAAGATTTTACAAGATCCAGACAATGATCTCCTGCTGGTCATCGAACCGCAGGACTGTGAGCCCGATGGCCCTATGTTTATCTACGACGGTGGCGACACCGCCTTACTCTTCCGCGACTGGTTCAGCAACGTCCGTCTCAATGACATCGGCTCCGTTGCCCGTGAGCAACTGCTGAGCGCCCAAGTCATCTATGTCCTTGAAAAGTCTGGCGACGCCATCGCCCGCGAATACGCCGCTCCCATCCGCATCGTCCGCGATGTCAAAAGCCTGATGATGTAAAAATGAAACTGTCAACTGTCAACTGAAGAATTTATTTGAGTGCTATTATCCGATATATTTCAGGAAGATTTTTAATTCCACATCTTTAAGGATTCCGAAATAATCAAGCCCTGCCCGCTTGAACTCTTTAGCAAGCAATTTATTCTCAAGGAAAGTCTCAGAGGCCTGGGTTAGGTTCTGACGAAGTAACTCCTTGTTTGTCTCTTCATTTCTCTTTCTGTCTTGCCCATCGGGTCTATTTGGTGTCGTAGGAAACTACTGAGTACTTTTGAACCAACGTCACCACGAAAGTATTGGCGATTGGTCGTGAGCATAAACAGCCCTACCACGTCCATCTGGTTCATCCCTAATTTGCTAGCGATAATCTGAAAAAGGAAAATCTCCTGCGGAGCTGTATATCCGTCGGCGCCAATCAGTCTGATGAGGGTCTTTAGATAATCCTCTTTGGCGCGACGCTCCTTGGGGATTTCCTCTTCTATCGGCTCATGTCTGACTTTTAGATTCTCCAGCAGTTTTCTTTCGTCGATGCCCTCAATATGGCAAAGGGTGCAGAAGGCTTCTTTCTCTTCTGGAGTTACCTCCCCATCAGCGATTGCCATTGCTGTCAGGTCGCGGGCTAACTTAAACTCTGGCTCTGTGACCGCTGTTAGAAATCGATTGATTATGCTCATATAATGATTTTCTTCTTAAATTTATTGAACTATCGCAAAGGTAGTGCTTTTTCCCGCTATCTTGAGCATGCTCAAATCGTTCTCCGAATCACCATCTTGGTTATTATGCCTTAAAGGCCTGTAAGATCAAACTTATAAACTTTTTCTTCTGCCTGTATTTGTTCGAAAAAGGTTATCATGTAGATGGGATAGTAAATAACCCTCCCCTTTATCTGAATATTCTCTTGACAGAACACATAAGCCATTGGTACAGCATATTCTTCATTCTCCATCACATTAGAAAGTGCATTATGCCGTTCATAGTCCTTACCAGACTTGACCTCTATCGGCAGCATGTTACCAGCATACTCTACCACAAAGTCCAACTCTCCTTGCTTCTTGCTGTTGAAATAGTATAGTGAATGTTGCTGTGCTTCAGAGAAACCATGAGCATACAGTTCCTGGGCAACAAGGTTTTCAAAAACAGAGCCAAAGTTGATGTTTGGATTCGGGCTAAGCAATCTAGCCTGAATGTTCCCTCCATACAAGGCAGCAAGCAGCCCTACGTCGTTGAGGAAAAGTTTGAACAGGTTTCGCTGTTTGTTCAACAGTAGAGGGACTCGTGGCTCCTCGACATTATATGCAGGGATAGCCACACCTGCATCCCTGAGCCATAAAAAACTGTTCTCGTATTTGCTGAACCGTGCCTTTTCGTTCAACTCTTTAAGAATAAAGCGTTTATTTTTTGCATTAAGCTCGGATGGTATAAGGTCATAGATTTCTTCTATCTGCAACTTGTGGTCATGATCATATTGGGTGATGTCTCTCTTATAGGTGCGAATGATTCCACGCTGTTCCTCATACACTCTGCGCAAGTTGTTAGTGTCAAGATACTTTTGAACAGCCGCGGGCATTCCTCCAACGATAAGATATAGGCGAATGGCCTCCAACATTCTCTTGTGAATAAATTCATCAACAGGTCTCTTCTCCTCAAAACACGTTCGCAAATGGCTAATGACATCTGTGCCAATACCAATAGCCTCAAAGAATTCCAGAAGGTCAAGGGGATACATTTCTATCTCATCCATGTAGCCCACGGGGACACTACGCAGGTCATCCAACTCAACACCAAGCAAAGAGCCACTCATCACATACTTGTAACTGCCCTCTTCCACAAGGAACTTAATGGCTGTTACTATCTCCTTACACTCCTGCACTTCATCGAAGAAAATCAATGTTTTCCCCGGAACCAATGGCTTTTTTGTGAAGGCTGACAGTCGCAACAACAAATCTTTTGCTCCTTTTTGTTCGCTGAACAGTTCGATGGCATCGGGCTGTTCTACGAAATTGATTTCAACAACATTGTCAAAACACTCCTTACCGACCTTCCTGATGGAAAAGGTCTTGCCAACTTGTCTGGCTCCTGTTACCAACAGTGAACGTCTGTCGTTGAGTATAAAGTTACGTATTAGCTCGTCAGCTTTGCGTTTTACCATATCAACTTTTATTTGTAGGTGCAAAGATACAACATTTTACTTAAATACAAGCATAAATAGTAAACAAAATACACTTTTCCAATGTGAATATTTCTGTTTTCTTACACTTTTCCAAGTTGATAATGGTGCAAAAATAACATTTTTCCAAGATTTGAAAAGCGCGTTTTCGATGATTTATAGTGTTTTCATTCGGTGGAAAGGTAACTCAGGTTTTCTTGCCGATTATAGACTGTTAGGTGCTAAAGAAACCATCCAATCCTAGTTATTGTGCATTGAGCCCACATATTATCAGTCCCTATAATCGCTCAAAAAATCTTGTTTTTACCATGAAAAACAGCCAAAAACGAGGCTCAACTGTGTGATAAGAACAATAATCCACTTCAGGCAGGAAAATTGATTTGCCGTTCTTTCCTGTAATAGATATATTTAATGATTATGCAAGTTTTTTATCGAAAATGTGATAATCATAAATATGATAATCGAAAATATGATAATGACAAACTTGAAAAAAATAATACTTTCTTTTTCTTTAAATAACAAATCTTTTTTGTACCTTTGCAACTGAATCGAAATATTATATGAGTATTATCAATAGATTTCTGACGGTTGTGACTGAGCCGGAGTTCTGAAAGAGGAAGAGATGAGGGTGTTTATGAAATATACAAGATGAAGGATATTGCATTAGTATTATCGAGTGGTGGGGCACGAGGATTGGCTCATATCGGTGCCATCGAGGCTTTGGAAGAGCATGGCTATCATATCAGTTCGATAGCCGGGTGCTCGATGGGCGCACTGATCGGCGGTGTCTATGCGGCGGGCAAGCTGAAGGAATACCGCGAATGGATGAAGACCATCGACCGGAAGAAAATGCTGGAGTTGACCGATTTCTCGTTTTCTATCAATCATCTGGTGAAAGGTGACCGTATTATCGAGGCCATCATGGCGTTTGTGCCCGATATGGCCATTGAGGACCTGCCCATTCCTTATTGTGCTGTGGCTACCGACTGGCAGAATGGCGAGGAGGTGGTGTTCCGTGAAGGTAGTCTGTTTGATGCTATTCGGGCGAGTATCTCACTGCCGTTGTATTATGAGCCGGTGCGTCGTGATGGTAGGATACTCATTGATGGTGGGGTGATCAATCCCATTCCTCTGAATCGGGTGGAACGCCACGAGGGCGACCTTCTGGTAGGTGTCGACGTGAGTGGCCATAATTATAAGAAGCAATGGGAGCGGCAGCAGCGGTTGGCAGAGAAACACAAGGCTGACCGTTCACTGAAGGCACAGATACTCGATAAACTGTTGCCCGACAACCTTGATTTCAACTATTACACTGTACTTTCGCGGACGAGTTCGCTCATGATCCGTCAGAACTCTATCCTGATGGAAAGGCTGATGAAACCGAATATACTCATCGACATTCAGATGAGTAGCTATGGCGGTTTCGACTACGACAAATCGGAGCGGATTGTCACCCTGGGAAAGAAGAAAACCGACTTGGCCATCAGTCAGTTTGAAGGCAAGTGATGCTTACAGTTTTTCTGTTTCAAGGGTGTTGGGGTCGAGGGTATCGAGGATGCCTTGGATGACGCCTTTGATCTCGCTGCCGATGTTCTTCAGCTTGTCGAAGACACCGTCCTTGGCGCCCTTGGCCATGTATTTCACGCAGTCGGCTTCGAGGCGGCCGATCTTGGTCTTTTCGGCAGCGGTGTAGTCGAACTCGTGCTTATGGATGCGCTCGCGGATGCTGACGAATTTCTTGCCAGCCCGCTCCCACTCGTCAACGCTGTAGTTGCGGCTGTTGTCGCGTAGTTCGTAGGAGAAGTCCTCCAGCTGGCTGATGGCGCTCTGTTTCGTGGAGCAGGCGGTGAGGGCCAGCAGCATCGCGGCGCCAAGGATGATATTCCGGATTTTCATTTTACCTTATTATATTTTATTTTTCACACAGATCTGTGTGACTATTTGACGTCGAATGTGAAGTAGAAGTTCTCGAGGGTGCAGAGTGATTTCTCCTTAGTGTCGGACTTGAAGACGAGGTAGATGGCATGAAGACCTACGAGCTCGGTCTTGTCGATGCCTACTGCGCATTTCCAGGGTTCCCGTTTCATGTCGGCTAAAAGGTGGATTTCGCCGATCTTCTTACCGCCTTGCGAGATCCATGGGCGGTCCTGCATGATGTCGATATCTCCCTCGATGCCTTCGGGGATGAGGCTCAGGATGAACATCAGATTGGCCTTTGTTGCCAGACGCTTGGCATCGAAGAGGAAGTATTTATAGCCTACGATGGAGCCGTCGGTATTGTTGATGACGCGGTTGGTGTTGTAGCGTATGTCGTAAGGCGCATCGTATTTCTCTTTTGAGGCGAGGGCCTGTTCCTTGGTCATATCGGGCGTGCCGCCATAGCCGGCCTCTACGTAGGAGCCGTAGAAGGTGTTGTTAGGCCATTCGTGGACGGCGGGTTTCGGACCGGTGAGCCAGCAGGCGATGCCGGCAGAGTGACATTCGAAGGGATCGAGGCCGTTGAGCGCAAAGCCGTTGCTATTGTATTCACCCTCGGAGATCTCTACCTTACCACCCTTGCCTTCCTCGACCTTCACGCTGATGGGAGCTACCATTGCCTGACGGGCGAACTCATCGGTACCGGTCTGACGGTGATAGAACACATACCACTGGCCGTTGATCTCGCAGATGGAGCCGTGCGTATTGCCGTCGGGAACGGCCGAGGCGATGACATTGCCCTGCTCATCCTTTTCGCGGGCGCGGCCGTCGATGATGGTGCCGCCGTAGTTCCAGGGGCCTAAAGGCGTGTCGCCATAGCAATAGGCGAGGGTATAGTTGGAAGTGGGCAGGCCGAACTCGCCATCCTCGGTGAAGCGGCTGTAGATGAACACATATTTATCCTTGATCTTTCGGATGCTGGAGGCCTCGAAGAAGCGGAACTGTCCCGGCTGGTTGCGGCCTGAGATCATATCCTCGACAATCTGGGTGCCAGGTTTGACGGTGGCTATCGTCTCGGGATCGAACTCTGCGGCATAGGAGCGCTCGAAACCCCAATAGCCGTAGACACGGCCGTCGTCGTCGACAAATACGGCGGGGTCGAACTGCAGCACACCATCCACTTTGTTCGGATCATCCTTGCTCCAGTTGCAGACCTCGAAGGGACCGTCGGGACGCGAGCTCTTGGCTATCAGGCCATTGCGGAAACCTGTCTGGTCGTTTGGAAAGAGGTAGTAGGTCTTGTTGCCATCTTTATCAATCGCCATCGTCACGTCGGGAGCAAAGAGTACATCGGCCGTGCCTGCCGAATCGAAGGGCTGGCCGTCGCGGTTCTTGTCGACCACGAGGATGGTGCCATCGTAGCGCCAGTTGTTCAGGCTGTCGACTGAGGCCGACCACACCACTTGGTCGCGACCGCAGTAGTCGGTTATGATGTCGTCGTGTGAACCATACACATAGACGCGGTATTTGCCAGGCTGATCGGGGTCTTCAAACACATAAGGTTCACCATCGGGGATGTGTTCCCAAAGGGGCATGTAGGGGTTGCCGGGAGTTGAGAGTTGGGAGTCGACAGTTGACAGTTGGGGTTGGTTCTGACAGGCGGCGATGGCCAGCAGGCTGATGCCGCCAAGCATGAGATTTTTGAGCTTCATATCCTTTTAGTTTTGATTTTGGTGCAAAGATATGAAAAAGAAGTGAAAAGTGAAGAGTGAAAAGTGAAAAATTTGTTGTCGCCTGCCTAATTTTCAAATAAATTAAGTACTTTTGCGGCATCAATTATTCATACCATAGCCGGAAATGATTCGTTATACCAAGAAGGAAGAGATCTGGAATGCAGCGTCGCATGGCGGAGGCATTCTGTTGGGTGTCGTGTTTGGCATCATCTTTTTGGTTTGGTGTTTCCAGGCAGACAACAACTGGGCGCGGTTAGGTGTGATCCTCTATCTGTTTGGTATGCTGGGCTCGTATGCGGCCTCGACACTCTACCACTCGATGAAGCATCATTCGAAGTGGAAGGAGCGTCTGAGGAAATGGGATCACGCGGCTATCTACTGGCATATCGCAGGTTCGTATTCGCCCTTGACACTGACGGCGTTACGCGAGCAGGGCTATTGGGGCTGGAGTCTGTTTGTCTTTGTCTGGTCGTGTGCCATCGCGGGTACCATCGTGAGTTTTATCCGGTTGAAGGAACATTCGAATCTGGAGACATTTTGTTTTGTGGGCATGGGGCTGAGCATCCTCGTGGCCTTTAAACCGCTGATGGACAGTGTATCGGAGGCGGCTATCATCTGGCTGATTGCTGAAGGTGTGAGTTATATTACGGGAGCCGTATTCTATTCGCTTAACAAGAAGAAGTACATGCATTCTGTCTTCCACTTCTTCGTACTGGCGGGTTCGGTATGTCATATCATCGCCGTTTGGGACGTGCTGATGCAACAACTTTAATAATTCATAATTCGTAATTCATAATTCGCTTTTTATTTGGCGGTTTGGCGGAAAAATACTAATTTTGCAGGCAAAATTTGCAAATTTAACAAAAAATTATGGCTTATACACGTATGACCGCTGCAGAGGCTGCAGCATTGATTAAGAATGGCGACCATATCGCCATGAGTGGTTTTACGCCTGCTGGTGTAGCCAAGGCTACTACCAAGGAGCTGGCAAAGATTGCCGTTGCCGAGCATGAGGCAGGGCGTGAGTTCAAGGTGGCTATCTTTACAGGTGCCTCTACAGGACAGTCGACAGACGGTGACCTGGCCAATGCGCAGGCTATCCTCTATCGTGCTCCCTACACCACGAACCCCGATTTCCGCAAGCATGTGAACGCCGGCGAGATTCCTTACAACGACCTCCACTTGAGTCACATGGCACAGGAGTTGCGCTATGGCTTCTATGGTGATGTGGACTGGGCAATCCTCGAGGTGTGCGACATCGAGGAGGTGGGCAACGACTATCATGTCTATCTGACCGCTGCCGGTGGCATCTCTCCTACAGCTGCCCGTCTGGCCAAGAAAGTGATTCTGGAGCTGAACAGTTTCCACAATCCCAATGCCAAGTATATCCACGACGTCTATGAGCCTGCTGATCCCCCTTACCGCAAGCCCATTCCCATCTTCAAGGTGAGTGATCGTATCGGTGTGCCTTACGTCACGATTCCGAAGGAAAAGGTGGTGGGTGTCGTGGAGTGTAACATCCCCGATGAGGCCCGTGCCTTCAAAGACAATGATCCTGTGACCGATAAGATTGGCTATCTGACGGCTGAGTTCCTGGTCGACGAGCTGCACAAAGGTCGTATTCCCAAGGAGTTCCTGCCGCTTCAGAGTGGTGTAGGTTCTACGGCTAATGCCATCCTTGGTGCTCTCGGTGAGGACAAACACGTGCCCGACTTCAATATCTATACCGAGGTGATTCAGAATGCGGTGATTGAGATGATGCTCAATGGTCGTGTGAAGGATGCCTCAGCCTGCTCACTGACGGTTTCTAACGACTGCCTGATGCAGGTTTATGACAATATGGACTATATGAAGAATCACCTGACACTGCGTCAGAGTGAGATTTCTAACCATCCCGCAGTGATCCGTCGTCTGGGTGTCATCGCCATCAATACGGCCATCGAGGTGGATATCTATGGTAACGCCAACTCTACCCATATCAGCGGCACGAAGATGATGAACGGTATCGGCGGTTCGGGTGATTTCATCCGTAATGCTTATCTCAGCATCTTCACTTGTCCTTCTGTGGCCAAAGGTGGTCTGATTTCTTCAGTGGTACCTTTCGTGACTCATCAGGACAGCTCGGAGCACGATGTGAATATCATCGTAACAGAGCAGGGTGTGGCCGATCTGCGCGGCAAGAGTCCGATGCAGCGCGCGCAGACCATCATCGAGAACTGTGCGCATCCCGACTACAAGCAGTTGTTGTGGGATTACCTGAAGCTGGGCACTGGCGGTCATACCCGTCACTGTCTGACTGCCGCCTTCGCCATGCACGATACGCTGGCTCGCAAGGGCGACATGAAACTGACGGACTTTTCGGAGTACGTGAAATAAAAGGAAAGAGGAAAGGGCTTTTCTCTTTCCTCTCTCCATTTTCTACTAAAAATATGACATGAAACTAAAAACCAACTCAGGCTTAATAATTATCGTCGCTGCTGCGATTCTGTTGCAGGGGATTTTGGCTGTGCAGTATTATTATACGCGCAGTCTGTTGGCCGATGAGTTGGAGAAACGGGCTGAGTCGGAAATCACGACGAAAGCCATTCTCATAAAGAATTCCCTGAATCTGTCGGAGAACTCGCTGATGGGACATGTCTGGGACTTGAAACGGAATCTGTTCCATCCGGATTCTTCATATACTGTGATGGAGTGGGTGCTCAAGTCTCATCCCCATCTGGCGGGTTGCTGGGTGGCCTACGTACCAGACTATTTCCCTGAAAAAGGACGGCTGTTCGAGCCTT
>JAEEGF010662757.1_pt1 | contig 13039 bp, 8 predicted proteins | sample 9134171 | NCBI WGS metagenome assembly JAEEGF01 (sample SAMN16246542, study PRJNA631951) | gut metagenome | biome: gut microbiome; feature: rumen; material: AP-attached | host: Bos | place: Iran: Karaj | collected 2018-10
GTCGCCCACCTTGTACTTGTCTTTCCACTTGTCACCCACCTGTACGATGACACCTGAGCACTCATGTCCTGTGATGATGGGATTAACATCGATATCCTGAGGTGCTCTCTTGTGCTTCTTGCCCTGCTTTGCCAGTTTATAGGTTGACATGCAGATGCTGTCGCTTATTACCTTAACAAGGATCTCATCGTCCTTGATCTCGGGGAGCTCAAACTCCTCAAGTCTTAAATCCATTTCTCCATACATTCTTACTGCTCTTGTCTTCATCTTAGTTATCTCCTTCAAACAATTCACTGATCTGCTGTTCATTAAGTGTCAGAAGTCTGTCAACTCCCTCGGGGGTGCAGAATTCCATGGCGATCTTCTGAAGAACCTCCAGATGCTCGTCGCCCACTGCCGCTATCCCGATTATTACCTTTACCTTTTCGGCTGCGCCCCAGTCCTGTCCCTCCGGAACAGTCATCAGCACAAGTCCTGTCTTATTTATATGTTTCTTAGCTTCCTCAATTCCATGAGGTATTGCTACCTGATTCCCAATGTAAGTGTTAAATACCTTCTCCTTGTCCAGCATTGCCTGGGTGTAGTACTCGTTGGTATAACCCTGTGCAGCAAAGATATCTCCGATCCTTTTGATCATATCTTCCTTATTGCCGGGCTTCTGATTGATAAAAATATTCTTAGTCTCCAGTATCATATTTCCCTCCGTATTTATAGACCGTTAAGCTGTTCGCTGAAATAACTCTTTAATATTTTCTGAAGCATCTCCTGGATGACTTCTCCGTCGCCTTCCTTAATGGCGGAGAGGAACTTGTCGTCCTCTATTATGGCCCCCGAAACTCTCCCCAGCATCTCAGCATTCTGCTGCCTGTTTTCATCCACCGGCATCGTCATGCAGAGCGCCGCTCTTATACCTGACAGCTTGGGATCTGTAAACTCACGATCCTTCTCAATTCCCGCCGTTATTATCTGGCATTCTTTTACCGCCTTACTTCTGCAGTGAAAAAGAGCTATCCCTATCTCCGGAAAGATCTGGGTCATAACCTGCTCCCTTGCAGTTATGTCTGCTGCCAGCACCGCTGCTGCCTTGGCAGAGTCCGTGCTGTCTGTTGCAAGAAGCCTGATCAGCGATTCAAGGGACGTATCCTCTGAAACTATCATGTGGTGATATCTTCGAATCACACCCTTAATTCTGGTGATAATGCTGTTGATCTCATCGAGCTGTCTTGTGAAATCATTGTTTTCCTGCCTTGCAGGCATTGAAGCGTACTCATCTATCTTGACGCTTATCTGTAAAATGTCCCTCTGAGTGATCAGGGGATTGACCAGGCAGTAATCTACTCCCAGGTTGTCGACTCCGATACTTGAAATAAAGAAATCTGTCCTGGCTACCACGTGGCCTGTGATCTCATCAACTCCGTAGGCCTTTAGCGTAATGTCCCAGTCGGCAAAATGACTCTTTAGCTTGGCCATCATAAGCTGGGCCACACCAAAGCCGCTGGCACATATAACCCCAATCGTAACCGTGCGCTTTCTGCGCCTTCTGGAGTCGATCTTTTCTCTGGCTGCACCAAAGTGCATCGCAAGATACCCGATCTCGGCATCTCCGGGAACAAGTCCCGTCCTGTCTGTTATTACCTGTGCTGCTCTCTTGCAATCCGCATATATGTCCGGATATTCACTCTTTATCTCCGTCAGCAGCGGATTGGAAATCGCCATATCATTTTTCATTCGATACAGCGCGGGTTCAAGATGTACCATAAGCCCTCTTATGAAGTCGTCCTCATATCGAAGCTCCCTGGCAAAATCAGGATCCATGACATCTATCATCCCGTTTATGATGCTCATAAGCTCTTCGGTCTCCATGCCGCTCTCACCGATGGCATCACTTGTGTAATTGAGCTTGGCCCCCTTGATATGGAGCAGGATGTTGTTGACCTCTGCCTCCGGTATCTCAATGGAGAACCTCTCCTCCAGCGCGGTGGCTATGGTCTTGGCAATATCGTATCCGTTGTCAAGGCTTGCGTCATACTCCGCAGCTGTAACTATCTCTCCCTGACCTATCCTCTCCACGGCAACAGCCAGGTGGACTAAAAGTCCCACGTAGGCGTCGTTGGTCAGAAGGTGCAGGTAAGGGTTGTTTATTTCATCAAGAACCGTCTCCACCTCGGAGAGAATCCCCTCATTCATAAGAAGATAGATGTTCTCGTCCGCGTTTTTGAGCTTCTGGTTCTTCATGTTCTCGGTGACAAATCTCTGCATGGCAGTTCTGTAGTTCTTTTCACTGCCTGAGAGTGCGATGCCGTAGCCGGGCTTTCTTATAATAGAGAGGTGACACTCCTCTACCCAGCTGCTTATGGCTTCCAGGTCATTGCTGATGGTTGCCTCGCTGACACCGAACATATCACTGTAGTAAAAGAGCTTTTGAGGCTCCCTGTTTCTTAGAAGCTCTAACTTCAGGAGCTCTCTTCTCTTTTCCTTGTCAGATATTATCTGATCGGAATGGGATCTCACAGCCGCAAGAAGCTCTTCCTTTTTCTCTGAAGGACCTTCTATCTGGCTGCCCTCACCCTTCTTCCTTACAAGGGTCAGATCATATCCCTTAAGTATCGATGAGATATAATCCGCTTCCCTTAAAATAGTGCGTTTACTTACACCCAGAGCATCAGCGACTTCACTGTCTGTCGCCGGTTGCTCTGCGTTTAGCAAATAAAGTATTATTTGTCTTATTCTAGGTGTAAGTTCCATTATCTCTCCATATTAAGCCTGTAACTCGAGCTCCTGTGCAAGCTGGTCATACTCGGGAGCAGACATGAAGTTGCTTATGGTTATTACTCTTGCATTGGGAGCGCTCTTTCTTGCTCTTCCTGCCAGATCCTGGTGAGTCACAACAATCTGTGCCTCTGCAGGGATCTCTGAAACTGATGCGTGCTTAACCTCGATATCAGATCTGCCCACATCTGTAAGCTTCTTTCTGAGAACTGTTGCGCCCATAGCTGATGAGCCCATTCCTGCATCGCAGGCAAATACGATGTGCTTGATGTCAGCGCTGTCAACCTTTGTAAGGTTCTCAGCTACTGTCTTAACTTCGCTGGCTGCAACACCCTTTGACTGAGCCTTCATCTCTTTCATCTGAGCTGTGGAATCCTCAAGGGATGCCTTAGAATTTGAAAGACGGATGATAGGAGCTGCGATAACGAAGGAAACTGCTGCTGCAATAACTACTGAGAGAAGTACCATGAAGGTTGATCCCTTAGGAGCCATTCCAAGGTAAGCAATGATTGATCCGGGTGCAGGAGGTCCTGCAAGACCAAGCTTAAATGCTGTGTTGAAGATCATAGCTGCTACTGATCCACCGATTGTTGCAAGAAGAAGAAGTGGATTCATCAGTACATAAGGGAAGTAGATCTCGTGGATACCACCAAGCAGGTGCACGATAAGTGCTCCGGGAGCGGAATCCTTTGTAACCTTATCCTTTGCAAAGAGCCAGTAAGCAACAAGAACGCCTGTACCTGCGCCGGGGTTGGTCTCGATCATGTAGAAGATAGACTTGCCGGCTGAAGCAACCTGCTCTGCTCCAAGAGGAGTGAAGATACCGTGGTTGATAGCGTTGTTAAGGAAAAGAACTTTTGCAGGCTCAACGAAGATTGAAACAAGAGGAAGAATGTTGTTGTCAACAAGAACTGCAACACCACCGTTGAGAAGTGCAAGTACGCCGCCCATGAAGGGTCCGATCACATAGTAGCCAAGGATTCCAAGAAGAAGTCCAAGGATACCAACTGAGAAGTTGTTAACAAGCATCTCAAAGCCTGCAGGGATCTTGCCCTCAACGGCCTTGTCAAATTTCTTGATAACCCATCCTGCAAGAGGTCCTGCGATCATGGCGCCCATGAACATTGTGTACTCTGTTCCGCAGATAACACCTATTGTCATGATGGCACCCATAACTGCTCCTCTTGCTCCGCCTACCATCTTACCGCCCTGATAAGCGATGAGGATAGGAAGAACGTATGTAAGCATAGGGCCTACGATTGAACTTAACTGTGCATTGGGCAGCCAGCCTGAATCAATGAAAAGAGCTGTCAGAAGACCCCATGCGATAAAAGCACCGATATTCGGCATAACCATTCCACTGAGGAATCGTCCAAAACTTTGTATCTTATCTTTCATAAGTTTCCCCTTCCATACTGATCCCAAGTGGCTGCGCCTGCAGCGGTTTACTCGGGACAGTAAATATAAATAATTAAAATACCAAACTATACCCCGATTACAAATGTAACCATTTCGGGCCTTTTGCACGTCTGCTCTGTGCCCTGTCTGAAAACTTACGAATGCATTCGATTGATTTAATCTTATTCTATTTGTACGCAATTCAAATTGCAATTCATACATATTTAAGTTTGTCACCCCCATAAAGTGACAAGTGCTTAAGAGTCAAAAAAGGCGCGGGTTTGAAGCCCGCGCCTTTATAAAAATTCTATAAACTTTTAGAGGTTGACAAACTTCCTGGTGGAGTCGGAAAGCTGGCTTGTAACCCTGTTGTTGTTGTCCATGGCATCTCCGATTCCCTGGATCTCTCCCACAATCTCCGTGGAGTTGTTGGCGGAAAGGTTGATGGCCTGTGTGCTCTCCTCAACAGAATCAGTGATGGTTATGATGGAATCTGCCATGGCATGCATGGTCTCATCAAGGGAATCTGCCTTATCTGAGAAATTCTCAAGGATCTCCGTCATGATACCTGCAGTGTTCTCGTACTTCTCACCTGTCTCCACGAAGGCCTCATAGTCTCCGATAACCGTGGTATTGATGAAGTCAACAACCTCCATTGCATTTTCGGAAAGGCTGCGCACCGCCTGTGTCACATTGCCGCTGATGGTCTGGATATTGCCTGCTGTCTGTCTGCTGTTTTCAGCAAGGGCACTGATCTCCTGGGCCACAACCGCAAAGCCCTTGCCTGCTTCTCCTGCTCTTGCCGCCTCTATGCTGGCATTTAACGCCAGAAGGTTGGTCTGGGATGCGATATCCAGGATGACCTTTGTAAGCTCTGCAATCTGGTTGACCTGCTCACTATCCTTTACAGACTCATCAAGAGTTCTGCTGAGGGTCTCAACCCTGGCTCCTGTGTTCTGCTTTTTCTGCATCGCCTCATTTTTGATGGCATCTGCTTCCTTACGAATGGCTCCTGCCTTTTCTTTTCCAAAGGAAACCTCGCTGTTGATGCTCTCAACAGCACCTCTTACGTCATCCAGCTGACCCTTGATGTGCTCTGCTGTAGTTGATACATTGTCCATGCTGGCTGCCAGCTCCTGAAGAGCTGCAGAGGTATTGGTGATATTGTCGTTGGCTGCCGCGATCTGGGATGTCATTCTGTCTGAGGAGTCTGTGAGGATAAGGGTTCCGTCCTTGACTTCCTTCATGACATTCTGAAGGGTCTCAATAAATTCATTTATACCGTCCCTGATAAATACCAGCTCATTACCGGTCTTAACCCTGATCCTGGTGGTAAGGTCGCCTTTTCCTGCATTGATGCTTCTGATAATACCCTGAACATCATTGGATATTGCTGTTATCACTTTTGTTATAAGGAAGAAGGATACATAAAGATTGAGTAAAAGACAAATGACGAAGATGACCATTCCTGTGATATTCATTGTGGTGATCTTGTTTCTCTGCTGGCTTATAAATGTTGAGATATTACCCTGAAGGGCTTCCACATGACTGTCAAGTTCGTCAAACCCTTTCTGGACCTGGGCATAATTGGTCTGGTACTCACCGGTGACTATTGCTGAAGCCTCCTGACCGTTTCCGGTTGTCATCATTATGTTAAGGGCCTGATCCGCATTTGACATAACGCCCTCTGCATAAGTAGACAGCGTGGCAGTGGCTGTGGGATCTCCGTATAAAGCAAACTCATCGCCTATGCTCTTTATGTTCTTTCTGATATCGCTCTCGCAGCTGGCGATCCTGCTGGCCACAGCCTGCTTATCTGCATCGCCGTAGTACTCCCAAAGTCCCAGCATACTCTGGACAGTTCCGTCCAAAACTGCTATGTCCTCTCTGACCTGTCCCTCAGTCCTTACAAGATTCGTCACTCCGGACATAATGTTCTGAACACTGTCTGTCATCTGGGCTATACCATTGTTGACAACAAAGCTCACTACATTAAACACCAGAAACATCAGAATGTTAAAAAACAGGATCTGTACGGGAATTGATTTGTAAAACTTCACTTTTTCAGTCCTTTGGGCTGCTCCTCTACCGTCACTCATGGTTTGTCCCCTTTCGTAAATGGAATTTTCCGTGATGTAATTATACCGCAAACTCCAGTATTTTAGCGTGGTTTATAATAATTTTATAAACGCTTTTGCGTTTTTATTAACTTAAACAAATAGAAGTGCCGTCCCTTTTGGGAGCGACACTTCTAAACTGTCAGACTAAAAATATATGTATATCAGTTCTTGTCAAAATCGTCGGAAACATGGGAAAAAACTCCCTGCCTTCCTGTCACGCCTTCCGGTGTACCGGGAGCTTTAGCTTCATCGCTGCTACTATTATCACCGCTCTCTCCTGCCTGCGCTTTTGGAGTCTGTGCTTCGGATCCTGCCGTCTCAGATAAAGGCTCCGGGCTTGTCAGGGTTTCATGAACCTCGCCCACCACAGCCTCAAAGCTGGGCTTTTTTTCCTCTTCCGAAGAGGTGGTTCCTTCGTCCTTCTTGGCAGACTTAATGGGAACATTCTCACCTACCAGGGCTGACTCGGCTCTTGTGGCATAGATCCTTCCGTGCTTGAGCGCCTCTGCCTCCTCCTCTGTGGGCTCAGGGATGTTGCATACCTCCCTGTAGATCTTCATGAATTCCTTACCTGTGATGGTCTCCTTCTCAATAAGGAACTGGGCGATCTTGTCCATGGCATCCAGATGGTCGCGGATAATGGACTTGGCCTTTTCGTAGCACTCTGCAAGGAGCTTCTGTACCTCGGCGTCAACCTCTGCTGCTGTCTGGTCACTGCAGTTGAGGATCCTGTTGCCGTCCAGATATCTGTTCTGGATGGACTCCAGCTGCATAAGTCCGAACTTGTCGCTCATACCAAACATGGTGATCATGCTGCGGGCCATATTGGTGGCCTTCTCTATATCATTCTCAGCACCGGTGGTGACTGTGTTGAAGATAACCTCCTCAGCAGCCCGTCCGCCAAGGGATACGATGATGTCATCAATGAGCTCGTCCTTGGTCTGAAGATATTTCTCATCCTCAGGAACCTGCATAACATAGCCCAGAGCTCCCATGGTCCTCGGAACAATGGTGATCTTCTGAACAGGCTCTGTGTTCTTCTGAACAGCACTGATAAGGGCATGTCCAACCTCGTGGTAGGAGACGATCTTGCGCTCCTCCTTGCTGAGGATCCTGTCCTTTTTCTCTTTTCCTACGAGTACCTGCTCGACAGCTTCCATAAGGTCCTGCTGGCAGACATATTCCCTGTGTGCCTTGACTGCATTGATGGCAGCCTCGTTGATCATGTTGGCAAGGTCAGAACCTACGGCTCCGCTGGTAGCCAGGGCAATTCCCTTAAGATCAACGGTCTCATCCATCTTGACGTCCTTGGAGTGAACCTTGAGGATCTCCTCTCTTCCCTTGAGATCCGGCTTATCAACTATGATACGCCTGTCGAAACGTCCGGGACGAAGAAGAGCCTTGTCCAGTATCTCAGGTCTGTTGGTGGCTCCCAGGATCAGTACACCCTTGGAGGAATCAAAGCCGTCCATCTCTGAAAGCAGCTGGTTCAGGGTCTGCTCACGCTCCTCGTTGCCTCCGCCGTACTTGCTGTCACGGCTTCTGCCGATGGCGTCTATCTCGTCTATGAAGATGATGCAGGGGGCATTCTTGCTGGCTTCTGAGAACAGGTCTCTCACACGGCTTGCTCCCACACCTACGTAAAGCTCGATGAAATCAGAGCCCGCCAGTGAATAGAAGGGCACATGTGCCTCACCAGCAACGGCCTTGGCAAGAAGAGTCTTACCTGTTCCGGGAGGGCCCACAAGAAGAGCACCCTTGGGAAGCTTGGCTCCGATCTTGGCGTACTTGGCGGGGTTGTGAAGGAAGTCTACCACCTCTACCAGAGACTCTTTAGCCTCATCCTCACCTGCCACGTCCTTGAAGGTAACACCGGTCTCCTTCTGAACATAGACCTTGGCATTGCTCTTGCCCACACTTAAGGGGCCGCCGCCTCTTCCCATTCTCTTAAAGATCAGAGAAAGAAGGAACCACATAAGAAGGATGGGCGCGATGTAATATAATATGAAGGTAAGGATCGCTCCGGAGGAATCCGGAACCTCACTTGACACCTCTACTCCCGCATTGAGCATCCTCTGGGTAAGAACCGAGTCCTCCTCGGCCTTGCCGGTATAGTAGGTCACTGTGGTGTAACCGGTCAGTGAATAGCCAAAGCCCAGCTGGTCCTCAGCCTTGGTCTCCTTGGGATAGATGTTGACCCTGTCATCCTCGATGACGATGCGCTGTATCTTGCCGGCCTCCACCATCGCTATGAACTCTGAATAGGAAACCTCACTGTTGGTGTTCTCAGAGAAGGCTCTGAGAAAATAGGTCATGCAGACCATGGTCACGAGAGCAGCCACCAGAAGCAGTATTATATTCTGTCTCCTGGGTGAACCATTCCCGTCTCCTCCCCCTAGGGGGTTGTTATTTCTTTGATTCTGATTATTATCCATATTTTTTCCCTTTTCATTGTGATACTATGCTATAATATCACATATTGTGCGAAAGTGTGAGTAACATAATATACTGTTGATTGTTGTATCATCATATCGCACACAATCGAATTTTTCAATCTATTAACTTTAATTAATTCTTGAAACTTTTGTGAAATTCCTAGGAGGTTAATTTAAAAATGGCAGTTAAGTACATCTTCGTTACAGGTGGTGTTGTATCAGGTCTTGGCAAGGGAATCACTGCTGCTTCACTGGGGCGCCTTCTGAAGGCCCGCGGCTATAAGGTGACCATGCAGAAGTTCGATCCCTATATCAATATCGATCCCGGCACCATGAATCCGGTTCAGCACGGCGAGGTATTCGTAACGGAGGATGGAACAGAGACCGATCTGGACCTTGGCCATTATGAGAGATTTATAGATGAGAATCTTGACAAGAACTCCAACGTGACCACCGGTAAGATCTACTGGTCGGTTCTTCAGAAGGAGAGACGCGGTGATTACGGCGGACGTACCGTTCAGGTCATCCCCCACATCACCAATGAGATAAAGAGCAAGTTCTACAGGAACTTCACCGACGATGAGACAAGGATAGCCATCATAGAGGTGGGCGGAACCGTGGGAGATATCGAGTCCCAGCCCTTCCTGGAGGCCATCAGACAGTTCCAGCACGAGGTCGGACATGAGAACGCAATGCTGATCCTTGTATCTCTCATTCCCTACCTGAGAGTTTCCCAGGAGATCAAGACCAAGCCCACCCAGTCAGCAGTTAAGACCATGCAGGGAATGGGACTTCAGCCCGACGTCATCGTCTGCAGAAGTGAAGTTGAGCTTGACCAGGAGACCAAGGACAAGATAGCTCTTTTCTGCAATGTTCCTGCAAGTCACGTCCTCAACAACTTAGATCTTGAGTATCTCTATGAGGCTCCTCTTGCCATGGAAAAAGAGCATCTGGCTCAGGTTGCCTGCGAGTGCCTTAAGCTTGAGTGCCCCGAACCCGACCTTACAGACTGGAAGGCCATGGTCGACACCCTCTACTCCTTAAAGCATGAAGTGAGAGTTGCTCTCGTGGGCAAGTACACACAGCTCCACGACGCCTACATCAGCGTAGTTGAGGCATTAAAGCACGGCGGAATTTCCAATCACACTGCAGTTGACATCAAGTGGGTGGATTCGGAAGAGGTTACTGAGGACAATGTCGAAGAGATCCTTTCTGATGTGGACGGACTCATCGTTCCCGGCGGCTTTGGTGACCGCGGCATCGAGGGCATGATCACCGCCATCAGATACGCCAGAGAGAACAATCTTCCGTACCTTGGCCTCTGCCTTGGAATGCAGCTGGCCATCGTAGAATTTGCAAGACATGTTGTGGGCTTTACCGACGCCCATTCAATAGAGTTTGATCCCAACACCCAGCATCCTATGATAGCTCTTTTGCCTGACCAGAACGGTGTTGAGGATATCGGAGGAACCTTAAGGCTTGGCTCTTACCCCTGTGTTCTTGACAAGGACTCCAAGGCCTTTGAGCTGTTTGGTTCAGAGAATATCACAGAGCGCCACCGCCACAGGTACGAAGTCAACAACGACTACAGAAACGTTCTGGTTCAGAACGGCATGAAGCTCTGCGGAATGTCACCTGACGGCAGGATCGTGGAGATGATAGAGCTTCCTTCCAATTCCTTCCACATGGCAACCCAGGCTCATCCCGAGCTTAAGAGCCGCCCCAACAGGCCTCATCCCCTCTTCTCAGGGTTCATCAAGGCTTCGCTGGAGCACGAGAACAGATAAAACTAGCGGGCGAGTCAAACTGTAACGTCCCCAATGTCATTTAGATAAGAAAATGCAGTAAATACGAAATAGGCACGCTACGTTCTTCAGATTATACAGTAGCGTGGGCATCTACGTGACACAGCTTTATCTTTAGACTGTTATCACGTAGTTTCGCAATAATTTTTCTGGCATTCTACGTGATACACCCCCGTTAACAAGCCTCTCCTCACGTATTTTTTCCAGATATCTGTTTAGTTTTACGTGTTCTACTACTAATAAAGAGCAGCATCTCACGTAGACGCTATAAATATCATGCTTGTTGCTCTGTCACATCTTTTTCTTATCTAATCAGGATGGGGAAAAAGCGGCAGTCTTTGTGGTGTTTCCAGCGGAGCTTCAGGTGGAGTTTCAGTTATGAGCCCAGAACAAGCACTGGTAGAGATGGGGCTTAGTTCAGCCAAGAATGCAGCCAAAACAGCCGCTATGTTTTCAGGTATAGTCGCTATTGCTGAATCTGTCTATAAAGAAGATGATATATCGGGATGTATTGGTAATGTAGTGAAAAGCTCTGCTGGAGCAGCTGTTTCTGGAGGCGCAGCCGCAATATCCGCCGAAGCCGCTGGAGTATTAGCTTTTATGTTTGGGGCAGGCCCCGTGGTTATGGCTGCAGCATCTTTATCTGTTGGTTTTGTTGCAGGAACTCTTGTATCTGAAATCACCTCAGACTTTTTTGATGAAGTCGGCAATCATGTTGAAAATGCAACATTTAAGGCAACTAACGCCATAGGAGATGCCTGTCTTGCAGTTGATTGTTTTGTTTCTGCTATTGGCTGTGAGATACAAAGTGTATTTGATTGCTTTCGATTCTTCTAAATTATATTCCAAAACAGTTAAAGCAAGTTAGCATCGGGTGAAATATCCAATTGGATATTATTTCCCGATGCTAATAAGCTAATAATAACAACTCAAACATTACTATAAAGAATCATAACAACACCCCATCAATTTATAACGCCAAGATCTCACTAATCTTGTCCCCTATACCCTCCAATGCCATTCCAACTGCCACAGCGGCAAATGTGATAAGGAACGCTCCAAAAGAAATGATCACTGACAGTACAACAGCTCCCCACATCTGTTTTGTGATATACATGATTATTATTGCAAGCATCAGCAGATAGAAAAGACCCAGGATAACACAGCCAATTCTTGAAAGAAGCTCCACCCATGTTCTGATAAAGCAGACCATCAGAAACATCGGAACCAATAATATTTTTGCAAACATTTTCAAAATAAACATCTCACACCCTCCATTCGTCCTACACGTTATATTTGCCAATTATCACCTTTTGGCAATCTCTCACTGCGCTCTTCCGTTTAGCGCGGTATTGTATTGTGGATAGTCTCTGTTCAGCTCCGCCTTAAGCTGCGCATCTGAAGTAGTTGATGCATTGTAAAGCATTGCCAATAAATACTGATCTGGCTTTCTTGGTGGTTCAGCAAGTCTGTTCCAACAATCCAGAACATACTCTATGTGAAATCTATTAAGCTTCATAAGTCTGCCCTTAACCGAATTTGCACTTCTCGGCTCCCCACAGACAATAATCTCATCCTTGGCAGATGTGAGTTTATCCACGATAAGATCAACTATGCCATTTATAATCCCCGCGTCATCAGGATAATTATGGCACAAGGCTTCTGCGTTAATATTTTCCTCGATAACGTCTCTATAGGCTCTCTCATCCTCATCGCATCCTATCCCATCAGATTTCTCATCAGCAGATAAGATGTGATTGGACTCAGTATAACTATAATCAGTTTTATTAATCTCAGTATAATTAGTGTTTGGATTCCAAACATGAGCATGTTTATTTTCAGTGCATGCATATGTTTGATTTGCAAACATATCATGTTTATTTTCCAAACACGACTCAGTTTCATATGTTTGGTCTTCAAACATGATATCATCCTCTGATGTTTGATTCTCAAACATAGGAACATCTGTTGATGCTTGCTTTGCAAACATGGCATCATCTCTTGATGGTTGTTTTTCAATCACCATAGCATGATACTCTGACTGTAATGTTTGGCTTTCAAGCATGGTATCTCCCTGAACCACTTTTTTATCATCAGCAGGACCTGTTATTCTGATAACATTATTTTTTCTTTCTGATGTTTGTATTTCAGGCACTGCATTATTTCTAGCCCTACGCTGTGATGCCTGATCCACAAACATCTTGACATAGATCTTGTCGGGATTATATTTTCTATCCTTCTCTCGCTCGATCAGTCCTATTTTTTCAAGGGCATTCAGCATATCTGAAATCTTATTTCTACCGCGATGCAGATCCTTCATCAGGCTCTTTTGGCCATAAATGATGTAGACTCTTCGCTGGTTGTCATACCAGCCATTTTTTGCGGAAAGAGACATCCTATCAAGCATTAGACCATACATGAGCTTTGCTTCATTATCCAGATCTTCAAAATATGGATCTGTTATCAACAATTTGGGTACTCGGTAAAAAGACATCATGTCTGATTCTTTACC
>JAEEGF011228424.1_pt1 | contig 13039 bp, 8 predicted proteins | sample 9134171 | NCBI WGS metagenome assembly JAEEGF01 (sample SAMN16246542, study PRJNA631951) | gut metagenome | biome: gut microbiome; feature: rumen; material: AP-attached | host: Bos | place: Iran: Karaj | collected 2018-10
GGCCATAGTGGCAGAAGCCCAGAAAAGGGAGATGCGTGGTGCGTGGATACAGTGCGTCAACGGACAGTTCCAGGGTATGGGCAAACAACGGATGCAGCAGACGCTGACCTATCAGCTCGACGAGTTGAAGAAAGACGGTGTGAATGTCATCATCTTCCAAGTTCGTCCAGAATGTGATGCGCTCTATGAGAGTAAGATAGAACCGTGGAGTCGTTTCCTGACAGGCAAGCAGGGTGTGGCGCCTTCGCCTTATTGGGATCCTTTGCAGTGGATGGTTGACGAGTGTCATAAGCGTGGTATGGAGCTCCACGCCTGGATCAATCCCTATCGTGCGAAGACCAAGGGCACAAAGCAGTTGGCTGCTAACCATATTGCTGTCCGACAACCTATGAACTGTTTTGCCTACGACGAGATGTTTCTTCTGAATCCCGGCATCCCTGAGAATCGTGACTATATCTGTGCGGTGGTGAAGGATATCGTCAGTCGTTATGATGTTGACGGTCTCCATATGGATGACTATTTCTATCCTTATCCTGTCAAGGGTGAAAGTATTCCCGATGATGAGTTGTTCCTCGAGCGCTCGAATGGAATCAAGGATCAGGGAGACTGGCGCCGATATAATGTGAACCTCTTTATCGAACAGGTTTATAAGACCATTCACGAGACAAAGCCCTGGGTGAAGGTAGGTATCTCGCCTTTTGGTATCTATCGTAACAGGAGTACCTCGTATGTCGGCAGTAATACTAATGGCACCCAGAACTACGATGATCTCTATGCCGACGTGCTGATGTGGGTGAACAACGGCTGGCTCGACTACTGCGTGCCCCAGATTTATTGGGAGATTGGTCATAAGGCAGCAGACTATGATACATTGATCAAATGGTGGAATCAGTATGCTGCTGCCCGTCCGCTGATCATTGGTGAAGATGTGGAGCGCACAGCCAAGGCCCGTGATTTGAAGAATCCGCAGGTACACCAGCAGGCTGCAAAAATGGCTCTCCACCGTCAGATGAACAATGTACAGGGAACGGTGCTGTGGTATGCTAAGGCGGCTGTCGACAATATCGGCAACTATGGTGGCAATCTGCGCAATGTTTATTGGAAATATCCTGCCCTCCAGCCTGAGATGCCTTTCATCGACAATAAGGCTCCCAAGAAGGTCAGTAAGCTGAAACCCATCTGGACGGAGGATGGCTATGTGCTCTTCTGGACGGCTCCGAAGGGAGATAACTGGAACGACAAGGCCGTGAAGTATGTTGTCTATCGTTTCCGTAAGGGTGAGCGTCAGGACTTCGAGAATCCTGCCAACATCTTCGCTATCACACAGCAGCCCTTCGTCAAGCTGCCCTATCTGAACGGTTCCCAGAAGTGGGTGTATGCCGTCACTGCCCTCGACCGTCTGCAGAACGAGAGCAAGGCCGTGAAGAAGAAAGTGTCCCTTTAAAAACAGATAGTTATGAGACAGATCGTCGGACTGATGATGGCCGTACTCTTATTGGCGGCCTGCGGTGGCGGACGGAGAATGTCGCCCGAAGAACTCCAGCATAAACTGGACAGTGTCAAAGCTTTGGAGATCAAGGAGAAACTTGCCCTGCAAGGGGTAAATTTCGAGGCGTCGGATAATCCTCTGAAACTCTTCTACGACAGTCTGGAGATCCAGTCTCTGCCCATCAGTTATAGTGAGGACTATGTCAACTTCCTGCCTGCCTTCAAGGATGTCACACCAGAGATCGTTTCCTATATGGAACTCGTGGAATGCAAGCATCCAAAGGCCGTAGCCCTACCTGAGAGTGTGGGAGCCAGACTTATGATTATGGCTGCCGACGAGACTGATGGACACTATTCCCTCTGGCTTTATTCGCTCGACGATGATTATGTGCCTGTGGATAAACTGTGCCTCTATGCCGTCGATGATATGGATCCCGAGGATGTCGTTGATTTCGGCGAAGAACAGTTTGTGCAGTATTTCTCCATCACGAGCGACTATGAGATCCGTCTGATGGACTACTCCAAACAACAGTATCAGGCTCGTCTGGAAGAGGTGTATCACGTTGACGATTCCCGCAGGTTTGCCCTTGCTTCGAGCCGGGCAGAATAGGCTGTGGTTCGCAAACGATTACGACTATTTTCGTAAAAAATACTTAATTTCTGACCTAAGGTTCTTATTTTTTTCGTACCTTTGCAAGGTGCATAATAAGATCAGTCATTCAGGAATCGTAGAGTCAGTCGCTGACGGATGTGTCAAGGTGCGTATCCTTCAGGCTTCAGCGTGTGGGGCCTGTAAGGTGGCAGGCCATTGTCACGCGGCAGAATCGAAGGAGAAGATCGTTGAGGTTTGCTGTTGTGATACAGCAGCTTACTCGACAGGTCAGGAGGTGACGGTCTCTACTTCTGGAGCTGTTGCAAACCGGGCGCTGCTGTTAGGATTTGGGATTCCTTTCCTGGTGCTGGTGGGTGTACTGGTGATGGTGTTGCTGTTGACGGGCAACGAAGGTCTCTCGGCTATCTGCGGTCTGGCAGCTCTCGTACCATATTATATTATTCTCTATCTCTGCCGTGACCGTATCAGTAGGCAGTTGACATTCTATCTGGAATAAATAACAAACTAAAACAAATAACAAAGCTTTATGAATTTCATCTTGATTGCAGTAATTGTCTTGGGAGCCATCGGACTGATAGCCGCTATCGTCCTGTTTGCTGCCTCCAAGAAGTTTGCTGTCTATGAAGATCCCCGCATTGCGCAGGTCAGTGAGTTGCTGCCTGGCGCGAACTGTGGCGGATGTGGATTCCCTGGCTGTAGCGGTATGGCCGATGCTCTCGTGAAAGGAGCTGACGCCGGCAGCATCGAAGGACTCTCCTGTCCTGTCGGTGGCACAGAGATTATGGGAAAGGTGGCCGATCTGCTGGGGATGGCGATAGCTAATTCCGAGCCGATGGTGGCCGTGGTGAGATGTAATGGCACCTGTGAACATCGGGCAAAGATTGCCGAGTATGCCGGACTGCGTACCTGTGCTGCGATGCACGCCTGTGGTGCTGGTGAGACAGCTTGTGGCTTCGGCTGCTTGGGCTGTGGCGACTGTGCCGAGGCCTGTCAGTTTGATGCCATTAAGGTCAACCCTGAAACTGGTATCCCAGAGGTCGACGAAGAGAAGTGTACCTCTTGTGGTGCCTGTGTGAAGGCTTGTCCGCGTGGTATCATCGAACTTCGCAAGAAAGGTCCTAAGGGTAGGAGAGTGTATGTCTCCTGCGTCAACAAAGACAAGGGACCTGCAGCGATGAAAGCCTGTGCCGTCAGTTGTATTGGTTGTGGTAAGTGTGAAAAGGAATGCCCGTTTGGAGCCATTACCGTTGAGAACAACTTGGCTTACATCGACTTCAACAAATGCCGTCTCTGTCGTAAGTGCGTGACGGTTTGTCCGAAGAAGGCTATTCTCGATGTGAACTTCCCCACACCGCCTCCTGCACCGAAGCCCAAAGAACCCGCAGTACCTAAACCAGAGGCACCCAAGCCCGAAGCTCCCAAGCCTGAGGCTCCCAAGCCAGAGCCACCAAAGGTAGAAACGCCCAAAGTAGAAGTGCCTAAGCCCGAGGAGAAACCTGTAGAAGCTCCTGTTGAGAAGAAGCCTGCAACGCCGAAGGTTTCCCGTGGTGCTTTTCTAGATTCCGATTCCAGTATTTCCATCAAATAAAAAGAAGCATTATGGATATTAGAACTTTTAGTATAGGTGGAATACACCCCGAGGAGAATAAACTCACTCACGAGGCTGTGACGCAGAAAGCAGCCCTGCCCAAGCAGGCCATTTTCCCGCTCTCGCAACACATCGGAGCCCCAGCCAAACCCGTTGTTCAGAAAGGTGACAGGGTGAAGGTTGGTACGATGATTGCTGAAGCAGGAGGTTTCGTGTCTGCACCCATTTTCTCATCTGTCAGCGGAACTGTCGCCAAAATAGATTCCGCCATCGACGCGACAGGCTATCGCAAGCCCGTGATTATTATTAATGTGGAAGGCGACGAGTGGGAAGAGACTATCGACCGTTCAGACAAACTGGAGACCGTCGAGGCACATCCCGAACTCACTCCTGAGGAAATCGTCAATCGTATTAAGAATGCCGGTGTTGTGGGAATGGGTGGTGCCTGTTTCCCCACCTTCATTAAACTCACGCCTCCGCCTACAGCTAAGGCCGAGTGTGTGATTATCAATGCTGTGGAGTGCGAACCTTATATCACTGCCGATTTCCGTCTGATGATGGAACACGCTGACGAGATCCTTGTCGGTCTCGAACTCCTGATGAAGGCTGCCAAGGTCACTACTGGTTATATTGGTATCGAGACAAACAAACCTGCTGCCATCGAACTTCTTACGAAGAAATGTGCCGAAAAGTTCAGTGGTTCAACGTATCAAGTAGAAGTCGTTCCCCTGAAGCAGCGCTATCCGCAAGGAGGTGAGAAACAGCTCGTCGATGCTGTCATCCAGCGCCAGGTGCCTGCACCGCCTGCCATCCCTGTGAACGTCGGTGCTATTGTGCAGAATGTTGGTACAGCTTTCGCAGTCTATGAAGCTGTAATGAAGCGTAAGCCTCTTTTCGAGCGTTACACCACTGTCACGGGTAAGCGTCTGGCCCATCCTGGTAACTTCCTCGTTCGTATGGGTACCCCGATGAAGGATCTCATCGATGCCTGTGGCGGTATGCCTGAGGGTGACAACAAACTGCTGGCTGGTGGTCCGATGATGGGTAAGGCCCTGACATCCGTCGAGGTGCCTATCTGCAAGGGAACCAACTCCGTGACAATCATCTCCGACGACGAGGCCCGTCGTAAAGAGCCACAGCCCTGTATCCGTTGTGCTAAATGTGTCGGTGTGTGTCCTATGGGCTTGGAACCCTATCTTCTTGCCAAACTCTCTGAGGTGAAGAACTGGGAACGCTGTGAACATGAGGACATCGTCAGCTGCATCGAGTGTGGCTCGTGCCAGTACACCTGTCCTGCCCATCGTCCGTTGCTCGACAACATCCGTCAGGGTAAATCCACAGTTATGGGCATCATCCGTAGCCGTTCTGCTAAGAAATAAATCGTAAATTCGTAAATCGTAAATATAACGATGAGTAAATTAATTGTATCACTTTCCCCACACGCCCACGGCACCGATACGGTGGAGCGCAATATGTACGGTGTGATCATCGCCCTGATGCCCGCTCTGCTTGTGTCGTTCTACTTCTTCGGTCTGGGTTCCGTCATCGTGACGGCAACGAGTGTGGCAGCCTGCGTCTTCTTCGAGTGGGCTATCAGCAAGTATATCCTGAAGCAGGAGCGCAATACCATTATGGATGGATCGGCCATTCTGACGGGTCTGCTCCTGGCATTCAACCTCCCGTCGAACCTCCCCATCTGGATTATCATCATCGGTGCATTGTTCGCCATCGGCGTGGCCAAGATGACGTTCGGAGGCCTTGGCAATAATCTTTTCAATCCCGCGCTCGTGGGTCGTGCCGCGCTGCTCGTGGCCTTCCCCGCACAGATGACCACATGGCCGAAGGTTGGCCAGCTGGGCAATTATATCGATGCTGAGACGGGCGCTACACCGCTTTCCATTATGAAGTGGGCCATTAAGAGTGGCGATGCCTCGGTACTCCAAGACCTGCCCTCGTCGCTCGACTTGCTGATTGGTAACCATCCGGACGGCGCTGGAGCACTTGGTGAGATCTGTGCGCTGGCACTGCTCATCGGCCTGGGATATATGCTGTGGAAGAAGATCATCACGTGGCACATACCTGTTTCGATCATCGGCACGGTGTTCGTCTTTGCAGGGCTGCTGCATCTGGCTAATCCTGCCTATGCCGATCCTATCTCGGTAATTCTCTCCGGTGGTCTGATGCTAGGTGCTATCTTTATGGCTACAGACTATGTGACTTCGCCGATGACACCGAAGGGACAACTCATCTACGGCGTCGCCATCGGCTTCCTCACCGTCGTCATCCGTAACTGGGGTGCCTATCCCGAGGGTATGTCGTTCGCCATTCTCATTATGAATGCGTTCACGCCCCTCATCAACAATTATGTGAAACCCAAGCGCTTCGGCGAAGTGCCTGCCAAATCGTAAATCAGTAAATCGTAAATGACATTATGAAGAAGCTTGAATCTACATTGACGAATATGGTGCTGGCACTCACAGGAGTGGCTGTCATTATGGGTGGTATCCTCGCTTATGTGAACCACTTGACCGAAGGTCCCATCAATGCCCAGAAGGCAAAAGCCCTCGCCGACGGTATCAAGACGGTGATGTGTGTTGACAACCTGACCGTCAACCAGACCGATACCGTGCAGACAAAAGGTCCCAAGGGCAAGGATGTCACTTTTATCATTTATCAGACGAAAGACGCACAGGGAAAAGATCTCGGTGCGGCTGTGGAGACTATTGCCAATGGTTTCGGTGGCGAACTGAAACTGCTTGTGGGTTTCGCCCCTGATGGCAAGATCCTTGGTTATACCCTGCTCGAACACGCTGAGACACCGGGTCTCGGTGCCAAAGCCGACAAGTGGTTCCAGAAGGGCGAGAAAGGCGACATCATCGGTAAGTCGCCCGCAGAACCTCTGGCCGTTTCGAAGGACGGTGGACAGGTGGATGCCATCACGGCCTCTACCATCACCAGCCGTGCCTTCCTCCTCGCAGTGAACAGTGCTTATAACGCTTACAAGGCCACTCCCGCCACCGACGGCGAAACAGGTGCCACTAAACAAGAGAAATAGAATATGAGTTATATAAGTATCATTAAGAATGGCATCGTCAAGGAGAACCCCACGTTCGTCCTGATGCTAGGTATGTGTCCCACGCTGGCCACGACCACCTCTGCCTTGAACGGTATGTCGATGGGCTTGGCTACGATGGCGGTGCTCATCTGCACCAACGTTGTGATTTCCTGTCTGAAGTCCGTCACCCCCGACAAGGTGCGCATCCCTGTGTTCATTGTCGTGATTGCCGCCTTTGTCACCATCCTGCAGTTGGTCATTAAGGCTTTCCTTCCTGACATCGACGCGGCTCTCGGACTCTTCATCCCACTGATCGTTGTAAACTGTGTCATCCTCGGCCGCGCGGAGGGCTTTGCCTCCAAGCAGTCGCCCGTGGCATCCCTCTTCGATGGCATCGGTATCGGTCTCGGCTTCACCCTCGGACTGACTCTTCTGGGCATTTGTCGTGAACTCCTCGGCAATGGCTCCATCTTCGGCCTGACGCTCCTGCCAGAGACCTACAACATTCTGCTCTTCGTACTGCCTCCAGGTGCATTCATCACCCTCGGCTTCCTCATCGCGATCGTCAATAAACTGCGCAGCTAAAATCGTAAATCGTCAATATGTAAATCGTAAATTATGGAATACGTTTTGATTTTCATTAGCGCCATTTTTGTGAACAACATCGTGTTGGCACAATTCCTCGGCATCTGTCCGTTCCTTGGCGTATCGAAGAAGATTGACACCTCGCTGGGTATGTCGGCAGCCGTCGCCTTCGTGCTGACACTGGCTACCATCGTCACCTGGCTCGTTCAGAAATACGTGCTCGATGCCTTCGGCTTGCAATACCTGCAGACTATCGCCTTCATCCTTGTCATCGCCTCGTTGGTGCAGATGGTGGAGATTATCCTCAAGAAGGTGTCGCCGGCTCTCTATCAGGCCCTGGGCATTTTCCTGCCGCTCATCACGACCAACTGTGCCGTGCTCGGTGTCGCCATCCTCTGTATCCAGAAGGATTACGACCTCTTGCAGTCTGTGGTCTATGCCTTCTCCACTGCCATCGGTTTCGGTGTGGCGCTGACAGTATTCGCCGGTATGCGTGAACAACTTGAGCTTGTAAAGATTCCCAAGGGTATGCAGGGTATGGCTATCGTGATGCTTTCCGCAGGTCTCCTGAGTCTTGCTTTTATGGGCTTCTCTGGTGTCGACGGCGGCCTCAAGACCCTCTTCGGAATCATCTGATAATATTCCCTTGATAAAATAAAGTTGCCCGAATCTTTGGTGGTTCGGGCAATTTTATTTACCTTTGCCCCCAGAAAAAGAAACTAAAAGAGATGAAGATTGGTGATCAGGTCAGATTCCTGAATGAGATAGGAGGAGGCCGCGTGGCCGGATTCCAGGGGAAGAACATCGTGCTCGTGGAGGACGAAGACGGTTTTCAGGTGCCTATGCTGACGACGGAAGTCGTGGTTGTAGGCGATGAGGACTACGGCACGGGACATATGGTCGAAGTAAAGTCCCAATCTGCCCAATCCGCCCATTCTCCCCAATCCTCTGACGAAGAGCCGGAACCCGAAGACAAGCCCATTACCTTCAAGGCGAAACCCGTGGAGCGCAAGGGTGGGGAACGGCTGAGTGCCTACCTGGCCTTTGTGCCGATGGATATGAAGGAACTGACGCAGACGCGATTCGAGAGCTATCTCGTGAACGACTCGAACTACTATATGCGTTACGTCTATATGACAGGCGAGAACAATGCCTGGACCGTACGTGCCGAAGGAGAATTGGAACCGAATACGAAGGAATATCTCGAAGAGTTCGGCCGTGAGGATCTGAATGCACTAGAACACTGTTGCGTGCAGCTCATCGCCTACAAGCGTGACAAGACCTTCCTGTTGAAACCGACGGTGAATGCACAGATCAACGTGGACACAGTGAAGTTCTACAAGCTCCACGCTTTCCGCGAGAACGATTTTTTCGAACAGCCCGCGCTGATCTATACGATTATTGAAAACGACGTCCAAAAGATAAAGTTATGAAATACGGATTTGTTAAGGTGGCTGCTGCCGTTCCGGCGGTGAAGGTGGCCGACGTAGAGTACAACGTACAACAGATAGAGAGTCTCATCGCCCAGGCCGAGGGTCGGGGAGTAGAGTTGATGGTACTGCCAGAACTGTGTCTGACGGGCTATTCCTGTCAGGACCTCTTCAAACAGCAGGCCCTCATCGACCGTGCAGAACAGGGTGTGATGCTGCTGCTCGACTTTACCCGCAAACTCGACATCATCACGGTGTTCGGACTGCCTGTGGTGATCAACGGTCTGCTCTACAACTGTGCCGCCGTCATCCAGAGTGGTGCGTTGCTCGGCATCGTGCCGAAGACTTATCTGCCTAACTACGGCGAGTTCTACGAGAAACGTTGGTTTGCCTCGGCTCAGGATCTGAATCCGACGGATATCTATTTCGCAGGCAGTCCTGTGCATGTGACATCAGAGCCACAGCTCTTCGTTACCGCCGACGGTGTGAAGTTCGGTTGTGAGATCTGTGAGGACGTATGGGCTCCCATCCCGCCCAGCAACAACCTGGCACTGGCAGGTGCCGACATCATCCTGAACCTCTCCGCCAGCGACGAACTGATCGGTAAGCATACCTATCTGAAATCCTTGCTCGCCCAGCAGAGTGCCCGAACCATCAGTGGCTACGTCTATGCCAGTTGTGGTTTCGGTGAGTCATCGCAGGATGCAGTCTACGGTGGCAATGCCTTGATCTTTGAAAACGGTCATCTGATCTTGGAAGGATCGCGGTTCTCGTTCCAGCCCCAGTTGCAGGTGAGCCAGATTGACGTGGAGAAACTGCGTTCCGAACGTCAGGTGAACACCACATTCATCAATGCCCAGCGTCATGCCCATGCCCATGAGAACGTGTGCAAGGCCGTGGCTCCGAAGGAATTTGAACTCTTGCGTGAGATTGATCCGCATCCGTTCATCCCCAAGACTGAGAATATGTCTGAGAGCTGTGAGGAGATCTTGAATATCCAGGTGGCAGGTCTCGCCAAGCGTCTCTATCACGTCAGCGCCGAGAAGGCTGTCATCGGCATTAGTGGCGGACTCGACTCTACACTGGCTCTGCTTGTGACGGTGAAGGCTTTCGACAAACTCGGTCTTGACCGCAAGGGTATCATCGGCATCACGATGCCGGGATTTGGTACAACTGACCGTACACATAACAATGCCGTGAAACTGATGGAGACACTCGGTGTGACCGTCCGTGAGATTTCCATCGCCAAGGCCGTCACCCAGCATTTCGAGGATATCGGCCACAACCCGAAGATTCACGATACCACCTATGAGAACTCCCAGGCCCGCGAACGTACACAGATCCTGATGGACGTGGCAAACAAGGAGAATGCAATTGTCGTGGGTACGGGTGACCTCTCTGAACTCGCATTGGGCTGGGCCACTTACAATGGTGACCATATGTCGATGTACGGTGTGAATGCTGGCGTGCCCAAGACGCTCATCCGTCACCTCGTGAGTTATGTCGCTGGGGAGATGGCTACCGATACACTGCTCGACATCGTTGACACACCGATATCCCCCGAGCTGATTCCTGCCGACGAGAACGGGCAGATCAAGCAGAAGACAGAAGACCTCGTAGGACCCTACGAATTGCACGACTTCTTCATCTACTACTTCCTGCGCTATGGCTTCTCACCGTCGAAGATCTTCTTGCTGGCGAAGAAAGCCTTCTGTACCGCCTCGCCTGTCGAAGGCCGTGGAGCCTACTACGAAGAGGCAACCATCAAGAAATGGCTGACGGTATTCTGTCGTCGTTTCTTCACCCAGCAGTTTAAGCGTTCCTGTATGCCTGACGGTCCGAAGGTGGGTAGTGTAAGCCTCTCACCACGTGGTGACTGGCGTATGCCGAGCGATGCCTCGTTTGCCCCGTGGGTCAAGGAATGTGAGAGCCTTTGAAAGGTGAAAAAATGAAATGGTAAAAAATGAGTTAGCTGAATGCTAACTCATTTTTGTCTTCCTTCAGTGTGATGTGTATCACCGATCCTAATGGCAGGTTGCCATTCACAATCAGGTCGCTGATGCCATCCTCGATATAATTCTGTATGGCTCGCTTCAACGGACGGGCACCGAACTGCACATCATAGCCCTTCGTCGCCACAAACTCCTTCGCCTCTTCTGAAAGATCGATCTTATAACCGATCTGTTCGATGCGCTGGTAGAGTCCTTTCAGTTCCACGTCGATGATGCGCTTGATGGCTTCCAGGTCGAGCTGGTCGAAAGTGATAATCTCATCGAGACGGTTCAGGAACTCCGGCGAGAACTGCTTCGAGAGTGCCTTCTGCACAATATCCCTGGCGTGCTGCTTATCCTGTTCGTTGAGGGCAAGGGCACTCGCACTGCCTGCACTGAATCCCACACCGCGACCGAAATCCTTCAACTGTCGTGTACCAGCATTCGAGGTCATGATGATCACCGTGTTGCGGAAGTCCACGAATCGTCCGTTACCATCCGTCAGTCTTCCCTCGTCGAGCACCTGCAACAGGAGATTGAACACATTACCGTGGGCTTTCTCAATCTCGTCGAGCAGCACGATGGAGTAGGGGTGACGGCGCACGCGCTCCGTCAGCTGTCCGCCCTCCTCATAGCCTACGTAGCCCGGAGGCGCACCGATGAGTCTCGAAGTGTTGAAACTCTCCGTGTACTCACTCATATCGATACGGATCAGTGCATCGGCACTGCCGAACATAAACTCTGCCAGTTTCTTGGCGAGATAGGTCTTACCCACACCCGTAGGACCGAGGAACATAAACACGCCGATGGGGTGGTTGGGATCCTTCAGTCCGACACGGTTGCGCTGGATGGCCTTCACCATCTTGTCGATGGCGGCATCCTGGGCGATGACGGCATTCTTCAGCGAGACGGCCATGCCTTTCAGACGGATGCCCTCCTGTTCTGCCATTCGCTGGACAGGCACACCCGTCATCATCGAAACGACTTCTGCCACCTGTTCGGCATCGACCACCTGACTCTCTTCGCCCTCGCCGGAAGTCCAACGGTCGTTCAGAATCTTCAACTCCGACTCGAGCACCGTCTGACGGTCACGATAACCAGCTGCCAGTTCAAAATTCTGGTTCTTCACCGCCAACTGCTTCTTCTCCTTGATATTGGCGATCTCCTTTTCCTTCTCCGCAATCTCTGGCGGTATCTGGGCATTGCCGAGGTGTACACGCGAACCAGTCTCGTCGAGGGCATCGATGGCCTTGTCGGGCATGAAACGGTCTGTGACATATCGGTCTGTCAATTTGACACATGCCATCAGTGCCTCGTCAGTATAGGTCACGTGGTGATGATGCTCATAGCGGTCCTTGATGTTCCGCAAGATCTGCAGTGTCTCCTCGTTGGTCGTCGGCTCCACCTGTACCTTCTGGAAACGACGCTCCAAGGCTCCATCCTTCTCGATGGAGTTACGGTACTCGTCGAGTGTCGTGGCACCGATACACTGGATGGTTCCACGTGCCAGCGCGGGTTTCATGATGTTGGCAGCATCCATCGAACCGGGAGTAGAACCGGCACCGATGATGGTGTGGATCTCGTCGATGAACACGATCACGTCGGGATTTGCCTCCAGTTCCTTCATCAGCGCCTTCAGGCGTTCCTCAAACTGTCCGCGATACTTCGTGCCGGCCACCACACCCGTCATATCGAGGGTATAGATGCGCTTGCCGAAGAGCATCGGCGACGTATGGTGGTCGGTGATGAGCTGTGCCAGTCCTTCGACGATGGCACTCTTACCCACACCGGGTTCACCTATCAAGATAGGATTATTTTTCTTCCTTCGTCCCAGAATCTCAATGATGCGCTGGATCTCCTTCTCACGGCCCACACAGGGGTCGAGTCTTCCCTCAGCGGCGGCGTTGGTAAGATCTGTGCCGAACGTGTCGAGTACAGGCGTCTTTGAGGCAGGTTTCTTCTGGGTGGTGGTTGTTGTAGTTCCGGAACCTCTTGAACTGCCGGCATTTCCAGAGGAATTAGAGGTCTCCTCGAATTCCTCCTCGTCTTCATCGGGCAGGCCGATACCGTTTCTAAAACCATTATTTTTAGGCGCATAGAGCATGGCCATAGCGTCTTCGTAATTCATGTTGTTCAATTCTAATACTTGTTTAGCACCGTTGTTGGCGAGATCGTGCAGGATTGCCAGCAGCAGGTGTTGTTCTTCTATTTTGTTTGATCGTTGGATACGGGCCTCCAACACGGCCAGTTTCAAGATATTGCTTGCCTTCTCGTTCAGCACCAGGTCGG
>JAEEGF011324642.1_pt1 | contig 13039 bp, 3 predicted proteins | sample 9134171 | NCBI WGS metagenome assembly JAEEGF01 (sample SAMN16246542, study PRJNA631951) | gut metagenome | biome: gut microbiome; feature: rumen; material: AP-attached | host: Bos | place: Iran: Karaj | collected 2018-10
TCAGTCAGGAAGTGGCTGATCACATTGGATTTTCAAAAGGTGCGATCGAATGGGCTTTTTCTTTTGCCATCTTTTTTCTTGGGATGAGCGCAGCATTTCTCGGAAACATGGTAGAAAAAGACATACATAAAGCTTCGCTGATATCCACGATATGCTTCGCGACAGGAATGGCGCTTACAGCATTTTTTATTTTTTACGGTGGAAAACATCAGGGAAGTCTTGTTTCACTTATCGGTATCTATATCAGCTACGGATTCATAATGGGCATCGGACTCGGCACAGGATATCTGGCACCGGTAAAAACGCTCATGTTATGGTTCAGCGATCACAAAGGCCTTGCCACAGGCCTTGCGGTTGCGGGATTCGGTGCTGCAAAGGCCATAGCTTCTCCAATAATGACATCTATGCTTGAACACTTGGGAGACGGCGGCATATGGAAAATGTTCATCATTCTTTCGGGAGTTTATTTTGTGATGATGTTCATCGGGTTCCTCCTTCTCAAAAAACCTGAAGGCTGGTACGAACCCCAGGGAAAAGGCGAAAAACCGAGCATACTCCAAACTTTAAAAACAAAGCCCATTTCCAACTACATCGGGATCTGGCTCATGTTTTACATAAACATCACATGCGGTCTCGCACTGATCTCGCAGGAAAAGATGATCTTCAAATGCCTCGGTTTTGCCGCGTCGGCAGGCATACTCTCAACGATCTCTGCTGTTTTTAACGCAGGCGGACGAGTGGGATTTTCATCCTGGGCTGACAAAATGAAGGACAGAAACACCGTATACAAGATGATCTTTATTCTGTCCATTGCCTTCACCGCATTTTCCATATTGACAAAGGGCGTCATAAACGGTAAAGATAATATTGTGCTCGCGATCCTTGTGCTCGCGCTTGTATATATCGTAAACGCAGGCTACGGCGGCGGTTTTTCAAATGTTCCCACACTCCTTTCGGATCATTACGGGATGGGAAGCATATCCGCGATCCACGGTATAACCCTTTCAGCCTGGGCATTTGCCGGACTTACGGGCAATCAGGCGGCGCAGTTCATCGTTGAGCATTTCGGAAAAGAGGAGATCATAACATATATGGAAAACGGCGTTGAACACGCGGTAACCGTAAATCCTCTGGGATATCACAACGTCCTTGTTTTCACTGTCGTCCTCTATATCATAGCGTTACTATGCTGCATGATACTGGTGAAACCGGCAGGCAAAAAACTTTCAAAATAACAGGAGGCACCAACATGGCACATTTCAGCGGAACATTTTATTCAAGGATGCTCAGCCGCCCGGTACATTTTACGGCGGTGCTCTGTAATGACAATGCATTTGGAACAGAGAACAATCCGCATTACAAACGTCCGACAAAATCGGTCTATCTTCTTCACGGATACAGTGGATGCGATACCGACTGGTTTACAAATGTGCCGCTTGGAGAACTGGCAAACAGGTTCAACATAAATTTCTTTTTGCCGAACGGAGATAACAATTTCTATCTCGATCAGCCGCAGACAGGCTGCAAATATGCAAGCTATGTGGGCAAGGAATTTGTGGATTATACCAGAAAGACCTTTGGGCTGTCCTGCAAGAAAGAAGATACATTTATCGGAGGCCTTTCCATGGGCGGTTTCGGAGCACTTCACACAGCGTTTCTTTTTCCCGAGACCTTCGGAAAAGTCATTGCACTGTCTTCCGCGCTTATTCAGAACCAGCTTGCTCACATGACACCGGAAGACAAAAATCCTATGGCAAATTATGATTATTACGAATGGGTGTTTGGGGATCTTAAAAAGGCGGCCGGGACGGACGCAAATCCCGAGGTGCTCGTGAAGAAACTTAAAAACAACGGACAGGATATCCCAGGTATTTTCATGGCTTGCGGGTCGGAGGATTTCCTGATCATGCCAAACCGCGCATTTAAGGACTTCCTCACAGCTTTGGATATACCCGTGAAATATGTGGAAACACCGGGCGTGCATGATTTTGTGTTCTGGCGTAAGCATCTTGTGACCGGGCTGGAATGGGCGCTGGAGCAATAAAACGTATCAAAAGGAGTGGCGGTACCATGGAGTTTGAAACCAAAAGACTTATACTACGCCCCTGGAATGAAAATGATGCCGAGGAATGCTATAAATATGCGAAAGATCCTAAAGTCGGCCCCGCAGCCGGGTGGCCTGCTCACAAAAATATAGATGAGACAGTGTATGTCATAAAAAATATACTTATGGTGCCGGAAACCTACGCCATTGTGTTAAAGGAGACAGGCCTGCCTGTAGGCAGCATAGGGCTGCATTTCCATTCGGACCTCGCAAAGAGCGATGATGAAGCGGAGCTGGGCTACTGGCTCGGTACTCCCTATTGGGGGCAGGGACTCGCTCCTGAGGCTTCGAGAGAACTTCTCAGGCACGCTTTTATGGATCTGAAGCTTAGAAACGTATGGTGCGGTTATTACGACGGAAATGAAAAATCAAAGCGGGTGCAGGAGAAGCTTGGCTTTGTTCACCAGTGGGTCAGTGAAGACGTTCCCGTGCCTCAGATGGGGGAAGTAAGAAAAGGACATGCTAATCTGATGACGCGCGAACAGTGGATATGTATGCGTATCAAAGAAATGGAGTCGATCCTTGACACAGCCAATGCAAGAATAGCCGCTCTTGAAAAAGCGTCTGACGAGCTTCGTGATTACCAGTTTGAGATACAAAAGCTTGAGGCATTTTACACAGGCGATGAGTGGAAAGAGGCTTTTGCTCTCGATGAGGCAGGAAAACTCCCGCCCGACATTAAAAGAGGCGTTCTGTCGGAAGACGGTATTTATGATATGCTGGAGCGTAACACAGCCGTTAGACCCAAAGACTAATTGTGAATGCTGATCTTCTCTGATTTGTCCGATGTTTTTTTGTCTCCTTGGACGCTATAGTATGATCATAATGGCATACTTTGGGAAGGATTGGGGACATATGCGGAAATCTTTGTTTGGCTTTAAAACAAGCAGATCTATCTGCATGGTACTGCTGACGCTGGCAACAGCGGTCACGGTATCATGCGCTGCAGAGAAAACGGGTGAGATCACGGATGAGCATCCGGATATAACAGATGCCGCTTTGGTAATGACAGATGTGCCGGTGGTGACGGATATTCCGGGCACAACGGATATGCCGAAAGCTACGGATATTCCGACAGCGACAGTAACACCCGCGAGTACGGAGGTGACGCCTGCGATAACAGTTACGGCAGCAACTCCGACGCCGAAAGTCAGAGCACAGATACCGGATGTAAAGATTGGGAAAAGCATAGATTTTTCCGCACCTTCAGGATTTTACGACAAAGAATTTGAATTGACGCTTTCCGTTTCTGATTCAGAAACAGGAAAAGACATACAAACGGCTAAGATATACTACACACTTGACGGGAGCGACCCGGTAACGAGCGCTGCCGCGGTTTTGTATACGCAGCCTGTTCATATTTTCTCTTCGAGAAGCCTTGTGAGGAACGGGGAAGTGACCGAGACGAGAGAAAACATCGTTTCGGCAGTTGACCCGGTCCTTTTTTCGGGTAATTACAGCAAGGTGGCTTCCGGAGGATATCGTTTTGAAAGCACTGTGAAAGCGCCCAAAGACAGCGACGTCGATAAATGTACGGTTGTGAGAGCGGTCGTTCAATATGCCGACGGAAGCTTTGGCGCGGAAAGCAGTGCTGTTTATTTTGTTGGCGAAACCGCGACACACATTCCCGGAATAAAAGAAAGCTGTGATGCGGCGGGACGTTCTCTTGCAGTCATAAGCATTGCAATGGATTACGATGACCTTTTTGACTATGAGACCGGTATTTATGTCAAAGGAAAGATATTTGACGATGCGCTCGCGGAGTACCTGCGAAGCAATGGAAAAATAAAGGATGCGGAAACTGCGAGGAGCCTTGACGCAAACTACAAGCAGCACGGAAAGGAATGGGAAAAAACAGCGTCCGTCACCATGCTTGAAACTGATGAAAACGGCGCTGTCGAAGTGATCTCGCAGCTTTGCGGCATAAGGATCCAGGGAAATTATTCGCGGTCTGATCTGCAGAAGGGTTTCAGGCTGTATGCAAGAGGTGAGTACGGAGCCAAGAATTTTAAATACCCGGTATTCGGTGAGGATCATGCAAATAAAGCCGGTGAGACCATGGATAAGTTTGACACGCTGGTTTTAAGGGCAGGCGGTAATTGCGCTTTTACAGCAAAGTTTAACGATGTTTTCTGGCAGTCGCTTCTTGAAGATACGCAGTGCGAGACACAGAAAAACAGGCCCTGCGTGGTGTATTTAAATGGCGAATACTGGGGCTTGTATGTCTTGGAAGAGGATTACAGCAACGATTATTTTGAAGACATGTACGGCGTCGACAAAAGCAGTGTAGTGATCTATAAAGGCGATGCTGAAAAATACGCTTCCGGCTATAAACTTGACGAAGGAAAAATCCCTGCCGGAGAGAGCGAAGATTACTATTTCCGTGAACTTTTCGACTTTTTCGGTTCCCATACGGACCTGTCGAGTGAGGCAGATTATGAAGCTTTTTGCAGACTGGTCGACGAAAATTCCGTGATGGACTATTTTGCCGCAGAGAGCTGGATAAACAATAAATGGGATTGGCCCGGGAAAAACTGGTCCATGTGGAAAGCAGCCCCCGCAGAAGCCTATGACGGGCGCTGGAGATTCATGTTCTACGATATGGAATTCGGCGGTGTGAGCGGCTCAGGCGACGTCAAGGTAAACACCATAAAAGAAGACAACTACAAGCCCGAAGGCCTTCTCGACAGAAATACCAACAACCCTGCAGTGCTGTGTTTCGCATGGCTCATGACCAACAAAGGCTTTAAAGACCGCTTCTGCGAACGCCTCAACGCCCTTTCCGAGACCTGCTTTGAGAAACAGGCTGCATTGGAAAGACTAAAGGAATACGAGGGTGTTTACGCGCCCCTGTATGAGCAGTTTTTCTTGCGCTTCCCCGACAGCGGAAGTGCGGATAATGCAGTAAACGGCGGCTATGCCAGCGTAAAATGCATCAGGGATTTCCTGAACGCAAGAGAAGGTTACATAGGTAAAATGGTGGAGTATATCAACAAAAAGCGGTGAAGCAGATGAAGTCCTCAAGCGGTAACAGGGCTGTCACATAAATCAAGATACAAAGGCTGCAGCAAGAGAAAAATCGGATGCAGTCTTTTTTGTTATTAAAGAGTCAAACATCTATGTAATAATTGTTTACAGAAATTTTATAAAATCCTATAATCGAAATGTTTCATTTTTGATAACATTGTTGCATTTTTGCTCAAAAACGGGAGGAGTTATGAGACATCTGAAAAAGATCGCCATGTTGCTCGTGATAGCACTGCTCGTCACACTGATACCGGCAAATACAGCTCAGGCGGAAGAAAGACCTAATGCGCCGGACAGTGTTTCAGTTATTGTGGAGGCTAATAAGGTAAAACTCGAATGGACTGAAGTGAGCGATGTAAAAAAGTACGGTGTCCAACGAAGAGAGTTTGACGGCACGTCATGGAGTAGCTGGACAGCCTTATCAAACTATACAAAAAAGAATTATTATTCTGATGAAACTGTTGTTGAGGGCGTAACATACCAATATAGAGTCAAAGCCGCAAATTCTGCCGGCTGGGGAGCTTATATAACAACAGATTCTGTAATACTTGGAAACCAAATTGGAGCGCCTGAAAGTATTTCAGCATCTATACTTCCTGAAGGAACCGGCGTTTCCATAGAGTGGAGTGCTGTGGACAACGCCTTGAGGTATGGCTTGTACCGTTGTGTTAATGATGAAAACGCCTGGGGAGAATGGACAGAAATAAGTACAGAGCTCACAGCAGTCAATTATGTCGACACGAATATTGTTGACGGGAAGAGTTATCGCTACAGAGTGAATGCATGGGATGCTAACGGATGCGGTTACTTTTCCGCGTCGGCGGAAGTGACTCTTGCTGCCGCTGTTGTCGCTACTACCACACCGGGTATTTCCAAGACGATCACAGTATCGGCCGGAACAGATAGTATAACTGTTGAGTGGACTCCTGTTGATAGTGCAACACAATACGGTTTATATCGCAGAGTGAAAACCAACGATGCATGGGGTGGGTGGAAAACAGTAAGTTCAACACTTAACTCCACATACTATATCGATGCGAATGTTTCTGAAGGCGTTATATATCAGTACAGAGTAAGGGCTTATAATTCTGCAGGATGGAGCAACAAATACAGGGCTTCTTCCGATGTGACGCTGCTTAAAAGCCTTGCGGCACCTGCTTATGTCACAGCAGCTGCATTCAAAGATAAGATCTCCATAGAGTGGAGTGAAGTGGCGGAGGCTAAGGGATACAATCTTTATAAAAGGGTATCTGACGGAACCGTTTGGGGGGAATGGAATGAACTAGTCTCCAATATCGTTTCTTCCGAATATGTGGACATAGATATCGAATCGGGGAAGTTATACCAATATAGAGTACAGACGGTAAGCGCTGCCGGAAATGGCGGATCTTGTGAATCTGTGGAAGTGATTGTACCGCTTGAAATAAAGGCGCCTGAGACTATAACCGCAACAGCTGATTCTGCTTCAGTAACAGTACAGTGGAGTGCTGTTGACAACGCATTAAAGTATGGCCTGTACCGCAGCGTATATGACGGAAATGCCTGGGGAGAGTGGACGGAGATAAGTACAAGCCTCATGACGGTCAATTATGTCGACACGGATGTCGTTGCCGGAAAGAATTACAGGTACAAAGTAAATGCATGGGATGCAAACGGATGTAGCGACTTTTCCGCGTATGCCGAGGCAACCATTACCGCTGTTAAAAAGCCTTCTGCTCCAAAGACGATCACGGTGTCTGCCGAAACAGACAGGATAACCGTTGAATGGAGTTCTGTTGAAAATGCATCGAAATATGGCATATATCGCAGAGTAAAGACTGACGGTGTGTGGAGCAGTTGGAAAACAATCAATTCCTCTCTTTATTCTACATTCTACATCGATGCAAACGTCCTTGAGGGTGGTACATATCAGTACAGAGTAAGGGCTTACAATTCGGCAGGATGGGGTAGTTACAAACTCACATCCGAAGTGACCGTGCTTGCAAGACCTGCCGCGCCGGAAATGATCACCGCCATCGCTTCAAGCGATGATATCTACATTGGATGGAGTGAAGTAGACGACGCAACAGCTTACAATCTGTATCGCAGAGTATCGGATGGCGCTGGATGGAGCGAATGGGGCATCATTTATACCGATGGCTCTGAAACGGAATATACAGATAAAGATGTTGCAGTAGGTAATAAATATCAATACAAAGTTCAGGCGGTCAATGACGCCGGAAAAGGTAATTTCTGCGAGTCCGGTGAAGTGGGAATAGCCCAAAAACCCAGTGAACCGCTTGGCGTGACTGTTGCTACCGAAGCAGGCAAAGTTGTAATAGAATGGAACGCAGTTTCCGATGCACTTAGATATTGTGTGGAATACAAAGAGTTTGACGAGGAGACCCTTGACAGTTGGACAAGGCTCAGCTCCTCTGTTTACGATACTTCTTTTGTATTTGATGATGCGACTGCGGGAACACAGTATCAGTTCAGAGTGAAAGCTTATAATCTTGCCGGCTGGGGCGAGTATGAGACCTCGGCTCCTGTTGTTGTACCTGCAAAACCCGGTGCGCCGAGATCGGTATCTGTTTTTCAGGAAAACGGCTCTGTCAGCATTATATGGAATTCTGTTGATGATGCTGTCAGATACAGCATTGAAAGAAGAGAATATAACGGTGATACATGGGACAGTTGGTCACCTGTAAGCAGAACGGTGACCGATACAACTTATGTTGATTCTGATGTGAACTTTGGAAGTCAGTACCAGTACAGGGTGAGAGCGCTTAACGAAGCCGGTTGGGGTAATTCTTGTACAACAGAAACAATTTCTGTTTCCTTCCAGGTTGCAAACTCAATTGTCATTGATGAATCCATTTTCCCTGATGAGAATTTTAGGAAATATGTCTCAGACGACTTTGATTTAAACCATGACGGGCTTCTTTCAAGGGGTGAGATGCTGGCTGTGGATTACATTTACATTGACACAAATAATGAGGTGTTAAGCCTTAAGGGAATAGAATATTTCACGGGACTTCGTTCGTTACAAATCTATTCTACAGATATTAATTATTTAGACTTAAGTCATAATGTACTTCTTTCGACTTTATATTGTTATGATTGTCAATTGACACAGTTAGATTTGAGCCACAATGAGTTACTTAGTGATTTAACCTGTGATAATTGTCAATTAACACAGTTAGATTTGAGCCACAATGGGTTGCTTAGTGATTTAACCTGTAATAATTGTCAATTAACACAGTTAGATTTAAGCCATAATGAATTATTGAACAATGTTGATTGCCAAGGTAACAAGTTGACCTCTTTGACTCTTGGAAATAATCCGCTGTTGAAGAGTCTTTATTGTCAAAACAATATGCTTACTACTTTGGATGTAAGTGGATGTAGCAGGGAGATTATCGTTCATGCAGATGCCGATGTGGTATTAACGCCTGATGATCTGCCGGTTCATTTGAACTGCAATAGCAGAATTGTTTTTGTTTCAGAGTCCGTTCAGATAGAAATATATAATGCAAGTAACAGGAACATTAGAATAGAGTCTGAAGATGACACTATAGCAACCATAACGAAAGAAAACGGTTATTATTTCATCAAGGGACTTAAACGAGGAACTACAAGCGTTATTGTGAAGGATGATAATGGCGAATTAGGTAGGGCAGATATTTTAGTTGCTGATTTGCAGATTACAGCAGATGGTAAAGACTTGGTCAAAAATGCCGAAGGGAAATACGCTATAAGCGTAAATAAGGGAGAAAAAGTCCAGCTTGGCGCTTATGTGGAATATCCCGATGGATATGAAGAGTTGAGGACAAGCAGTACAAGGTTTGTTCCTTCAAATGGTATACAATATGTATCCATTAACAGTACAGGAATGCTTACTGCAAAGTCTGATGCTGTTGCAAAGCAGGTAATACGCGTTAGCGGCGGTATAGGAAGAGTTTACTTGAATGATCATTATTATTATCGTTCTGGAAATTATGATGCTATAACGGTATATGTAAACTCTCCGATGCCGACCCCTGCCATCACTGTTGACGAAATGCATTTCCCTGATGAGATTTTTAGGGAATATGTTGTAAACAACTTTGATAAGGATTCGGACGGTTCTTTATCAAAGGCAGAGATTGATGCGGTTACCGAAATAAGTATAAGTGGAAAGCAGGAACTAAAGTCTCTTAAAGGAATAGAGTATTTTGTTAATTTGACATCTTTGGATTGTTCGTATAGTAATCTGACTGAATTGGATGTTAGTAAAAATACCAAATTGAGTGACCTTGAATGTATGGATTGCCCAGTGGCAAGCCTAAACTTAAAAGGTTTGACGGACTTAAAAAGATTAATTTGCTGGGAAGCGTCCATAAAAGAATTGGACGTAAGTGGACTAGAATCTTTGGAATACATAGGTTGTGGAGAATCAAGGGTAAAAGTCATTAACGCAGCCGGAGCTACAGCACTGAAAACACTGTTGTGCCCGGATACAGGTCTTACCAGTATTGACCTTACGGGAGCAACGTCACTTGAGGTACTTGATTGCTCCACACGCAATCAACTCACATCACTGGATGTCAGCACCAATAAGTCACTAAAGACTTTATATATCTCCGGAAATAACTTGGAGAAATTAGACGTAAGCAATAACTCAGAGTTAACGTGGTTAGACTGTATAGGAAACGGGTTGACGGAATTGATCCTTAATGGGGCAACATCGCTTGAACATATTAATTGTGATGGAAACAATCTTTCTACTCTTGATTTCAGTTCTTGTGGTTCGGTAGTAAGTGTTACCTGCTCCGAAAATGAGATCACTGTGATCAATGCGAGTGGTAATCCTAAACTAAATTATCTGGATTGCACAAATAATCCGCAGTTGATCATCTATATGGTCAACAACGATTCCAAATGCGAGATCAAGGCTGACAAAGATGAGACAACTGTTATATGGGAAGTTCAGGAGGGAATCCCTGTTGATGAGAGTCATTTCCCGGATGAGACTTTTAGGGATTATATAGCAGGAAATTTGGATGGAAACCATGACAACATTCTTTCAAAGGATGAGATTCAAAACATTACTTCTATAGATGTAGGTTGCTGGTACATCATCACGGATCTGTCCGGCATACAGTATTTTACATCATTAGAGACTTTGAACTGTTGCAACAATAACGTGAAGTCTTTGGACTTGACTGGGTTAACTAAGTTAACTACCCTGGACTGTCAAGATAACCTGTTAAGTGCATTGGATTTAAGCGACTGCCCGAATCTTAAGAGTCTGGATTGCGGTCGTAATTCGATCAGAGATTTTTCTGCTGTGAAGTTTGCAGATAGCACAAAACTTGAGATACTGTGCTGCAGTAATAACTGGATGACCAAACTTGATGTAAGCAGTTTAACTGGACTCAAAGTATTAGACTGTAGCATCAATGAGTTGACTAGCTTGGATGTAAGTAATTGCAAAAAACTAGATGTGTTGTATTGCCATACGAATGAGCTGACGAGTCTTAACGTAAGCGGTTGCACAGAATTATCAGAAATACAGTGTGATCATAATAAACTGACAACCTTGGATGTCAGCGGATGCAGCAGTGAGTGTGAAGTAAACGCAGACAGTACGGTTACGATAATCCGCGAGAACGTTGGCGTTACAGAGATTCCGATAGACGAGATTCATTTCCCTGACAGTAATTTCAGAAATTATGTTTTAAGTGACATTGACAGAAACAGGGATGGGGTACTGTCGGTGGGAGAAACGCATGTGACGCATCTTTTTGTCAGCAATAAAAATATCGGCGACCTTACCGGTGTAGAATACTTCCCCGAAATTGTTCAACTGAACTGCTGGAATAATCATCTTACAACTTTAGATCTAAGCAAAAATATTGCACTTAGGTATTTGTATTGTGAAAATAATCAACTTACACAACTAGACTTAAGCAAGAATATATCGCTTTCTAATCTGAATTGTTCTGGCAATCAACTTGAGGAATTGGATCTAAGTAAAAATACCTCATTATACTATATAAATTGCTATAATAACAATATCGAACAGTTGGATGTAAGCCATTGTATGACATCCTGTGATGTTGTGGCTGATGATGACGTGATCGTGACACCTGAACGTGAATGGTCATTATCCGTAACGGAGCGATATACAAATGTTGGAAATTACAATGATTTTGAAGTTTACAATGGATCTGGCAACTATATCTCCTTCAGTACTGAGAATTCTAACGTGGCATATGTATCGGAGGATCGTATGGTTGACGGTCGTTATCGCCTTTACCCTGTTTCTTGTGGTATCGCCAATATTATAGCCACTGACAAAAATGGAAATGAACAGACTATCAGGGTTATAGTTATAGACCATGAGATCACAGCCACAAATGCAGAGATTGAAAAAGATACAAGCGGCCAATATAGTTATATAGTGACTATGAAACCCGGAACCTCTGCGACACTTTCTATGGAGTTTGATATACCAGAGGGGTTAGATTATACTTTTACGCCGGCTTGGGACGATTCTATTTACGAAGGCTATACCCACGAAAACTATACAATAAATAATAATGGTGTTATCACAGTAGCATCAGACTTTGATGGCGTATTGTATCATAACTATTATTGCGCGCGGGGCTCGTTAGGAAATGACGGCAAGGCAAGATGGATTAGCCTTGGACGTTTGAAGATTGTCGTAACTGATGCCGAGTCTGTAGAGAATAATGAAATCACATTCCCTGATGAGGTTTTTAGGGAATATGTTGTAAAAAACTTTGATAAGGATTCGGATGGTTCTTTATCAAAGGCAGAGAAGGATGCGGTTACCGAAATAAGGATAGAGGGGAAGGAGGAACTAGAGTCTCTTAAAGGAATAGAGTATTTTGTTAATTTGACATCTTTGAATTGTCCGTGGAATAATCTGACTGAATTGGATGTTAGTAAAAATACCAAGTTGAGTTACCTTAACTGTGAGTATAACCCTGTGGCAAGCCTCAACTTGAAAGGTTTGATGTACTTAAAAGAGTTAAGGTGTTGGGAGACGTCCATAAAAGAATTGGACGTGAGCGGACTAGAATCTTTGGAATACATAGATTGTGCAGAATCCGGAGTAAAAGTCATTAACGCAGCCGGAGCTACAGCATTGAAAAGACTAGTGTGCAATCAGACCGGTCTTACCGGTATTGACCTTACGGGAGCAACGTCTTTGGAGGTACTTGAGTGCTGGGGTACGAATCTTATCACGCTTGACGTAAGCACCAACACCAACTTGACAACGTTGAATTGTTACAATAGCCATTTAGAAAAATTACTTCTGAATGATAACTTAGTATACTTAGATTGCCGCGAAAATCAGCTTTCATCGCTTGATCTCAGTGGAAGAACAGAACTGGTGACAGTATATTGCCAAGCGAATAAAATGAAGGAGATAAAGACTGACGGAGCGATTTCACTGGCATATTTGGAGTGCATCAGCAACCAACTCACATCACTGGATATCAGCACAAACAATTCACTAGAGACTTTATATATCACCGACAATAACTTGGAGAAATTAGACGTAAGCAATAACTCAAAGTTAACGTCGTTAGAATGTGATCATAACAAATTGACCGAATTGATCCTTAATGGGGCGACAGCGCTTGGTTATCTGAATTGCTGTGAAAACAGTCTTTCAACTCTTGATTTCAGTTCTTGCGGTTCGGTAGTTAGTGTGTCCTGCTCCGAAAATGAGATTACTGTGATCAATGCGAGTGGTAATCCTAAACTAAATTATCTGGATTGCACAAATAATCCGCAGTTGATCATCTATATGGTCAACAACGATTCCAAATGCGAGATCAAGACTGACAAAGATGAGGCAACTGTTATATGGGAAGTTCAGGAGGGAATCCCTGTTGATGAGAGTCATTTCCC
>JAEEGF011931001.1_pt1 | contig 13039 bp, 9 predicted proteins | sample 9134171 | NCBI WGS metagenome assembly JAEEGF01 (sample SAMN16246542, study PRJNA631951) | gut metagenome | biome: gut microbiome; feature: rumen; material: AP-attached | host: Bos | place: Iran: Karaj | collected 2018-10
TGCACCACTTGGTGAAAAGCTATGCCGGGCAGGTGAAGTGCATCTATATCGACCCGCCATACAATACAGGATCGGATGGATTTGTCTATAACGACAAATTCAAGTTCACAGCTGAAGACCTCGAAAAGAAACTGAGCATATCTCCTGATGAGGCAGAGAAAATTATCGCTATGACGAGTGGCCATCGTGCCAGTCACGCAGCTTGGCTGACGTTTATGATGCCCCGCCTCCAGTTGGCTCGCGAACTACTGTCTAAGGATGGTGTTATCTTTATCTCGATTGATGACAATGAGCAGGCATATTTGAAGCAACTTTGTGACAATGTTTTTGGCGAAGATGATTTTGTCGGAACCATTATATGGAATAATGCCACAGACAACAATCCCACCAATCTAACTATTGAACACGAATACATTCTATGCTATACAAGAAACAAGGAATTACTTGAACCTATTTGGAAATCAAGTTTTAGTGCAATAAAAGACTTGCTGATTGAAAAAGGCAAGGAATTGAATGGAAAGTACAAAGGCGAACAACTGCAAACCATGTGGAAGCAGTGGTACAAAGAGAACAAAAATCAGTTAGGAGAACTTGACAGATACAAATATATTGACGAAGGAGGAGTTTATACTGGCAGTCAAAGTGTTCATAACCCTGGCAAAGAAGGCTATCGTTACGATATCATTCATCCTGTTACACAAAAGCCTTGTAAGCAACCTTTGATGGGATATCGTTTCCCTGAAGCTTCTATGCAAAAGATGATTGATGAAGGCAGAATTCTCTTTGGTGATGATGAGACAAAACTTGTTGAGATAAAGCTGTATGCATCTGAATATCAAGACAAGTTCTCAAGTGTATACGAACTGGACAGCAGAGCAGGTGCAAATGAATTGAAGACACTATTTCCTGAAGCGAAACAGATTTTCAAAAATCCGAAACCAACAGAAGTCATAGAACATATCTTGTCCTATATGAATACTGGCGATTTGTATGTTATGGATTTCTTTGGTGGTTCAAGTACAACAGCTGATGCTATTATGTAGTTGAATCGGAGGCAATCGAGGAGAATCAAGTATATCATTATTCAAATTCAAGAGGAAATTGTAAAAGATAAGGAGGCTTACAAACTCGGTTATCGCACCATTGACCAAATTGGCATGGAACGCATCAAACGAGCTGCAGCAAAGCTTCGTGAAGAGAATCCTCTTTTTGCCGGTGACCTTGGTTTCAAGCACTACACCTTAGAGGAAGTTCCTCAGAATACCCTTGACAAACTGGAGGCCTTCGACCCCAATGTGTTCCTGACGACAGATGACACGCTGAACCTGTTTGGCCGCGAAACGGTGCTGACCACCTGGCTGGTGCAGGACGGATATGGGTTGAACGCAAAAACGAAGGATGTGAAACTCGACAACTATCACGCTACACTCTGCGGCAACCACCTCTATATGACCGACAGCGGATTTACGGAGGACGATATGGTAGCACTAATAGACCTCTATCAGAAAGAGCCTTGGTTCTGTCCCGACTGCATCGTGCTGTTTGGCTACAGCTTCAGCCATAATGCCAAAGATATGCTGGAGAAAAACAAACCTACGGTGGATTTGGTGAAGGATATCAAACTGATTATTGACGTGCGCTACTAAGGGATATGGAACTGATACTACAAAACAACCTGCAGCACCAGCAACTGCCGGTAAATGCCGTTGGTGACGCCTTGAAGGAATTGACTTGGGATAAACCCAAGGACTTTTATGCCAATCCAGTTTGGTCAATAACCAATCCTCACCAGCTAAAAGGGCCGCTGAACGAAGTGTGGAGGGAATTGAAACACAAGCATCCCTATAATACCACTATGCCCGAGGCTGGTGCACCACTGAACATCGACGTGAAGATGGAAACTGGTACGGGCAAGACATACGTCTACACCAAGACCATCTATGAGTTGCACCAACGCTACGGATTGAATAAGTTCATCGTCTGTGTACCTTCGTTGCCCATCAAGGCTGGTGCCGAACAATTCCTTGGTGACCTATACGTGCAGCGTCATTTCCACGATGCATGTGGCTACAGGTGCGATATGGAGCTGGGTGTGCTGGAAGCTGCAAAGACAAAGAAAGGAAAACAGTACTTTCCCGGCGTGGTGCGCGATTTCGTGGAAGGATCGTGCCAGCAACGCAACAAGATATATGTGCTGTTGCTGAATATGGCTCTGCTGACCAATGCGCGGATACTGAAACGCGATGATTACGACTTCGGAGTTTTGGGATTCTATCGCCCATTTGACGCACTTCGTGCCACCCACCCAGTAGTTATCATCGATGAACCCCATCGTTTCTCACGAGGTCAGGCGGCGTATAAACAGATATTGGACGAGTTGCAACCACAACTGATTATCCGTTATGGTGCCACATTCCCTGAGCGGACGGTAGGACGGGGGAAAAACAAGGTGGTTGAGAAAGACTATCTGAATCTGGTTTACGACCTCAACGCCTGCGAAGCTTTCTCCCAGAATCTTATTAAGGGCGTGGCCAAAGAGCACTTTGAACCCCTGGAGGGACAGAAAGAGCGCATCAAAGTAGCATCGATCCAAGAAAAAGAAAGAACGGTGACACTGCAATACGGCACGAAATCAGAGACGCTGCAAGCAGGCGATTTTATAACCTTATCGCCAGATATGCAGAATGTCAGCATTGAGGGCGTGGAGAAAGGATTTATAGAACTGTCCAACGGTAAGCAGTTCCATACAGGTGAGCAATTCAGCCCTTCCATTTATACCGACTCCTATCAAACAGAGATGGTGAGGCTTGCCATTCAGCGACACTTTGAAGCCGAGCGGCAGAACTTTGAACGTCAGCAGCGAATGAAGACACTGGCGCTGTTCTTTATTGATAGCATTCGTTCTTACCGAGGCGACGACAATCAAAACGGCTGGTTAGCAGAGAAGTTCGAGGAGTTGTTGGCCGAACGAGTGCGCTTTGAATTGTATAATCCTGCTTCATCAGATGAATACAAGTCATATCTGGAGGCAACACTTGCTGACCTTCACGCCACACACGGAGGCTATTTTGCAGAAGACAACCAGAGCAGCGACGAGGAGATTGGAAAGCAGGTAAAGGAGATATTACACGACAAGAAGCAGTTGCTGTCGTTCAAGAATGAGGACGGCTCGTGGAATGTACGCCGCTTCATCTTCTCAAAATGGACGCTGAAAGAAGGCTGGGACAACCCGAATGTTTTCACCATCTGCAAACTGCGCTCCAGTGGTTCGGAAATCAGCAAGCTGCAAGAGGTGGGACGAGGATTGCGCCTGCCCGTTGATGAGTATGGCAACCGCAGTAGTGAAGACTATCTGCTCAACTATATAGTAGATTTTGACGAGGCCGACTTTGCTGCAAAGTTGGTGGCCGAGATAAACGGAGATTTGCCGCAAGTTGTGATTACCGACAAGATTCCTATGGAACTCATTCAGCGAGTGGCAGAAAAACGTGGATTGAATGAGTTCCAACTGATGATGGAACTTGCCGAAAAAAAGATTATCACAGATCTGCAGGGAACGGTAAATGGCGATATGTTAGGAGAACTCTACAATCTTTATCCTGAGTTTGCTGACACTGGCCTACCCAAAACCAAGGTGGTTGACCGAAACAAGAAAAACTCCAACAAGATTAAGATTCGTCCGAAGGTGTTTGACCGCCTACGTGATTTGTGGATGAACATCAATAAGCGGTATGTTATCTTCTTTGACCCACAGTTAGAAAAAGAGATAGAGAATGCTCTACCGAAATTGTTTGCGAGTGGAGTGTTTTGTTATTCGGTGATGACGAGCGAGAGAGAAGTTGTAGATACTGATGATGGGCAGATGGCTATTGTAAGAGAGGCTGGTGTGCAATACACAACCAAGGGGAATCGTATGCCATACAACGAATTCCTACAGCGTATCAACCGAGCGACAAGCGTTCCCATCCGCGTGCTGCATGAAGCAATGTGTAAAGCCGTTGCAGGCAAATCAACCTTCCATCAGGATATGATCAACGACCAGTCGCTGGCTTGTATCATTGCCAACATCATCGACTGGAAAATCAAGAATACGATGGGCCAGTTCAAGTACAAGCAGACGACATACGACGTGAAACGTACACGCTTGACCGACGAAAAGGGTCGGCTTTACGATGATATCGTGCAAAGCTACATTGGCAATCATATCGACAATGCCAAGGTGGCTGACCGGTATCTTTACGATGCCTACACATACGACAGCGAGTTGGAGAGAACGAATCTTCTACGTTCAGATATTCAGGAAGTCATAGTGTTTGGCAAGATACCTCGCAAGAGTATCTCAATACCTACGATTACCAATGAGTCGTACAGCCCTGACTTTATGTATTTGGTGAAGAAAACTGATGGTAGCAAAGAACTGAACATCATCGTGGAGACAAAGGGTGTGGATACACCTGCCAGCTTACGCGAGGTGGAAGAAAAGAAAATCAGCTGTGCTGAAACCTTTTTCAACCAACTGCGAGAAGAAAAGCCCGAATTGAATGTTCAATTCAGAAGTCAGCTCAATAATAAGCAGATAAAGACAATTATTGACGAGGTGATAAATGGAGAGTAGCATTGACAATAATTCTCTATCTATGACATTGTATTTATTAAATTTTTGAAATTCAAACTTTTGATTATGGAAAGTGTTGATTTGGAATCATTAATAGAACAAGGCAAGGCAATAAGAAAGAGCCTTAAATATGTTCCTCCTCGCCCTGGAACATATAGAATTTTTAGTGTTTATCGATTAGAGAATGAAAGTGAATATTATTCATGGGAAGCCACATGTGAAAATTATTTAAACATCACCTATCATGATAATCCTTGCATTGCTTCTTTTCAGCAAGCAGCAAAAGCCTTTGAGGTAAGGGCGAATCATTTTTGTCCCCAACCTTTAGAAAAAATGATTGGAATTTTAGAAGGCTGTAAGACAATACCCGTAGCTTCGAAAACCACCTCTATGGTGGCAAATGGTACAGAAGAACTTATTAATCAATTAGAATGCAATCGTTCATTGTATAAAAGTTTTTTTCAAGGTAATGTAAATTCAACAGATTGTATTGAAGCGTACCATAACTGGTACAGCGAATCTCTTGTCCTATTTTCTCAATATATTCCATCGAGTAATGAAGAACTTATCAAATTCCGGAGTGTAGATAATTCCGGTAATGGATTTACCCTATATCATAATTACAATGATATTCAAGCATCTTATCTTGTTTTATTGAATCAAATAAAACGAGGTGTTTATTTGGGAAAAAACAATGTCATTGATATGATTGAAAAGCCACCACTTCTATTCATAAGCCATTCTTCTAGAGACGAGGATTTTGCGGAATCGTTTGTTACATTATTACGGAGCTTAGGGTTTAATAAGAGTAATTTGTTTTGTAGCTCAATTGATGGATATGGAATTGATGAAGGATGTGATATCTATGAAACTTTAAGAAGTAAGTTCCAGCAATACAATATTTATGTGGTTTTTCTATTGTCAGATAACTACTATCAAAGCCCAGCATGTTTAAATGAGATGGGAGCTGCATGGGTATTAAAAACAGATTATTCCACAGTCCTGTTGCCAGGATTTGAAATACCAAGTATTAAAGGTGCTATTAATCCAAATAGAATGGCAATTATTATTAACGATAAACATGTAAGGAATACGTTAAACAAATTTAAAGAACGTATTATGGAGGTGTTTCATTTGGAAGATGTAGACGATGATATTGTTTGGGAGAAAAATAGGGATAAGTTTCTAGAATCCGTGCAAACTGTATGATTGACATTGAGGAGCAAAACAGACTGGATTAAAATCCGGAGTTGTTCGTATTTTTCCGCGATCATGCTCTTTGTAATACTCCTTGGCCTTATTGAGAGCATCTTGCTGGTGTAGCCCCCCCCTTTGTTCGGTGATGGCCTTTGTGCAGCTGGCGTTGCAGCATCTCTTTGGAAGTGTGAAATTAATATTCAATTATAATCAACGCTAATACAGCGTGTTATGGGTGAATTTACAAATAAGCATGTTTGAACATGCTTAATATTTATTCCTTGTCTTATTTAACTTTAAATCAAGCTAATATCATAGCATTTTTAAGCGAACCATCTCTAATTGGCTCAAATGATTCGTCGTCAAACTCTTCCTGTAATTGTCGCAACACTGTCGCGACAATTTGAAAATTGGGGAAAAGACGTGTGAACTTCATCATTCTTGTGATGGAGCTTTTCTCAAATCCTTTGTCTCCATATTCCGTTTGCAATTGTCGCGCCACCTGCGCGACAATTTGCTTGCCGTATTCAGCGCGCTCGTCACCAAGCACTTCGCGATTGATGCGCTCGCCAATATGCCAATACATTAGCGTCAATTCTGCATTGACATTGACGGCCACGCGGTTGCGCTTGGTTGATTATCTGCCGCAAGTCGTCGACCAACGGCATAATTTTGTTATTCTGTATGGTCATGCTGTCTGCCATCAGGTAATTGTTAGCTGAATTTTATTTGCAAAGATACAAATCTTTTCTTGTTTGGCAAAATAATCTTTAGCGGTCAGTCCTCCGGGCAATTCTCCCGGCACCGGCGGGCGGCCTCCAGACCTTTGTGCAGCTGACGTTGCAGCAACTCCTTCGAAGGTAGCTCGGTCATGTACTGCGCCACCTTGATACCCGACTTGTCGAGTTGCAGCAGCTCTATCTGTTCGTCGCCACCTTCAGTGCAGAGCAACAGCCCGAGGGGCTGCTCCTCGCCAGCCTCCATCTCGTGGGCTTCGAGCCATCGCAGATACAACTCCATCTGGCCTTTGTACTGCGCCTTGAACTTTCCGAGTTTCAAATCAATGGCTATCAGACGGTGCAACCTGCGATGGTAGAAAAGCAGGTCGAGGTAGAAATCCTCGCCGTCGATAATCATACGCTTCTGCCGTTCGACGAAAGTGAATCCATTGCCCAGTTCCAATATAAACTGCTCCAAGTGCGCCACAAGGCTGTCCTCAAGGCTCTTCTCGCTGTACATCCCTTTCAGTCCTGTAAATTCCAAGAAATAAGGGCTCTTGAAGACCAAGTCGGGAGTGAGGACATTGCTCTCCCGCAGTTCCGTCAGCTCCTGCTTGATCAATTCGTCGGGCTTCGTCGCAATGGCCGTGCGCTCGTATAGCATACCGTCAATCTTCGCCTCAAGGGTGCGCTTGCTCCACCGCTCGTTAGCCGCCATTGTCAAATAGAATTCTCTGGCGAGAGGATCTTTTACTGACATAATAGTCAGGAAATGAGTCCATGACAATTGTGTCACCACTGGTGTCACAATCTTAAGATCTGGAAAAAGAGTAGCGAACTGCATCATTCTCCGAATAGTTCTAATCTCAAACCCGCTACCATATTCTAATTGCAATTGTGTCGAAACTGCCGATACAATTTGCTTTCCATAGGCAGCCCTCTTGTTTCCAAGTATTTCACGATTGATGCGTTCTCCAATATGCCAATACATCAGCGTCAATTCCGCGTTGACATTTACCGCGACCCGATTGCGTGCCTGATTGATAATCTGTTTAATGTCATCAATCAGCAATGTATGAACCGGCAATATTTCTGTAGTTCTATCCATGTCTTTGTGGCTATTTTTTACGCTGCAAAGATACGAATTAATTCCAAATCAACCAAATCTTATTACGAGAATGTATTTCTCAATCGAAAGATGCGGTTGCAATTGCCACCATGAGAACACTAGCGCATTGACACATTCACGAATTATCACACTCCCACATTTACGCATTCACACGTTCTATTGATATCCTGCAGCACAAGTCCGGCGAGCATAAAGCCGAAGATGGCGGTGATGTGGGCTATGGTGCCATTGATCTGGACTTTGCCAAAGGCGTTTGGTTCGTCTTCGGGTTGTTGCCCACGATTTTCCATAGGTAGTTCGTCGCTGTAGACACACAGGAACTTGCGCTTGGGGTACTGCTGCATCTTCTTGAACTTCTTGCGCAGCACTCGCGCCAGTGGGTCGCCTTGGATTTTCCAAAACTCCGTCACCTTGACGCGTGTGGGGTCCATCTTCAATGCAGCACCCATCGAAGAGTAGAATTTTGAATGTGTCAGTGTGCCAGTGGCCATCAGGATGAGTTGCGCCTTGTCTTTCAGCGAGTCGATGGCGTCGATGATGTAGTCGTAGCAGCCAAGGTCGAACTCTTCGGCGGTCTCTTGCGAGAAGATTTTCTGCAGTGCCGTGATTTCGGCCGCGGGGTTGATTGTGAGCAGCCGTTCCCTGAGGGCCTCCACCTTCACCTGTCCGATGGTCTTGGTCGTGGCCATCAGCTGGCGGTTGAGGTTGGTGACGCACACGCGGTCGCTGTCAACGATGGTGAGGTGCCTGATGCCGCTTCGCACCAAGCTCTCGGCGCACCACGACCCCACGCCGCCGACACCGAAGATGATGACACGTTTTTGTCCGATGCGCTCCATCGTCTCCTCGCCCAGCAATAGTTCCGAGCGTCCGAATATGGCCTTGTCGATAGTCATTTGCTTCATCCATAACGCGGAAAGCATCAGGATATTGTATGAGAAAATTTTTGTCATGTGGCATTTCTTTTGTATCTTTGCATCCGAAAACAAAGACTGAAATGAATCACATAGCCGATGTGCAGGTGATTGAAAAATTTGCTGACCGATAAAAATATACCATGGATACATACCGTTTCAGAAAACAGATACACCGTCTTCCGGGCAAAGTCATTCGCGCCATACCCCTTCCGCAACCCGAGGTGACGGAAGGCCACCAGTCGCGCCGTCAGATAGGCGAGATATGCCACAAATACGGATACAGGCATGTTCTGCTCGTCACAGACAGGACTTTGAATGGCCTTGGTTTTGACAAGGCTGTTGTTGAATCGCTGGAGGAGGCAAATGTCGGCTATACACTGTTCTGCGACATACACTCCGAGCCCACCATCGCTGTCATTGAGGCTGGGCGGCGGAAAGCGTTGGAATGCAACGCCGAGTGTATCATCGCCCTCGGTGGCGGCTCGGTTATGGACACCTGCAAGATGATTGCCGCAGGCGTTAAGATGCACCACCTGCCCGTCAAGGCTATGCTGCTGAAGTTCTTGCCGGTACGTGGCGAGACGCTGCCGCTTATCATGGTGCCCTCTACCGCTGGTACCGGTGCGGAGGTTACTGTTGGTGCCATCGTGCTCAACGAGCACGGTGTGAAGAACGCCACCGTGCTGATAGGCCTTGACGTGAGCCATGTGGTGCTCGACAGCGAGCTGACCCTCCGTGCACCGCGCGAAGTGACGGCGGCCTGCGGCATGGATGCCCTCAGCCATTGCATCGAGGGCGCTGTCAGCGATGTGGATGTCGACGATGAGGACATGCGTCTATCCATGGAGGGTGTGCGTCTGATATTCCAGAAACTGCCGGTTGTCATCAACGAGCCGGAGAATATCGAGGCGCGTCTGGCAATGTGCCGTGCGGCTATGTACGGCGGCAATGCCATCAACACGCAGTTGGCAGGCTATGTGCATGCTTTCGCCCACAGCATCGGCGCCAAGTATCACCTGCCACACGGACAGGCCATCTCGTTGATGCTTATGCCTGTGCTCGAGTACCAGAAAGAGATTTGCAAGACGAGATATGCCCAGCTGGCACGCTATTGCGGGATTGCGTCCGATGCAACCTCCGACGACAATGCCGCCGACCTCTTCCTTGCCGCCGTCCGTCAGCTGATGGCGCAATGCGGTATGGCCAAGCTGGTGTCGCCGGTGCGCCTCTGCGACCACGGGGAACTTATCCCGATGATTGCCGCCGACTCCATCAACTATTCGGCGCCTATTACCCTAAGCAACGACCAGATAAAGCAAATATTGGACAGCGTCACCAATACTGATTCGACAGAGACTTCTGGTTTCACCGAAGAGGTAATACGTGATATTGTGGCGGCACAGCGCAGGTTTTTCCGCACCGGTGCCACCCTCCCTGTGAAGTGGCGCATAAAACAACTCAAGAGGCTGAAAGCCGCCGTCATCGCTCATGAGGCGGAGTTCGAGGCGGCATTGGCCGAAGACCTCGGCCGCAGCCGTGTGGAAGCCTATCTCTGCGACATCGGCCCTATCGTTACTGAAATCAACGAGATGCTTTGCGGCTTGCGCCGCTGGGCGCGCCCGGAATGCCACTTCAGCGGCTTCATGTGCTTCCCTAGTATGGTCACCAAGGTATACAAGATGCCCTATGGTGTGTCTCTGGTCATCAGCCCTTTCAACTTCCCCATCCTGCTCACCATCGGTGTGGTGGCTGCGGCTATGGCCGGTGGCAACACGGTGGTCATCAAGTCAAGCTCCAAGTCGGCAGCCAGCACCGAGGCGCTCAAGCGCTTCTTCGCCGAAGTCTTCCCGCCGGAGTATGTCACCATCATAGACGGTGGGCACGACGTGGCCGATATGTGTCTGGCACAGCGTTTTGACAAGATCTTCTATACCGGCTCACCGGCTGTCGGCAAGCATGTGCTCACAGAAGCCGCCCGCAACCTTACTCCTGTGGCTCTTGAACTCGGAGGTGAGACGGGCAACTGGTGTGTCGTGCGCAAAGATGCCGACCTACGTGATGCCGCCCGCAAGATTGCCTTCTTCAAACTATGCAACGCTGGCCAGATATGCATCAACATCAACCAGATTGCCGTAGCCGAAGAGGTGGCCGAGTCGTTCTTGGCGGAGTTGAAACAGGCCTTCGTGAAGCAGATTGGCGAACATGCCGAACAGAATCCCGAATACCCCAAGCTCATAACTGCTGCCGCTTACGGCAAGTGTGCTGCGCTTGCTGACGAGTATCGCGACCGCATTCTGTTCGGAGGTGTCGGCGACAATGAGAGCCGCCGCTATGCACCCACCATCATCTATCCCGTTGACATCAACGAACACATCGTGCAGCATGAGCTCTTCTGTCCTCTGCTTCCCGTCGTGCCCTTTAAGGATGCCGAGGTCGATGCGCTGATGGAGACCATCGCCGAACGCGAGCATCCGTTGGCAATGTATCTCTTTACAAAAAATATGCGGTGGGCCAACCGAGTAATGCGCACCCAGCAGTACGGTGGCGGATGCATCAACGAGGTGTGCATCCATATGATGGTGAAGGGGGTTCCTTTCAACGGCACCGGCCATTCGGGTATGGGTGCCTACCATGGTGAGTGGGGCTTCCGTGAGTTCACCCATCCGCAGACGGTCCTCAGAGGCAGCACACGTTTCAACCTGCCGTTGCGTGAACATCCATACGGCGGTGATGCCGGAGAGACCAAACTGAAGATTCTGCGTGTCTTTGAGCGGTAATACAACATGAAGATAAAAGCGTATTATTTCAGTCCAACGGGTGCTACACGTAAGGTGACGCAGCAGGTGGGGGAGAGGCTGGCTCAGGAACTCGGCGCCTCAGTGGAATACCATTCCTATACTCTGCCGCATGAACGTGAGATGCTGCCTGTGTTCGAGGACGATGACATCGTCCTCTGGGCGACACCTGTCTATGCAGGCCGCATCCCCAACAAGACGCTTGACTATGTCCGAGCCGCCCTTACTAATACATCAACACATTCTCACAATAACTCAATAGCATTGGTTACCTTCGGCAACCGCGCCTACGACAACGCATTGGCCGAACTGGTAGGCTTGATGCAGGAGGGAGGGCACAATCCTATGGGCGCCGCCGCAGTGGTGACGCGTCACGCATTCAGCGACACCCTCGGCTCTGGCCGCCCCAATGCCGACGACTTCGACGCCATCGATGAATTCGTCACCAAGTTGGCAAAGAAACTATCGTCTTTCACATCTCACCGTTCTCCTCTAATGGTTCCAGGCGAGGCTCATCCTGAGAAATATTACACCCCATTGAAGACCAACAGCGCACCTGCCGGTTTCCTCAAGGCGAAGCCTTCGTGCGATAGGGACCGTTGCACACGCTGCGGAGGATGTTTGACGGTATGTCCTATGGGCAGCATTGGCGTGGATGGCGGCTTTCCTGTCTTCGACGGCATATGTATCAAGTGTCAGGCCTGTCGTCGCACATGCACGACCGGCGCCATCGCCTTCTCCGACCCCGAATACCTCTCTCATGTCGCCATGATTGAGCGTACCTTTGGCGACCCCAAACAAACGGAATACTTTGTGTAAATGCTAATTGTCAAGGGCAATAAACAGACAAAACAAGTGTACGGGAAATGAAGAAAGAGAAAGATAAAGACTCGAAGATGGGTATAGGTGGCTTGCTGCGGCGGTTGCTGCCGTTCGTGCTGCCCTATAGATGGTTGCTGGTGGTGACGTTGGTGTTGACCTTCGCTGGGTCGCTTATGGCACAGGTCAACGCTGTGGTGCTCGACAGGGCCGTCGATGCTATCAACGACTTGCTACACCTTGACGGCGGCTTCCAGTGGAGCGCGGCGGCAAAGATACTGATTACAATAAGTGTCATCTTGCTTGGCAAGGAGGTACTGTCGGCCGTTATAATCTTCGGGCAACGTATTTTCGGCGAGAAGATACGCATCAACGTGAGCCGAGACCTCTCGCTGCGTGTGGTTGACCGCATCCTTCAGTTCCGCATGGCCTTCTTCAGCCAGGACGGCAATGAACCCGGCAAGCTGCAGACGCGTATTGACCGCGGCATCATGAGTCTCAGCAATACGGTTAAGAATTTCTTCATAGACATACTGCCGCTCTTCACCAGCGCTGTGCTGGCTCTGGTGCTGATGTATGCCGCCAACGTCTACGTGGGTCTTGTGGCAACTGCCATCATCCCTGTTTACTTCTGGATTACCGCCGTGCAAGGCCGCCGCATGAAAGGCTGGCGTCACCGTGTCTTCGGCACCCATCAGCAGCTTAGCCACGGAATACTGAACATCATCGAGAGCATGGGCGTCATCAAGTCGTTCAACCGCGAACGGCTGGAGGCTGCGAAACAAGCCACCCTGCAGGAACAGAGCACCGACCAGCAGATGCAGACGCGCCGAATCGCGTTCCTCTAT
>JAEEGF010130775.1_pt1 | contig 13038 bp, 10 predicted proteins | sample 9134171 | NCBI WGS metagenome assembly JAEEGF01 (sample SAMN16246542, study PRJNA631951) | gut metagenome | biome: gut microbiome; feature: rumen; material: AP-attached | host: Bos | place: Iran: Karaj | collected 2018-10
TCGGCGATCCCGGGAACGAGGATTACTTCGTAAACGGCTTTGCCGCGAACGACCCCGTATCCACGCTCGAGATCTGGAAGTACGTAAAGCACAGGGGCTGCCCGGAGGACAACCTTATCGTGCTTGCCAACTGCCGCGGCGACCGCGGCGACCGCACCCGTCAGATGGCGGAGGACGTGCTGCCGAACCTGCCCTGCAGAACGGTCATCGCCGTGGGCAAGAACACCAAGCCCATCACGGACGCATACCGCAAGGGCAAGTTCGAGGCGGAATACGTCAATCTTGACGCCGCCAAACCCCAGAAGGTGCTCGAGGAGATCAAAAAGAGGCTCGGCGGAGCGGTCATATTCGGCATCGGAAACATACACGGCATTGGTGAAGAGCTCATCGAAGGCATCATGAGCATCGGAAAAACGGAAAAGGAGGATGGCGTTAACGCCTGATCGATATGCAACTTGAACTGTCTTACGTCTATCTGACGATCATTATGGGCATCGCCGTGAGTCTTATCTTCACGGAGCTCACCGGCATCTCCGCGGGCGGCATCGTCGTTCCCGCTTACCTCGCGCTCACATTCAACCTGAGCCGCCCCGGCATTGTGCTCAGCACCTTCGCCATTGCACTGCTTGCGTACGTCATCGTCGAGTTCGGGCTTTCCCGTCTCGTCATGCTCTACGGCAAGCGCAAGTTCGCCGCGTTCGTGTTCATCGCCCTTATTCTGAGGCTGCTCCTCAACCTCGCGCTCGGCGGCATATTCGATTCGTTCGACGCGCTGACCAGCGTCGGCGTCATCACCGCCGCCCTCATCGCGAGCACCATCGCCAAGCAGGGCATCAAGTACACCCTCATCGGCACGGTCACGGTCACGGCGATAGTCTACGTCGGCGTTCAGATCATCGCCCTGATCTGAAGAAAGGTCTTTATCATGGATCCCAATCAGAAATTAAGCTTAAGATACCGCGTTCAGCGCAGCATCCGGCGGCGCAAACCGGAGTCTCCGTTCTGGTATCTGCTCATGGCGGCGGTGCTCGTCGGCGCGTGCTTCCTGCTCAAGTATTTCCCGATAGAGGGAAAGATCCCGGAGTATGACGGGCTTGCGGGGAAGGAGGGCTTCACCGCGACGTTTACCGGCAACGTGAACAGCGTCGGCGACGGAGCGACCCTTACCGCGAAGGATTATTCCGCCTATTTCGACGGCGTGCGCGATATGCTCTCCAAAGCCGATTACCTGAGCGTGCCCATCAACGATCCGATACTCGACGACTATATCGAGGCGTATCAGAGCGCATTCGCGATAAGGCTTTCCAACAAATTCATAATAGACCCCAACGCGAAGCTTGCGAAGAAGTACTTCAATACCGAGGTCACGAAGGCGCTGACGGAGCTCGGCGTGAACGACGCGACGATCGGCAGCGTGGATATGTTCCGCTACGGCTCGAAGGGCGCTCTCGAAACGGCGAGGACGCTCGCGTTCGAGGGGATCAACGCCTCCGGCATCGATACCACCAAGAACCATGACGCCGCCATCACGACGGAGTTCGAGCAGGACGGGATACGCATCCTCCACGTCGGCATAGAGGCTTCGGACGACAAGACACGCCCCTTTGAGAGCTACGATCTGCGTACCTATAACGACAGGGACAATCAGATCGAGAGGGATATCAGGAACCTGCGCGAGCAGAATCCCGACGCGTTCATTGCCGTCACCGTCAACTGGGCGGAATACTATCTCCTCAAGCCTTCCTCTTATATGAAGAGGCTTTCCCGCATGCTGATCGACTGCGGCGCGGACGTCGTTATCGGCGCCGGCACGCAGACGGTGCTCTCCGCCGAAAAATACGGCGGCGGGTACATATTCTACGGTCTCGGCAACCTCGTCGCGGACGAGGCGTATGCCCAGACCCAGCGCGGCGCGGTTTTGAACTGCGTCTTTGGCGCAGACGGCAAGGTGACGTATGAGCTCGTACCCCTCAACGTGAGGGAGGGCAAGCCCACGCTCACCGGATCGAAGACCATCCTCCGCACGCTTGCTTCCGATCTGGGAAAGGGCGCGGATTATAAGATAGAGGACGGAAGACTCATTATCACAAAATAAGGCTGGTACTTAAATGGAAAAAAGATCCCCGCAGAAAAACAAGGGGCTTATCGTGTTCGTGTGCATAGCGCTCGTGCTCGTCATCGGCTTCAGCTCCGTCGCTTACGGTGCGCAGCTGGTAAAGCGCGTAAAGAATCTGCTGCCCGAAGAAACGGATATCCCCATAGAGGTCAATACGAGCCTGCCCCCCACGCAGGCGATAATCACCGCCGAGCCCGGGCAGACCCCCGGTCTGACGCCCGAAACGACGCCCACGCTCGGTCCCGTCGTTACGCCCGAGCCCTCGCAGATAGTCGTTATGAGCGATAACGGCGCCGTTTCGTGCTCCAACATGATCGCGAGCATGATCGGCACGCAGGTCCTGAACAACGGCGGCAACGCGGTCGACGCGGCTATCGCCGTCGCTTATGCGCTCGCCGTGCTCGAGCCGTATGCCTCCGGCATCGGCGGCGGCGGGTGTATGCTCGTTTACGATCCCTCCACGGGCGAGAGCAAATTCTTCGATTACCGCGACGCGGCGGGCATCCGCCACAACGATCCGCTTTCGAAGGCGGGCGTGCCCGGTTTCGTCCGCGGCATGGAGGAGGTCTACAATACCTACGGCACGATGGATATGCAGACCCTCATGTCCCCCGCGATCGATTACGCGGAGAACGGCTTCGCCATTTCGGAGAGCTTCGCAAGGCATCTTCAGAGGTCGAGCTCCAAGCTTTCGAGCAAGCGCACCCCGCAGTACTTCAACGGCTACAGGCTCCTGGTAGAGGGCGAGATCGTCTATCAGAAGGAGCTTGCGAACACCCTTAAAATGATACAGCGCTTCGGCAGCGACTCATTCTATAAGGGCGGCATCGCGGAGCATATCTTCGCCGCGGTAAAGGATAACATCACGCAGGAGGATTTCGATAATTATCACGTCCGCGTGAGCGAGCCGGTGACCGGCACCTACAAGGGCTATACCGTCGTTTCCGCGCCGGCGCCCTTCTCCGGTACGACGCTCATACAGATGCTCAATATCGCGGAGAACGTGAACGTCGTCAGTTATGACGAGGACGTCGTCCGCTATGCCAAGATAATGGCTTCGCTCACCTCCGTGACGCTCAAGGACCGCCGCAAGTACATCTGCGATCCCGATTATCACGAGGTGCCCACCGATCTGCTTTCCGAGGAGCATATGGCGGAGCTTATCGAGATGGTAAGGTCCGGCAATCCCCAGTACGTCGAGCAGGATCCCGAGCATGAGAGCACAACGCATATCTCCGTTATCGATTCGAACGGCATGATGGTCTCCTCCACGAACACGCTTTCGGACTTCTTCGGTCTGGGCATTTACGTGGACGGGTTCTTCCTCAACAACACGATCGACACCTCGAGCACCAGCCCCGAGGCGAGGAACTACTGCCAGCGCGGTCAGCGTCCCCGCTCCTTCGCTATGCCCACGTTCGTGTTCGGCGAAAACGGGTTCCAGCTCGCGATCGGCTCCTCCGGCGGCGACAGGATCCCCCAGACGGTGTTCCAGGTGCTCTGCCGCTACTTCAACGGCGAGGATCTCCAGGCCGCCTGCGATAAGCCCAGGATAAACATGGAGGGCTTCTTATACAGGGTGGAGGATGAGAAATACATCGATCCCTACGGCAAGCTCGAGAAGAACGGCTTCGGCAAGATCCCGTACTCGTCCAAGGAGTTCTTCGGAGCGCTGAACGCCGTCGGCGTGAAGGACGGGCAGCTCTTCGGCGCCTCCGATATGCGCCGTTCCGGCAAGTTCGAGGTCAGCGGAACGGAAGACCCGGGACAGAACTGAAAAGAATGATTGCGGACCGGGGATCTTCTCCCGGTCCGTTTTTCTTTTGACATGCGCCGGACGATATGGTACAATTCAATGAGCATAAAAAAACGGAGGTCGATCCCGATGAGGAAGGCTTTTAAGATGACCGCGCTGCTGCTCGCCATTGTTATGCTGGCGGCGTTCGCGGGCTGCAAAAAGGACGCTAAAACCGACGACAAACCCCAGACCGGCGGCGAAGCGGAGCTTACCGATGCTCAGATCCGGAGGGCGAAGGAGCTTGCTTCGGCGTTCAGGCTTTTCGGCGAATGCGACGTTGAGAAGGGGATCGACATCAGGAGCGCCGAATACATGGTGTTTTGCATGTACACCGGCAGGCTGGAGCGCTCCGACGTGGAGGGCTACGGGATCGTCTCGCTCGAGGATGCGAACGGGATGCTGGCGGAGCTCTTCAAGGGCTTCGATCCGAAGAGCATGCTCCACACCAAGTATGACGCCGAGAAGGAGCAGCCGCTCTATTATTCCGAGGGCAGGTATTTCGTTCTCATCAGCGATCTTTCGTCGTATGATTACGAGGTGACCCGGGCGAACGAGCTCGTCGGCGCCAAGGGGCAGAGGCTCGGCGACGTGCTGAACGTCAAGGTGCTCAAGGACGGTCAGCCCGAAACGACGATCGTGCTCGAGCTTTACGACAGCGAGTCCGCCGTTTATTCCATCAGAAAATGCAGCTTTGAACAGATCGGCTGACAAGTCATTCTTATTACTGGAAGGGGTGTGCGTATGGGCAGGATGAATCTGCTTTCCAACTGCATAAACAATTCGACCGGCGCGGTGGAGGGATTCTGCCTTGTCAAATCGGTGCAGGTCAAGAACAACGTGAAGGGCGCGGATTACCTTGATTTTACGCTTGCCGACGCGGGCGGAGAGGTGAACGCCAAGCTCTGGGATTACAGGACGGAAACGCACGGCGTGTTCGCCGTCGGCGATATAATAAAGGTCAGGGGCACGGTCAATCTGTGGAAGGACGTCGAACAGCTCAAGATCGACCGCATACGCCACAAGACCGAATCGGACTCCGTGGATATGAGCGCGATCGTCGCAAGCTCGCCCGTCGACGGGGAGGATACCTTCCGCAGGATCTATGAGTTTGCCGATACCTTTGCCGACAAGGATCTGACGCTGCTCACGCAGTACCTCCTGCGCGGCAGGAAGGAAGCGATAGAGAGCTATCCCGCGGCGCTGAGGCTGCATCACGCCTGCCGCGGCGGGCTCATGTTCCATACCGGAACGATGCTCGAGATCGCCAAAAAGGTCGTGGAGGTCTACAAGCCCCTTTATCCCGAGCTTTCGAGCGACCTCGTCTACTGCGGCGTGATACTGCACGATATCGCCAAGACGGAGGAGCTTGACGTCGGTCCGCTCGGCGTCGCCACGGCGTACTCCATGCGCGGTCAGCTGATGGGGCATATCAACATGGGCGTTTCGATGGTGGAGCAGGCGGCGGCGGAGCTCCAGCTTCCCGAGGAGCTGACGACGCTCGTTTCGCACATACTGCTTTCGCATCACGGTCAGCCGGATTTCGGCTCGCCCAAATTCCCGATGTTCCCGGAGGCGGAGATCGTTTCCGAGATCGATATGCTCGACGCCCGTATGTTTGAGATGTTCGACGCGCTCTCCGGCGTGGAGGTGGGTCAGTTCACCGAAAGACAGTGGTCGATGGACAACAGGCAGCTCTTCAGGCACGGGCACGGGACAAGGAAGAATTGACGCCCGGATGCGTTTTGAGGCAATAAAAGACCCGGAGGATCAGATCGTCTCCGGGTCTTTTCGTTTACAGCTTTTTTCAGTCGTTTATGAACCAGACGTATGCCTGGGGACGGCCTTCCTCGTTCAAGCCCATCGGGCGGCCGTAGATGCGGGAGTAGGTCTTGCCGACCTCGAGCGTGCCGGCGGAGGCGTAATGGTTGTGGTATTCGAGCACGAGGGTGTTATTGTCCTCCAGCCGCAGTACTGCGAGGATGTAATCGTCGTTCTTGAGTATCTCGATAACCGTGCCGCCGATCTGATACCCCTGGGTGCCGGAGTAGGAGAACGAGGCGTAATTCATGCGCCATGCGCCCATGACGTAGCTTGACATCTCCGGCGCGCGCTGCACGTGGATGCTGCGCTGCGAGATCTGACCGCTGGGGGAGGTGCAGAGAAGGTCTATTACGTAATCGCCGAGAGCCGCCATGCCGACGCTGAACGAGAAATTACCCTCGTCATCCACGAAGGGCGTGGTGATGGTGGCGTTGGTGGATTCGCTCGTCGCGGTCAGCGCGCTGCCCACGGGAACCTTGCCGCGCACCTCGATAATATCGACGACGCTCTTTACCCTCTGCGAATACTCCGTATCGCCGTATTCCCAGGGCATCTGTATGAGCGATTCGGTGGGATAGGCGGTCTTGACGTCGACCCTGACGGTGTGCCTGTAAGTCGAATGACCGGGCTGCTCCGCGTTGATGTTGAGCGTATGCTCGCCGGTATCCTCGAAATTGACGGTGTGGGTGAAGCTGCCGTTCTCGGCGACTTGAGCCTGCTCGCCGCCGACGGTGACGAGCGCGGTGGCGGGATCGACCCTGCCGGAGATGGTGATGCTGCCGTCCTCGGAAACGAGCTGATCGCCGTCGTCAAGGGAGACCATTATGGAGGGCACGTCTACCATTATGGAGCCCATGTTGTCGATAAGGGTCTCCGTCCCGTCCTTGCCGACGCGGTAGACGGTGGGGGTGACTTCGCAGACGTTATCCTCAAGCGGCTCGTTGGGGAGCAGGCTCGATACCGGCACCTTGAAGGTGACGTATTTCTTCGCGGGGATGGTGACTTCGGTCCTTATACCGTCGGAATTGACGAACACGAGACCGGAGCCCTCCTTTCCGTAAACGGTGACGAGATACGAATCGGAGTTGGGATCCTTCTTTATTTCCGGCGCGCGCCTTGAGGTGCAGCCGGCGAGCATCGCGCACAGCAGGATCGCTGCCAGCGCCGCGGCAACGAGCGCGGCCTTCCTTCCGATATGGTTATTATCCTTCATTTTACAGACCTCATTTTCATTGGATTAGGCGGGCGTTTTAACAAACGCACATCACATTATACCGCATTTTGCGAATAAAATCAAGTCTTCGCGGTCCGGGGGAAGGACGCGCGTTTTTTAAGCGGCGCACCCCCTTGCCGCGGCAATGAAAAGCTGATATAATCCAATTGTCGAAAAATGCCGCTTCTGCGGGGAAAGGAAGCCGTAAGGCTTTGGTAACGATATGAACAGCGAATGGTCACTTGACGTGCTTTACACCGGGTACGACTCTCCCGAATTCAAACGGGATATCGAGGCGGCGGATGAAGCCGTGCGCGTTTTCAACGAGGCTGCGGCGGCGATGGACGCTTCGGACCCCGCGGGCACGATCAAAAGGATGCTCGGGCTGATGGAGGAAAACCAGAAGCTCTTTTCAAGGCTGTACTCCTTCTGCGGTCTGAATCAGGCGGCGAACACCAGGGACGAGCAGGCGGCGGCGTATCTGGGCAGGATAATGGCGCGTTACAGCTCGATGACGAAGGCGCGCACCGCCTTTGAGAAATTCGTCGCTTCCGCGGAGGATCTTGACGGCGTCATCGCCTCCGATCCGATGCTCGCCGAATACGGCTATATGCTCAAAAACATCAAGGAGGACAGCAGGCATCTCCTTTCCGAAGAGGCGGAGGAGATAATGTCCCTTTACGATATCTCCGGCGGAAGCGCCTGGGGCGATCTCCAGAACGCGCTGACTTCGTCCGTCACCGCCGAGTTCAGGGGCGAAACGCTCAATCTCTCCGCGATCCGCAACAAGGCTTACGATCCCGATCCCGCCGTCCGCAGGGAGGCGTACGAGGCGGAGCTCAAATGCTACGACAAGATAAAGGAGCCTGTCGCGGCGGCGCTCAACAGCATAAAGCTCCAGGTCATCAACGAGGCAAGGCTCCGCGGCTTCGGGAGCCCGCTTGCAAAGACGCTCCATTACGAGCGCATGAAGCAGGAAACGCTTGACGCGCTCTTTGCCGCCATGGAGGAGTTCATGCCCATGTTCCGCGAGTATCTCAGGATAAAGGCGCGCGCGCTCGGGCATAAGGACGGGCTGCCCTGGTACGATCTCTTCGCGCCGATGGGCGGGAGCGAAAAAACCTATACCGCCGAGGACGCGCGTGATTATCTCCTCAACATATTCGCCGGCTTCGACAAGGATCTTCACGATATGGTCGAGAGGGCGTTCAGCGAGAGCTGGATCGACTTCTACCCGCGAGAGGGCAAATCGGGCGGCGCGTTCTGCTCCGGGCTCCGCGAATTCAGGCAGAGCCGCGTGCTCACGAATTTCGACGGCTCGTTCAGCGACGTGGTGACGCTCGCGCATGAGCTCGGACACGCCTTCCACAACCTCAATATTGAGGATCACCGTCCCCTTAACGGCGATTATTCGATGCCCGTTGCGGAGACCGCCTCGACCTTCAACGAGCACGTCGTTATGGACGCCGCGATCGCCGCCGCGAAGGATCCCGGGGAGAAGCTCGCGCTCATCGAGAGCCAGCTCATGGACACCACGCAGATCATAATAGACATCTATTCGCGCTACCTGTTCGAGAGCGCCGTATTCGCCAACCGCGAGGAGGAGTTCATGTTCCCCGACAGGCTCTGCGCCATGATGCTCGACGCCGAGAAGAAGGCTTACGGCGACGGGCTCGATCCCGAATACCTGCATCCCTATATGTGGGTCTGCAAGGGGCATTATTATTCGAGCGGGCTTTCCTTCTACAATTTCCCGTACGCGTTCGGCGGACTGTTCGCGCGCGGGCTCTACGCCAAGTATCTTGAGGAGGGTCCCGGATTCGTCGGGAAGTACCGCAGTCTGCTTCATGCCACGCCCATAATGAGCGTGGAGGATACCGCCCTCATCGCCGGCATCGACCTTACCGATAAGGAGTTCTGGCGCATGAGCCTCGCCTCCTACCGCGGCAGGGTGGACGAGTTCAAACGCCTCGTTGGCGAGATCTACGGCGTATGAGATCTGTCATCCTCACGGAACGGCTCACGCTTGCGCCGCTCGGCAAAGAGGACGCGCCAACGCTGATCGCGCTGCTCCGGGACCCCGGCGTCAACGGGACCTATATGGTCCCCGATCTTGACACGCCCGATGCTCGGAATGCGCTCTTTGACCGGTTTTACGCCTTCACGCACAGGGAGGACCGCTTCGCCCGCGGCATTTACCTTGACGGAAGGCTGATCGGCATGATCCACGACGTCGGCATGGAGGAAGGAGAGGTCGAGCTCGGCTGGTTCGTCGACCCGGCTTCGAGGGGCAGGGGCTTCGCTCCGGAGGCGCTTGCCGCCGCCGTGCGGGAGCTGTTCGCCGAAGGCTTCCGCGTGATAAAGGCGGGCGCGTTCACAGAGAACGCGGCGAGCCTCCGCGTTATGGAAAAATGCGGCATGCGTCCCACGGGGGAGAGGGAGATCATTTCCTACCGCGGCAGGGACCGTGAATGCGTTTATACGGCGATAACGAAGGAATAAAAACAGGATAAGAAAAGCATGGCAAGTATTTGCCATGCTTTGTTTTTTCATATGCGCGGGCGTCGCCCGCGTTTTTCAGCTCCTTCTCGAGCCGGTCTGCCGTTCGTCGGTCACGTCGTAAACCTCCGTGCCGTGATCGAGCGCATACCTGCGGCGGTAGTAATGGAAAAGGTCGCGCTGCCGGTAGAGCTTCGTTCCCGCGGGGTCGCCGTAAAGCGCGGCGAGCTCGTAAAAATCGGGGAATGCGGCGTAATAGCCGTCGTCGAGCGCCTCCGCCTCGGCAACGACGGCGCCGGGAGCCATGGCCTCATAGCGGTCGATATTGTCCGCGCGGAGGGATATGATCAGCGTCCTGACGGTCTCCTCCTTATAGAAGCCGCCGGTAAGCCACTCGCGCTCGGGACGGTAAACGCACCGGTTCAGGAGCCCGAGAGCTGCGGGGGAGAGGACCCCGAGGTCTTCCTCCTTGAGCCTAATACCCTCCAAAAACCGCCCGCGCCCTTCGCCGTGCGGTATGAAAAGCTTTACGGCAAGCTCGGGAACGTTGGCGTGAAGGAGGTCGATAAGCTCCTCCGCCCGGGAAACGTTCTCCGTTGTTACGGGTATGCCGACGGACAGCTCAAGCCCCGCTTTGCCTGCCGCACGCAGCATACGGAGCATCAGCGCATGATCGCCGCGCCTTCCGGCAAAGCGGTCGTGATACTCCTCCGGTCCGTAGAAAGTGAAATTCAAATGCTTAACGCCCTTTTCTGCAAGCATTCCGGCGAGCAAAGCGCATTCCGCGTCGGAGCGCATTTTCATGCCGTCGCACTGCAGGAATTCCGACTGCGGGCTTGACAGCGCCCTCAGCTCGTCAAGGGCTTCGGGAAGCCGCGGATGCTCCATGGAGGCGCCGAACGAGAACAGCACGCCAAGCTCCGGTCTTTCCTTTTTAAGCCCCTCCGTGAACGCGCGGGCGAACGAAAGCCCCCGCTCCCAATCCGTGCCGACGGTTTTCCCGTCGCAGGAGAGCAGGCAGTAGCGGCACCGGCATTCGCACGGGACGCAGAGGTTTTGAAGCATTACGGATACGGTCTTCATACAGTCCTCCTGAAAAATGCCGAAGCTTACCGCTTCGGCATTTCGATCGGCAGATTATTTTATCATGGTGCCTTCGGGCACGGCGTCGTCCACAAAGACGACCTTGCAGCCGCAGGCGTTGTTGGTACCGGCTAACAGCATGCCGTTCGACTCGACGCCCGCGATCCTTGCGGGGGCGAGGTTCGCGACGACGATCAGCTTCTTTCCGACGAGCTCCTCCGGCTCGTAATACGCCTTTATGGAGGAGACGATCACGCGCTCGCCCTCGCCGTCGAAGAGCGTTATCTTGTAGCAGGAATGGGATTTCCTGATCTCCTGGCACTTCAGGACCTTCGCTACCCTGAGATCCGCCTTCATAAAATCGTCGATGCCGATCTCGGGCTTTACGGGCGTGAAGGGATCGGGCTCGCCGTATTCGATCTTCTTCTCGGGCGCGGCGTTCTTCTTCGCCTCGGCCTCAAGCGCCTCGCGCTCGATCCTTTCCTCCTCCTCCGTTTTCGGATGGGAGAAATCGAGGAGCTTCATGTAGGAATCCTTCTCTATCGCGTAGAGGAAGAGGTAGAGCCTCGGTCCGCGCTCCTTGTCGATCAGGAGCCGGTAGACGTTCTTGAAGAAGGCGCCCTGGGCGTTCTTCAATTCCTTGTCGCCCGCGTTCTCGGGAAGCGCCTCCTTGGGGATGGCGTAAAGCAGCGTCTGCAGCCCGTCGAGATCGTATCCGCCGGCGTCAAGCACCTCGTAAAGCCGCGCGATCTCCTTCTTTTCGGGCTCCGAAAGCGCGTTGTAGACCTCGAAATTGCGCGTCGCGCGGAGGCGGTACACGCTCTCGGGCGAGCAGTTCTCAAGCCAGTACCTCGCCTTGGGGAGCCTTTCGGAGAAATCCGCCTCCTTATAGGGGGTGCCGACCTTCTCGAACACCTTCTCGAGCATGGGCACGTTGAAATCGACGATGGAGCCGAACTGCACGAGCAGGCTCATCGGCACGGTCTCGGGGCGTCTGCCCTCGATAAGGCAGTCGTCGAAAACGACGTTCATGAATTCGTCGCTCTTCCCGTCGAGCCAGTCCTTATACTGCCTGTCGAACTCGAAATACTGGCGGAGTATGCCGTCGTCAAAGCAGAAGTCGAACGCCTTTGCGGGCTCCGTCTTGGCGTAGAGCCAGAGGATTATCTCGGGATCGTAGATCTTGAGGAGCGAATCGGGCGTGAGGTTCAGACCGGACGAGGAGCTCATCTTGCCGGTGGTGCCCTTTATGCCTATGAATTCGTAACCGACGAAGAGCGGCGCTTCATAGCCGAATATCTCGCGGGAGATGACGCGGCTCGTCTGATAGCTGCCGGTGGGCGCGGCGTGATCCTTGCCGCCGGGCTCGAAATCGACGCCCTCGTACGCCCAGCGCATAGCCCAGTCGACCTTCCAGGCAAGCTTCACGTTATGCTCGTTGACGAAATCGAAATCGCCCTCATGCCCGCAGTCGCAGGTATAGTGCGCGTGGGTGCAGTCCTCCGAAACGGAGTCGATATGCGTGGTGTCCCTGCCGCACTTGGGGCAGTAGATGGAAACGGGCACGTAAGCTTCGCGCTCGCCCTCCTTGGCGTCCTGCGTGCGGAAGCTGTCGAGTATGTCGAAGATCTCCCTGCGGCACTTGAGCGCATGGATGATCTCGTTGGTGTACTTGCCGCTCTCGTACATTTCGGACTGATGGCGGTAATCCATCTCGACCCCGAAGCCAAGCATGGCGGGCTCGAATTCACGCTCGAAATGCTCGGCATAGGTCTTCGCGTCGTCGTCAAAGGGGTTGGGCACGGCGGTATAGGGACAGCCGATGTACTTCTCGAACCCTTCCGTGATCTTCGCCACGTTCGCGGGGACCTTGCGCATGCGGTCGTACTCGTCCCAGGAGAAGAGCATCTTCGCCTTTTTGCCCATGCTGCGAAGCGCCTTCACGACGAACCAGCTCGTCGCGACGTCGCGGAAATTGCCGATGTGAACGCTGCCGGAGGGGCTGATGCCCGCGGCGCAGACGTACTCCTCCTTATCGGGGCGGCGCTCGATTATCTTCTTCGCTATCTCATAGGACCAATGCATAGATGTACCTCCTGAGGGGATATTATAACAATTTATTATAACACAGATCGGTCGGTTTGACAACAGAAAACTGCGGATAAAAAGGCTCGCCTTGAGCGGGCAAGGCGAACGCCGCCCATGATATGTGCATAAGCTTTTAGGACGCACGCCAAGCGAGCGAATGCGAGCGCCGCAAAACCTTTGGTTTTGCTTATCGAGAAAAGCATTTCGCTATGAAAGCTTATGCTTTTCTCGGCAAGCCGCGCCGCGATAGCGAGAGCGTTAAAAAATCGTAACGGTGGTGCGTTCCTGATAAGGACACCTCGTCAGAACAATAAGCACAGTACAAGGCAAAAAGAAATCGAGATAGGCAGCAAGGAGCTTGTCTCGATTTTCTTTTGCAAAAAACACTTCGCACATTCGTCAAAACGGATTCGGTCTGCT
>JAEEGF010284477.1_pt1 | contig 13038 bp, 9 predicted proteins | sample 9134171 | NCBI WGS metagenome assembly JAEEGF01 (sample SAMN16246542, study PRJNA631951) | gut metagenome | biome: gut microbiome; feature: rumen; material: AP-attached | host: Bos | place: Iran: Karaj | collected 2018-10
TCAAGAAGTAGGCAGAACTTAAGGAAAACCCGAACGCATCCCGAAGGATTAGCCCCACATTAAGCCAGATTTCCGCGCTCGGACTTCGCACCGCAAGTTCAGTCGAATTTCCGAATTCGGCTGAGAAAAAAGAAATGAGAATTTGTAATTCCCACCGCTGAAAAACGTTCGCTTGCTACCGAGGGGACGCAAGAATTCCCATCGCTGAAAATAACAATGTTTTGTGTTGCGCAAGAATAAAAAAGTTGTTATTTTTGTGGCTGGGAATAAAGTGAGTTCTTACCTCCCTTCGAACCATAGACCGAACGGCAAAATAGGCAGAACATGAGTATAAATTGAACATATATTGACTCAAAGAAAATGAAAAGAGAATTATTTAAGACAATTGTTTCAGATATAAAAACAGATAAATTCTTTTCTGATTATAAATTCATAAAATCTGAAAACCTCTTAATTCTTCGCAATGGAGATGGGTTTATTGCTGCTGATTTACAACATTGGAGAGATTATGAGGATGAATCATGTGTAATACGTCCTGTCTATGGAAGGCGTTTTGACATTCTCGCCAAATGGTTTGAAAAATATGATGTTATAATACCTCTTAAATTGCAAAGATTATCTCCACAAATAATGCGGTACAACAATGGTACAGAGGATGAACGAGAAATCACGTTCAAATACGATTTTTCCGATTACGAAGAAAAGTTTCCGCAACTATGCTCTACATTAAAAGAAAATCTATCAGACATGTGCGAGGAATACGCAACTCTGAATGATTTTTACAGCAAGATTGTTGTACCACAGATAAAAGGAGAGGAGGAATTGCCAGAAGCTGGGGCAGATTGGATTTTTATTTATCTCACATTAGGATTTCTTGTTGATAAAGATAACTATCCCACACTTAAAAAAAAGGTACTTGAACGTGCTGAATGGTTACTTCACCATCACGAACTTAATGTTGCTAAATATTATGACAGAATGGACGAGATAATTTCATATATGGAGAACAACGTGAAGTTATAAGAACGCTCTTACCTCCTTCGGTAGCAAACATTGTTAGAACGGCAACGTTCGGCAGAACGTTGAGATGTGTTAAATATAAACGAAACTAAATGAAAACACTTATTACAATAACGCTTTTACTTGTGAGCATCTTAGGATTTTCACAAAATAAGCATATCGCTAAAGGCAAGGCTCGTGGCAAATCCACCATTGTTTACGACGGAAAGGATGTTGAGCTTCACAAAAAGAATTGCTTAAAAAAATATGATGAAAATGCCTTTAATGAACTCACATGGGGGCTACCCAGTTCCGAGCGATTTGTGTATAGTCTGTATTATGCTAATAAATACAATTACAACTATGCCTCGTATGACATCTATGTCTTAGTTGATTCTTATTATACAAGACTGAATGAAATCGTAGATAATGCTGACACGCTCTATTATAAGCCAATAAGAATGAGCAAGGAGTGTTTTAATTTTATTTACGCTTATCTTGAACCTATGAAATCTAAGTATGATGAGGAGATGTGGAAGTTATACAAAGACGGTATTTATCTGCCGAAAGATACCATACTGAGCAAACAGATATATGCTCGCAAGTATAAATCGGTTGTTGACAAATTCGGGTATCGTCATTGGCGGAGAGGCAGCGGACAGTATGGTCAAAACAGTCTGAAAGAGTTACACGAGAAATATGATAAAAACGGTCAGCAGGCACTTGAGAATATAATAAACCGTGGAAATACACAAGAGGTATTCATTAAACGAATAATTGCCTATGGCGACACGAGTTTTTATGAAAAGAACAAAACAAAATTCAGCATCGAGAATTTCATTTTCGCCTCGTTCGTAATGGCATACAATTATCATTACAAACAGGCATACAAGGACTTTGCTGAATCGCTAAAATTATTCTTCGCGAAAAACAATCTGTCTGTTGATGATAAGACGGCAAGAATAATCAAGGATTGTTTAGAGCAATAGTACGTGGTGTCGGGATAAGATTCTCCTTTTTGTATTTAGAAAATGATTATTCGGAATGACGCTGAAAGCGTCACCTCTCAGTAACCGCAGTATCCGTAGGATCTGCTGGGCTGGAATGATACAAATATAATCGACCCTGAAAGCGGTCGCCCATTGCGATAGATGGGGCACTCCTTCAGAGTGCTTATTTTGATAGTTCTTATTTCGCAGGTCGTTCCGACCTATGGTTATTTAGCGGAGACGCTTTCTGCGTCTATAATACACAACAGATACTAAGTATTGTAACTTTTATAAAATCAACAAGAAGTAGGAGAAATATTGAATTTAATCCCGAACTCGTGTAATAGTAGATATTCATTCCGAACTGACATAAAAAAACGATGTCCCGAAATTGAAATGGACATCGTTTTTTTATATAAGCAAAATTTATTTCTTCTTTGCCGGGTCGCAACTCAGACCAACGCCAAGTTTCTTGAAAATCTTGCGGTCAACCTCGCTGAGCATCACCGTGCAATGAACCTGACAGCCGCGCAACTCTGGAAGTTTCTCCAGAGCCTTTCGGCAGTTCTCGTCGTGCTGACTCAGAACAGACAGCGCAACGAGCACCTCGTCGGTGTGCAGACGTGGATTCTTGCTGCCCAGATACTCTGTCTTGGTCTTCTGTATCGGCTCAATCATGTTCTGCGGAATGAGTTTAACCTCGTGGTTGATGCCTGCCAGATACTTGGTGCAGTTTAGAATGAGCGCGGCGCTCGGACCGAGAAGGTCGCTCTGCTCGGCTGTGATTATTGTGCCGTCGTTAAGCTCGATGGCAGCCGATGGCTTGCCGTTCTGCTCCTTGCGCTGACGTGCCGCAACGGTCGTCTTGCGATAGTCGGTGTTAATCTTTGCCTGATTGAACAGAAGTTTGATTTTCGACACCTCGTTGTCGTTGCATGCGCCGCTTGCCAGTTGGTTAAGGGCTGTGTAGTATCGGCGTATAATCTCGTCCTTTGCAGCCTCTTGGCAAGCATCGTCGTCGCTGATGCAGAAGCCAACCATGTTTACGCCCATGTCGGTAGGGCTCTTGTAAGGATTCTCGCCGTAGATGCCTTCGAACAAGGCGTTCAGTACCGGGAAGATTTCGATGTCGCGGTTGTAGTTGATGGCAATCTTGTTGTATGCCTCAAGATGGAACGGGTCAATCATGTTGATGTCGTTCAAGTCGGCCGTTGCAGCCTCGTAAGCAATGTTTACGGGGTGGTTCAGCGGAAGACTCCATACAGGGAAGGTCTCGAACTTGGCATATCCAGCCTCGATGTTGCGCTTGTGCTCGTTGTAGAGCTGGCTAAGGCAGACAGCCATCTTGCCCGAACCCGGACCGGGAGCTGTGACAATGACAAGCGGACGAGTAGTCTCGACATAGTCGTTCTTTCCGAATCCCTCGTCGGAGTCGATGAGAGCCACGTTGTGAGGATAGCCCTCGATGGTGTAGTGGAAGTAAGCCTTTATGCCCATGCGCTCAAGACGTGCGCGGTAGGCATCGGCGCTGCTCTGTCCGTTGTAGTGTGTTATTACTACCGAGCTTACGAGAAAGCCGCGGTTCTGGAACTCGCTTCTGAGTCGTAGAACATCCTCGTCGTAAGTAATGCCGAGGTCGCCGCGCATCTTGTTCTTTTCGATATCCACTGCACTGATGACGATTACAATCTCTGCCGTGTCGCTAAGCTGGCTCAGCATTCGCAGCTTGCTGTCGGGCTGGAAACCCGGCAGCACTCTGCTTGCATGATGGTCGTCGAAGAGCTTTCCGCCGAGTTCGAGATACAGCTTGTTGCCGAACTTGGCGATGCGCTCTTTTATGTGCTCCGACTGTATCTTCAGATACTTGTCGTTGTCAAATCCTATTCTGTTCATTTGTTATTGGTTGATTGTTTTTTCTTTTGATTCAGTATTATTCGATACCCTTCATCATCTTCTTAAGCAATGGGCAGAGGGCGAACAGCAATACTGATGCAACACCTGCCATCACGGCAAAGAGTGTGAAGAAGTCGGTAAGGTTTGCAATCTGGATTCCGCAGAAACTCTTGGCTGGCTCGCCTGCTACAGGCAGAAGAGTTGCCAACTTGCCGGCAAGGATGTTACTTGCTGCGTTGCTCATAAACCAAACGCCCATCAGCAATGATGCAAGGCGCGCTGGAGACAGCTTGTTAACCATTGAGAGTCCGATAGGAGAGAGTGAAAGTTCGCCCAGTGTGTGAATGAAGTAGAGGGCAAACAGCCACCACATTGATGTCTTTGCACCGTCAGAAACGCCAGATGTGGCGTATGCGATTACGACATATCCCAAAGCCAGAAGTCCCAAGCCGATAGCCTGCTTAACAGGTGATGCTGGCTCGAGCTTGTGCTTTGCAAGAGTCTCCCACAATGTTGCCATTACAGGAGCGAAGCAGACAACAACGATAGGGTTGATGCTCTGGAACCATGTTGTAGGCATCTCCCAGCTGCCGATGTGGCGGTCGCACTGCTTGTCGGCAAAGATTGTGAGCGATGAGCCTGCCTGCTCAAACGCGCTCCAGAAGAAGATTACGAACACGGCGATGATGTATATAACGCCGATGCGGCACTTCTCTACGGTTGTAAGACCTCGGTCGGTGATGATGAAAACAGGCAGAGCGACAGAGATAGCGTAGATTGCAGCCGAAATATAGTCGTTGAAGTTCTCGACGTTAAGCGAGAAGAGAACGAACAATGCCACAGCACCTGCGATGCAGCCCCAAAGACGGATTGGAGAGTTCTTCGCATCCTCGTCAACGTGCATCTCGGCAGCCTTCTCTGCTGCCTCTGCGTCCTTCTGGTGGCGAAGTTCGCTCTTTGAAGGAGCAAGACCGATAGCCAAGCCCTCAGGAGTGTTAAGATACTTGTCCTTACCGATAACGAACACAACGATTGACACAATCATGGCAACGCCAGCGCAGAAGAATCCCCACTTGAACGCACCCGGATTGAACCAGTTACCGTCGCTTGCCAACGAACCGCAGATAAGCGGAGCGATGAGCGCACCAGTATTGATACCCATGTAGAATATAGTGAAGGCAGAGTCCTTGCGATGGTCTGTTGGCTCGTAAAGGTCGCCCACCATTGTGCTGATATTTGGCTTGAAGAAGCCGTTACCGATGATGAGGGCAGCCAGACCGGCAAACATCAGCCACAGAGAGAAACTGTTGTCGATGGATGGGTCGATTGCGCCGCCTTCTGTTGTGATGCTCTGCTTTACGAAGCATGCCGATGCGAACATCAGGAACTGACCGAGAGCCATCACCATTCCGCCGAAGATGATACTTCTGCGGTTACCCCAATAGCGGTCGGCAATGTATCCGCCAAGCAGCGGAGTAAGGTAAACAAGTCCGGTGTACGAACCGTAAATCTGACTTGCGTCTGCGCTGTTAAAGAAGGCAGCCACAAGGTAAAGTACAAATAGGGCGCGCATTCCGTAGTAAGAGAAGCGCTCGGCCATCTCTGTCACAAACAACAGGTACAGGCCTTTTGGATGTCCATTTTTTGCCATATAATCTAATCTTTCTATTTTATTATAATCATGTTGTGTTTTATTTCTTCAGCCATTTGTCGAGCCAGCCGAAGAATGTGCGCTGCCACAGAATGCCGTTCTGTGGTTTCAGAACCCAGTGGTTCTCGTCGGGGAAGAGCAGAAGCTGAGCCGGAATGCCGCGCAGCTTAGCCGCGTTGAAGGCAGCCATGCCCTGCGATGCAAGGATGCGGTAATCCTTCTCGCCGTGGATGCAGAGGATAGGAGTGTCCCACTTGTCAACGAAGAGGTGAGGCGACTGAGCGTAGCTTCTCTTTACTGCCTCGCTGTCCTTGCGCCAGAATGCGCCGCCCAAATCCCAGTTTGTAAACCAGAGTTCCTCTGTCTCAAGATATTGCTGCTCCATATTGAAGAAGCCGTCGTGTGCAATAAACGCCTTGAATCGCTTGTTGTGATGACCAGCCAGCCAGTAAGCCGAGAATCCGCCGAAGCTTGCGCCAACGCAGCCCAGACGGTCTTTGTCAACATACGATTCCTTGCAAAGGTCGTCGATGGCTGTAAGATAGTCGTTCATGCAGTTGCCGCCGTAGTTTGTGCTTATCTCCTCGAGCCACTCCATTCCGAAGCCCGGCAGACCGCGGCGGTTTGGCGCGATTACGATGTAGCCGTTTGCCGCCATTATCTGGAAGTTCCAACGGTAGCTCCAGAACTGGCTTACAGGACTTTGCGGACCGCCCTCGCAGAACAGCAGAGTAGGATATTTCTTTGTGCTGTCGAAGTCGGCAGGGTAGATAACCCAGCTGTGAAGCTGCTTGCCGTCTACTGTCTCGACCCATCTTGGCTTTACATCGCCAATCTTCAGCTGCGACATAATATGGTCGTTCTCGCGCGAAACCTGAGTCATCTTGCCCTTGGCATCAATCCAGAACAATTCTGTAGGGTTCTTCATGCTCTGCTGCTTGCACAAGTAGCGTTTGCCCACGCTCTTTACCGAGTTCAGGTCGAACTGGCCGTCGGTAATCTTCTTTACATTTCCCTTCAAGTCGGTAGTGTAAAGCATTGTGCATCCGTGCCATACGCCTGTAAAGCACAGGCTCTTGTTGCCCGGCAGCCAAGCAAAGTTATCAACTCCGCTCTCGAATTTCTCGGTAACGTAGCTCTTCTTGCCTGTTGCTATCTCGTAGACACACAGTCTGTTGCGGTCGCTCTCATAACCGTTGCGAGCCATGCTGAGCCATGCAACGTATTTGCCGTCGGCACTAAACTGCGGATTTGTGTCGTAGCCCATGTTAAGGTCGCCCTGAGCATTTACTTTCTGCTCTTTCATAGAGATTGTAGGGTCAATCTCCGGCTCTTTGTAATCGGCAGGCTTGCAGAGGTTTGTAATCTGTCCCTTTGCCGTGTCGTACAGATAGATGTCTGAATCGGTAGAGATGCTGTATGCCAAACCAGTCTTCTTGCGGCAAGTGTAGGCAATCTTTCTCGAATCAGGACTCCAAGCCAGCTGCTCAATTCCGCCGAAAGGCTTCATCGGACATTCAAACTGCTCGTTTTCAAGAATGTCGTTGGCATCGTGTATCTTGCCGTCTGTTACGTCGGCTATGAATGGGTGAGGGATTGACGTTACTGTCTCGTCCCAATGGCGGTACATTAGGTCGTCTATCACCATACCGCTTGCCTTTTCAAGGTCTGGGTAGATGTCGGTGGTAGATTTTCCGTATTTAACTTCCTTTATCAGAATGATTTTTGTCTCGTCTGGCGAGAAGATGAAGCCTTCAACATCGTCTGGCTCGTTAGACATCTGCTGTTTGTTGCTTCCGTCGGTATTCATAGACCAGACCTGAAGTTTTCGGTTTGTTCCGACAGAAAGGAAGGCGATGCGCGTGCCGTTCTGAATGAAGACTGGGTCGCTCTCGCTCATAGCTGATTTAGTGAGTTGCTTTACGTCCGAGCCGTCGAGTTTCATTGTCTTGATAACGTGCTGGCTCTTGTTCCTCTCAACGCTGTAGTAAGCTACGTCCTCGACAATGAGCCCAGCCTTTTCCGACACGTCGTACGAGCCGATGCGTCCCATAGCCCAAAGCACCTCGGGAGTCATCAGACCGTCGGCAACCTTAATGTCCTTTGCTTTCATTGCTGTCAATAATGGCTGTCTTTTCTTCGCGCCGTCGTGCTGTGCCATGGCACCAATTACAAGGCCGCCAAGAAGGACTGTTAGAGTTAATTTTTTATACATATTTATACGTTATAGTACCAAAAATACACACAACCTTAATAGATTGGCTCTACAAGGTTGTGTGTAAGTGTATTATTTACTTTCTGTTGTTCTGCTGCTGCATTCTCTGCTGCTCCTGCAGTTGTTCCTGCATAGCCTGAAGGCGTGCCATCATGCCACTCTGCTTCTTTGGGTTGTTTTGGTTCTCCTTGTAGTATTTCTCAAGTTTTGCCAAAAGTTTCTCGTCGTTTGTTGTCTTGCGCAGAACCCAAGTGATGAGTACGCTGAACAGCAATGAGATGAAGTAGTAGTAGCTAAGACCGGCAGAGTAGTCGTTGAACCAGAAGAAGAACATCACAGGCATGATGTACATCATCCACTTCATCATCTTCATCTGCTCGTTCTGTCCCGGCATGTTCGACTGCATCTTCATCTGTACCGATGTGTAGATGAGGTTAGTTGCGCTGAACAGTATGCAGAAGAGGCTCAGGTGGTCGCCGATACCGATGATATGGAAGCCCCAGTTTACAACGTCGTCGTATGTAGAGAGGTCGTCAGCCCACAAGAAACTCTCGCCGCGCAACTGGATGGCGTTAGGAACGAAGTTGAACATCGCAATCCAGATAGGCATCTGAATGAGCATTGGCAGACAGCCGCCCATTGGGCTAACGCCGTACTTTGAGTACAGAGCCATCATCTCCTGCTGCTTCATCATTGCGTTGTCGTTGTCCTTGTACTTCTCGTTTATCTCGTCCATCTTAGGCTTAAGAACTCGCATCTTTGCAGATGACATGTAGCTCTTCTTAACCAGCGGATAGGTGATAGCCTTAAGCAGAAGGGTGATGAGCAGCAATACGATACCCATGTTTATGCCCCAGCTTGTAAGCCAGTCGAACACATACAGAGTGAAGAATCTGTTAATCCAACGGATAAGAGGCCAGCCCAGATATACAAGTTCCTCAAGGTCAAGGTCTTTCTTGCCGTTTGAAAGGTCGTTGTGTGCCTGAAGCGTCTTGAAGTCGTTAGGACCGATGTAGAACTGCAACTTTGTTGCTTCCTTGCCGGTTGCGTCGAACTTCGTCTCCATGTTAGCCTTGTACTGCTTTAAGTAGCCGCTGTTCTGGTTCTGCAACTTGCTTTCGAGCTTTACGTTGTCAAGGTCTTGCTGACCAATCATAACGTAAGAGAAGAACTGGTTCTTGAAGGCAATCCAGTCGAGCGATTCCTCAGGATTCTCAGCATCGTCCTTAGTTTCTGACAGATAGTCTGAACTGCTGTCCTTCTCCTTGTAGGTGAGCGACGAACGCTGGTTCTCGAAAGTGTAGCCTTTCTCTTGCTGGCGTGCCATCTCCATCCACTCAAGACTTACCGACTTTGTTGAAGGAGCGAAGAAACCGTCCATTCCAACAGCTTGAATATCAAGGCTAACCATGTATTCGTTCAACGTATAGTTGAAGTCGATATGACCTTTGGCTGTCTCGATTCGGAGTGTAGCGGTGCTGTCCGAAGTGTTTACTGGAGTAAAGAACAACTCGTTTGTGCGGATATTCTCCTCCTTGCCTGTGAAGGCGAAGTTGAGCGTTGTCTCGCCCTTCTGTGCGTCGAACAAGGTAAGGTCGGCATTTCCCTGCTGGTCCTTGTAGTTCTTCAGAACCGCTTTCTTGAACACGCCGCCCTTTGTAGAAAGGGTAAGTTCAACCTTGCTGTTTTTCAGCACTACGTCCTGTTCCTTGCCGTTTCGTGCGGCAAACAGAACCGAGTTGGTGTCGGCAGCGGCAGCGGCGGCAAGTGCTTTCTGCTGCTGTGCAGCCTTCAGATTTGCGTCAGCCTCATGCTGCTTTGCTAATTCAATTGAGTCTTGCTGTCTCTTGTATCTTTCTTGCTCTTCCTTGCTTGGCTGACCCCAGTAGGTGAAGCCGATGAAGACAAGTACTATCAGAACAAGTCCGATGGCAGTATTTTTATCCATATTTTAAATTAAATAATTACTTCTTGCTCTCTTTTGCTGCTGCCACGAACGACAGGAACAAAGGATGCGGATTGAGCACCGTGCTGCTGTACTCTGGGTGGAATTGTGTTCCGATGTACCACTTGAGCGATGGAATCTCTACGATTTCCACGAGGTCGCTCTCCGGGTTTATGCCCACGCACTTCATTCCGGCGCGCTCATATTCCTTTTTGTATGTATTGTTGAACTCGTAGCGGTGGCGGTGACGCTCCTGAATGTGAGTCTGCTTGTAAGCCTCGAAAGTCTTGCTGCCTTCTTTCAGGATACACTCGTATGCTCCGAGTCGCATTGTGCCGCCCATGTGCGTGATGTTCTTCTGCTCCTCCATGATGTCGATGACGTTGTGCGGAGTCTTTCCGTCCATCTCGCTGCTGTTGGCATCGGCATAGCCAAGCACGTTGCGCGCAAACTCGATACAAATCATCTGCATACCGAGGCAGATGCCGAATGTTGGGATGTTATGCTCGCGCAGATACTTGCACGCTACTATTTTTCCTTCTATGCCTCGCTGTCCGAATCCCGGGCAGATAACTGCTCCGTCCATTCCTTCGAGCATCTCGGCTATGTTGTCTGAAGTCACCTTCTCGCTGTTCACGAAGTGTGTCTTCACCTTTACGTCGTTGTATGTTCCAGCCTGCGACAAGGCTTCGAGGATTGACTTGTAGGCATCCTGAAGGTCGTACTTGCCAACGAGGGCGATGTGAACCTCTTCTGTTGCCTTGTGTCTGCGTTCAAGGAACTCTCTCCAAGGTCCGAGTTGTGGGGTAGGACCTGCCGGCACGTTCATTTTTCTTAGGATGGCTGTGTCGAGTCCTTCAGCCTGCATCTGCACAGGAACTTCGTAGATTGTAGGAAGGTCGTTGTTTGGAATTACGCAATCCTCGTCTACGTTGCAGAAGTTGGCAATCTTGCGGCGGATGTCGCTGCTCAGTTCGTGCTCGGCGCGCAGAATCAGAATGTCTGGCTGTATGCCTACTCCCTGAAGCTGCTTTACCGATGTCTGCGTTGGCTTTGACTTCAGTTCGCCTGCCGCTGCCAGATACGGAACGTATGTAAGATGTATGTTCAGCGCGTCCTTGCCAAGTTCCCATTTCAGCTGTCTGATGGCTTCGAGGAACGGCAGCGACTCAATGTCGCCAACGGTTCCGCCAATCTCGGTAATAACGAAGTCGAAGTTGTTCTTCGTGCCCAGAAGACGGATGTTGCGCTTGATTTCGTCTGTAATGTGAGGAACTACCTGAATAGTCTTTCCAAGATAGTCGCCCCGTCTTTCTTTCTCAATCACGCTCTTGTATATGCGGCCGGTGGTGATGTTGTTTGCCTTGGTTGTCTGTATGCCGGTAAAGCGTTCGTAATGACCAAGGTCGAGGTCTGTCTCCTGTCCGTCCACCGTTACGTAGCATTCGCCGTGCTCGTAGGGGTTGAGTGTTCCTGGGTCGATGTTGATGTAAGGGTCGAATTTCTGGATTGTAATCTTGTACCCTCTAGCCTGTAAAAGCTTTCCAATTGAAGCGGAGATGATGCCCTTTCCTAAGGATGATGCCACACCTCCTGTGACGAAAATGTACTTAGTGGTTGCCACGATTTTATATTTTTATTTTTGTGTTGTTTTTTTCAGAAACATTCAAATTGCAAAAGTAAAGCAAAAATTGCAGAACAGCGAATTTTTATCCAAAAAAAATAACATAATCGTGCTTATTTCTCTTCCAGAAGGTCGGGACGCAGACGTTTTGTTCTTTCGAGTGCCTGCTCAAACTCCCAGTTTCTGATGTTTGCCTCGTGCCCGGACAGCAGAACCTCAGGAACTTTCCAGCCCTTGTATTCTGCCGGGCGAGTGTATACCGGCGGCGCAAGCAGATTGTCCTGAAAACTGTCTGACAGCGCGCTCTCAACGTCGCTTATCACTCCCGGAACGATGCGCACTATGCTGTCGGCAATAACCGCCGCAGCCAGCTCGCCGCCTGTAAGAACGTAGTCGCCTATGCTTATCTCCTTGGTTATGAAATGCTCGCGAATGCGGTAGTCAATGCCCTTGAAATGTCCGCACAGAATGATGATGTTCTTTGCCATGCTAAGGCTGTTAGCCATAGGCTGGTCCCATTGTTTGCCGTCGGGCGTTACGAAGATAACCTCGTCGTAGTCGCGCTCGGCCTTCAGCGCAGAGATGCAGCGGTCTATAGGCTCAATCTGCATAACCATTCCGGCGCATCCGCCGTAAGGATAGTCGTCCACGCGCTTGTGCTTGTCGAGAGTCCAGTCGCGTAGGTTGTGCAGATGAATCTCAGCCAGTCCCTTCTTCTGTGCCCTTGCCATGATTGAGCAGTTGAAGAAGCCCTCAATCATCTCGGGGAATATTGTTATAATGTCGATACGCATCATAAATGTGTAGTGAAATAATATAAAAACGGCTGCAAATTTACTAAATAAACCTGAATTATGAGCGAGTTTTTGAAAAGATTGTAATGCTTTTCAGAAACGCCTTGTGGCGTTTTTCTTGTTTCTGACAATTATTTTACCTATATTTGCGTCTGGTATTCTAATTTTACGAAAAGACAGAATTATGAAAATATCTAATTTAGCATTTGCAGCCCTTGTGTCCTTGCTGATGCGCGTGCCGATGGCTGCGCAGACTACTACCGTGGTAACGAAAACCGTGATAAAGGACGGAAAGGTTCTGCTCGACTTTGGGCACGGCAAGAAATTCCTCGTCAAGAATGTCATTCTCTTCGACGAACTGGAATATTATCTCAACTATTACCTTACCAGTGTCAGCAACGAACAGGAAGTGACGTTTGCCGTAGCCAACATGCCGCGATGGGATCATAAAAACAGCTGGAAGCCTCTTTACAGATTTTCCCGAGACACGAATAAACGTGTCAATCTTATCCTGATAGGCGGACCGCAGCTCACGGCTTTGGGCGGCAACTGTTTTGAGGGTTGTACAGCCATTCGAAGCATCTACATTCCCGAGACGGTTCAGAGCATCAGCGGAAAGGTTTTTAAGAATTGCAGCTTCAGCAGCATAACAATCCCGAAGAGTGTCAGCAGCATCGGAGCCTATTGTTTTGCCGGTAACAATGCGCTCGAAGAGGTTGTTCTTGAGGGCAACACAAGAATCGCCGACAAAACGGTTTTCGAGAATTGCAGTCCGAATCTGAAAATCTATGTAAAGAAGAAATATCTGAAGGAATATCGCCAGAAATATCCGTATCTTGATTTCTTGGTTCGAAAATGAAAAAGTTGAAACTTGAAACTTGAAAAAGCTTATGCCAATTCCACGATGTTTCTTGAAAGTCGAAAGCGT
>JAEEGF010870009.1_pt1 | contig 13038 bp, 11 predicted proteins | sample 9134171 | NCBI WGS metagenome assembly JAEEGF01 (sample SAMN16246542, study PRJNA631951) | gut metagenome | biome: gut microbiome; feature: rumen; material: AP-attached | host: Bos | place: Iran: Karaj | collected 2018-10
CCCGTGATGTCGCCGATTTCTTGGTAGCTGTAGCCCTCGTAGTCGCGCAGCAGCAAGGCGTTGCGTTGTGCTTCGGGCAAGGTGGCCAAGGTCTTGTGCAAGACTTCGTTCACGTCAGGATACTGTCTCGGCGTGGTTTTCGCATCGGCGGGCAAAGGCTCTTCGACGCTCGCAAAGCGTTGATGGTGACGGACTTCGTCAATCATGGCATGGTGGGCGGTGGTGAAGAGGTAGGATTTCGCCTTCGCAAAATCTATCGTCTTGACTTTCTCCCAAACGCGGGCAAAGCTCTCCTGCACCACGTCCTCGGCCTCCTCGCGGTTGCGGAGGCTCGAGAACGCGAAGCGGAAAAGCCGGTCGGCATATTGCTCCACGCACTGGTTGTACTGACTTCTGTCCATCTTTTACGTGAGTAATACGGAGATTTGACGAAAAAGTTACATCTTGATGAAATTATTTTTGCTGCTGGCCTCTGGCTTTTGGCTTCTGGCAGCATAATGAAAAAGTAAGGTTTTTCTTTTCATTGAAGCTGCCAGTAGCCAGAGACCAACAGCCAGTAGCCAACAATTAAACAATTAAACAATCAACAATCAACAAATATTCCTACTTTTGCCGAAAATTTCAAAATCATGTTGCTAAACTACATCACTTGGAACGTCGACCCTGTCCTGATTCATTTGGGGTCATTGCAGATTCGCTGGTACGGATTGCTGTGGGCTTTGGGCTTTTTCATCGGCTATTTCATCATGCGTCGTATCTATCGCAAGGAGAAAATGACAGACGAATCGTTAGATAAGTTGCTGATTTACATGTTGCTTTTCACTGTTGTGGGAGCTCGTCTCGGTCATTGCCTGTTCTATGAGCCGGATTATTACCTCTCGCATCCCTTGAAGATGCTGGCGGTGTGGGAAGGCGGTTTGGCCAGCCATGGCGGCGCCATCGGCATCTTGATTGGATTGTGGTTTTATGTGCGCAATTATAACAAGTCGAAAAAGGAGAAGGACAATCTTCAGAAAATCAATTATATCTGGATCCTCGACCGCATCGTTGTTGCCGTGTGCCTCGTCGGGGCACTGATTCGCGTGGGCAATGTGATGAACCACGAGATTTATGGCACGCCGACTTCACTGCCTTGGGGCTTTGTCTTCATGCGCGGTGCGGAGCAGTTTTGTGGCACGGTCGACAACTACACGGCTTGTAATGCTTGGGACGCGCCTTGTCCACCAAGCGAGTGGCTGCCCTGCCACCCGACGGGTCTTTATGAGGCTTTCTTCTGCCTTGTGGCGATGGGTATTCTCTTGTGGATGTACTACAAGCGCGACCTCGGCCATAAGCAGCCCGGACTGATGTTTGGCACTTTCCTCATCATCATCTTCGGCTCACGCATTCTTATCGAGTTCCTAAAGAACGTGCAAGTGGAATTTGAGAAAAACATGGCCTTCGACATGGGGCAGTGGCTCAGCGTTCCTTTCGTTGTTATCGGTATTGCGATGATTGTTTGGAGTTTTGTGCAGCGGAGAAAGGAAGAGGGAAGATGAGGCCATGAAGGGAAGATGGTCCATAGGATTTCTGCTGATCGTTTTGTGCGTGGCTTGCACTCCATCAACCAAGATCGTTGAGCCTGAGGTCCCTGAGGCCCCTCGAAGGGTCGAAGGGCCGACCCAAGAATTGGCGGCCATTGACACTCTAATGTGGCACCATCCCGATAGTGCCTTGGCGGTGATGCTGGAGTTTGCGGGGAGTGAGGCGGCGGATGGTATGGATGCGTTTGAGGGGCATTATTGCCAGGTGTTGATTGCGGAGCTGCTGTTTAAGAATGATTATGGGCAAAGCAACCGAGCGGAGGTGCTGAAGGCGGTTCATTTTTTTGATTCGATTGTGGGGATAGATGGAGCGGACGCACACGGTAAAGCGGACGCACGCGGTGCGTCCGTACAGGGGCGGGATGCGTTTTTGGCGGCGCGGGCGCATTATATTAATGGTGCGGGCTACTATGAGCGCGACAGCCTTATTGAGGCTTGCGAGGAGTATCTCAATGCCTTGCGGATGATGGAGGGGCATTTTGAGGAGATGGCTTTGGTGGGACACAAGGCACGGTTTATGGCGTTAACTTATAACCGACTTGTGGAGTTGTTTTCCAAACAGTTTATGCAAGAGCCTGCCATCTATTGCGGGAAGCAATCGTTGGCTTACAATAGGATGGCGAAGTCTTCGCCTCGAAGTTTGGCCAGCACACTTCGCACAATAGGACAACAATATGACAAACTGGATTTATATGACAGTGCATCTTTCTATTACAATGCAGCATTGAAATACTTGCCTGACAGAAACGACATATTGTATAGAGACGTGGTTTCTTTAATGGCGTTTTTGGAATACGAGGTACACCACGATAACACCTCTTCATTGGATAGCCTGAAAAGCATGGTGGCACAAGCTGCTGATGAGACAGAAAGACTAACCAGATACTCAACCATTGGTTATATCTATTATGATACCAGGCAATTTGATTCCGCAAAGGTCTATTTGATTCCTGTGTTTGACAAAGACCCTGATAGAGCAAGTATGGTAGCTAGACCTTTGCGAGAGATTGCCATGATAGAGGGCGACACTGTGAAAGCCAACCAGTATGCCCAATTTCTTATTGAAGATGTGACCTCGGCGGCTAATAGCCAGGCACGGGTCTCGCAACTTAATGATATGTTCCAGCAGCATTTGCAGTGGGAACAGGAGAAGGCTGAAGCCGAGAGACGGCAGGCTGAACAGTTGGCAGCACGGCAACGCATGGTGCGGGGTGTGGTGACGGCTGTGGTGGTGTTGCTGGTTTTGGGGGTTGGATTGTGGTGGTGGATGGCCAAGCGGAGAAAGGAACATGAGGCGGAGGCACAGATCTTGAATGAGGAGAAGCAACAGCTTCAGGCGCGGGTGGATGATGCCTTGCAGCAGCTTCAGACGGTGGATGACGCGCTGCAGCAACTACAGACGCAGGCGGATGATGCCTTGCAGCAGGCGCGGGCGATGCTGCCGCAGCGGGTAGCCGACCTTTACCGCGCGAAGGTGCCGAACCGCTTGGAGCGCATCATGGACGAGTTTGAGGCGGCTTATCCCGGAGCCATGGAGCGGGTGGCGGCTGCGTACCCAGAACTGAGCGAAACGGAGCAACAAATTGCGGTGCTCAATTTCCTACATTTCCGTGCAAAGGAAGAAGCCGATTTGCTCGGTCTGAGCGATAACACGGTGAATAAATACCGCTCCAACCTCAGAAAAAAGACCGAAAATGTCCAGTTTTCCTTGTTTTTGGATTAACAAAAACTTGTAATTCGTTATTGCATTTAGTTGATTTTCAGCAAGTATTAAAAAGGAAAACTTATACTTGGCCTTTGGGTTGATTTTTTCGTTGATTTTTGTTATAGTTTTGCGGGGTAAATCTAAAATCAATCAACAATTAAATCCAGGTATCATGAAAAAAATTGTTTTAATCGTTTTGGTCGCGCTGTTTTCAGTTCAATTGATGGCGCAACGTGTTCCAAGTGAGAAGAAAATGTCTATCTCGGCGGGTGTACTTCAAGGCGGAGGTGGCTTGGTCGGTGCCGACTTTGAGTTTATGCTTGGCAATCATTTAAGTGTTCAGGCTGGCGCGGGGTTGTTCAGTTGCGGTGCAGCCGTCAACTACCATTTCAAGCCCTTCATTAACAGTTCCATGCTTTCTTTGAGCTTTTGGCACCAGGGCTTTGGTGAGGCCCATACCCAATCTGTGGTTGGCCCGGTCTATACCTTCCGTGCACCAAAGGTGTTCCAGTTCCAAATCGGAATGGGCTATAGGGTAGACGAAGGGCCTAATCTCCCAGAGGCGAATAAGAGAGCCCCTGTGATGTTGCTTTACAGCATCGGTGTTTACTTCCCAATATAAAAATGAAGTTATTTTGCCCCGTTTTCAACAAAAAACATAGGGACAAAACCACATGTTGGTTTTAGTTAATTTATTGAAAATCAATGATGAGTTGAAAAAATCATAGGGACAAAGACCAACAAGGGCTTGACAATACGATTTCCGAATGGTTTTTGCTCTACCTTTGTGGACAATTCAATTAAAACAAGCTTAATACTTCAATACGATGAAAAAGACATTATTATTCGCACTAGCTCTGGTGGCAGTTTGCATGATGTCGTCGTGCAACAAGGAACGCACTGGGATCACTTTTGGCGATTACACGGGTATGATTGTCACATCATACGACACCGTAAGTATGCTGAGCACTATTCCTGGCAAATGGGTGTATCTTGTGGATTTGAACGGAGACGGTAAAAATAACATTCGTCTTTATACCGACCTGTCAGCTGCTCCCGCGACTTCTGCCATCCATTGCATCGATGATGACCTGACGCAAATCGTTTGCAAAGAGGTAGAGAAAATATGGTATCTTCATGCCGATACAACATACTGGCAAGATGGGGACACCACACATGTGTTCATCACAAGAACTTACACTTGCCATAAGATTGACGAGACAGATCAGGTGGAACGTAGAGAAACTGTATCTATTCCGCAAGCATACAATGCAGGTGATCTTTTCGTATTAAACAAGAACTCTTTTCCTGAATTTGTCGTGCTGTATGAGCAGACCGTTGAATCCAGTAATACTTATGGAGAAAACACCATTTACCAAACGCATTACCACACTATTGCCAAGGATGACTATGACCGATTCCCATTAGATGAGGAAAAATATATTGGATTCAGATTTATGGATGCCGACAGATTCCGTTACGGTTGGATGAAAATCAAGCTGTATAATAACGAGGGAAACTACTTTGTGAAGCTTTTGGAGACTGCGATACAGGAATAATCTTGGACAGCAGCAGAAAAGTCTCTACTTTGAATCTGGTAACATATTGGATAACATATTATTAGAAATAATTCATAAACAAAAGACTCTACCATACGCATTGCGGTTTTCACTTTATTCGTATTATGGATAGATTTGCAAGGTTAAACTAATAACGTCCCATTTATGAAAAGAACACTAATCATTACAGTTGCCTGGCTGCTTGGGGTGTTTGCTTCTTGCGACACGAAAACAACAGAGCGGCAAGTTGCCGATGAATTCATGGCTTTTTCGGACGTACAAGCCAGCTTTGAACCCATTAAAACCATTGTCAAAGACAAGCGCATCGTGATTTTGGGCGAGGCAGGACATGCCGACGGCAAAACCTTTGAAATCAAGTCGAAACTGATTGAATTTCTCAATGCGAACAATGAATATGATGTCGTTTTGGAAGGTATGGGCTTCCTTGATGGTGCTGTATTGCAGGGCGTTTTGCCGCCGCTATGCATCGACAGCAACTATCTTGATGTTGCCAATGCCTGGTATGGCTTGTGGAGCCAAACGAAGGAGGCCACTCCTTTGGTGGAAGCCATGTGCAGCGGCAAGGTGAGGTACTGGGGAATGGACTGCAATCCTTCCCTCGGCGACTATTTCCTCATCCCTTATTTGTTGGCTTCCTCACCAAGCGTTTCAAGCGTATTGGGAGGAAGTGCTTTTGATTCCCTGATGGCCATTCACGACCGCATGATGGCTATGGATACCACTCTGACGCATAACGATCTGGATTACTTTGACTCGAAGATGAACCAAACCCGAAAAGCATTGGAAGAGGAAACCGACTTGGAGAAGAAGACAATCCTCGACATGACCATTGACAATGCCTTGGCATTTTTGGGACAGTTAAGACTTGGATTTACGGAATGGGATGCCGTCAATGCAGGCATCAACATACGAGACCGACAAATGGCCGAGAATGTGGAATGGTATTTGAGCCGCTTCCCCGAAAGAAAGGTCATCATCTGGACTGCCAACTTCCACGGAGCCAAAAAGATTGACCAAATCATGTATGGGAAAGAGCCTGAGCCTGATTTGTACAAAAAGTTTGTGCTGTTGGGCGAGCATCTTGAAAAAGCTTTCCCTGGTAAGGTGTATTCCTTGGCATTCACCTCGGGTGGCGGCAGCACGGGCTTTTTCTATGCGAACGACAGCACGGCTATTGTGCCTGACTCGATATCGATGGAGTTCCAGTTAAGCCAACGCGGGATGGAATACGGCTTCTGCGATTTAAGCCAAAAGAAGGATTGGGCTGACATGGTTTTCAACAGCATTATTTTTGGCGACTGCAAGCCGGGAAAATGGGCACGGGCTTTCGACGGGGTCTATTTCATCAAAGTGAACCACAAGGCGCATGAAGTGGGAATGTGATTAAAACCAAAAAGATGAAAAAAGTAATTGTTTCAGCGGTATTGATGGTTGTGTGCTGTGTTGCACTGACGGTAAATCTTTATGGTCAAAAGGATGGTGAAGTCTTCGTCGTGAGAGCCATGGTTTGTGATTCGGTGGGTACGGCCATTAAGGATGCGGCAGTGTATGACGCGAAAAACGACCTCCGAAGCATCACCGACCAAGATGGCGTTGCGCGGATAGCCACACACTTAGGCGAAACGCTTTATTTTTCACATCTGAGTTTCAAGGCCGAGGCTGTCCGTATCAAGAAGGATTTGCTGGTTGCAGATGGCGAAGGCCACTATTCGATGGTTGTGGTCATGCGGCTTAAGAACACTACTTTGCACGAGGTGACGATAACGGAAAATGCGCCTCATTTGGCCTATGCCAACAAGATGGTGTGGGGCATCGACTACAAGGTGCAACACGATGGCATCTATATGATTGCGGGCAACAGCGAGGAATCCGTGCTGCTTCATGTGAGCTTTGAACAGGATACCATCTCACGCAGACCTATAGCACACAAATATCAGGAACTCTATCGGGATGCCTTCGGTAACCTGCACCTGATTGGCCCTGACTCCACCTATCAGATTTATTGCGACGGTGAGCATCTGCACCTGACGCACGGCTGCCAGAAGGAGTTGTTCAGGCAGAAGTTTGAGCCTGTCAAGATATTGACGGATAGCATCATGGTGCTTCAGAGCTATTACAATATGCAGCAGCAGTTGGCTTATCTGATGGTTAACCGTAACACCAAACAAATAAGTATAATGGCCAACTTGGAGGGTGCCGCAGCGGAGATGGCCAGAAACGCCAGAAGGGATGCAATAAGAGACCAAAAGATAGACATGATGCATGCTGAGTTTCAAGAAAACCCTCAAGCGGAAGGAAGACTTGAAAGAGCGGGGGCATTATCAATGCAAAGGATGGAAATGAACTATGGCTCGGATGATATCGATGTTGAGGAGCGGAAACGGATGGTGAACAGTTTGTTTAACCGCATCCTTTACAAACCGATTTACTGTCCTGCCTTCTACCTCAGAGACACTATTTATGTCTTTGATTTCCAAAATGACAAAATGTTGAAGTTTGACCATCGCGGTTGTCAGAAGGCCACATACGACATCGATTTTCATAGAACTGGGTATTTCAAGAATTTGCTGATCAACAATCCTTGGGACAATAATCTGATTGTGGATTACGCCACGAACCAGTGTTATGCGCAATTCAGCAGCGACGGCATCGTCACCTTGAAGGAGATAGACCTGAACGTTGGCAAGGTGAAGAGGGAAATTCCTCTCACCGACCATAGTTTTCCGCAAAACATCCAGGTGTATGACGGCAATGTCTATTATCTTTATTTGGACAGGACTAGGGTGGTTAACAAAGACAAACGGAGCCTATACAAGATGATGCTGAAGTGAAGTGACTCTTACGACCTTTGGCCGCTTCGACATTTTCATTCGTCGCGGTGATGAGCAACAAAAAGAAAACGATAAACCAATTAAAACAAATAGCAATGAAAAGGACATTATTATTCGCAATGACATTAGCAGTTTTGTTTGCGGTTCCCGCCGGCGGCTATGCACAAATTGAGGAAGAAATCCTTCAGTCGAAAAGTTCAAAGATTGAAAAGGGACGGGCTTTCTTGTTGGAGAAGTTTTTGGACCGGGATTATGAAAAAGTGATAGAGACCAAAGACTATCTTTTGGGCTTGGAGGATGAGCACTATGCCGCACTTGCTCCGATGGAATTGTGCCAAATCCTGTTGTGGACTCGCGAGATTGATGCTTTAACGGTCTATATGCGACAAATTGACTCCGCTTTTGACGCGGGATTGAACGCCAAAATAATGCCAGCAAACGACGAACTAAGAACACAGCTCTATCGGCGTAGCGTTGAGGATGAGCATCTGCTCCGATTCAATGTTGAGGAAGCGGATGTTCCAGTCGAGGACAAGGCTTTTCTGACACTCTTCTTGGATTGGTTTGTGACACCGTTTTCCTACAAAAACCAAAATGAGTTGGACAATAAATCCGAAAAATTCTTGGAAAACTATCCCGACAGCGACTACAAGTGGTTCGTCCAGCACGTTATATCCACGCAGGCAATTAAGGCCAGCAAAGGTAACTGGGGTTGGGGTATAGGCTTGGATTTGTGCGGTGGCTATGTAACGGGCAAACTGAGCGAGACCATGACACCCATCGTTGGTTTTGGATTAAGCTTCGCCCTGGCGTACAAAAAACTGCTGATGGAATTGGGTTACGACATTGTGCTGAGCAAAACCAAGGTGGACAAACCATACTCAACAGGGGTTTATGAAGCGGGTCTTCACAATACACTGTTTAATTTCTACTTGGATGCATCCTATCCCGTGTTTTCGGGCAAAAGGTTGAGCGTTTCGCCTGTTTTGGGTGTGGGTGGCTGTTGGGAGACCTATAGCGACAAGCGTCTGTCGTATGATGAGATAGACGAGTTGGAGAAGTTTTATCCGACCGCTCGGGCAGGTCTATTGTTGAGTATCAAGACGCATGGTGCTTTCGAAGGGGGATCTATCGGAATAAAATACCATTGCGGCTTGTCGAATTTTGGCGGTGGCATCTCTGCCATCCACATGATTTCAGTGGGCGGTTCGGGATTGATTTACTAATGTGACAAAGATAAAACTAAACCAAACATATAAGAAAAATTTGGCCCTTTTTGCGGCTGTAATTCAAAAACACAACCCATGAATAAAACGAATAAAGTTTTCAGAATTGTATTGCTTCCTATTGTTTTAGGAGCCATGATGGTGTTGCTTACAGCTTGTCCTCGACACAAAGAACCCATCTATAAGGATTTTGGGAAAATCCCAGAACGTTATTTAGCCACTGTGCCTTACCAAAACGGCGACATGTTCCGCTTGCAGCACGAGAGCGACCGCGTGATTATCGACTTCTCCGTGTCGCGCCACCGCCAGAAAGAGTCTGGTGACAACTACATCTATCTTGAAAAATACAAGCCCGCCCCGAACTTTTATTATGATTATGAGGTGGACATCACGAAATGCACACCGAATTATCCTCTTTTCGAGGTGGAAATCAATTTCTCGAATTTTTACATGATGTTTGAAGAAGAAGGGTGGGAATCAGAAAGACAAGCTAACCTTTATGCCGTGGGTGCCGCAAGGTTTCCTTTCATCGGTGAGGACCATTCCAACTACAATGTGGTCGATTCTTTGGAAATCAATGGCCAATACTACCATGATGTATTCAAGCTGAAGGCAGAAGAGTGTTATTATAACAACGTAGAGGAAGGCTCTATCTATGCTGAAACGTATTACTACAACTACGAGAAGGGCCTGTTGGGAGTCATCATGTCGAACGGTGAAAAATACTGGTACTATGAAGAATAGAATCATAATCGTGTGTGCATTGGCTTTGGTGATGGCCTCTTGCGTGAAGACGAAATTCTATCAAGTGAACGATGCCAATCGTGACTGGTTCGCCGACACTACGAACCTCCATTTCACGATGATGGACGACAATGGCATCATGCAATCGTTCAGGTTTGATGCCGCCAGTTCCTATTCTACGGAAACAGGGGCTACCATTCTTTTCATTATCCCAACGGACAAAGGTGTGCATGAGCACATTGACCAAAGCGGGTCGAACACCTACGGATCGATACGGTTTTCGACCGCCCTCTCTGCCTACAAAAATGACGACGAGCACGAAGGCACCGACGAGTTCAGGATGTATTTCAACGAAGCCATTTATGCCATGCGCATCGACGGCAACCAGTTTTATCCCGACAAATGCTACGAGACGGATTACAATGGAGGGATGGAATACACAGTGGAATACCTTGATTCCTTCGGGGTGAGCGGAAAGAACTATGAAGGCGTGATGCACCTCAAACTCATTGACATTGCCTATCCGCGAACCATGAATTTCCCGACGGAGATCTATTATGCCAAACAATTCGGGTTGATACAATGCACCTTGGATAATAAGGTGAGTTTATATAGGATGCCGTGAGTAATTGAGTAATATTGAATCTAAGTAGACAAGCAAATTTAGTATAAATAAAACCGATGGGCCGATGGGATATAACCGGCAATCCGACAAAATGAAAAAAATGATTTTGACCTTAGTTATCGTATTTGCAACCCTGACTTCCTTCTCCCAAGCCACTTTGTTGCATTCTTTCACCAACCATGGATCAGACATTCAGCCTGTTTTCCAACAATCGATTCGCGAATATGTCTGTGAGGTCTTGCCCGAGGTGTCGTATGTTCTCGGCGAATATGATGATACTGGTGCCCTAAGGGGATTTTCAGTATATGATGCGAGTTTTGAATTAACGAAAGAGATTCCCTTCACCTTGAATGGAGAATGGATTACCAGTTTTACGGGTTTCAATGTGGTTATCGCAGGAAAACATTTGTTTAACACTGACGATAAGATTGAGATTGGCCTTTGTGTCAGGTCAATGTACGGCGGCGGTACTGCAACAACGGTTTTCATAAACGAAGAGGGTGAAATCCTGTTTTGTGAAAATGGATATTTGCTGAATGGAATTTATAGGGTAGGCAATGAATTAAGATTCGATCTGGTTGATTACAGCGAAAACTACAACCTTGAGATATATGCCACCCAAGGCAATCTTTCGGCAGAAGAGATGGTCATCACCCAACAAAATCCGTATCCGAACCCTGCCAAGTTTATGATTGCACTGCCTTACACAGTGAATGGGAAAGCCACCGAGATGCATGTTTACGACTCACAAGGCCGATTGGTGGACACCAAGATGCTTTCGCCCGATGCCGACAGGATCCATCTCAATGTGAGCACCTATGCACCTGGCATCTATGTTTATGAATACAATGGAGTGAGCAACAAGTTTATTGTAGAATAAGACTGTTTGAGTATCCTTTATTCAGTGGAAGGATTTTACTTACAACATATTCTCGGCTATTCCATCGGCCATTCCGACTTCGGCATTGGTGGACGCTTGTCAACCTTAAAGACGAAAGGATTGAATTTAGTGACGGCGCGACTGGTTCTCATCCATTTGTCAAAAACTGCCTGAAGCTTGGCGTTTTCTTGCAATATGCCTATAGATTCCCTTTTGGGAAATCTAATTGATAATCGTCAATCCATAAATACATGATAACCATGAGAAAGTTATTGTTTTCGCAACCCTGATGTGCTGCATCATGTCGGCCTCGGCACAACATTTCAAGAAAGAACCCCAAGCCCAGAAGTCGTTGGAGGAAACTATTCAAATGGTGGAAATACTGAACCGCCACGAGAATGTTTACACCATGAAACTGGACAGCGTCACGATAGCACCGAACAATGCCATGAAGATTCTTCTTGACTACGATGCACATTTCAACTGCACTTTAATCCCCATTGAGGCATAACAATGAGGAAACCATCTAAAACTAAAGCCAGCGTCAGAACACCTCGAACGCTGGCTTTGTTTATGGCCTTGTCAGAACCTTATTCTGTGTAATATAAGGAAAGGAACTGCGTCATTTGGTCGGAAATCAGCTGCGATAGTTCGGTGCGGTCGTATTTCTTGGCCACGTCACCGAAGTGCTTCAGCAGGCTCATGCCTTCGTCGATGTCTTCTTCATAGTATTTCCTGAACTTGGGCTTCATGTTGCCGTAGTACCTTATCTTGTCACAATAGTTGTTCACCAGGTTGGTCATGTAGGTATCGCCTTTGTCGGTGGCGCCACAGATGTAGTACATCTCCGGGAACTGGTAGGTGTGGATTTCGGCAGGGAACTTCTCGTTGGGGAAGAACTCCTGATACTTGTCCATCACGATGACAGCAGAGTCGAACTGGTCGTGGTTGATCAAACTCTGCGCCAAGCGCGAGTAAGCCAACTGGGCGTAACTCATGTTGCGCACGCTCTCGCGGTCGGGCACCACGTCCTCCTGGTTCAAGCTGCCCCAATTGGTGATGCCTTGGTCAGCTTTGGTGACCAAGAGGTCATAGCTGCCGTCACGATACACGCCGCCACGATAGGCCTTGATGTAATCTTCGGCTTCAACAGGGATGAAACGATAGGCCAAGCCTTCCATGTGGAGGTACTTGTCGATGCCGAGCACCTTCGACATGTCGCTGAACGAGGTGAAATACACAGGGCGTTCCCAGTTGTTGGTGGCGAAGAAGTCCAAGAGCATGATGGAGTTTTTGTATAACCAGTTGTCCTTGATTTCCCAAGTGATTTCATCAACGATTTGGTCTTTCATGCTTTCTGGAACAATGCCATTACGTATGCAGGCCTCTTTGTCGACAGTAAGCTTCACATTGCGGCAGGGGATATAATTGTAGGTGCCGCCCACGTAACGTTTCACCGCCTTGGGATTGTGGATGAAGTCGATGACCTGCTTCAGCTCCACTTGTTTGCCTTGGAAGTAATCTTCCTCTTCGACAGGTATCGATTCGTTGATGCCGTTGTCGTATTCTTTCTGGGTCAATGTGAGCGGAAGTTTCTCTGACTCATACACTTTGCGTCCCATTTGGTGAACATACCAATAGCCGCTCGAAAGCATGTAGTTGCATACACGCACATCGGTGCGGAAGCCTTCTACCTCTTGCACGTACCACAAGGGGAAGGTGTCGTTGTCACCTCTAGTGAAAATAACCGAGTTAGGAGGCAATTGGGCAAGATAGTTTCGCGCCCAGTCGCGGGCCGAGGTCTTGCCCGAACGGTTGTGCTCTTCCCAACCATTGGAGGCCAAAACACAAGGCACAGCAAGGA
>JAEEGF011195757.1_pt1 | contig 13037 bp, 10 predicted proteins | sample 9134171 | NCBI WGS metagenome assembly JAEEGF01 (sample SAMN16246542, study PRJNA631951) | gut metagenome | biome: gut microbiome; feature: rumen; material: AP-attached | host: Bos | place: Iran: Karaj | collected 2018-10
GACCATCATTATTTTGGTGTCTGTACTTAATCAACCGCAATATGTTTTATTGGCTACTGCCCAATCTACCAAGGAGGCTTCTGAGATAAGAGACCTTCTTGATTCCGATAACATTAACTACAAGATGTCCGACGACGGCCTTGAGTTTAAGGTTTTAAAGAAAGATCAGGCATCAGCCAGTCTTTTGCTGGGAGCTAACGACATTCAGTCCTATGCCTACAGCATCGATAATGTTACCAACGGAAGCTTTTCAACAACTGAATCAGACAAACAAAAGAAGTATGTGCTTTACCTTGAATCCAGACTTGAACAGGACTTCATCGCCAGGTTTGATGCGGTGGAGAGAGCCAATGTACAGCTCAATATTCCTGACAATGACGGTACGCTCATAGGCAATAAGGAGGAAGCTCATGCGTGGATACTCCTTACCCTGAAAGAGGGTGGTAAGTTTGATGAGGAAAATGCAGCTTACCTTGCAAGGGCCGTAGCATCAGCTATTGGCAATGAGAATACGGATAATATTGTCATTATGGATTCGGCGGGAAACATGCTCTTTTCCGGAGGAGAAGATACTACAACTGCAGGCCTTGCATCAACGCAGCTCTCTGCCAAGGCCAAGGCTGAGCAGATCGTTAAGGGCGAGGTTAAAAAGGTCCTCCTTGGAACCAAGCTCTATGACAATATCGAAGTTGCAAGTAATCTCGTAATGGATTTTTCCAACAAAGAGACTACAGAGCATACTTATACACCTGCTGAAGACCAGACTCAGGGTGTACTCAGTCACGAAGATACCTACAATGCTGAGAACGTCAGCGGTATCAGCGGAATCCCGGGAACCGATACCAATGCTGAAGATGAGACAACCTACGTAACACAGGACAACACCAATTCCACATCCTCTATCACAGAGGAGTCCAGGGACTATCTGCCAAATGAGAAGATAACAACAGAGACCAATGTACCGGGGCGTATCAAATATGATGAGTCTTCAATTTCTGTTACTGCAATCAACTACTCCATCATGAAGGAAGAGGACTACAAGGCTGATGAACATGAAAACATGACCTGGAGCGAGTTTAAGGTTGCAAACACAAATCCCACAGTTCTTGATGTCCCTGAGGAGATGATAAACGTAGTTTCCAAGGCTACCGGAATCAAGGCGGAAAATGTTGCAATGGCAGCCTATACGGAATATGTATTTTTCGACAGGACCGGAAGCGCCGTTACTGTTACGGATATCCTTCAGATCGTTCTTATACTTGTTATCCTTGCACTTCTGGCATTTATCATTATCAGAAGCATGTGGACCAGCAAGAAGACAGAAGAAGTTCCGGAGCAGCCGGAGGAGCTTTCTGTTGAACAGCTTCTTGAGTCACAGCCTGAGGAGATGCTCAATGATATTGAGATGGATCAGGGTTCTGAGACCAAGAGACTTATTGAGAAGTTTGTTGACGAGAATCCTGAAGCCGCAGCAACACTGCTCAGGAACTGGCTCAACGAAGACTTTATCTGATTAAGAAATTTTAACAGGGGAGTAATAAAACTATGATGGACATGGAAGGCGGCGGTGGAAATCCCTTAATCGCCGAGTTTACGGGGACACAAAAAGCGGCGATTCTTCTGATCGCACTAGGACCGGAAAAATCCTCCGCCATATTCAAGCATCTCAAGGAAGAAGAAATTGAGGAGCTTACATTGGAGATTGCCAATACAAGAAGCGTAACTTCGCAGATCAAGGAGGCAGTTCTCGAGGAGTTCTATGGAGTCTGCCTTGCACAGCAGTACATTGCAGAGGGTGGTATCACCTATGCAAAAGAGCTTCTTGAGAAAGCCCTTGGTGAGGACAAGGCTCTTGATGTTATCAGTAAGCTTACTGCATCACTTCAGGTTAAGCCTTTCGAGTTTATCAGAAAGACCGAGCCTTCGCAGATACTTACTTTCATTCAGGATGAGCATCCTCAGACCATTGCCCTTATTTTGTCATACATGTCGCCTTCTCAGAGTGCCATGATTCTATCGGCGCTGGCACCTGACAGACAGGCAGATGTTGCTAAGCGTATCGCTGCTATGGACAGAACAAGTCCGGATACGATCAAAGAGGTAGAAAAGGTATTGGAATCAAAGCTGTCATCACTTGTAAACCAGGATTACACGATCATCGGTGGTGTGGATGCAGTAGTAGAGATCCTGAACACTGTCGACCGTGCTACAGAGAAGCACATTATGGAAACTCTGGAAATCGAAGAGCCGGAGCTTGCCGACGAGATCAGAAAGAAGATGTTCGTATTCGAAGACGTTCTTCTATTGGACGACAGATCTATTCAAAGAGTGCTGCGTGAGGTTGAGAACTCTGACCTTGCTCTTGCATGTAAGAGTGCTACGGAGCAGGTACAGACCGCTATCTTCAACAACCTCTCCAAGCGTCTTGCTGCCATGATCAAGGAAGATATGGATTTCATGGGTCCTGTTCGTATGAAGGATGTTGAGGAAGCTCAGCAGAAGATCGTTAATGTCATCAGAAAGCTTGAGGACTCCGGCGAGATCGTAATCTCCAGAGGTGGAGGTGATGAGTTAGTTGTCTAATCTTTTTAAAGCAGGTTTTGTCAGCTACGATCAGTCAGAAGCAAGGATCATAGACAGCAACGAGCTGGCTAATCAGAAAATAGAAGCTTTTCAGGAAATGGAACTAAAAAAGCAAAGGGCTCAGATGGCCGCAGATGAGCCCGCCTATGAAGGTGCTGAGGGAGATGATTTTATCCCGGGCATCGACATGGAACAGCTGTCGCAGCTTACAGAGGATCAGAGCATGTTAGAATCAGTTCCTGATCCTCAATTTGATATGGAAGCAATGCAGGCTGAGATAGATCTTAAGCTCCAGCAGGCACAGGAGCAGGCTGATATGATAATAAACAATGCTCATCAGCAGGCTCAGGAGATCATGGCTTCCGCACAGCAACAGGGACATCAGGATGGATATGATGCCGGCTATCAGGAGGGTGTTGCTGCAGCACAGGCTCTTCAGGCTGACTTTGAGCAGCAGAAAGAAGACCTTGAGAAGCAGTACCAGCAGATAGTTGATGAACTTGAACCGGAGATGGTAGATGTTCTGACCCAGATCTATGAGCATGTATTTAACATCGAACTCAGAGAGGATAAAGGAATAATCCTTCATCTTTTGAAGTCGGCTCTGTCGAGGATCGAGCCCGGCAACGATCTGATCGTACATATATCATCGGATGATTACGACGATGTCATGGAACAGAAGGATGAACTTGATGCCTGCATCACATCGCCAAATACCACCATGGAGATAATAGAAGATCCGCTCCTTAAGGAAAATGAATGCATGATCGAATCAGATTCAGGCGTATTCGACTGCAGCCTTGGAGTGGAGCTATCGGAGATAACCAGAAAACTTAAGCTGCTTTCTTTTGACAGAAAACGAAGATAAAGGCGGAAGACTATGCTTGTTAGCTCTGTTGATTTGTCAAAATACAAAAAGATGCAAAATGCGCCATTTTACCGCACCAGAGGTAAAGTGGTCAATGTTATCGGTCTGACCATCGAATCTGCAGGTCCCGATGCCAAGCTTGGAGATATCTGTCTTATCTATCCCAAGAAAAAGACAGATGATCCTATAACCGATCGTGTTGTAAAACCTTCTATGGCTGAGGTTGTGGGATTTAAGGATGGACATGTCCAGCTCATGCCCTATGAGAATACCAGTGGTATCGGAAACGGAAGTATTGTTGAGAATACTGACTCTCCACTCAGGGTTAATGTTGGAGAGGGCCTTTTGGGGCAGACTCTTGACGGACTCGGAAGGATCGACGGAACCAACTACGGCCAGGGCGTACAGCTTGAGGGCGGAGTTGCTTATTCTGTTGAGAATCAGCCGCCGGATCCAATGACAAGGGACCCGATCTCAGAAGTCCTTCCGCTCGGTGTTAAGGCTGTAGATGGTCTTCTTACTGTCGGCAAGGGACAGCGTATCGGCATCTTTGCCGGTTCAGGTGTAGGAAAATCTACACTTCTGGGTATGTTTGCAAGGAATACACAGGCCGATATAAATGTTATAGCTCTTATCGGAGAGCGTGGCAGAGAGGTTCGCGAATTCATAGAAAGAGATATGGGCGAAGAAGGTATGAAGAGGTCAATTGTAGTCTGTGCCACTTCAGATAAGCCTGCGCTTGAGAGACTTAAGGCAGCCAAGACTGCAACATCTATCGCTGAGTATTTCAGGGATAAGGGAAAAGACGTGCTTCTTATGATGGACTCTTTGACTCGTTTTTCAATGGCTCAGAGAGAGATAGGACTTGCCAGCGGAGAACCGCCCGTATCAAGAGGATATCCGCCTTCAGTTTACGCGGAAATGCCCAAACTTCTTGAAAGAGCAGGCAGATCGAGAAAGGGTTCGATCACAGGTCTTTATACCGTTCTTGTAGACGGTGATGATATGAATGAGCCCATAACCGATACGGCCCGTGGTATTCTCGATGGACATATAGTTCTTAACAGAAAGCTTGCGCAAAAGAATCATTACCCGGCAATCGACGTACTGGCAAGCATTTCAAGATGTATGTCCGCCATAGCGGATCCGGAGCACAAAAAAGCTGCCGGCAAGTTAAAGACTGTACTTGCGACCTATAATGATGCAGAGGATCTGATAAATATCGGTGCATACAGAAGCGGCGCCAACAAGAACATCGACTATGCTGTATCCAAGATAGACCAGGTAAATGCGTTCCTTATGCAGGAAACGGATGAGAAATTCTCTTTTGAAGATATAAGAAATCAGCTGCTTAATATATTCAAGGATTAAGAGGTAGCAAGTGGCAAGATTCGTCTATAAAATGCAGAGCGTCCTCAATATCAAACAGCAGACCGAGAATCAGACCAAGATGGAGTTTGCAATGGCTCAGGCTGAGCTCAACAAGCAGCTTGATATACTTGAGGAATATGTTACAAGAAAAGAAAATTATCTGAGGGAAGCTGAAGAGCTGCGCAACGATGACAGCTTAAAGCTTCAGGAAATACTTGATAATCAGTATGCAACTGCGCAGATGGATGTAATGATCAAACATCAGGCAAGTGTGATCAAACAGTATGAGGACCGCGTCGAGCAGGTTAGGATAAAACTCACAAGAAACATCCAGGAGCGCAAGATGCAGGAAACCTTGAGGGACCGTGCATTTTCTGAATATCTTGAGGAACAGAAGCAGGAAGAAGCCAAGGAAAACGATCAGCGGACAAGCTTTACTTACGGACAAAGACAAAAGGAAGAGGAATAAATGGCAGATACAAATTTACTTAATGCCCCGGAAGACCCTAAAGCGGCCAAGGCCAAGCTAAAAGCTGACAAAAAAGAATATAAGAAAAAGCTGAAAGAACAGGCTAAAGCTCAGAAGGAACAGGAGAGAGAATTTGCCGACAGGGCTGCCGAGATCAACGGAGATAACGCCGGTGGTCTGGCAACATTGGTAATTACCTTCCTGATCATCCTTATATGGCTGGCTATAATGGTTCTTTTGGTTAAGCTTGATGTGGGCGGATTTGGATCGGATGTACTTGCTCCTATCCTTAAGGATGTTCCGTATCTCAACTGGATACTTCCTGAAGGTTCCTATGATAAGCAGTCTGCAACAGGTACCGATACTCAGACACCGGTAGCGATAACAGGAGATGAGACAACCCAGGGCGGTTCTATTACAACGCTTGATGATGCGCTGGCCTACATAAAGAGGCTTGAACAGGCACTTCAGTCCGAGATGGAGCAGAACAGTGCCCTCGCTTCCGAGAATGAGAAGCTAAAGGCTGAGGTGACAAGGCTTGCACCCTTTGAACAGCAGCAAAAAGAATTCTATGAGGAGCGTGAGAAGTTCTACAATGAAGTTGTTTACGGAGAAAACGCTCCGGACGTAACAGCCTACAGACAGTACTACGAGGAGATCGATCCCGATGCGGCTGCTGAGATCTATAAGAACGTAGTTCAGGGCGGTGTAGATGATGCTGCGATTAAGGCTTTTGCCACAACCTATTCCGGAATGAAGGCAAAGAGTGCAGCTAAGATCTTTGACGAGATGGTAACAGAGAACCAGATCCAGCTTGTCGCAAGGATACTTGCCCAGATGTCTGTTGAGAACAGAGGAGATATACTGGCAGCAATGGAAGAACCAAATGCAGCCAAGCTGACACAGCTTCTTGAACCAAATGCACTTGAACAAAAGTCTACAAAAGTTACAGGTTAACAGATACAAAGATATTAGTCAAAGGGCGCCGATACGGCGTCCTTTTTTGTCAAAAGAAATTTCGCCATAAAGCTAAAGTTATTTACCCATGTACCGATATATTTATCGAAAGACTATGGGCGGAGTATGTATGCCCATGCAAAAAACAGAATAAGGAAGGAGGGCTTTGATGAGCAGTGCAAACAATGTGGTAAGCACAATGGCGGCTTATCTGGTACAGGGCACTGCAGCAACCAACGTATCAAATGTCACAAATGCAAAAGATGCATCCAAGGCAGCAAGTACAAGTTTTGACATGGTACTGAACAAAGTATCCGACACATTCGTTCAAAACAAGACAAGTGATGTATCAAAGCAGGTGAATCAGTCTCCTGATAACTCAAAACAGACAACTGCTGTAGAAACAACGAAAGATACAGTAAAGACTGATGACCAGATCAAGGCTGACAACGGTAGTAATGTACAGGAAGTACAGGATCAGACAGATAACCGTGTAAATGCCGTGACAGATGAAACTCAGGGCACGGAAGCTGATACAAAGCTGCAGAAAGCCATAAACGAGGCAGGCAAGGAAATGATGAAGCAGATCGCGGACGAGATGGGCATCACAGAAGATGACGTAGTAAACGCGATGCAGGTACTTGGCCTCATGGCAGTAGATCTTTTGAATCCGGCAAATATCGCTCAGATGATAACACAGATAAGCGGTCAGGAGGAAACGATCGATCTGATAACAGACACTGACATATATACTTCATTGCAGGACCTCATGGAGGGTGCAGAGAGTATGAAGAGCGAACTTATGAATGAGTTCAATCTGTCAGAGGATGAACTTCAGGCAGGGATTTCCGATACAAAGGAAAGCTTTGGAAAAGCTCTTGAGGGAGCACTTGAAGGAAAACTTAACGAAAATGAAGAAGTAGTCGTTAATGCTGACGAAGTCGTTAAGGAAGTAAAGAACACAAAGACAGAAGCACCACAGTCGGAGGCGTTCACAGACAAGCCAGTTGTTGAAGAGAAAACAGTTGAGATCACCACAAACGCACCAAAGGATGGTGGCAACAAGAATTCTACAGGCAACGGAGCAGAGTCATCAAATCTTTTCAATCAGGTCATGAATAATATCGCAGATGCAGCTGCGACTGTAGACGGAAGCGAAATGGTTTCCTACGCAGACAGAGAGCAGATGGAGAATATTATCAGACAGATCACAGAGAAGATAACTATTTCAGCAAAGAACGAAGAGACATCAATGGAACTTTCACTCCATCCAGCAAGTCTCGGAAATGTAAATATTCTTTTAACCAGCGGTAAAGACGGAATTGTTGCGAAGTTTACAGCTCAGAACCAGATCGTAAAAGAAGCGGTAGAAGCACAGATGGTACAGCTTCAGCAAAAGTTCGATGAGCAGGGCATAAAGGTTACTTCAATCGAAGTTACGATCGCCAGCCACGGATTTGAGCAGAATCTTGAGCAGGGCAGCGGCAGACAACCCGGAGAGGCTGAGGGAGAGAGAAAGGTAAAATCCTTAAGAAGGATCAATCTCGGAGACCTTGAGGACACTGAAGAGATTGAAGCTGAGAGCGATGCTGAAAGAATAGCGCTTCAGATGATGGCGGCAAACGGCAATATGGTTGACTTTAGTGCATAACTAAAGCAAGGAAAAAGAGGTCATTATGGCAGATATAAATTCAGTAGATGCTATTATAAAGAACGGTGAAGTCGTTAATTCGGGAATGAAGACCAAAGAGCAGGAAGCAGCTACTAAGACTACTCCCAACGGATATGACAAAGATGCTTTCATGCAGATCCTTGTAGCTCAGATGAAGTATCAGGATCCCCTTGAGCCGACTTCGAACACAGAATATATTTCCCAGTATGCGACCTTTACACAGGTTGAGCAGCTCTCAAACATGGCACAGGCCATGTCACTTTCAAGAGCATCTGAGATGGTCGGAAAGACTGTTGTTATTGCTCAGACAAATCCTGAGAACGGAACAACGACTGAGGTTCAGGGTGTGGTAGATTTCGTGACCTACAGCGGAAACCAGGCTTTCCTTAACATCAACGGTACAAACTACAATATAGATGATGTTAAGCAGGTTCTTGATTCCAGCTACACTGAGGCAATTGAGGCTGTTGAAGATTTCCAGAAAGCTATTGATAAGCTTCCAAGAAGCCTTGATATGGTTACTGAGGAAGATCACGGACTTACGATTGACACAATGTACACATACTACACAGAGAACATGCCTGAGAGAGCAAAGGGCATGATGGACAAGAACTATGTTACAAGCCTTCTTCAGTATGTAAATCGTATCGACGACATCAGAGGAGATGAGCACAGGAAATTTGTAGAGAAGGCATAAACAAGAAGCCATTGGAGGAACCTGAAAAATGATAATGGATGATCGTCAGTATATGTCAATTGGACAGGTCCAGGATCAGTTTTTAAATCCTAAAACACCGAAAGTAGGCAAAGATATAAATTCTTTGCCTACCGGTGAAAATTCTTTTGCATCTGTTCTAAATAAAATCCAGGAAGGCGCCGATAATATTAACAGTGAAGGAGCTGTTAAGTTTTCTAAGCATGCCATGAACAGACTCAGCATGAGAAACATCGAGCTTACACAGGATCAGATGCAGAGGCTCTCACATGGAAGAGAAGAAGCCATGGAGAAGGGCATTAAGGATTCACTTATCCTGGTAGATCAGCTGGCATTCATAGTAAATGTACCCAGCAGCACAGTAGTGACAGCAATGGATCAGACAGAAAACAAGAACAACGTATTCACTAATATCGACGGAGCAGTTATTGCATGATTGGACCGAAGCAGGTAACAGGTGGACGAGCCTTACCTGCCAGGAAATCTTTTAAATCCGGACAGACTGCCGGGTTTATCCGCAAAAAGCTTCGTCCGAAGTCGCTTATTTATTTGATGGAGGACAATGCCTTATGATGAGATCACTTTATTCTGGTGTAGCGGGACTTCGCACACATCAGACCAAGATGGACGTTCTTGGTAACAACATTGCTAACGTAAATACAACTTCTTTTAAATCCCAGTCAATCACTTTCTCAGATCTGATGTATCAGACAACTCAGACAGCATCCGGTGCTACAGAGACCAAGGGTGGTGTAAATGCACGCCAGATCGGTCTTGGTGCAAAGTCAGGCGCTATTGCAACAGCAATTGAGTCTCAGGGTGCAACTCAGACAACAAACAATCCCTTTGATATCATGATCACAGGTAAGTCTTTCTTCGTTGTTAACAACGGAAAAGAGAACCTTTACACAAGAGACGGCTCTTTCTACGTAGACGGTGCCGGTAACCTTGCTATGCAGTCAAACGGATATCTTGTACAGGGCTGGGTCGCTAACGAGAACAGAGAGACAGGTGAGATCACCATCAACAAGAATGGTGGACTTTCTCCCCTTCAGATAATGAGTGCTGCAAACAGCACATATTCACCTGCATCAACAACAGCAGGTCTCTTTAGCGGAAACATCGATGACAACGATACAAACGTTACATCTGATGACGGTAAGACGATCACTCTTGAGTTCTATGACAACAAGGGTTATCTCTACACAGGAAAATTCACATTAAAGGATACAGGAACAGATCATCTCTTTGCGCTTACTCTTGATAACATCCTTGATTCTAACAATGAGTCAATCGGATCAGACCTCTTAAAAGAGATCACATTCGGCGATACAACCAGCACAACAAGGAGCGTAGACAATAAGCCTAAGGGTGGATACACATTCGTGGTTGATTCTGTAACAAACACTGTTGAGATCAATGCTGATGGCGGAGATGTTAAGTATAAGAATGTTCCTCTTTCAGGAAAGCTCTCAGACCTTATGAGCACAAGCTCAAAGCCATATAAGGGAATTCTTAACTCTACATATCAGGTTACAACAGCGGATGAGGCTAATTATACAGCAAATGCAAAGTATACGATTGACGCTGCTACAGGAACACTTACCATCACGGATACAAAGAGCGATGTAACTGATGGAACTTTTGCGCAGGCTTCCTACAATTTCTCATCTGGATCAGGATACTATTACGTAAACAGTGACCTTGAGGCGTTCAGGGTTCCTCAGTCTACTTCAGGGTCAGGATCTGCTTTTACAGAAGAATACCTTACAGCTCCGGGCGGCCCTTTTGCCACAACAATCAACAAAGCAGGCGTTACAATAGCAAATCTTGTAAGTGATAAATATTCTTATTCATTTGATACACCTACTGAGACAATAACATTTAAGAAAACATTAAGCCTTGCACCTACACCTGCAACATCTCAGGCTGCGTATGCAGGAAGTAGTCTAGTTACCGGAACAGAGCCAGAGGCAGAAAATTTCTTTAATTCATCTTCTGCCAGACTTGATACAGCTGTTGCTAACTGGATTAATGCTGATCCAACAAATCACAAGATAGATCATCTTTCCTATACTTATTCAGGAACACCAAGAGTACTCAGTCTTTATGGAAAAGATTTAGTAGATAAAACCGGAGGAACATCAGCAACATTATCAAGTTCAGGTCCTACAGACGAGGAGATAACAGATTTTATTAGTGAAATAAGTTCAAATGATTTAAAAATAGCAGATTTGAATACGATAATTGATAGTACTACTGCTTCTGCAAATGCTAAAGCTGTTGCACAGGCCCTCAAGACTCTTGTGACTGATACAATGAGTGCTATTGGTACATCAACTCCGGGATATACCGGAGTTATAGATAATGTAGAATTTTCTGTGGCTCAACTATCCGGTACTAGAGGTATCGCAATTACATATCCAACAAAAGAATATAGTGATCCTGTTTTACTGGATACTTTCTCCCAGGAAGTAACAGCTACAAGTACACTGGATTCCACATACTCAAGAAAGCAGCCATCATACGTATACAACAATATCACAAGTGCAAACAGCTACAATAAGGGCTATGCACTCAGCAGCACAACAGGAAGCTTTGTGGGCGGCGGCACAAATCCTTATGAGAAGCTTTTACAGACAGCATTTGCTACTGATGCAAATGTTCAGGCTTTCCTGAGCAATATTAGCACAGGTACAAACTATACAATTAACTTCAATACAACAGACGGAACAGTTAATATCGGTCATGATGTTACTGAGACAAAAGCTAAAGAATCATCATATGATGTAACAGATAACGGCGACGGATACGTCAATTATACATCACTTCAGGCTTACGGTGATGTTCCGATCAAGGGTAATATTGCAGATCTTCTCGCAGCAGCAAAGACTGATACTGCAGGACTTCTTACAAAGATCTACGGTATTGACGATGAGAATGCTGATGCGTTTGGTACAGACGGAACCTACGAGATCATCACTGAGGCGGGAGAGAGCTTTGGAAGCATCAAGCTTACAACAGGTGATCACACAATTCAGCTCAAGTTCAACGCTGCTAACGGTGCCCTTGTATCTGCTGATGGCGAGAAAAACGGAATGGTTACAATGAAGTTCAACCAGTCTGTTCCCGGACTTGAGGCCTTCGGTTTCCAGGCAGCTGCAGGAAATCCTGATGAAGCTGAAAAGGCAGGAGATGTTTACATTGACTTCTCAGCAGTAACCAACTACAACACATCAGGTTCATCAACAATCAAGGCTGTAAAGGGTGATAAGAAGTCCCTCAACACAGGTCGTGCAGTCGGCGAGATGAACGGCGTAAACATCAGTACAGACGGACAGATTTTCGCAACATACTCAAACGGCCAGACAAAGCTCCTTGGACAGATCGCATCAGCAGAGTTTGCTAATGCATCAGGTCTTTCAAAGAACGGTGATAACCTGTATTCATCAACACTTAACTCTGGTGAGGCTACAATCCAGGATATCACAACAGACGGCGGCTACATGAACACCGGTGTTCTTGAAATGTCAAACGTAGACCTTTCAAGAGAGTTCACAGAGATGATCACAACACAGCGTGGATTCCAGGCTAACAGCCGTATCATCACAGTATCAGATACACTCCTTGAGGAACTTACAAACCTTAAGAGATAATAACAAGGCAGATCCATCAAATGTAAATCCCCTTGGAAACGTCCATTCCAAGGGGATTGTTTTTATTTAATAAAGAAAAATTTTATTGAATTAATACTGTATTCTACATGAAAAAGTGGTACAATGATTTAAATACCACAATATGTAGTACTATGCCTTTATATATATTGTGGTGTGTCAAGGACGAGTTGGTGGGGGATATGGATGTCTGAGAATAATATTTCATTATTCGATCCCAAAAGTGAAACTATGTTACAATTATGTCCAAATTGTGAACAAAAATTGCTGATTTTACGCTGAATCAGTGGTAAAATTAATGTAACGGAAATAAAATTTCAATTTGGAGTGAAATTTTTTCAAAATACGTGAAATTATGAGTAGGATTATTGAACTGACCAAACTGGACACAAGGAAGATACTTATTAATCCTGACACGATTGAGACTGTTGAGGCCAATCCTGATACAGTCCTTGTTTTGCAGTCCGGAAGGAAAGTTCTGGTAAAAGAAGATATAGAGGAAATAAAGGGACTGATCAATTCTTAATACGTACAATAAATTCTCAAAGGAGGAAATGTTGTGGATATTGCTTCGTTGCTTGGTGTAGGACTATGTTTCCTGTTCATGATCCTGAGTATCGTTTTCTCAGCCGGGATCTCGGGTGTTCAGTACTTCCTGGATGCTCCTTCCGCGATGATCACCTTTGGTGGTGCTTTCATGGCGGTTCTTGGTTCGAGAAGCATGCCCA
>JAEEGF012270882.1_pt1 | contig 13037 bp, 8 predicted proteins | sample 9134171 | NCBI WGS metagenome assembly JAEEGF01 (sample SAMN16246542, study PRJNA631951) | gut metagenome | biome: gut microbiome; feature: rumen; material: AP-attached | host: Bos | place: Iran: Karaj | collected 2018-10
AGATTACGCTTCGCGTCTTTCAAAAAAAAGACTGCTCTGCGGTAGATAACCTGGGAATGAATAATACAGGCATAATCCATGACCGCTGGCACAGATTACGCTTAGCGTCTTTCAAAAACTGTATTCGAACCGTAGGGACGGCCCCCAAAGTCCGTCCGCGTGGGTCAAGCCGTTTGCGGGCGAACACAAGGTCCGCCCCTACGGTTATTGAATAACGTGGTGAATCAGCCAAACCAGTCTTTCCGCTTCGCGTCTTTCAAAAACCAAATAAAATACGATTTGATTGATAATTATATCTTCTAAGACAAAATAACACATGTTTTTGTTGGTTTTATTGGTCACCACGCCCTTGGAGGAGTGGATCGACTACCACGAGTTGTAGAAATGCACTTGACTTCATGTCTTTCTGTACTTTTGCTCTTCGCTCGCTTTTTCGTACCATTGGCTTCGCCGAAGGTACCTTCGCTCGGGAAAGCAAAAAGAAAATCCTGATTTTCTTTTGCTTTTCGCTCGCTTTTTCGTACCTTTGCAACCAACGAAAAAGGATAAGGAGTATGGACAAGTACATAAGATTCGACTGGGCCGCCAAGCGCATGCTGCGCAACAAGGCCAACTACGGCGTTTTGGAGGGTCTGATGACCGTGTTGCTCGACGAGAAGGTGACCATCGTGGAGCTGTTGGAGAGTGAGGGCAACCAGGAGCAGGAGGACGACAAGTTCAATCGCGTGGACATCAAGGCCCGCAACTCGAAGGGCGAGATAATCCTGGTGGAGATACAGCAGACGCGCGAGCTCTACTACCTGCAGCGCATCCTCTACGGTGTGGCGAAAGCCATCACCGAGCACATCAAGCTGGGCAACAAGTACGACCAGGTGAAGAAGGTGTACTCCATCAGCATCGTCTACTTCGACCTGGGCAAGGGTGCCGACTACCTCTACCACGGCCAGAACCAGCTCATCGGTGTGCACACCAAGGACCAGCTGGTGCTCAAGACGCGCTCGAAGGATGCTATCGGCATGGTGTCGGCGACCGACATCTTCCCCGAGTACTACATCATCCGTGTCAACGAGTTCAACAAGGTGGCCACCACGCCGTTAGAGGAGTGGCTCGACTACCTGAAGGACGGCAACATACGCGACAACACCACCGCACCTGGACTGGCCGAGGCCAAGGAGCAGCTGCGCTACCTGCAGATGAGCGACGAAGAGCGGCGCGCCTACGACCGCCACATCGACAACATCATGGTGGAAAACGACATCCTGGAGACCAAGGTGATAGAAGGCCTGGAGCGGGGACGCAAGGAAGGTCTCAAACATGGTCTTGAAGAAGGCCGCAAGGAAGGTCATAAGGAAGGTCTTGAAGAAGGCCGCAAGGAAGGTCTTGAAGAAGGCCGCAAGGAAGGTCATAAGGAAGGTCTTAAGGAAGGTCTTAAGGAAGGTCTTAAGGAGGGCATCCATACCGTTGCCAAGAAGATGAAAGCACATGGCTTGGCAGCTTCGGAAATTGCAGCGATGACGGGGCTGACAGAATACGAGATACAGGAATTATAGGCATTTCGTGTCCTACCGACATCAAAAAAACGCAAAAACACAACAGGCAGATATGCAAGCTGTTGCAGCTAACCGAAAAATGGAGCGCGACTTTTTACACGAAGTCAACGTCTTTTTCTAAAAAGTCCGCTCGGCATCCCGAAGGGTGACGCTTGCCACCAAAGGGATGCAAGAACGCCTTTTTCTATTTGGAGTGCTCTCAACGATAATTCGGGGCTTCTGCCATTGAACAGTTTCGACCGTACCGAAAAAGGTCTTAATCGCTTGGCGGTTCAGACCTTTTTGCTGCAATCTATGACTTCGTTGAATGTACTTTCGTTCTGAAAAGCAAAGAAAAACCTGTTTTTCTTTTGCTTTTCGGTTGCTTATTCGTACCTTTGCAGCACTCTTTCGATGAACCGAAGACAATCGAAGTACGAAAGCACTGCCCCGGCTCTGCCGCTGGCGTTGCCCGCAAGGGCTGCGCGGGAGGAAAGTCCGGGCAGCACAGGGTGCTCCACTTCTGAAAGTAGAAGCAGTTGGCGACAGCTGGTAAGGGAAGAAGAGAACGACCGCCCCTCTTTTACGTTGAACGTTGGACGTTGAACGTTGAACGTTGGACGTTGGGAGGGGTAAGGGTGAGAAGGCGTGTGTAAGAGACCACCAGCCGACGGGTGATCGTCGGGCTGTTCCCGCTGGAGGCTGCAAGTTCATGTATACCATCGACATGCCGAGGGTTGCCCGCCCGAGTGTCCGTCCCCTCGTGGGACGGGCTGCGATGGAGGGTAGAACGCTGGAGGCGCACGGTGACGTGCGCAGTAGATAAATGGCAGGCACCGGCAGCAATGCCGGAACAGAACCCGGCTTATAGGGGCAGTGCTTTCTTTTTTGACGTTGAACGTTGAACGTTGGACGTTGATAATCGTAAATTGTTAAAACGCAAAATCATAAATTAATGAAACGACTATTCACTACTACTACGTTGCTGGCCGCCGCCGTTGCGGGTGCGCTGGCCTGCACCAATTTCATCGTGGGCAAGAAAGCCTCGAAAGACGGTTCCGTCATCTGCTCCTATTCGGCCGACAGCTATGGCATGTTCCAGGGACTGGTGCACTATCCTGCCGCCAAGCACCAGAAAGGCGAGATGCTGAAGGTGTATGAATGGGACACCAACCGCTATCTGGGCGAGATAGCTCAGGCTGAGCAGACGTGGAACGTCATCGGCAACATCAACGAGTGGCAGCTCACCATCGGCGAGACCACCTTCGGCGGGCGCGAAGAGATGGTCGACACCACCGGCATCATCGACTATGGCTCGCTCATCTATATCACCCTGCAGCGTGCCAAGAACGCCCGCGAGGCCATCGACGTGATGACCACGCTGGTGGAGCAGTATGGCTATTGCTCCGAGGGCGAGACATTCACCATCTGCGACCCCAACGAGGCGTGGATCATGGAGATGATGGGCACCGCCAGCGACCGCAAGATGGAGAAGGGACGCACCGTGTGGGTGGCCCTGCGCATCCCCGATGACATGATTTGCGGCCACGCCAACCAGAGCCGCATCACCCGCTTCGACATGAAGGACAAGACGGGCAACGTGCGCTATTCGAAGAATGTGGTGAGCTATGCCCGCAAGATGGGATGGTTCAGCGGCAAGGACGAGGACTTCAGCTATAACGCCGCCTACGCCGCCCCCGACTTCTCGGGCCGCCGCATCTGCGATGCCCGTGTGTGGAGCTTCTTCAACCGCTATGCCGACGGCATGGACCGCTACATCCCCTGGGCCGAGGGGCGCGACAAGAATGCCGAGCCGCTGCCGCTCTGGGTGAAGCCCAACAGGCTGCTCGGCGTGGCCGACGTGCAGACCGCCATGCGCGACCATTTCGAGGGGACACCCTTCAGCGTGGCCATCGACGGCGACAGCACCGACATCGGCGGTGGCATCTGGGAGATGCCCTACAGGCCTACGCCCCTCTACTTCGAGGTCGATGGGAAGAAATACTTCAACGAGCGCCCCGTGAGCACCCAGCAGGCGGGCTTCGTCTATGTCAGTCAGATGCGCTCGTGGCTGCCTCGCCAGGTGGGCGGCTGCTTCTGGTTTGCCAACGACGACGGCAACATGGTGCCCTTCACGCCCGTCTACTGCTGCACCAACGTGTCGCCACGGCCCTACAACACGCCGGGAGCCGACGATGTCACCTTCTCGTTCGACAATGCCTTCTGGGTGCAGAACTGGGTGTCGAACATGGTCTATCCGCGCTATTCGATGCTCTTCCCCACCTTGCAGCAGGTGCGCGACTCGCTCGACCAGAGCTACTTCCGCCTGCAGAAAGAGGTGGAAGACCGTGCGCTGGCCCTCAGCGAGACTGAGCGTGTGAAGTTCCTCACCGCCTACACCGCCGAGAAGGCCGAGCAGATGCTGGCACGCTGGAAGCAACTGGCCACCTTCCTCATCGTGAAGTTCAACGACATGACCTCGAAGCCTACCGACGAGCAGGGACGGTTTGTGAAAACGCCAAACGGACTGGGTGCCACCGTGAAGCGCCCCGGCTACTCCAAGCGCTACGCACGCCAGATTATCAAGCAGACAGGCAAGCGCTACGAGGCTGAATAGCGTTTTTTTATCCATAGAAGACATGGAAGACACGGAAATGAAGACGATAAGACGAACCGCCGTTCTTCTGCTGATGCTGGCGGCGCTCCTGCATGCCAGTGCCCGCGAGCGGCAAAACTTCGACTACGACTGGCGCTTCATCCTGGCCGACTCGGCAGTGATGGCAAAGCCTGGCTACGACGACGGCCACTGGCGACAGCTCAACGTGCCCCACGACTGGGCCATCGAGGGCGACTTCTCGGCTGGCAACCCCAGTGGTGCGGGCGGCGGTGCGCTACCTGGCGGCGTGGGGTGGTACAGGAAGACATTCAGCCTCATCCCCAGCCCCTCTCTAAAAGGAGAGGCTCTTTTCCTGGAGTTCGATGGCGTCTACATGAACAGCACCGTATATGTCAACGGCCACAAGGTGGGCTATCGGCCTTACGGCTACAGCTCGTTCGAGTACGACATCACCCCCTACGTGCATGAGGGCGACAACGTGGTGGCCGTGCGAGTGGACAACAGCGACCAACCCAACTCGCGCTGGTATAGCGGTTGTGGCATCTATCGCCATGTGTGGCTCACGAAGGTGCATCCCGTGCATGTGAAGCATTGGGGTACCCATGTGCAGACTGAGATGCTGATGTACAAGGGCGACGTGCTCATCGATGTGGAACTGGAGAACCCCAACGGCGTGAAGGCGCAGGTGCGCCATTCGCTGCTCGACCGCCAGGGGCGTGTCGTGGCCCGCTCGAAAGGGCTGCATTCGAAGATGGAGGTGAAGCGGCCCTTCAGCTGGGGCATCGACCATCCTTATGTATATAATGTCCGCACGGAAGTGTTGGTGGGCGGTCGCGTGGTCGATACCTACGACACGCCGACGGCGTTCCGCAGGTTCTGCTTCGACCCTGAGACGGGCTTCAATCTAAACGGGGAGCGCATCAAGCTCAATGGTGTCTGCGAGCACCACGACTTCGGCTGTCTGGGAGCGGCGCTCAGCGAGGATGCCCTGCACCGCAAGCTCACCAAGCTGAAGGCCATGGGCGTGAACGCCATCCGCAGCAGCCATAACCCCCCAGCGCCTGAGCTGCTCAGCATGTGCGACACGATGGGCCTTATCGTCATGGACGAGAGCTTCGACATGTGGCGGCGCCGGAAGACGCAGAACGACTATGCCCGATTCTTCGATGAGTGGCATGAGCGCGACCTCGCCGACTTGGTGTTGCGCGACCGCAACCATCCCTGCATCCTGATGTGGTCGATAGGCAACGAGGTGCTGGAGCAGTGGAGCAGCGCCGAGGCCGACACGCTCACGCTGGAACAGGCCAACCTGATACTGAACGCCGGCCACGATGCCTCGACGCTGGCCAAGGAGGGCGAGCTGTCGGTGCAGAGTCTGCTGACACGCCACTTGGCCGAGATTGTACGGCGCTACGACACCTCGCGACCCATCACGGCGGGCTGCAACGAGCCAAGCCCCAACAATCATCTCTTCAAGAGCGGAGCCATCGACATCATCGGCTTCAACTATCACCACGAATGGGCAAAGAACGTGCCCAAGAACTTCCCCGACAAGCCTTTCATCTTCAGCGAGAGCGTCAGCGCCCTGCAGACGCGCGGCTACTACATGATGCCCAGCGACAAGGTGTACAAGGCGCCGAAGGAGTGGTGGCTGCCCTATACCGACCCCACATTCATGTGTTCGGCCTACGACAACATGCACGCCTCGTGGAGTTCGACGCATGAAGAAATGTGGGACGTGGTGAAGCACAACGACTTCGTGGGTGGACAGTTTATCTGGACGGGCTTCGACTACATCGGCGAGCCTACTCCCTACGGCTTCCCCGCCCGCAGCAGCTATTTCGGCATCATCGACCTGGCGGGCTTCCCCAAGGATGTGTATTATATGTATCAGAGCGAGTGGACGCACGACAAGCCCGTGCTGCACCTCTTCCCCCACTGGAACTGGCTGCCCGGCCAGACCATCGACCTGTGGTGCTATTATAATCAGGCCGACGAGGTGGAGCTGTTTGTCAATGGGAAGAGCATGGGAGTGAGAAGCAAGTTGAATGCCCCATCGGGGGCCTCCTCCTACCATGTGGCTTGGCGCGTGCAGTTTGAGCCGGGCGAGATAAAGGCCGTGAGCCGCAAGGACGGACAGGTGGTGGCCGAGCAGACCATCCGCACGGCTGGCGCTCCCCATCACATCCGCTTGTCGGTGGACTATGCCGGGCGCGACCTCACCTTCGTCAACGCCGAGGTGGTGGATGACCAGGGCAATCTCTGTCCGTGGGCCGACGACCAGCTCTTCTTCACCACCGATGGCGGCGCACAGGTGGTCGCCACCGACAACGGTTGCCAGACATCGATGGAGCTGTTCACGTCGCCCAATCGTAAGGCATTCTTCGGCAAGTGCATGGCCGTGGTGCGCGGAAAGGGAAAACTGAAGGCCCAGGGCTACAACCTGCCCTCGGCCGAAATCAATTTATAGACTATAGGCATTGGACTTTAGACTTTGGTCTTTAGACTTTGGACTTTAGACTGTAGACTTTAGACTGTAGACTTTAGACTATAGACCATAGTTTTTATCTGCTTTTCAAAAGAATTCATCTCACCCCCTAACTCATCAATCCATGAACATCATCGTTTCCGACGAAATAAAGGCCGTGTGTCCCCCGTTTGTGGGGGCGTGTGTGGATGCACAAGTGGTGAACACCCCTTATAGCGAGGCGTTGTGGCAGGAGATTCATCAGGCCGAAGAGCGCTTCCGCAGTGAGCTGACCACCGAGAGCCTGAAGGAGCTGCCCTCGATAGCCGCCACACGCGCGATATATAAGAAATGTGGCAAAGACCCCTCGCGCTACCGTCCCGCCAGCGAGCAGCTCATACGCCGCATGCTACAGGGCAAGGAACTCTATCAGATTGATACGCTCGTAGACCTCATCAACCTGGCATCCATCACCTACGGCTACAGCATCGGCGGTTTCGATGCCGACCGTTTCGTTGGCGACACGCTGACGCTGGGCATCGGTCGCGAGGGCGAACCTTACGAGGGCATCGGTCGCGGGCCGCTCAACATCGCCGGGCTCCCCGTCTACCGCGACGCGCAGGGTGGGGTAGGGACACCCACCAGCGACCACGAGCGCACCAAGATCACCCTCGGCACCCGCCACCTTGTGGTGCTCATCAATGGCTACGACGGCAACCAAGAACGGGTGGTGGCCAACGCGCACTTCATCCAGCAACTGTTGCAGCGCTACACCCAGAGCGATGGCGGCACAGTCGTGGTGTATAGATAAACCCGAAACAAGTATAAAGGAATGAAAAAGCAGTATTTCGTGATGGCCGTGGCCGCCATCTTTGCATGGGCCACAGTATGCTCTTGCGGCAGCAAGGACAAGAGCAGTACGGCACAAGCCGACGACGCTGACGAGGAAATCGTCGAGGACGAGGAAGATGAAGATGAAGCCGACGAGGAGTTCAACGATAAGGCCGACTACTTCTACTTGTCTGCCGACATGGCCCTCCTCGACCTCTATGGCCCAGTGCAGTCGGCAGTCTATTCAGAGCGCAACCAAGCCGATGTCAACCTCCGCTTTGGCTGCGATGCCTACCTCATCAGCATGACCCGCATCGTCGACGGCAAGCCCGAGGTGGCCAATCTGTTGCGCGATGCCCGTGGTCGCATCACCGAGATTCAGTGGTACAGCGACGACCCCTGGGTGACGATGTTCGACTATGGCCAAGACATCATGCCCCGCCCCGAACAATACATCTCGACCAACCGCACGGGCAACTCTGTCACATTTGAGTTTACCCGCGACGACAATGGCCGCATCAACCATGTCGAGCGCACCGAGACGGTGCACTTCGGCGAGGTAGGAGACCAGCCCGCCGTCAACATCAAGATGGGCGACACCGACAGCTATGGCAACTGGCTACAGTGTACCATCGACGAAGGAGACTACGGCAAGAACGTCATCAAGCGCAGCATCAAGTACAACAAGGACGACGGCTCGAAACTGCAGAGCGCCCTCGACAAGGAGCAAAAGAAGGTGAAGGCGTTCATCACCGACATGTATAACAACTACAAGTATGGGGATGAAGACTTCCTGAAAGAACACTGCACCGAGCGGCTGCTCAATCAGTTGCGCGAGGCCTACGAGTACGATGGCGAGGGCTATGCCTTCTGGCTCTTCCGCACCAGCTCGACCGACGGCCTTGGCGATGGCACCAGGGTGGTCGACGTCAACACCGACGACGGCCTGTGGTATGTCTACGATTTCTACGACGGAAGCATGCGAGGCAAGAACCGCGTGAAGTGTGTCGTCGTGGATGGAAAAGTGTGGATGGACGAAGTGGAGCGCCTCTATGACGAGGCAGCGGAAACCAATTAAAAGCTCACCCCCAACCCCTCCCCAAGGGAGGGGCGTTTGGTTAGACTTCTCCGCAGTAAGACTATATAAGTTCCCCTCCCGTACGGGAGGGGATGGGGGTGGGTAGACCCATTTCCTTTGCCTTCTGCATCAGCAGCTGCATGAGCGGCTCGCGCTCGTTGGCCACGCGGTTGTCGAGCACGGCGTCTTTCATGTATTGCTTCAGCACGCCCACCTCGCGCGACGGCTTCAGGCCGAAGAGCTGCATGATCTCGTTGCCGTCGACGACGGGCTGCAGCAGCCGCTTGTAGTCCTTCTCCTTCAGGTCGGTCAGCTTCTCGCGCACCATGCGGAAGTTCTCTAAGAATATTTTCTTCTTCACCTCGTTCTTGCTCGTGATGTCGGCCTCGCAGAGCGTCATCAGGTCGTCGATGTCGTCGCCGGCATCGCTCAGCAGGCGGCGCACCGCCGAGTCGGTCACCACGTCGTCGGCAATGGCCTGGGGGCGCATGTGCAGCTCCACCAGCTTCTCCACGTAGTGCATCTCTGCGCCCATGGGCAGCTTCAGGCGGCGGAAGATGGGGGCCACCATCTTCATTCCCAGATAATTGTGGTTGTGGAATGTCCAGCCCACGGCGGGGTCCCAGCGCTTGCTCTTCGTCTTGCCGATGTCGTGCAGCAGGGCGGCCCACCTTAGATATAATGAAGGATGAAGAATGGAGGATGACGCTTCATTCTTCATCCTTAATTCTTCTCTTAAAACAACATTGTCGAGCACCTCTAACGAGTGATAGAAGTTGTTCTTGTGAGCACGGCCATTGCGCTGCTCCACGATGTCGAGGGCGGCCACCTCGGGCAGGATGAGTTGCAGCAGACCAGCGCGTTGCAAGTCTACGAAGCCGCGGCTGGGGGTGGGGGAGAGCATGATTTTGTTCAGCTCCACCGAGATGCGCTCCATGCTGACGATTTTGATGCGGTCGGCCATCCGCTCCAAAGCATCGAAAGTGGCATCCTCAATTTGAAAGCTCAGCTGGGTGGCGAAGCGCACGCAGCGCATCATGCGCAGGGGGTCGTCGCTGAAGGTCACCTCGGGGTCGAGTGGCGTGGCGATGATGCCGTCCTCCAGGTCGGCCAGCCCGTTGAAGGGGTCTATCAGCTGTCCGAAGCGGTGGCTGTTCAGGCAGATGGCCATGGCGTTGATGGTGAAGTCGCGGCGGTTCTGGTCGTCCTCCAGCGTGCCGTCTTCCACGATGGGCTTGCGCGAGTCGTGGCTGTAGCTCTCGCGGCGGGCACCCACGAACTCCACCTCTAAGAGTGAAGAGTGAAGAGTGGAGAGCGAAGAATCTATCTTGATTTGCGCCGTGCCGAAGTTCTTGAACACGCTCAGATGGGCGCGCCGTCCCAGCCGTTTCTTCAGGCGCGTGGCCACCTCGATGCCGCTGCCCACCACCACCACGTCGATGTCGTTGCTGGGGCGCTGCAGGAAGATGTCGCGCACGTAGCCGCCCACCACATAGCACTCCACGCCCATCTCGTCGGCCACCTGTCCTATCTGGTGGAAGATGGGCTGGTCGAGGATGACGGCCAGTTCTTCGTCGCTGTATAGTTTCATGGTGATGATGTTAAAGCAGATAGATGGTGTTGTCGGGCACGCCAGCCTCGGCCAGTGCCTCGCGGCGCTCCACGCAGGTGCCACAGGTGCCGCAGTGGTGGTCGCCGCCTTTGTAGCACGACCACGTCTCGCTGTAGTCGATGCCCAGCTCATGGCCTCGGCGGGCGATGTCGGTCTTCGTCCAGTGGGTGTAGGGGGTGAGCAGGGTGATGCCGGGGAAGGTGCCAGCCTGTGCGGCGGCGCTGAAGGCCTCCACAAACTCGGGTCGGCAGTCGGGATAGATGGTGTGGTCGCCGCTGTGGTTGGCCATCATCACGTGCTGCAGTCCGCGGCTCTCGGCCAGGCCCACGGCCACGCTGAGCATGATGCCGTTGCGGAAGGGCACCACCGTGCTGTGCATGTTGTCGTCGGCATAGTGGCCGTCGGGGATGTCGTCGCCGCCAATGAGCAGCGAACTCTTGAAGTATTGCCCCATGAAGGCCAGGGGCACCACTATATGCTCGATGCCCAACCGCTGGCAGTGCAGCCGGGCGAAGGGAATCTCGCGGGCATTGTGCTTGGAGCCATAGTCGAAGGTCACGGCCTGGGCGATGCGCTCGTGATAGTCGTGGAGCAGCGTCACCGAGTCCATGCCTCCACTGAGGATGAGAATGCAGTCTTTCATTTTCGTCGTTGTTGAAATGATGATGCAAAAGTACGCAATTTATGCGAACTGTGCAAAAAAGCGAGCAAAAAAACCGCATGGCAGTGGCAAACATGGTCACAAGAATGGCTGTCACCCCCCCGTCAGTTGAAAGACCGTGGCAGTCTGTGGCTCAGAGGGGCAGACGGTAGCCCAGCGTCAGCATCAGGTGGCGGCGGCGTTTCGTAAGCCCGCGAAACGCCGTCTTATATATGCGAATGTGCACGGTTGAAACGTGCGCTCGGCTCTGCCGCCTGCCACCGAAGGGACGCAAGCGACAGAGCCGAGCGACAAATCTGTCCGAGCGGGGAATCAGCCTGGGCGGAACCCTCCGCGTCAGTGGCTCAGTGTACCACCTGTTTCCGTCCGCCGCGGATGTACACGCCCGGCCGTGGCTGGCCCTGCACACGGCGGCCCTGCAGGTCGTGGAGGCTGCCGTTGGCAAGGGGCGTGTCGACGGCAGCAGGACTGCCCACGCCAGCCTGTTGATTATCCACGAGTGTCAGTGTGCTTTCATAGAGCAGCATACTGAATTCAGCATCGGCATAGCACTTGTCGAGATAGGAGAAATACGTTTGGTACTCGCGGGCGGGGTTCAGGTAGTCGAGCAGCAGACCGTTGGAGTTGAGGCATCCCAACCCCTCGACAAGTACCAACCCGTTGCTCAGCGTCAGACGGCGGCGACCATCGCCGTCCTGCGTGGCCACCATGTCCTTCGCCACCACGGTGATGTCGTCGTGCCCCTCCACATGGGCGTATGCGTCGCCCACCTCCATGGTGTAGTCATAGAGTATCACCTCCTGGCCGTCGTCGGTGAGGCGGTAGGGGAAGTAGCTGGAGTCGCCGAAGGTCCACAAGTAGTGGTCGGGCAGCACGCCTGTGCTGAAGAACGACTGCTGCTGGTAGTTCACGAAATCCTCGCGGTCGACATACACCCGCCTGTCGGCGCGGCGCAGGGCGATGGTGTAGGTGCGCACATCGTCGGTGGAGCGCATACGGCTTCTGTCGGTGGTGGTCCCTATCTCTTCACTCCTCATGCACACATAGCGGTGGCCGTTGCGCTCAATGGTATTGTCATTGTCAGTAATGAACGACCATGTCTGCCGCCCGCCGTTGCAGTAGACCGTATCACCCGCTTGCTGCCAGTTGTCAAGTGAGCAGTACACCCATGCCGTGCCATTGGGTGAGATATGTCCGTCATCCTGGGGGGTGCTTATGGCAGGCCGATGGAAGTCCTTCCGCTCAAAGATGCATGTGTCGCCGTCATAGACCGAAACGATGCCCATCCATCTCAATGAGAAAGGATAGGGGGCCGATTCTATTGGGGGGAAAGGTCCATACGTGGTGCTGCCCATGCCCTCAATCCAATAACATTTGCCCTCATCGTCAGAATAGCCAAGCCACAGTCGCCTGTACAGTTGGCCGCGTACATTGATGGTGTCGACAGATTGAATTCTCATTTCAGGGCGATTCGGGCAAGCGTCTCCCACCTCAAGCGTGACATCCATTCCCAGCACCCATTCACCATTGCGCCAACTATACACTTTGCCGTCTTCTTCATACAAGTAGCCGAAAGAAGAGCTGTTACTGCTAAAAGACTTGTAGCAAAGCCGATTGTCAATGGTTTCAGTGCCATTGATATAATAGGTCCTGCTGATGGTATCCATTACAGTGGTGAAAGTGTACCATTCCTCTTCATCAGAATTCCATCTCGGATCATCAACATCTACTATATGGCCATCGAGATCAACGGCCACCGACTCTTGGTGTACTTCTATGTAGTTCCAAGAACGCCCGTCCTTCAGTATGGGCTTATAGTCGTCTGCAACAACTGACAACTGGCACAGAAGGCACATGCAGAGAAGAGCACCCACCCAAAGATGGTGGTGAATGAAGGAATAATCTTTTTTGCTCATACTTGTTGTTTTTTAATTGTCCTTAAATAGTAACCACACTCTAAAAATAGATATATGGCTCGGCAAATATACGTAGAATTATTCTTGTTTCCAAATATTTTTCTGTATTTCTTAGTTCCCAACAACAATTTTCATCGTAGCTCCTGTGTTGGTAATCTCCAGGTTCACAGGATTGTCTTCACCTGCAAAGACATTGGTAAATGACATGCCCAATAGAAGGGCAATTGCAAAAATGACTTTTTTCATACGAAACTTAATTATGCTGTCTACTGTGTAGAACAGCGGTTTGTTACTTATTTTTATGTCTTTTTTGAGGCGTGAGACAA
>JAEEGF011113673.1_pt1 | contig 13036 bp, 13 predicted proteins | sample 9134171 | NCBI WGS metagenome assembly JAEEGF01 (sample SAMN16246542, study PRJNA631951) | gut metagenome | biome: gut microbiome; feature: rumen; material: AP-attached | host: Bos | place: Iran: Karaj | collected 2018-10
ATTCTTTAGGATAATATTTTTTTAATTGGTTCAAAAACAAATCATGTAAATCTTCAATATTTTTTATTGAAGATATCTCACATAATTCTCTTTCAGGAATCATTTGGTCATAAGGATAATCTATAACAAATGACTTACCACTTTTCATCCACGTAATAGTTGTATTCAATTCTTTATCATTTACTACTAAATTGTTGTTCTTACGATATTCAGTAGTAAAATTTTTGGTGAATGAATGAACATGAACAACATTTACATCAAAAACAACTGAAATAGCATTTCTAATTAAGTAAACTAATGGTTGAAATCTTGATACATCACTTTTATTAAAATAAAATGTTAAATCCATATCACTTCCAGCAGTAATATTTCTTCTGGCATAGCTACCATTTAAATATATAGCACATGGTATTTTATTTAAGATAGGAAAATAAGAAATAATAATATTAAACATTTCTTTTATTATATTCATCTTATCTTTTTCATATTTCTTCATTAATTTATAATCATATGTTTTTTTAAATACCACATCTTTATGCTTAAAATCTTTGGATATATCTTTCATTTTTAATAATAGTTCTTGATATTTTCGATAAGAAGGATTTGGTTCTTTATAATAAAATCTTATCTTCATATAATATCTCCTTTATTTATTTGAATATTTAATAACATCACCAAATATTTTTATTTCATTATTGCATCTATTGCAAATAATAATACCTGTATCAAACAAGCAATAAATATCTTTCTTTATTTCTTTGCTTCTTTCTCTTAATGACGGTAAATATCTTCCTTTATTAACTGAATGAACATCAAAATAGAAATCATTATTTATAATGCCTAATCCATCATACCAGGCAAATTTATTATAATAATTATTTTTCTTTGTAATGAAATACTTCTTTAATTGTAATTCTGCTCCAGCAGAAGAACCAATAATAGTCTTTTTATATTTTTTTAATACATCAATAATACCTGATGATTTTATTTTATTATATAGCATTTCCGGATTACCACCAGTTAATACTATTACATCAGAACTATTTATTTCTTTTATCATATCTTCTTTTGAATTATTATAACAATCTAATACTACTATATTATTATCTTTAATACCTAAAGAATACAAAGCATTATAATAATCTGGTCTATTCTCCTTACAAAAGAATTCTTTTATATCTTTTGATTCTAATTCTTTTGCAAAACTCCAAGGAATAACTACTACTTTTGATTCAACATTTATTATTTTTTTTAATTCTTCTCTTATAATTGGAAACCCAACACTAAATTTTGACATTAAAACACTATACATTTCTTCTTCTCCTTTTTAATTCTGTATTTGCTACTTGAAAATTATACTTTCTTCCTAAAACTAGTTGTAAATCACTTCCTATATCATGAGTACATTCTACACCTTCAATAAGTATTTCATACAACATTTGCTTTTTTTCAACGTTCATTGTATTAATATAATTTAATAAAGCAGGATCAAATGTATTCTCTTTTTTAGCCCATCTCATAACTAATAAAGAATAGACTTTTAATGATAACGCTCTATTTTCTAATTTAGCCTCATCACTACTGCTCTCTAAATATGGGGTGGCTAAACATACTGTATTGCTATTTTTATTAAAACACTTTTCTAACATACCAACCATATATAATTGATACATTTGATGATTTCCACACATAACAATCTTTTCTTCATCACTAAATAAACTTAAAAATACTTCCCATAGAAAATCAATATCCAAATTATAAATATGACTATTATATTCAATGATTATTCCGGTATCTCTTTTCCTTGAAATAACAATATCATTATTACCTACCGTATTATCAAATGTTTTCTTATCCTTGTTCATAAAATATGGATAGAAAAGCATACCATTTTTATCAACTAATCTCGAATTAAATACTAATGCAACTTCTTTAGATATAATACATTCAGAATGACAAAATTTACAGTAATATTTGCCATCTCTTATTTCAAACAAAGAATCTTTAAAGTTAATAGTACTAATATTATCTTTTGCTATTTCTATTTTTCCACATTCACATCTTAGTAGTTCCTTTTCTTCTTCTCTTATGAATCCTTTTTCAATTAATAAATATACCTTTTCAATTAGTTCTTGAATATGTTCCCTGTCTATCCAAAAAGAATTAGGATTAATATTATAATGATTTAATAATTCTATAAAAGATGAGCTTTCTCTCGTATCATAACTACTTAGATCATTAATAGACATAACAAAATTTCCGTCAAAAGATTTAGCTAGTGACTCACCCAAAATAGGTGTCGTCATTCTCCCAACAGACATTTTTGCATACGGCTTAACTGGTAATGAAATAATTAACCTGTTACTCATAATAATCCCCTCTTTCAATTTAATGAGACTATTATAGCACAAAATAATAATTATATGTTATAATTCTAATATAAAGGTGGTTGACATGAATAATAAGACCTATATTTTTGGACATAAAAACCCTGATACAGATAGTGTTTGTTCTTCAATTGCGTTATCATACCTATATAACTCTTTAGGTCAAACAACTGAAGCAAGAATACTTTCTAGTATTAACGAGGAAACTAAATATGTATTAAAAAAATTTAAGATAGATATTCCCTTAATGCTTAATGATGTTAAATTACAAGTATGTGACATTAATTATCATAAAGATTTTATAATAAATAGTAAGGAATCTGTTTATAACGCTTTTTATAAAATGATAGATAATAATGTAAGTTCTATACCTATAGTAGATGACAATAATAAATTTATAGGTGTTTTTGCTATGAAAGATATTGCTAAGAAGGAAATACTTGGTGATATAACATATTTAAAAACCAATTATAAACATATATTAGATACTATATCAGGAAAGAAAATATTAAAATTTAATGATGAAATTGAAGGTAATATAACTAATATAGATTTGAGAAGCACTACTTTTTATAATAACTCTAGTTTAGATAATAAAACTATTCTTATAGTAGGAGACAGACATTCAATTATTGAAGATGCTATTAATAAGAAGGCTAAATTAATAATAGTAACTGGTTCTAATAAAATTAAAAATGAACATTTAGAACTAGCTAAAAAGAATAAAATTAATATTATTTATACTGATAAAGATTCATATGAAATATTATCTAAATTAGAATTTGCTAATTATATAGAAAACTATAGTTATCAAAAAGATATTGTATGTGTTAATGAATCTTTAGATGTTGATGATTTAAATGATGTTATTAATAAAACTAAACATAGTTATTATCCTGTTATAGATAATCAAAATCATTGTTTAGGTTTAATAAAATTATCTGATTTAAATGATAAGAATCCTAAGAAAGTAATACTAGTAGATCATAACGAAATAACTCAAAGTGTAGATGGATTAGATGAAGCGGAGATAGTTGGTATAGTGGATCATCACAAATTAGGCAATATTGGTACTAATAAACCTATTAATTTCAGAAATATGACTGTTGGTAGTAGTTGTACAATAGTATATGAATTATTTAAAGAAAATAAAATAAAAATACCAGAACATATCGCATCTTTATTACTTTCTGGTATTATATCAGATACATTACTTTTAAAAAGTCCTACAACAACTAGAATAGATGAGAAAGTTTTAAATGAATTAGTTAAAATAACTAATATTGATGTTAATAAACTAGCAGTTGGTATGTTTAGAGCAAATGATGCATCTAATTCTAAATCTATTAAAGAAATAGTATATATGGATTTTAAAACATTTGATATAAATAAGAAGACTATTGGTATTGGACAAATAACTACTTTAAATAGTAAGGCTATATTAAAACAAAAGAATAGTTATATAAGATTCTTAAATAAAGAAAGTGAAAATAATAAATATGATGTCTTATTATTTGTCGTAACTGATATATTTAAAAATGGATCATATCTATTATTTAATCAAAAAGCAAAACAAATAATTGAATATGCCTTTAATGATAATATCGATGAAGGAGATTTTATTCCTGAATTAATATCAAGAAAAAAACAAGTTATACCAGCACTTATAAATTGGTTATAAAAAAGATGGGTTATTACTCATCTTTCTTTTTTTCGTTAAATAAATCATAATTTATAATAGCATTTCCTACATCTAATAACTTATCTGCATATTTAGCATTCTTAATAATATAATCTCCTGCTAAAATAATATCTTTATTATTATCAAGTATTTTATATTCACCAGTTGAATTATTATAATAAACATCATTAGTTAAGTAATTACCATTAGGGAATACTACAACATTATTGTTCTTAATATTAAATATATCATGTCCTAAAACATATTTATTATCAATGTTAAGCATATTATTTAAAGTCGGTACTACATCATACATAGCCATTGTATATGATACTTTACCAGTAAATTTCTTATTTAAATTCTTATTCTTTGTCCATATTATTAAAGGAACTTTTTTATTTAGATAATGATCATAACTATCATATTCAACATATGTTGGATCACTCTCTTCTTTTAAATTACCAGTTTTATAATCATAATTATATAGATAATTCATATCTTTATAACTTATCTTAGCATCATGATCTCCATAGAACACAAATACAGTATTATTAAATTTATCACTTTCTTTAATATACTTTAAGAAATCTCCCAATGCTTCATCAGCATAATGAGCGCTTCTTATATATCTACCTATATCCTTTTCACATAAGTAACATGTACTTACTTGTTTACCATTACTATCTTTATAATAATCATTTATATCATAAGTAAATAATTCATTATCTGCAAAAGGCGAATGATTAGATAAAGTTATAACTGTACCAAAATAATTATTATTTTCTTTTTCTATATCTTCTAGAATACCTACAGCTTGTTTAAAGAATAATTTATCATTTATTCCTAATCCCACTTTTTCTGTTTCTTCATCAAATGTATAAGAATCGCGAAAATACATCTTACTATATCCAAGTCTTGGATGAATATTAGCTCTATTCCACATTGATGGATAATTTCCATGCATACTAAATGTATAATATCCTCTTTCTTTTAAAAAGCTAGGCATAGTTCTAAATACATTATCAGAATACGTTACAAATACTGTTCCGCTTGATGATGGAAGTAAACCCGTAAGCATCATATATTCAGCATCAGATGAAGTACCAATAGATATTGGTGAATAGAAATTATCAAAGAACATTCCTTCACCTGCCAATTTCTTTAAGTTTGGAGCTACTACCTCGCCATTAAATTTCATATCCATTAAGAAGTCTTGCATACTTTCCATATGGACATAAACTATATTATATCCATCTAAAATACCTGTATATTTATTCTTTTTAATATATTTTAAATTATCTTCGTCCTCAAAATATTCATTAAATAATTTAAGAGCATCTTCATAACCAAATAGATTACTTATTTTTGGTTTAATAGTTTGAAATATATCATTAAATTGATACATAAGTATTCCAAATCTCTCTACAATATATGTTCTATTCCATTGTTTAGATAATCTTGAATAATCTGTACCAGACGCTGTACCAAAACTAATACCCAAGAATACTAAACTACCAACTATTGTCCATAAAACCATTTTCTTTTTACTTTCAATTTTGCTAATCAAATAATAATAATTAGAAAATCTTAAGTTATTATGAATATAATAAAATATAATTGGTTGTAGTATATAAATAAAATCTACTAATCTAAGTTGATAAAATATTGAATCAGTAACTGTTTCAGCTTGTTTTAAAGTAGATAATTCTGACAAAGACGCAAAAGAAGAATAGAACTTGAAATAAACAGAATTTATTACTTCAATAATAGTAAATAAAATAATACATGAAAAAAAGTATTTATATTGATTTTTCGGCTTAACTAAATAACCAAAAGCTCCAATAAGTAATATTAATCCAATATCAACAAATAATGGTTTAATAGACATACCAGTATTAATTGTTATATTTCTAACTAAAATTGTACCACATATTGATATAATTAAATATGTGATAAATAGTCTATTAGTATATATATATTTAATGATTGACTGACGAATATCTTTATACTTATTCTTAAGTTTTCTCATCCTTTTTACCTCTTTACGTACATATTATAGCAAGTTTTATAAATACTTTCAATTTATGTTGCAAAAACATAAATATTTTGCTATATTATTAATACAAACGCAGGTGTGGTTCAATGGTTAGAATATAACCTTGCCAAGGTTGGGATGGGAGTTCGATTCTCCTCACTTGCTCCATAAGATTTTAAAAAGTCCGTGCATTCGGGCTTTTTTAATAAATAAAAAAAAGGAAATATATTAATTATTTTCCTAATCCTTTCCCTTCATTCAATTCTGCAATACACCTAGATGCTTCCTCAAATGATTGAAATACTCTTATTTCTTTAAGATCATCTTTATTAATAAAGACTTGAGTTCCATCTTGAGCATCAACTAAAACTGTATCTCGTAAGTCAGCATGTTTGAATTGCGAATAAGAACGATAATCTACTGCAAATAATTTTTCATTATAGGCAAGAACAATATAACTTTCCTCTTCTTGTTGTTGCCCTATAGAAACTGGTTCTTTTACTTGTGCTTGTTCTTTAGATGCAAAGCTAACAAGTGTAACAATTACTAAAATATAAGTGCCTAAAATTGCCTTTAAAATCCATTTCCTGTTTCTAATGGGCTACCATAATCACGATATGATATAATCTTCCTACTTTATTTTTATTCAAATAATCCTTCAATATCTTTTTTACTATTCTTATAGAAAAGAGGTACTAGTTTAGTAAGTATATCTTTATCTTTTTCTAAATCTAATTCTACTAAACAACTATCCTTTTCTACTCTCATAATTTTTAAATTGCTAGGATTATTTATGTCCACTAAATAAACATAATCATTATCATTATATTTAGCTTTGCTAGCTACCACATATTTATTATTATCACTTAAGGTAACAATATCTTGATATTCAATCTCCATTTTATCTTACCCTTTCATCTTCTTCTTTTAATTCTTTTAGGTAATTTTTATCATGTTCTAAACTTCTTACTGAAGCAATGGTACCTTTAGCATTCTTAATAACTCCATATATTCCAGCAATTACTGCAACAGTAGAAACTGCTACACCAGCACTCTGGAATCTTACAGATAGGTAAGAACTCAATGTTAATGATTCATTTGACGAAAATGCTTTTATGATATCTGTGCCAAAATAAGCAGCTCCTAAAGCACCAATACCAATTGCTAAAGCACTGGCGGAAGCAAGAGCAACATTTTCAGCTATATCTTTCTTATCTTCAGTTACCTTTCTTTCTATTAGTTTAATTACATATTTGTTTCTTTTCGACTCACCGTCATTCATATATTTTCTCCTTCGATATACATATTATACCACAAAATTATTTATAATCATCTATATTAATGAAATATCCTTGCGGTACAAATGATTTTGGGGTAAATATAATTTTACCTTTATCCTTACCATTTCCTACTAATACTTCACAATTTTTTTGAGTATATGTAAGTATTTCATTATTAATATGATAATAAATCCATCTATTAACTTCTCCATGAGCAAATATAAAAATATTATCATATTTATTGCTATTACTTAATTCAATAATTCTTTTTGATATTTCTTTTACTCTATCTCTAACATCAAATTTGCTTTCTCCTCCAATATATTTTGTATTATATGGATCTATTTTAAAATCTTCATAAAATTTTGATGCTTCTGGGCATTCTTCTAATAATTCATCTCTGGTTTTAGCATAATGAATATCTGAATATATTTCATGTAGGTCTTCTACAATTTCAATATCATATTCATTATGCATTTCCTTTAAAGCTATTTCTAATGTTTCTCTTGTTCTATTATAAGGACTTACAAATATTTTTGTTTTACCTTTAATAGTATTCAAGAAAACTCCTAATTCTCTTGCTTGCTCTCTTCCGTATTTTATTTCTAAAGGCATGAATCTATCTTCAGAAATTTTTCTTAAGCCGCTCTGATTATTATAATTTGCATTATTAGCAGGAGTAAAACCATGCCTTATTAAATATATATTACTCATAGAAATACCTCTATAATAAGTATAACATAAAAAAAAGTAAGTTTACTTACTTTTTAAGATAAATATAATTATTTAACCATTTTTCAAATTCATTAGTATCTTGATATTTATCTAAATCTTCATCTTTATCTGCATCTAAATAACTTATTACCTTCCCACTTTTTATAATAATAATTGATGGAGCATATTTAACATATTCATAATATTTACTTTCTTTAAATAAATCAAATTGTATTTTAAGAAAATCTATTTTATATTTTTCCATAACTAATTTAAATATATCTTCACATGGAACACCTAGACTACAAAAATTATTATGAGAAAAAACTATAAAATTACCATCCAATTTATCCAATTCTTCATTATCTACTACAATAAAGTCTCCATTATTATAGTATTCATCATTTAAGTAAATCTTATCATTTTTTGTGCAACCTGATGTTATAAATAATATTAGTAATAATAATATTAATATTTTGTTTTTCATTATTTATTCTCTGTTAATTTACTAAAATCAATATCATGATAAGTAACTTTCCAAAAATCATACGTTACTTTACCATTTTCTTCTCTTTTTACTTCGACATTATTATTACCATTATAGAACCAATAACCACCTACATCATAGATTTTATTTTCATCCCATCCTAGGGTTACTAATAAATTCTTGGTCATACCAGCATAACCGCCACCACCACACATTAAGAATATTACTTTATCTTTAGGAAAATAGTATTCCAATATGGCAAGTGATTCTTTATAATTTGCCTTATATGTACCATCATCTTTCTTAGTAAATAATGTTTTGCCTGTATAGGTTTTACCTACTACTTCAGGTAATCCTGTTACCTCTTCTAAATATGGATAAGGAATAACTTCAAATCCCTTAACAAATCCTGATAGATAAGAGTCTCCTCCAATTGCTTCATAATTACCAGGATCTTTTAATAAACGCATATCTCTATAAACTGCGTCGCTTCTTCCTAAATAATCATCAATTGTTTCTTCGTTAATGTTTTTATCTATTCCTAGCATTCCCCTTTCTCCACCAGTTACCTCTGGTTTAGGTAATTCTTTTAGTTTACTTGTATTATCTCTAAATAGTAAATAACCTAAAGAAAAACCAACTAATAAACTAACAAGAATTAATAATATAATTTTCTTTTTCATAATCTTTCCTCCAAGAACAATATATCATATTTATTAATGTATCTATATAACTTTAAAGTCGAAAAAAATCAACAATAGGTTGAGTTTAACAATTGCTATTTAATGATAATGGTACTTTATAAGTAATAACCTTATCATTATTATCTTTCGCATTTATTTCTAGATATAATGAATTATCTGAATACTTACTACATACTTGTTTATAATTATCTACTTTAAAAATAATATCTTTTAAATAATCTTCTAAATTAATATTATTTTTAATATCACAACTTCTTATCTTAGTAATTGTATCATTATTATTTTCATATAAAGTACATTCTAATTCTTTATATACTGTATTATCATCTTTACCACAATAATCTACATGAGATATATAAATAGATGATTTGTTTTTATCATATGCTATACTTCCTGATACTTTAAACTCTGTACATGTTGTAGTAATAGTCTTAAAATCGAATGAGTTATTCTTATTTAATAATAAATATATAGCCAATATAGATATTATAAATAATACTATTATAAATACATAAATATATCTATTATTGTTCTTCTTACTTTTAATATTACCATCTAATAAACTTTCGATATCAATATTAAAGTCTTCACTCATTTTTTTAAGAAGATAAATATCAGGTAAGTTAATACCTCTTTCCCATTTAGATACAGCTTGATAAGTAACATTATATTTATCTGCTAAATCTTTTTGAGTAAGCTTATTATCCTTTCTTATTTTTTTAATAAAATTACCTATTTTTGATGAATCCATACTACCACCAACTTATATGATATTATAACATATTTTTATCTTTTTGATAACTCAACTACTTTCTTCCAAAGAAGTGGTCCAACTATACCATTTTCATCTAATCCATAATCTTTTTGCAATTTATAAACAGATTTCTCAGTTAATTCATCAAATATTCCATTTACTCTTACTCCAGGTATTGATTTATCATATCTACATATTTTTAACAAAAATTTTTGAAACCTTCTTACATCTTCTCCGGTCATACCTCTAGTCAAAAAATTATAAGGATATAATTCATCTATATAATCTTGATATTCTTTAGGATAAGATTTTAATATATTATTATAAGCATTTATTAACACTTTAAAATCAGCATAGGTAAATTTACCAGTAACCGGTAAATTATATTTTTGTTGAAAAGCTTTTACCATAGTAACAGTGTTGTTATTATATACTGAGTTAGTAGGAAGTCTTGGTATGTCTTGATCTAAGAAGGCTATTGCATCTAAAAAATAATGAATATACTCTACTTCTATACCAGTATCTCCATATTCTAGACTATCATCATATAAAAATGTTGCTTCATCAAGTGATATACCTTCACTATATAAATCCGATAATTTCTTAACACTAGTATAGATATATTTTATTTTATACCAAGTTGCTTTATTAACTACTCCTGTTACTGGTAACCCAAATATCTCTTGAAATTTCTTAACAGCATCTTCGGTTTCTTTATCATAGATACCCACAGTGCTAGTTATATCTGGTATTGCAGGGTAATTCTTTCTAATTCTTCTTAAATCTCTTTGAATGGCTAAAACTGGATTGCCAAAACCGCCTAATGATACATCATATCCGGGATATCCAGTATTAGACGCATCTCCAACTGGAGCATCATACTTAATAGATATATCATTACCATAATAATACTTTAATATCTCCAGTGGTGTTTTACCTTCATTTGCAAGGGTTACACTACCCCATTGAGAAAGGCCATTACAAGTAGTTTTTCTTCCATCACAATATTTGGTAAAATATGGCTGTATTTGATTGCCCTTTACTACATAATTATTAAATATTTCTTCCACTATATTATTAATATTTTCATATGTAGATCTATTTAAAATAAATGATTGGTCATATATAGAAGATGATGTTATATCAAAATTATATCCTTTTGATGGATACCATTCATTATAAATTCTATTCATAGTAAAAGATATAATAGCATAAATATTTGCAATTAAGGCATTTCTAGGCCATGTAGGATATATTTCGGATGCTGCTACATTAGATATATAATCAGTAAATGATACAGTAACATTCTTAGCATTTTCATCTGGTTTGCCTAGATGTACTGTTATATTATTTGGTACAATTGGATATCTAATTGCCATAATAATAGAATTTCCTTTCCATTACATCTGGAATAATATTTATAGTTTGCATAACACATATATCATCATATAAATTAACTTTATAACTATAGTCCTCACCATTATATACAGCTTTTATATCATATGTTGTATAAAGGGGTGCCACTAAATTATTTTCGTTATATAAAGGTGCTGGTAATGTTATTTTTGGTGTCATCCCAGATGAATCAGTTATTCCGCTAAAGAAGATAATATTGTTATTATCAATAGTTATACTAACTATGACTTTAACATTACTTATTGGTATTGCTTCATTTGCAGATGATGCCCTTATAACTAAGTTACCTGTTCCCTGATTCTTATCTAAAAATAATTTAGATTCTTCCATATTTTTAAAATTATCAAAATATATATTATTCATAAATCCCCCTTATATTATTAATTCTTGCCCTATACTTAAGTTGTTACCTGTTAAATTATTCTTTTTCTTAAGATTATCAACTGTTGTATTGTATTTTCGAGCAATTGAATATAAACTATCTCCCTTTTTTACAATATACTTCATTGTAGTACTTCCACTAGATACTATTGGTATTTTAAGTATCTCGCCAATCCTTAAATTATTACTCTTCAAATTATTAGCACTTACTATACTAGATACACTTATATTATATTTATTTGCAATACTATATAAAGAATCCCCTTTTTTTACTGTATAACTAATATAATTAGTACTTGTTGGTATTATATAATCTTCTCCAAAACACTCTTCAATAACACCATTATCATTTAATATTCTTATCTTTAATACCTCTCCAATAGTTAAATTATTATTAGATAAAGAATTATCTTTAATAATTAAATCGGGAGTTATTCCATATTTTTTAGATATTGAATATAATGTATCTCCCTTCCTAACAGTATAATTGATATATTCTGGTAAATTTATTTCTTCTTCACTATTGTACATCTCTGGTATTTTTAATATTTGACCAATACTTAAATCACTATTAACTAAGTTATTTAATTTAGCCAATTCTTGAACACTAGTTTTATACATCCTGGCTATTCCATACAAAGTATCTCCTTTTTTTACCGTATAATTAAACGTTGTGTTTGGATTGTTACCAGAATTATTAGGTATTATAATTGTTTGACCAACTTTAATAACACTACCTGAAGATAGATTATTTAATTTTAATAAATCAACTACAGATACTCCATATTGATTAGATATACCATATAGAGTATCTCCACTTTTAACTATATATGTATTTATATATATCACCATAATAAATATATGCTTAATAATTAATAAATATGGTAAAATATTACTTGAGGTGACTCCAATGAACAATACTTTTAGACAAATTATTAAAGAAATATGTAATGAAGAAGGCATAAAATATGATTTTATTTCCAAAGATTTTGTTACTATCTTAAAAAAGGACCATAAGATTAATTATTTGTTTGGGTATAAAATTGGTTTAAATGATCATGCTTTGGGAAACATATGTGATGATAAATACGCTACTCATGACTTACTCAAGTATTTAAATATACCAATTATTGAATATAAAATAGTATATAACAAAGATAATAATAATGATTACGCTAAGGATTGTAATACGTATGA
>JAEEGF011735750.1_pt1 | contig 13036 bp, 6 predicted proteins | sample 9134171 | NCBI WGS metagenome assembly JAEEGF01 (sample SAMN16246542, study PRJNA631951) | gut metagenome | biome: gut microbiome; feature: rumen; material: AP-attached | host: Bos | place: Iran: Karaj | collected 2018-10
GAAATGTACCGCCGGGATTTTTCGCGGTAAGGGTGGAAAGGCAGTGTAAGAGACTACCGTGCTGGTGGTAACATCAGTAGCCATGTAAACCCCATCCGAAGCAAGACCGAAAAGAGGACCATGGGCCGGCCCGGTCCGTTCTCAGGTGGGTCGCTCGAGGCTGTCGGCGACGGCAGTCCTAGATAGATGATCATTCAAGACATAACCCGGCTTACAGTTCTGCTCATTTTGGACCATGGGGACGGGGTTAGCGGTTCATTTCAGAGAAAATGAGCCACTAACCCCGTCCCCATGGTCCATTTTTGTTTACAAGCAGACTCCAAATACGGTAAGATTATTAGTTGGAGACTACATTAAATTTACATATTAAAGACGAGGTACAACATATGAGTGGGTACGTTTTTACTGACAACAATGGAACCTTTGAAATGAAGAATCCCCAACACACCAGCGGGCTCTATCTTCCTGTGGCAGGAGGCGGGAACCTCAGAAGTGCCGTGGATCCTTTATTTGGCGGAGATGCCAAGCTCGATCAGAATCACTTTCTGATCGCACCAAAGAGTATTGCCGATCTTCATGCAGAGAGAGACACCAGGAATTTCTGGGCTGTATTTGACAAAGAGATCTGGTCAGCCTGCGGTGCATCAGCGTCTCAGGAAGCTGACAGATTCACTGACGACGAGGAAGATGTCAAGCTCAAAGCCGGCAGGATGTGGCAGAAGACAAAGAGAGTATGCAGCAAAAACGGACTCGTTGCGAAAGTCGCAATCTTTGCTCTGCTTGACGCTCCATCAGAGATAATGACAGTAAAGTTTGCTAACGATTCTGACAAAGACATCACCTTCACACCTGTTGCCGCAGTTCCAATCTATGGAAGAAGTGCTGATAACATCAGAGACCACAGACATGTGACTTCGCTTCTTGCCCGCGCCAGCGTGACCGAAGACGGTGTAATCGTTAAACCCACTCTGTCCTTTGACGAAAGAGGACATCAGATAAATGACACCGCTTACTTTGTGATAGGTGCAGATCAGGAGGGCAATAAGCCAGAGTCTTTCATCGCCGACGCTGACATCTTCGTAGGAGAAGGCGGAACCTTCACAAGGCCCAGAAGCCTTCTTTCAGGTGGGGATTCCTGGCAGAAAGCGCCCTTCACAGTAGATGGGAAAGAGACTATAGGCGCACTTAAGTTCAAGGAGATAACCCTTAAGCCCGGTGAGCGCATCTCATATCAGATTGCCATAGGAACCTACACCGGTTCAAAGACCACAGATTTTGATAAGGCAAACGGCGGTGAGAGCTACTTTGCCCAGAAAGAAAGCGCCGAATTCAAAAGAGCTCTTGACGCCATCAAATCAAAAGACAGCGCCAAGGCTGAGCTTTCCAAAGCTAAAGAGTACTGGAAGAACATCACCAACATCCACGTTGAGACAGGCGATAAGACCTTCGACAACTTCATGGAGTGGATCGCATTTCAGCCGCAGCTGAGGCGTATCTATGGCTGTTCATTCCTTCCTCACCACGACTACGGAAGAGGCGGAAGAGGATGGCGTGATCTCTGGCAGGACTGTCTTGCACTTCTCCTTACAGATCCCGACGGCGTAAGGAAGATGATCCTGGACAACTTCAGAGGCGTAAGACTTGATGGCACAAACGCCACCATTATCGGCGATAAGCCAGGTGAGTTCAAGGCTGACAGAAACGGCATTCCCAGGGTATGGATGGACCACGGTTTCTGGCCTTTCCTTACTCTTAAACTCTACATGGATCAGACCGGAGACCTTGGTATCCTCGCAGAGGACGCTACATACTTCAAGGACAACTTCGTCTGCAGGGCAGAGAAAAGAGACAGCGAATACAGCGATGGATACGGCGTAGTCCAGAAGGATGATGCAGGCTCAGAATACAAAGGAACTGTACTTGAGCACCTCCTTATAGAGAACCTTACAGCTTTCTTTGACCTTGGCAACAACGGCAAGATAAAGCTCAGGGGCGCTGACTGGAACGACGCCCTGGATATGGCGTCCCACCTTGGAGAGAGTGTTGCCTTCACCTGCGGCTATGCAGGAAACCTCAGAGACATCGCTGAATACATAAGGCTCTACTCCGCAAAGAGCGGCAAGTCAGAGATAGAACTTGCTCCCGAGATAAATGACCTGATCTTCAAAAACGGCGACGACCTCTTTGAGAGTCCGGAAAAGAGCCGTGAGCTCCTCTACACTTACATGGAAAGCGTAAAGCACAGCATCAGCGGAAAGAGACAGGCAGTATCCCTTGAGAATATCGCAAAGGCCCTTGAAGAAAAGAGCGCAAGCCTCATGAACCGCATCCGCAAAGACGAGTGGGTAACTGACTCAGAGGGCAGTGGCTGGTACAACGGCTACTACGACGACAAGGGTAGAAGAGTAGAGGGAGAGTTTGACACTCCCGCCGGAAAGAATATTAGAATGATGCTCACCGGACAGGTGTTCTCTGTAATGTCAGGAACAGCTACCAAAGAGCAGGTGGCAGATATCATAAAGAGCGCCGACAAGTATCTCTACAAAAAGGAGATTGGAGGATACCGTCTCAACACTGATTTCAAGGAGCTCAGAACTGACCTCGGAAGAATGTTCGGTTTCTCCTACGGCGACAAAGAAAACGGTGCTGTATTCTCCCACATGGCAGTTATGTTCGGAAACGCGCTTTATAAGAGAGGCTTTGCTGCCGAGGGATACAAGGCACTACACTCACTCTATGACACCGCATCGGATTTTGCGGTAAGCAGAATCTATCCAGGAATTCCCGAGTACTTTAACGGCGACGGAAGAGGACTGTATAACTATCTGACAGGTGCCGGAAGCTGGTATCTGATGACAGTAGTAACCGACAGCTTCGGTGTAAGAGGAAAGGCCGGAGATCTCGTGATCGATCCAAAACTCACAGCAGGCGAGTTTGACGAAGACGGCAAGGCATCCATAACCCTGCCCTTCGCCGGAAAGACACTTAAGGTTGTCTACAAGAATCACGGTAAAAAGAGCTACGGACAGTATAAGGCGGCATCGGTAACTGTGGATGATAAGCCCCTTGCCATAACAGCAGACGGCAACTCTTCAGTCGTTATAAGCAAAGATATCATAACAGGTCTCGATGACAGCCTTCATGTAGTAAAGGTAAATCTTGAGTGATGAAAAGAAATTTTAAATTCCTTATAAGTTACGACGGAACCAGATATCACGGATGGGAGAGACAGCCCGGAAAAGAGATGACCATCCAGGGCAAGCTCGAAAATGTCCTGAACAAGATGACAGGCGCACCTGAGGATGAGCCTGTCAACATGATCGGCTCAGGAAGGACCGATGCCGGAGTTCATGCAAGGGCAATGACCGCCAACGCAGTCCTGGACACAGACATGACCGAGGAAGAAATCCAGGCATATATGAACAAGTACCTTCCCGATGACATTTCGATAAACGAGGTCAGAGCCTGTTCCGACAGGTTTCATGCAAGATACAACGCATTGGGAAAGACCTACAGATACACCTGCTGGGTGGGCGATTCAAAGCCTGTCTTTGACAGGAAGTATGTGACCATATTGGAGACAAAGCCGGACGCAGAGGCCATGCGCAAAGCGGCTGAGTACCTGGTAGGGACTCACGATTTCAAGAGCTTTTGCGGCAATACCAAGATAAAGAAGTCCACGGTCAGATGCGTCGACACCATCAATATCGAGGAGAGCGGTAACTACATCAGACTCTACTTTCACGGCAACGGTTTCCTTCAGAACATGGTAAGAATTCTGACGGGAACGCTGCTGGAAGTGGGCTATGGAAACCTCACTCCGTCCGATGTAAAAGAGATACTGGAAGCCTGTGACAGACAGAAAGCAGGTCCCACCGCACCTCCCCAGGGCTTGTGCATGATGAAGGTTGATTATTAGGCGGTTTTTCGCTATCATAATCTTACGCGCCCCGAAAAACAGGGCATATGAAAAAAGGGCAATAACAAAACTAATAACAAAGAGGGTTACATGAAAACAACAACAAAAAAGACATGGGCGTTCGCACTGATCACTGCACTAACTGTAATGCTGCTTTCCGTATCTGTTCCTTTCACCTCGAAGGCAGAAGGACTCGGAGCAGTCAGCATCAATTCAGTGACGATAGCCGGCGACAGCGTAGTAGTAAATGTTTCTGCATCAGATCTTCCTGCAAGTGACGACGGACAGTTTTATCTTTTTGCTGAAAAGCCATACCAGGGAGCTCCCGCAGGAGCACCTATAGCTCAGCTTCCCATGGGACCCGGCGTAACCTTCAGTGTTCCGCTGGCTTATCAGACCACCAATTGTCATCTCTATGACAAGTTCCAGGTGGCAGTAAAGCAGGGCGGATCTTTTGTCTCAGTGGCAGGAGCCAAGTACATAACAAATCCGGAAGCCCTTGCCGGCAGTTCACCTGCAAGGAAGAACAACGGCAAAAAAGGTCTTATCCTTGACGGCGCCAAGATCGGAAACGGCAACACCGAGTCCGTACAGCTTGGTGTTAAGCAGGGCTGCTACAACATAAATCTTTCAGATATCATCGGCGGCAACGGAGCAGTGGAGTATGGCTATAACGGCAAGACCTATCACTTTGATTCTTCCTACCTGAGCCAGTATGATCACTGTGTAAGAACCAGCACAAGCCAGGGCATGGGTATGACAATGGTACTTCTGAATCCCCGTGCAGCAGGAGAGGAGTTCATGATATCACCCACAGCAAGGGGTGGAAGATGCAGTTATTACCTCATGAACACATCTGAGGACAAAGGCCTTGAGAACCTTGCAGCGGTTGTTTCATTTCTGGCAGCCAGATACAACGGACAGAACGGCTGCGGTCAGGTTGACAACTGGGTGATCGGCAACGAAGTAAATGCCAAGAATTATTGGAATTATTCCTCAGTTGCCGACCAGATGACATATGCCCAGCTTTACTCGGATTCTCTGAGAGTGTGCTACAATGCGATCAAGAGCAGAAATGCAAACGCCTACGTCTGCATCAGCCTTGACCAGAACTGGACACATATCCACAACGGCGGCTACTACTCAGCAAGAAGTATGCTGGAAGCCATAAACACCTGCATCACTGCCCAGGGCAATATTGACTGGGGTGTGGCAGAGCATCCTTATAACTACCCGATGACCTGGACCAGCTTCTGGACACCCAAGAATCCTGGCATGGTAACCCACGGTCAGGACACTCAGTACCTCACAATGGAGAATATTGAACAGCTGACAGACTTCCTGTGCACTCCTGCCATGCGCAACTCCAAGGGAGGCGTAAGGCCGGTTCTTCTTACAGAGGTAGGATATTCCTCCACCCAGGGCGAAGAGGCACAGGCTGCGGCAATGGTCTACGCTTATCAGAGATGCGCGACCAATCAGTACATCAAGCTGATCACCTTTAACAGACAGACCGACTCTCCTGTGGAAGTAGGTCAGGGACTGGCAGTAGGTCTTTCACATCAGAACGGAACAAGAAAGCTCGCCTTTGAGTTCTTCCAGCAGATGGACGGACCGAATGCCGGAGCATATATACAAAGAGCAGCAAATTACATGGGAATTGCGGACTGGAATGCTGCGATGTACGCAAGATAAAAAGCTTACGGTGAATAGTATGCGGATTATTGACTATTACAACTATATAGCAGTGGCTGTCTACATCCTTATGGGTGTGACAGCCATCTATTTTTGCATACGCGGGCAAAAGAGAGGCTCCCTGAATATCAGTGACACTGCAGCCCGTGTTATTTTTGTAGTGATAATGGCAGTTGCCGCATTCCTTCGCCTTTACCGACTGGGAGGCGTACCCCTGGGACTTCAGCAGGACGAAGCGTCCATAGGATACGACGCCTATTGCCTTGCGACCTACGGCATTGACAGAAACGGCTATCACTTTCCGATATATCCAATAACCTGGGGATGCGGTGGTGGAAGCCCGCTTCTTATCTACCTGAACGTGATATCTGTATCTCTTTTTGGAACAGGTATTGTTAAACTCAGACTGATCCCTGCAATCTGTGGGATTCTGACAGTTCTTTTGTTTTACCTGATACTCAGACTTTCCTTTGAAGATAAAGATTACAGGAACCTCGCATCACTTCTAGGTGCAGGTTTTCTGGCAGTCTGCCCCTGGCATGTGATCCTTTCAAGGTGGAGCCTTGATTGCAACATCATGCCCTTCAACCTCATTCTTGCAGTATATCTTTTTTTACTGGCAGCAAAAAAGAAGAGCACAGTGATCTACGGACTAAGTGCTGCAGCTTTCGCAGTATGCATGTACAGCTACGGGGCAGCAACGATAGTCGTTCCGCTTTTCCTGATAATGATCTGCATTTATTGCCTGGCCAAAAAGCAGCTCACGGTAAAACAGCTTATCGTCTCTTTGATATGCTTTATGGTAGTGTTTGCGCCGCTTCTTCTTTTCTATGCAATTAACTACCTTGGCCTTCCGGAGATCATTACAGACAGCTTTTGCTTTAATAAATTTACTGCAGCCAGAACCGGAGAAGCCTTCATTTCTTTTGATTCAAACCTTCCCGCTAAGCTCCTGCACAATATAAAGTCAATTATTCTTGCGGTATCAGTGGGAGATGACAGCTACACAATAGCTCACTATTACAAGGGCTATGCGTGTCTGTTTGAATTCACCTTCCCCATCACCTTTATCGGGATCATCCTTTCGATCAGGGACATTATAAAAGACAAAGAAGGTGACGTTGCTAATGCGATATTTCTTTTCCTTACCGTCGCCTCTGTGATTCTGGGACTGGTCATACTTCCGGATATAAACCGGCTTGTGATGATGTTCGTGCCCATGATCTATTTCTTTGTGAAGGGCTTTGCATTTATCTCAGAGAATCTCCACAAGGTCAGTGCAGTTGTAATATCGGCAGTCCTTCTTGTCGGAGCGCTCTCTTTTACAAAAGACTACTTCACGGATTTCAACAGCTGGTCTATCAGCATTTATATGCCAGGTTACGGCGACGCCATCAAGAGGGCGTATGAGATAGCAGGAGATGACAGGATGATCTATTCGACCTACGACGGATTGTCTGCGCCGTTCATGCTGGCTCTTTACTACAACAACTATGACCCTCACAAGTTCTATCAGACAGTGGTCTATAAGGATGAGAAGGCGGAGTTCAGGATCGCAGAGAGTTTTGGCAACTTTGTATTCTCGCTTCCTGATGATGTAAAGGCCTCTGAACATGCCAGGGACGTGTTTGTTATCTCCAGTGGAGACAAGGAAGAAATAGGCAATCTTGACGGCTATAATCTGGAAGATTCTGGCGGGTACTTTGTAGTCTACAAGTAGTTTCTAAACTGATTGGGACCTTTATAAAAAGACAATTAAATGTAGCCCGGGGATATTTAAAAGTCGGGCGTTTTCTCCGATAATTATAAATGTAGCAGGGGAGTTATTTTCTGTGAGTTTTGTCTGGTTATTTCTAAAAGCTTTTGTCGGAGGATACGGTTATGAAGAAAAGGATTTTTTCAATAATTATCACCATGGGGATGGTTCTTTCACTGTTCTTATCCATCGGTTCCGACATTATCCCGGCATCAGTTGCATACGCAGAAAACGAGGTTCAGCAGGAAATTACTGTTGATAAGGAATATCTGATTCCTGACAGCCTTGGTTATTTTACATATTACGTTCTTATGGCCACAAACAATACCGGCTCGGATATCAGTATCAGCGCCGATTTCATGGCAAAGGACAAGAGTGGTAACATAATTAAGAAGGTCAACGACTACTCGGATGCAGTTAAGAACGGACAGCAGTTCATTCTTTATGGCCAGTTCAGGACACCGGCTGTTAAGGGAGCTTCCTTTGAGTATGCTTACGCTGTGGCACCCACCAACAAATGTGCTTACTCACAGGTTTCACTGAACGCCGACAGAAGCGGACAGATCATTGAGCTTACAGCTACAAATTATTCCAAGTATGACATACAGTGTGCAAATGTCCGCACGGTATTTATGAAGAACGGAAAGGCAGTAGCCTTCGATACAGTTAATATCGCGGATACGGGTATCACCTTCCACAGCGGATCCACCAACTCACAGGTGGTTGGAATGAACGCAGGAGACTACGACGACTTTGTGATCACCTACACATCAGTTGCCAACAACGAGATACCTGAAGATATCTGATCAGAAGCTACACATTCATAAAGGAATTTACTAATGGCAGCCCGCTTTACGGGCTGTCTTTTTTTGGCTGCGTGTATTCGTAATTTCGGGAAATAATTGGTATAATTTTATTATGGGATTTATGTCTGCAAAAAGGAGAGCGGTATAACGTGAAGCTTCATTTGCCAAAATTCAATAAGTTAAGAATTAAGACCATATTGGTTTGTGTGCTGTGTGTCGCCGTGAATGTGGGACTGTGTTATCTCACCGTAAGTCACGGGATTCCTCTTTATTTTGATACCATAGGAACTATCTTTATTGCATTCATAGGTGGATACCTTCCCGCAATTGCAGTGGCGGTAGCGACCAGTCTTTTGTGCAGTCTCTTTTCCAAGGACGCCCTTTACTTTGCGCTCATAGGGGTATTTGTTGCTATCAGGTCAGATGTTTACATGCGCAAAAGGCGGACCGGATTTGCAATGACTCTCTGTCTTATAACTGACCTTGCCCTGATAACAGGCCTTGTTGGAACATCGCTGCAGTGGCTGCTCCTTGGGGAGCCCATGTATCCTTTTGTGTCCGACACCGCAAAGCTTATGGCGGGAGATAACAAGGCTCTGTATTTCTTTTCCTCTTTCCTGCTTGTTATCGGATTCAATTTCCTTGAGAAGGGACTGTCTGTTCTGACAGCACTGGGAGCCTACAGGGTGATCCCGAAACAGAAGAGGAGGGTTTTTCGCAACAGCAGGTGGAGACAGGCTCCTCTTACCCGTGCGGAGATAAGGGAGATAAGAACGAATATCGGCGACAGCAGTACTTCGCTTAACGCCAAAGTCATAATACTGCTGATGCTGGTGATCATTCCCATCACTGTCATACTGGGCATTGTAAGCGCAAGAATCAACTACGGCTACATTAAAGATGACGGGAAGAAAATGGTGGTGGATGTTACAAAATACACCTCGACGCTTCTTGAACCGGAGCACTTTGATAAGTTCTTAAATGACGGCAAAAAGATCTCCGAGTACGGCGATATAAGATACATGGATTACAATACCATGCTTATGAAGATAAAGAATTCCTTCCCTCAGCTGGAATACCTCTATGTATACGATATAAGGGAGGATGGATGCTACACGGTTCTTGACACTGATGAAAACGTACAGAGGACCGGATATGTGGGGGATAAGCTTGAGTTCGATGAGCACTTCCTGCCCCTTGTTCCTGACCTCCTTCAGGGAAAAGAGATTGATGTTCAGGAAGTTGTCAGCCGCTTTGGCACCTTTATTACTGCCTATGAGCCAATTTACGACGCTGACGGGAATGCCACAAGCTACTATGTAGGCGCTGATATTTCACTTGAAAACTACTACGATTATGTCAGGGAATTTGTCATAAGGCTGGCACTTGCTTTCTCGGGATTCTTTGCCCTTATCATGGCCTTTGGCCTCTGGATGTCCGCCCATCACCTTGTATATCCGATAGGAAGCCTGGAGAGGAATATCGGCGGCTTCATGAAGGCTTTCGGCGATCAGGACCGTCTGGATGAGAGTGTAAAGAGCCTGGAGAGAATGGACATCAGAACGGGAGATGAGCTGGAGAAACTCTACAGGGCTGTCTGCGAGATGGCCAACCAGACCGCGGAGCAGATGAGGAGTATCAGGCTTCTAGCCAGGTCCAATGAGAAGATGCAGACAGGACTTATTGTCACCATGGCTGATATCTTTGAGAACCAGAACATCAATTCCAAGGCCCATATCCAGAAGACTGCGGAGTATGTCCGCATTATATTGGAGAGCCTTCGCCGCAAGGGATATTATGCTGAAAAGCTCACTGATAAATACATGAACGATGTGGAGATGTCAGCACCGCTTTACGACATTGGTAAAGTAAAGATTCCGCCTTCTGTGCTTAATAAGCCCGGAGAACTCACTGACGAAGAGAGGGAGCTTATGAAGACTCACACCACTGCAGGAAAGAGGATTCTTGAGAGTGCCATCGCCACAGTGGAGGGAGAGAACTATCTAAAGGAGGCCAGAAACATGGCCGCCTATCACCATGAAAACTGGGACGGAACCGGTTATCCCGTAGGACTTCACGGAGAGGTTATCCCGCTGTCGGCTCGCATTATGGCTATAGCTGATTCCTTCGATGAACTGACTTCACCGAGAAATAACAGGGAACCGATCTCAGCCCAGGAGGCTATGGATAAGATAAGAGAAGGGGCAGGGACACAATTCGATCCGAGATGTGTTGAGGCCTTTGCGGATTCTTTTACCGAGGTAAAGAATGTCATCAGAAAGTATCCTGAGGGATGACGTGTGCATAAAGAGCTTGGAGGTTTGTCAGATATGACAGGCAGAAACAGGACAGGTAATCTGGCCGCGGCTGCAATGCTGATCCTGACAGTTTTAGGAAGTGCATTGACGGTCTGTGCAGCAGATAATGACAACACCATAAAGGAAACAGAAAGCTCCTACACTGAGTACGGAGGCGGCTATGCCGCTACAGGGCAGCTTGAGGATGAGGGATACATGGCGGTTTTGTATGACGCCACTAACGGACTTCCCACATCTGAAGCAAACTGCGTCCTCGGTGCCAGTGACGGCTATGTGTGGGTGGGCGGTTATTCCGGAATCTTCAGATACGACGGATCTGTATTTGAAAGGATTCCTTCATCTACGGGCCTTACGAATGGAAGGGGGCTTTTCGAGGACAGCCTTGGAAGGATATGGGTTGCCACCAATGACAACGGAGTGGTGGTAAAAGACAAAGACGAGTACACCCGCTTTTCCAAAGAAGATGGATTGGGGTCTGCTTCCATCAGGGATTTTATTGAAGACAACGAGGGAAACATTTATATCGGATCCACGGCGGGAGTATCCTATGTCGACAGGGACATGGTCCTTCATCTTGTGGATGACGAGAGAATAAATGATGAGAGAATTTTAAGGCTTGTAGCTGACTCGGCAGGATCGATCTACGGACAGACAAAGACCGGGGCAGTATTCAGACTTTCCTTTGGAAAGGTAACTGAATTCTATACAAGCGCAGATCTGGGAATAGAAGAGATCACCACTATACTTGCGGATCCCGCAAGGCCCGGAAAAATGTATTTTGGAACGGAGTCGCAGTACCTTTACTATGGAACGTTTGGCGACACAGCCGAAAAGCTCACCAGGATCAGGGTCAGCAGGGCAAGAGGCGCTCACTGGATGAGCTACGACTGTGGCAGGATATGGATATCGTCAGAAACTGTCATTGGATATCTTGATACTGACATGAGCTTTGTGGCCATCGATGGTCTTCCGATGAACGACTCCATTGAGATGATGACATCGGACTATCAGGGCAATATGTGGTTTGCATCATCCCGTCAGGGACTTATGAAGATTGTAGCCAACAACTATCAGAATTTCACCAAAAAGGCTGGCGTTGGCGATGAAGTTGTGAATGCAGTCTGGCTGCAGGAGGAGGACCTCTATGTAGGTACTGACAGCGGACTCAGGATCGTTCACAATGCAAAGAGGTCTATTCAGAACAGGATCACTGCATATATAGGAACCAGCAGGATACGTGACATCCTTGAAGACCGGGAGGGGAATATATGGATAGCCACCTTCTCGGGAGGCCATGGTCTTGTGCGCTACGGCAAAGACGAATCCATTACTGATTTCACCATGAATGAGGGATTGCCCGGCAATGAGACACGCTGTATCTATGAGATGAGTGACGGCTCAATTCTGGTGGGAACCAACGATGGAATCGCAGTAATAAAAGATAGCGCAGTTACAAGGGTCATTGGGAGCGAAAAAGGCATCAGAAACACAGTGGTACTCACGGCATGCGAGGGACCGGGTGGTGAGATATATGCCGGATCCGACGGCGACGGACTCTATGTGATAAATGACAGCGGCGTAAGCCGTATTGATAAGGGGATTTCCAGCGATGTAATAATGAAGATCAGAAGAGATGAGAAAAGAGATCTCTACTGGATCATCACATCTAATTCCATTGAGTTTATGAAGGACGGAGAGGTCACAAACGTGACTACTTTCCCCTATAACAATGTATTTGATATTTTCTGGGACAGCATGGATAACTGCTGGATCACTTCATCACAGGGTATCTATTGTGTCAAGGCTGATGAGCTTCTTGAAGATAATGTCCAGGACTACAGGCTTTACACCATGGCCAATGGACTGACCAGCATTCCCGTGTCACACAGCCACAGTTTTCTTGACAAAAACGGAAATCTTTATATAGCCGGAAGAACGGGTGTCTCTTTAGTTAATATTGAGCGCTACAACAGGGAAACAGCAGCTGTTAAGACCGGTATAGCAGAGGTACTTTTTGAAGGCGAAAAGATACTTCCGGACAGCCATGGAAACTACGTGATACCTGCCGGAAGCGGACGACTTCAGATATCACCGGCAGTTCTGGACTTTACCATGTCGAACCCCGCGGTACATGTCTTCCTTGAGGGCACCGGTGACAAGGGTATTACTACTCAGCAGAACAAGCTCTCCACATTGGAATACACAAGACTTCAATATGGAACCTATCGTCTCCATATACAGATACTCGATGGCGGAAACGGCGATGTGATATCTGACGAAATCTTTAACATCAGAAAGGAACCGCACTTATATGAACTCACCGCAGTGAGGCTTCTCATGATAGCTCTGCTGGTAGTATTAGCAGGTATTATTGTGTGGCGCGTCATGGACGGAACTATCATCAGAAAGCAGTACCTTGAGATACAGGAGGCCAAGGAAGAAGCCGAGCGCGCTAACACCGCTAAGAGCAGGTTCCTGGCTAATATGTCCCATGAGATAAGAACTCCCATCAATACCATTCTGGGAATGGATGAGATGATAC
>JAEEGF012018020.1_pt1 | contig 13036 bp, 19 predicted proteins | sample 9134171 | NCBI WGS metagenome assembly JAEEGF01 (sample SAMN16246542, study PRJNA631951) | gut metagenome | biome: gut microbiome; feature: rumen; material: AP-attached | host: Bos | place: Iran: Karaj | collected 2018-10
AGGACGCTAGGTCCAAGATACGCATCGATATATCCATGTTCCTTCATTGTAACAGCTTAAACAATAAGTCGGTAAATCCTAATTGGCTATTAGGAATTTTACCTTACTTACATAGTAGTAGATACGCTTTTGTAATACAACGCTGCTTGTTAGGAAGTATCCTAAGACCTCTTATTTACCATTGTCACGATGACAACACATTAGGCATTACAACTCCCTACGTAGTAGCGAAATACCCAGAGAATAAAATCGCTAGATTTTGTGCGATGGGTGTATTTCGCTCTCAAACGCCGAGGGCTTTGTAATCTATGCTATATTGCTTTTTATTGTCATCATGTCACTAGATTGTAGTACTCAATAAAAAAATGTGATATTATAGGCAAAGATACTTAAAGACAAATCGGAATTTGTGGGGTGACATAGTGGAAATCAAAGAATACAAAAACTACCAAGAAGACGAGATACTTCGTCTTTATACTGAAGTAGGTTGGACTGCATATACAGAAAATCCTCAGGTACTTGAACAAGCGTATAAAAACTCTTTGGTTGTTTTAGCGGCATTCGAAGATGATGAGTTGCTCGGGATCATTAGAGTTGTAGGAGATGGGGTTACTATCGTGTTTGTTCAGGACATTTTAGTGTTTCCGAACTTTCAGCGCAAAGGTATTGGAACTGCTTTGTTAAAATATGTCCTTGACAGGTATTCTGAAGTTCGACAAGTCGAGTTAATGACGGATAATACGCCTAAAACGATTGCCTTCTATAAGTCATTAGGTTTCTCGGAGTTTTCGGAGATTGGCTGTTGTGGGTTTATGAGATGTTGACAACTTCAAATTTGTCGATCAATTATATTACAGTAAAAACTACTAAAGGAATAAGAGAAAATGAGAATATCTGGCTCCAAATGCCTGCCCGATGGAGATCAACAGGTTATCGGCAATTAGAACGAGAGCCTATGAAAATATGGTTGCGGTGGCTACATGTAATTATCCTGAAGGACATCCTGATTGCAATGGCCGATCAACACTTTTTGATGGAGTGCCATGGTTACGTGAAGAACCGGGATCGAGGGATATGTGCGTGTTTGAAGCAACGGGTGAACCGGGAGTATATGTAGCTGAACTTGATCTCGATAGACTTAGGACTCATCGAAGTAATGATATTATGGGAGATAAGTACAGACATCCCGAAAAATACGGTATATTATCAAATCCTGACGTTCGGGATGTTATAGGCGGTGAATTTGTTCATTGGTAGGATAATGCACGAAAGGAAAGAAACCAAATGGGTATTGTTTATAAAAAAATGTCAGAGAACGAATTAAGCAGAATTATAAAAATGAGAATAGACCAATTGACGGAGGAATACACATCACAAGGAAAAACAGTTCCACAGGATGTAAACCTTGAAGCGTCACTTATGGATTTTTATAAAAGAAATCTTGCTGCCGGCACCTATGTTTCCTGGCTGGCATTTGATGGTGATAAGATAGTCGGAACAAGCGGTATGTCCTTCGCGGAAAAGCCGCCGTATTTCACATGCCCTTCAGGGAAATTAGGTATCTTGTCTAGCATGTATACTGATCCGAATTATAGGAGATTGGGAATCGCTACAGAGTTATTGGACAGAGTGGTAACAGAGGCAAAAGAATACGGATGCGGAACGATCTATATCACAGCATCGGATATGGGTGTAAAGTTATACGAATCATATGGATTTAATCATGCAGTACAATTTTTGATAATAATTGTCATCATGTCACCAGATTGTAGTACTCAATAAAAAAGTGTAATATCATAAGCAAAGATACTTAAAGACAAATCGCAAGTTATAGGAGGACAACATGATAACTGTCAGTACAGATGAAGGCGATCATTCTTTCCAATCAATAGATGATGTATTAAGCTTTGTACAAACATCAGCACAGGATAATATTGAACTATGGATTAGCGGAAAACAACCATATCCCTGTATAGCTGTCTGTATTAGTGGAGAATATGCAGCTATCAATTATTTTCAAAATGATACAGGTGATATGTGGCTGTCTTATAATGAGGAAAATCATGAAGAGGTTACTTTTATGGCTACTGGGGAAGAATGGGAGCCAGATGCCAATGCAGTCATCAGTTTAAACAGTGCGTTTTCTTGCATTAGGGAATTTTGTGCTACTTATGAAAGACCTTCTTGTATTCAGTGGCAAGAGTTATAACTTCAGGTTTTAGGAGATATGTTATGGAAAAATACAAATTCAAATATTGGTTTGAATGGGGTTGCTCAGAAGATAGATGTTCTTGCTTGTGGTCCGATAATGACGCTGCAAGAGAACGCTTTGGCTACAATGTTGATTTAAACGCGTTACCACTCTCCAAAGATTTAATTAATTTTCTTTTTAAAATTGGTATGGAACATGATCAAGCACTGGACTGGGATTATCCGTCTAATCCCCTTCGATGGTCACCAAAAGAAGAACAATCCTTTAAAAAAATTGCAAAGGAAGGCTACTTACGTCTCCAACAGGAACTAGGAAGTAATTACGAAATAGAATTTTGCATATAATAATTTCAAATCTTAAATGAAGTCAGGATGATGATCCTGGCTTTTTTTATTGTCATCATGTCACAAACTTTTCTTAAATCTATTTATGGGGGAGTGCTACTCCCTTCTCCACTTTTCCACTATTTTATAAAATCAAATCATAGTTAATAAGGGTAAGTGCCACCGTATGATCCTCTTCCCAGATTCATCTGGGACTTAGGATTATCTAACACGGCAATTATTGTATACAGTCTTTTACTTGGATGCATCCTGTTGTTCTCTTCTCACTTTAGTCATCTCATCAAACCACTCTACCATCTTTGGGTCCTGATGATTGAAGAACAATGAATCACCTGTATCTAATCCCTTAATTGTATTCATATCTTCCTGTGTCAGTTCAAAATCAAACACTTCATAATTCTGCTGTATTCTCTCAAGATGTGTTGACTTACACGCAATAATTACTCCTCTTTGAATCAACCAACGGAGGATTACCTGTGCGGCACTCTTTCCATATTTTTCACCAATTGAAACAAGTGTTGGATTGGTAAACATATTGTTCTTGCCTTCACCAAAAGGTGCCCAAGCCATAATGTGTGTTCCATATTTCTCTGCCACTTCCTGATCCATAAATCTTGCATTCAATGGATTTGTTTCAATTTGATTAATTGCAGGAACAACTTTTCTCTCAAATAAACAGATATCAGCTAATCTGTCTGCATAAAAGTTTGAAACTCCAATGGCTTTGATTTTGCCCTCTTCATACAGTTCTTCCAACGCGCGATATGCACCATAATAATCAGCAAACGGTTGATGAAGCAAAACTAAGTCCACATACTCTGTCTGCAATTTGGCAAGTGACTCTTCTACAGACTTTTTACATTTTTCATAACCATAATTATCAATCCAAATCTTTGTTGTAATAAATAGTTCTTCTCTAGGAATACCACATTCTTTGATAGCATCTCCTACTTCTTTTTCATTAAAGTAACTTTGTGCTATGTCAATTCCTCTGTATCCTACCTTGATTGCATTTAACACAGCTTCCTTTGTTTCACTCTGTGGAATCTGATACACTCCAAAATTTAATATTGGCATCTTTACTCCATTGTTTAATGTTACATAATTCATAATAAATTGTGCGAAACTTCTATGATTAATAGAAGGACTTTCTATCTGCACTATGATTCTATCTATGATCTTCTATCAGAAATATTGGAAGATATGGCTTTAGAGTTTCTTGAATACACGAAAGGTTATGATCATTTCAAAGAAATAGACAGGATTGTTTCTGACTATTTTCACTTCACTCATAACAATCCACTATATGAAAAACTAAATAACAATACGGAACTGGACTACATCCGAGAACAGATAAATGATAAAGTGGTTCAAAATTCTCGCGGAGAATTGGAAAGTGCTAAAAAGTTAGATGTTCATCAATTTAATATAACAAGAATATATTTAAATGCATCCACTGTAGCAATTTACCGCTACTGGTACAAAAACCAGAGAACTCTCTCCATGGATGCTGCTATTAATATGGCTGTATCTATGATTAAAGATGGAATAAATCTTAATTAATCATATTTTAGATATCTGATTAGTTGATGATATTCTTTTCAATCATAATCTTTTTCCATCTATTTGACTTATAAAACCATATAGACTAGTATTATATTATCGTAATTAATAGGAGGTGTGTGTTTGAAATTTAGTTATCGTGTGGAAGTATGTGCGGCATAGGCTGTCATATTTCGATAGCCTGTGCATTCTAGCTTAACAATAACTGTATTATGAATTTATTTCATATCACAGCATATGATAGGAGGCACATACATGGGCTATATAAACGGAAACAAAATATTGCCTGAGGAATTAATCAATCGCATTCAGGATTATATTGAAGGCGAATGTATCTATATACCAAAGAGTAAGAAACATTGTAAAGCATGGGGAGAGGTAAGCAATGCCAGGTTTGAACTGGATTGTCGAAACCGTGATATCTATGAGAGATATATTTCCGGAACGACCGTAAAGAAATTATCTGAAATATACTGTCTTTCTACTCAGGGTATTTACAAGATTATTTCCTCGCAAAAACAAAGGTAGAAATCTATTATTGTCTTAGGGTTCAAACAACTAAATGTTTGGACCCTGAGCGATAAATGATTTCTACTTTTTATTTTATAATCAATAGTTGCTAGAATTATTTATAGGCACTTGATAAAGTTAGATATGTAAATGCGTTTAACTATAATTACAAAAATGGGAGGTTATATAATAAAATGAAATGTGATAGTTATAAAGATTTATTTAGTAAAGAATATTTAATGGGGCCAAACAGTATGCGCCTGCTTGATGAACTGATTGAAAAATATCCGATTAACACAAATCTTAAAATATTGGATTTAGGCTGTGGAAAAGGAATTACAAGTTTTTTTCTTTCCAAAGAATTTAACGCCAATGTTTATGCCACCGATTTGTGGTGCTCTGCAACCGACAATTTCGAACAATTCAAGAAATGGGGAATTGATAACAATGTCATTCCTATTCATGCAGATGCACATGATTTACCTTATGCAAACAATTATTTTGATTTGATAACAACCATTGATTCATTTCATTATTTTTCAACGGAACCGGGATTTTTCGAATCGAAAATACTGCCCCTTGTAAAACCTGGCGGTTATGTATATATTGCAATGCCCGGTCTTAAGAAAGAAGTTCACGGTAAAGAAGATAATCTGGTTCTTGAATGGCTTGGTGCTGAAGAAAGTGAATATGAATTATTCCACAGTATCGATTGGTGGAAAAACCACCTGAACCGATCTGATTTATATGAGATTGTTGATGCCTTCGAACTGACAACCGACGAGAAAGCATGGCAGGACTGGTTTGATTCGGAACATGAATATTCCGTTAGTGATAAAGAATACTTTGCAAAAGGACTCAATAACTATCTCAATGTTATTGGATTTATTATCAAAAAGCTATAACTCAAACAACCTTGGGGAACTACCTCAGGGTTTCTTCGTTGTGATAAAATGGTCTTTGGGGATGTCAAAATAAGTACTCACTTCCTAAGACCTCTTACTTATCTTGTGACATCATGTCACCAAACTTATAGCGTTAGAGAAGCATGTATAATATTATGGAGGAAGTTACTAAGAAACAAATCGAGATTTGAGGAGGAGAAACATTGAACAAAAATGATGAACATTTTATGAAAAGATGTTATGAATTGGCAATCAGTGCAGGCAAGAAGGGGTTTGATACGTTTGGCGCTGTGCTTGTTTATGATGGAAAAATAATAGAAGAAGCGGAGAATACCGCCGATTTCGAGAAACATATATTTGGGCATGCAGAGTTTAACCTTGTACATAAGTGTGCCAATAAGTATTCCGATAAGATAATGGAAAAAGCTATTTTGTATACCAGTTGTGCACCGTGCGAAAGATGCCTGGGAGCAATAGCATCACTTGGCGTGCATACCGTGGTATGTGGTGTATCTTATAAGGAATTTTGTAAGCTACTTCCATTTGATTATCAAGAACTAGATCGTGAGGGCCTTCTTAAGCAACTTGGTATCCAAATGAGGTTAATAGAATCTGTTCTCGAGGATGAAGGTATGCATGTTTTTGAATGGTGGGGTGGAGAATATCGTCCATTGGAAGAATTAATAGCGGAGATGGATGATGTAAAAAAGAACAGCAAAAATATTAAAGAGTAAGACAATTTCCATTAACTTGATCAAACATTATCTGATTTGTTTTAACTCTGAAAGATATCATTATCAATTCTATCTCCAATCATAATTCCTATTTTTCCATAAAAGAATTGAGCAAATAGCCAATGCGACGTATGTAATTACCAATATAATCAACGATACCGTTTCATATCTCATATTCTGCGTAAAACAATACGGCAAAGCGCATATATCAATAAAACTATGCAAAATGATAGGGACCCAGATATTACCTGTTTTTTTATAAATGGTACCAAAATATAATCCCATACCAATGGTGGAAATAACTTTAAATAATATAACCAATACTCCCATGCCTAACATACCTGGAATATGTCCTAAGCCAAAAACTACTGATGAAACAATAATTGCTATTTCAGTCTTATGCTTCTTTTTGTCCGCAAATGCCTCAACAATATTCAGAAACAATCCTCTAACATAAAATTCTTCAACAATCCCCACACCGATATAGTACAAAATGCCTTCTATCAAGATTTTCCATATTGTTGGTTTATAATCAAAAGGAAACAAGCCAATAAAGAAGGCTATAAACGATACCCCTCCTGCTATCAAGCCAGGAATAGCATATTTTTTCAATCCTTCCCTTATTCCATTTACTGAAAATCCAAAATTATATGTGACTTTATATTGTTCCTAATTTTGCGTAACGGAACGAATGATCCACCAGATAATATTTTTCTGATGAAGCAAGATATTTTTTGCCTCTAATAGCACATCTTCTCACCTTATAGAATGCATAAGCATTACATAAATATTCCAAGTACGAGACAACAAAAAAGCGTTTGACCCAGTTACGTAAATATCATACTTTCCAGATGAATGGAGACTATTGATTGCCAATTCAAAACCTTCACACATTTGAACTTCATCAATAAACAAATAATTATTTTTATCGTCTAAATACTCATTTTCAACGTAATCATTTATCGCATGATACTCTTTTAACTTTTCATATTTTAATTGTGTCAAATCAATAAAAATTATATTGTGCTATTTCCCAAAATTCAATCTTTTTTATTTTTGGGAAATAACCGCAATTAAATTTTCATTTATATATATTATTCTTTATTTAATAATCAAAGTCACCCGATGTTCTAGGGTTCCTCCTTCCATTTTAGCTACCATACACCCTATCACACTAATTACCTGAACTTTTATAATATTTCAGCGAATACAACCAAAAAGCATATGCCAACAAATACATTCCAACACCAACTATTGGCGTTAAGTACAGATATATTTCCGGGTACTGACTCATATCTTCTTTTCTGAGCAAAAACTGTGCCGGGAAATAATTTACAAAGGCGTATGGCATTATGTATATCATTAGAAACTGTACGCCCTTGTTAAATATGCTGATTGGATATCCGGCAAATTTTCTTACATTCCAATACAACAGTTCTTTTATACTTCCTGTCTCTATCAAATAAATGTTGAGGGTTGCTATAAACAAAAATACTGCTCCCTGTATCAGCACTCCTCCTATAACAGCAAATAAGTAATAGAGCGCATTGTAGATATTCCAATGTACGCCAACTTTCCCCGCAGATATTAGGAACAATGTTATCCCCAAACCACCATGTCCAATTGCTGCAAACCAGTCAGAATTCACAAAAATTATTTGAAATAAAATTCCTCGAGGTCTCAATACAAATCTATCAAAACTGCCCTCTCTCACCATATTTCCAAAATCTCTAAGGCCTGTGAAAAATATAATCATTATTCCGTATGTCAGAAAAATCAGACTATACAAAAACAATAATTCATAAATATTCCATCCATTAAGTGAATTAAACTTAAGCAGAGTAAAATAAATTACTATTATTCCTGTAGATTCTCTGGCAAATACAGCCAAGGATCTGAGCACTGCATCCACTCGGTACTGAAACCACGCCCTTGCAGTAGTCTTACTATATACTGTCATTAAATGTAATGTATCATTCATCCTTAACCTCCCTGTACGATTAATTTCTTCTGTCCTTTATTCCATAAAAAGTCTCCTATCAGATATATCATCACTATCCAGACAATTTGTATAAAACACTTATACACAATCTCTGCTGTACCCAGTTGTCCAAGATATATCTGTACCGGTGTAAAATAAATGGAAGAAAACGGTGTGTATTTAAGAACGCCTCCAATCCACTCAGGCATAAACCACAGCGGAATCATTGAACCGGACAATACATTGATAAATACATTTTTGATAGTTACTATGCTCCAGATATTAATAAGCCAGAACGCAGTCATCTGAACTGCAAAGCTAATAGACCAAAGCACTCCATATCCAAGTACCGCACTGATTATAAAAAGCGCTACATTAAATATTCCAGCCGGACTATGGATTCCTGTTGTAAAAAATGCAATCAGAAAAACCGGTATAAATTTAAAAATAAGATTGAATGCTGAATCCCCAACGTTTTCTGCAATCATTCTTCCTTTGAAACTGATTGGTCTTAGCAATTCTGTTGAAATACTTCCATCCCATATTTTCCCCGGAAGAAAAAAATCATTAGGTCTGAATACCATTCCAAGTCCCATTGATATTATGAAGTTAGTTGTAACCATGGACATAGTTATTCCGTCTATTGTTTCTGCATCTCCATATAGAGCTCTGTATATTTCATAAAAAATAAAAAACTGTAAACATGTTGATAGTATGCCAAGGAAATGGTCTACCCTATAAGCACTTCGACCCAGAAAGTTTTTCTTTGCATACGCAACGTAAGGTGTTATTCTCATGCGAGCACCTTCTCTCTGTTATATATTTTACGTATTATGCTCTCAATATCCGGCTCTGCTATATTTATGTCCTTTACATTATATTTTTTCAACAGTTCACTCATAAGGTCATTTATCATTACCTTCTGTCCGTCAAAAACAAACTGCCTGTGTCTGTTGTCTATATCTATAATCTGAACATTCTTTATAGGAGCGACAGCTGTATCCTCTGAGAAAAATACATCCAACAGCCTTGCCTCCCCATTCAGGCTTCTTATTCCGTTTAGTTCTCCGTCATAAATCAACGTACCATCATTAATTACAACTAGGCGGTTACATGTCTTTTCAATATCCTGCATATCGTGTGTCGTAAAAATCATTGTCACTTTATCTTCTCTATTTAATTCCCTGATAAACTTTCTGATTGCCTCTTTTCCAACAACATCAACACCTATTGTCGGCTCATCGAAGAATACTATTTCCGGTGAATGCAGGAGCGAGGATGCTATATCAGCTCTCATTCGCTGCCCCAGTGACAACTGTCTGACCGGTTGATTAATAAAGCCTGACATGTCCAACATTTCGGTAAATCTATCAACGTTTTTTCTGTAAACATCATCCGGAATGCTGTAAATTGCCTTCAACAGTTCAAAGCTGTCCTCCACTGGCAAATCCCACTGAAGTTGTGATTTTTGTCCAAACACTACTCCAATATTTCCAACATATTTCTTGCGCTGTTTGTAAGGAACAAATTCACCAACTTTTATGCTTCCACTATCCGGATAAAGAATACCTGAAAGCATCTTGATTGTAGTTGATTTTCCTGCACCGTTTGGTCCCACAAATCCAACCATTTCCCCTTTCTCAATGGAGAAACTTATATCGCGAACCGCTTCTTTTCTCTCATACTTTGGCGCAATGAGATTGGCAACCATCCCCGGTATTCCACTTTTTCTTTTGCTGATTCTATATGCTTTACTAAGATTATTCACTTCGATAAAACTCATTTTGTCCTCCTATAATCTGCATCACTATACTCTCAAGTTCTGATTTTTCAATATTGATGTCTCGTATTTCTGTCTGGTCTAAAATCACTTCAACCACCTCTGAAGACGATATATAATTATCGTTATACTCATATGTAATTTTATCGTTATCAATGGTGTAACGATTAATTGGTAAATCATCAATATTAGGCATTTCTCCCTCAAAAGTTATAGTCATTTTATTCTTTGGTAAATATTTGCGTCGAAGTCTCTCCTTACTTCCATAATAAATAAGTGTCCCTTTATCTATTATGGCAAGTCTTGTACAGATATTTGATATGCTCTGCATATCATGAGACGTGATAAGAATCGTCATTCCCTCACTTGCTTTTTCCTTTAATATTTTTGTGAGACACTCTTTTGCATTCTGATCCATTCCAACTGTGGGTTCATCCAGCAACAATAACATTGGTTCTAATATCAATGCTGCTGCAACTTCGACTCTCATTTTTTGTCCAAATGACAAACTGATAACTTTTTCATACTCATACCCTTTAAAGTCGAGCATTTCTGATATTTCATTATATCTTTTATAAAATTCTGACTTATTAATGCCATACATGATTCTGAGCATTTCAAAGTTCTGTATTACACTGGTTTCTTTATCAAGCAGATTCTTTCCAACAATGAAAGTACTCACATCAGAGAAATACTTTTGACGATAGTTAACAGGATTCTTTCCAAGTACTCTGACTCTGCCCAAATCAGGAGTCAACAACCCGCATGCAAGTCTTACAAAAGTTGTTTTTCCCGAACCACTTGCGCCAATCAGTCCTACTATCTCTCCTTTTGGTATGTTTATTGATATGTCTGATAATATAAACTTTGATACCTTCTCAAAATTAATCATAGACGGCCTCTCTCTTTCTTATTTCATGAAATACATACTAAACATAAAAGTACCGGCTTTATACTTTTTGCTTAGCTAAAAAAAGTTTAGCCCTTGTAACACTATATTACAAGGGCTTTGGGATAAACTACATCTGTGCAGGGATGAAAGCACACGCAACAAAATATCCGTCTTCTTCATAGAAATCAGACATTCCTCCATATTTATCTATTATACTTTTTATCTGTGGTATGCCTTTTCCATGTTCTTCTTTATTTTCTTTGGAGGATATGAGCTTAGGATTACTGTCAAGAACTGATTTTTCAATCTTATTTTTAACCATGATTACTTCATAATCTCTTCTTGCCAATATCTGAACTATCAGTTCTTTCTCTTTTTCTTTCATACAAGCCTCAATCCCATTATCAAGCAGGTTGCCAAGTAGTGAAGAAAAATCCAGACTTGCCATTCTCTCAAATGACAGATTTTCTACTTCTGCTTTTATCTGAATTTCTGCTTTTCGTGCAATCGCCAGTTTCTCATTTAATATATGATTCATAAGCGAATTCCCGGTCTCTATGTAACTATGAATCATATTCAGTTTGTCTATAATCTTTGAGGTATAATCCTTTGCAGCTTCAACATCTTCTTTCTGCAAATATGAAGCGATAACCAGAAGGTGATTCTTCATATCATGCTTTAACGCTCTCATACTGTTATGTAGTTGCTTTATCTCTTCTTCTTTATTTTCAATGTCTTTTTTTTCGCTTTTCAATTCATCAAGTTCGTATCTGATCTGAGAATTTTCTGAAAATAGCCGATTATATTTTTCCTCCAACAACTCATTTTCCTGTTGCAGCTTTTTTTTATTTCCCATCATCTAATCATGTACCTCATCAGTTTTTTTCTTGCATTCTCACCAAAACTTCGTCCTATTGGCAGGCTCTCTCCATTTATCAGTTTGCATTCTTCAGAATTAAGACTCATAACTGCACTCTGATTAACTATGAACCCTTTGTGAATTCTGATAAAACCGTAGCTCTCCATAGAATTTTCAATCGACTGCATCGTATCTCTGAATCTATACTCATTATCTTTTGCAAAAACTTTGATGTAATTTCCGTCAGATTCAAAAAATAAAATATCATTTATCATAATGCTGATATCTTCGGATGCAGTTCTGAAATAGAATCTCTTTTCATTGTTTACAATCTCTGATACACCGTCATTTAACACCTTTGGCAATTCTTTTGCCAGATATGATTTTCTAACAAAACCAAATGGATGAAACTGTAAACTTTCATAGACTAATTCGTCATGGCTGGTAACAAAAACAACCAATGGTTTTGGATTCATATTGGAAACATATTTTGCAATATCCAACCCTGTTATTTCAGGCATATCTATATCTAACAGCAACATATCATATGTTTTTTTCTGAATTGATTCCAACAGTTTTTTCCCTGATTCATATGCCCAGACATCACATCCGTCAATTGTCTCTTTAATCAGTTCTGTAAGATCTGCTATCATTTTCTTTTCGTCATCGCATACAGCGATTTGGATATTCTTTCCATTTGCAAACTGTGCTGTTGTCATATAATCCATATTAATAACCTCACTTTTCGCACAATTATATAATTTTATTATATTCATTTATATGAACACTTTCAAGCCTGCTTTAGCACATATCCCGAGGGCTTTATAGTTTCGGACGAAGCCGGAAAATTTTTGGCATTTCTTGCGAATAAAGAAATTGAAGGAGCAATTAATGGAAGTTCATCAGGTACTATTTCTATTAGAGAAATTATCGATTATGTAGAAAAGAAAACAGGTTCAAAAGCCATTATCTCTGAAGATGGCGAGGATGCGCCATACAACGGCGAACCAGCATACAGTATCAACACAGACAAGGCACTGGCATTAGGCTTTAAATTTCCACAATATTATGCAAAAGGCGAACTGCTAATATATAGCAATCCGTCCTCTGCCTTATTACAGCCACTTCCACATTATCTCCTAAAGTACTTGCCAAAATTATTGTAAAAATAGTTATACTCTTCATTTCTTCCAAAAACAAAAGCGTAATGTGCATTTATTTTCTGGTTAAGCAAATAATCCAAATACTGCGTCTGG
>JAEEGF012214883.1_pt1 | contig 13036 bp, 9 predicted proteins | sample 9134171 | NCBI WGS metagenome assembly JAEEGF01 (sample SAMN16246542, study PRJNA631951) | gut metagenome | biome: gut microbiome; feature: rumen; material: AP-attached | host: Bos | place: Iran: Karaj | collected 2018-10
CAACCTCCATCTGGTGGATAAGTTGAACATGCACGTCTCTTACCGCTATCAGGATAGGGTAGGCAACAGCCAGTTGCTCAGTGGTGAGACGATGGACTACAAACCTTATAGTTTGGTGGATGCCCGCCTGTCGTACGACATGCCGCAGTATAAGTTGTATGTTGAGGCCAATAACCTCTTTGATACCAAATATTATGACTATGGGAATGTGCCACAACCAGGTTTCTGGTTTATGGTAGGTGCTTCATATAGGTTTCATTTGTAGTATGTACTGAGAAAAGATTTGCAGGATAAGTGAAAATGGCGTACTTTTGTAATGGAAATGTAATGCCTGGTTATGAAAGTTGTCATTGCACCTGCATATCATCATTTAGAATCGTTTATCTCAGCGATTCCACAAGGAGATTATCCTTGCGAGAAAGTGTTTCGTGACCGTCGTAACCTTGTGGAGTTGGTAAGGGTGGGGGACATGCTTCTGGTGGTAAAGAAGTTCAAGCGCCCCACACTTGTCAACTGCGTCATTTATACTTGGTTTCGGAAAAACAAAGCTCAGCGTGCTTGGGAGAATGCTTATTTGTTTAAGAAACTGAACTTGGAAACTGCCGAACCGGTGGCAATGATCATCCGTAAGAAATTTGGTTTCTTTCACACGGCATGGTTTATTTCAGAGTATTTGCCATATCCAGATTTAGAGGAGGCTTTCGTGGCTTGTAAAACGAATGAAGAGAAAGACGCATTGATCGATGCTTTCGTGGCATTTACTTTGCATCTGCATGCATTAGGTATCATACATCGGGACTATAATCGTAAAAATATCTTAGTGCTTAAGGAGGCCGATGGTTACCATTTTGCAATGATCGATATCAATCGTCTATGGTTGAAACGAAATCCTGATATTCACCTCTCCATGCGTTCATTGATGAGGCTTAAGATGAACGATGAAGCCAAGGAGATGCTTTTACCTAAGTATGCCAAAGGTCGAGGGTTCTGTTTAGAGGATTGCCAACTCTATCTCGATAAGATGGAGCATTATGATGCTATCCGACACCAAGTGAAAACTGCCTTGAAACGATTGATCTATAAATAAAATTCCCTCCCCTAAGAATAGGAGAGGGAATATTTACACGCCTCATTTTTATTGTTTACAGTGTCTCTAAGTTGGCATTCTTGATGCCTTCCTTGATTTTAGCTTCCAGTTCTTCTGCCAGTTCAGGATTATCCATGATGACTTGCTTGGTTGCATCACGTCCTTGTGCCAGACGGGTATCGTTGTAGCTAAACCAAGAGCCGCTCTTTTTAATGATGCCCAGCTCTACGCCTAAGTCAACGATTTCGCCAGTCTTAGAGATGCCCTCGCCAAACATGATGTCAAACTCAGCCTTGCGGAAAGGAGGTGCCACCTTGTTCTTGATAATCTTTGCACGTGTGGAGCGTCCTAGCACCTCGTCACCGTTCTTGATGGCCTGTCCGCTACGAATGTCAATGCGCACAGAAGCATAGAACTTCAGGGCATTACCACCCGTGGTGGTTTCTGGATTGCCAAACATCACGCCAATCTTTTCGCGCAGCTGGTTGATGAAGATACAGCAGGTGCGTGTCTTGCTGATGGCCGATGTAAGTTTACGGAGTGCCTGTGACATCAGTCGTGCCTGCAAACCAACTACACTGTCGCCCATCTCACCTTCGATCTCTTTCTTTGGAGTCAACGCTGCCACAGAGTCGATGACGATGATGTCGATAGCCGAAGAGCGGATGAGTTGCTCTGCGATATCTAAAGCTTGTTCCCCATTATCTGGTTGAGAGATCAGTAAGTTATCTACATCTACGCCCAGTTTAGCGGCATAGAAGCGGTCGAATGCATGCTCTGCATCGATGAAAGCAGCGATGCCGCCCATTTTCTGAGTCTCAGCAATGGCATGAATGGCCAGTGTAGTCTTACCAGATGACTCTGGACCATAAATCTCGATGATGCGTCCACGTGGATAACCACCAACGCCCAGAGCTACATCCAGTCCGATGGATCCAGAAGGAATTACCTCTACCTCCTCCACACTGTCGTCGCCCATCTTCATGATAGAACCTTTGCCGAAGCTCTTCTCTATCTTGTCCATGGCTGCCTGCAAGGCTTTCAGCTTCTCACTTGATGGCCCCTTGGCGCCATTTTCCTGTACTTCTTCGTCGTTTTTCTTAACCATAATGTTTTAATGTTTTAAAGTGTTAGTTATTTAAAATTTGTTTCGCGTGTTCTTTAGTCTTGATTTCCTTAGGACCAATGATGCGCTCAATAATGCCTTCTTCGTTGATGATGAAGGTGGTGCGCAGGGTGCCCATATATTTGCGTCCATACATGCTTTTTTCTGCCCAAACGCCAAATTGTTCCACCAACGATTTGTCGGTATCTGCAATCAAAGGGAAGGGCAGTTGGTGTTTCTCAATGAACTTCTGGTGAGATTTTTCGCTGTCCACACTCACGCCCACTACCTCATAGCCGGCTTTACGTAAGTCGCTATAGTTATCACGTAGGCTGCAAGCTTCAGCCGTGCAACCAGAAGTGTTGTCTTTTGGATAGAAGTAGAGCACCAACTTCCGACCAGCATAGCTGCTCAGCTTTATCTCTTCACCCTTTTCATTGATGCCTAATATCTCAGGCGCCTTATCTCCAACGTTCATAATATTATGAATTATTAAAGTTCTAGGTCTCCATCAAACACCTCATGCCAAGGCAGTCCTTGTTTATTCAGTTGCTCCATGAATGGATCTGGATCAAAGTTCTCTACGTTCCATACACCAGGCTTTTTCCAGAGTCCCTTGAGGAACATCATGGCACCAATCATGGCAGGAACACCAGTGGTGTAGCTCACACCCTGCATGCCAGTTTCCTTGTAAGCTTCCTGATGGCTACAATTGTTATATACATAGTACGTACGCTCCTTGCCATCCTTCAAACCACGGATGCGGCAGCCGATACTGGTTTCGCCCTCATAGTTGGCACCAAGGTCCTGAGGATTTGGAAGCACAGCCTTTAAGAATTGCAGTGGCACGATTTTTACCTTCACGTTTTTTGAAGGGTCATCTGCCAAAGGAGCCTCGTAAGTAATTTCGTCGATGCGACTCATGCCTAAGTTCTGAATCACGTCTAGATAAGTCAGATACTGCTGTCCGAAAGTCATCCAGAAACGTGCTCGTTTGATGGTAGGATAGTTCAGTACTAAACTCTCTAGTTCCTCGTGATGCAGCAGATAGCTCTCACGTGGACCGATATTTGGATAAGTCAGTGGCTTATGAATCTCTAGCGGTTCTGTTTCCAGCCATTCGCCGTTCTCATAATATTGTCCCTTCTGAGTGATCTCACGGATGTTAATCTCAGGATTGAAGTTGGTCGCAAACGCTTTGTGGTGATTACCAGCGTTGCAATCCACGATGTCAAGGTACTGTATCTCATCAAAATGATGCTTGGCAGCATAAGCCGTATAGACACCACTTACACCCGGATCGAAACCGCAACCCAGAATGGCAGTCAGCCCGGCCTTCTCGAAGCGCTCCTTTAAAGCCCACTGCCAACTGTATTCAAAGTGTGCCACATCACGAGGTTCATAGTTGGCCGTATCCAGATAGTTCACGCCTGTCTGCAGACAAGCCTCCATGATGGTAAGGTCTTGATAAGGGAGAGCCAGGTTCATCACGATATCTGGCTTATAGTCGCTGAGCAGCTTCACCAATTCCTCCACGCTATCAGCATCCACTTTGGCAGTCTTGATGTTTGGGTTTCCTATCGCCTTCACGATGGCATCACACTTAGCCTTGGTGCGGCTGGCAATCATTATCTCATTGAACACATCTGTATTCTGTGCCACCTTGTGCGCAGCCACTGTTGCCACGCCACCGGCACCTATGATAAGTACTCTTCCCATAACTCAATAATATAAAGGTTATAATTTCTGCAAAGATAATAAAATGATATGGACCTATTGCAGATTTGCGAAAATAATTTTTCGCTCTTTTTATGCCAACTTATTTCGCAGGAATTCCGTACATTCTTCAAAGGTTTTGAACGTATGTTCCTCAGGCACCAGGTCTGGGATGACGTCCATTGTGCGGAGCATGTACATTGGCTGTGGCTGTATGATGGTCATCAGCACTGTAGCACCACGGTCTTGTATCTCCTTGATGGCAGTTTCCATTGCATAGAGGCCACTCTGATCCATGAAGCTTACCAGACGCATGCGAATGATGACCACCTTGGCATCTGCTGGCACATCGTTCATCACACTTTGGAACTTGGTGATGGTGCCAAAGAAGATAGGCCCGTACAGACGCTGAATGTATATCTTATGGCGCACCTTGTCAGGCATGCCACCTTCATCTGCCCAAGGACTCTCCTTGTCGAAGTTGGTCATCTCAGCAGAGCTGTAGCTGCCTTCCACCAAGTCGCTGGCACGTTTCATGAACAGCACGCAAGCAATCACCATACCTATGGCCACAGCTGTGAGCAAATCCACCAATACGGTGAGGAAGAACACGATGAGCAGCACTGAGGCATCGGCCTTTGGAATTTTCAGCAGATCCTTGAAACCCTTGAAGTCGATGATACCCCATCCTACAGTAATCAGAATACCTGCCAATACAGACAATGGCACGTAGCGCACCAGACTGCCAAGCCCAAGCAGCACTGCCAATAGGAACAGAGAGTGTATCATGCCGCTGATTTGTGTGCGACCTCCACTCTTCACGTTCACCACCGTACGCATGGTGGCACCAGCACCGCCAATACCACAGAACAAACCGCTTATCATGTTGCCAATGCCCTGACCGATCAGCTCCTTGTTACTGTTGTGGTGCGTCTTGGTGATATTGTCTGCCACTACTGATGTCAGCAGTGTGTCAATGCTTCCTAGACCCGCTAGTGTCAATCCTGGAACTATGGAAACTTCCAACAATTCAAACCAATTGATGCCTTCTAGGGAGATACCCTCCTTAGCAAAGATAGGCATGGGTAGTCCGCCTGGGATGGCTCCAATAAGCAGTCGCTCGTCGAGGTCCAAGAACAGTGATATCACAGTCATTACTATGAGTGCTACCAATGTGGCAGGTACTTTCTTAGTCAGTTTAGGCATCAGCCAGATGATGACGATAGCGCCCAGTCCTAAAAGTAAAGCTGTAAACGAGATACTTGAATTGAGGTGGTCGGGCAGTTCCGTAATCATATCCACCGTTAGAACGGGTGATTTCTGCCCCACGAGGGCATAGATCTGTTGCAGGATGATGATCACACCAATACCACTCATGAAGCCAGAGAGCACAGGGTAGGGGATGTAACGCACGTACTTACCTATGCGTATTGCTCCGAAGAGTATCTGGAAAAGGCCGCAGAAGATACCTGCCATCGACATGCTGATGAGTACGGCACTCATGGAGTGCTGTGCTGCCCATACGCCGCTTACTAAGCTGGCTGTAATCACGGTCATAGGTCCTGTAGGACCACTGATTTGTGAGTGCGTGCCTCCGAAGAGAGAGGCGAAGAAACCCAGCAGTGTGGCGCCAACGAGTCCTGCCAATGCTCCCATAGAGCTGGCAGAAGGGTCGTCTATACTTCCGAATGCCTGAATACCGAAGGCCAAAGCCAAAGGCAAGGCGACAATTCCAGCGGTGATGCCACCGAAAATGTCGCCCTTGATGTTGTCTGTCTTGATAAATGCCATAATTATAAAGTTGTATTTTTCTTATGCGGGTGCAAAGGTAATGAAAATAGCGATGCAAAACAAATCGTTACCGAAACGTAACCAAACTTTTTAGACTGATGTAAGTTTTTCTCCATACATTTGCAACCTAGATTATTAAAGCAGAAGAGAATATTATGTCGATTAGTATTATATTAAAGCTTTTAGGCTCACTATCGTTACTTATCTATGGCATGAAGACGATGAGTGATGCGTTGCAGAAAATGGCTGGTTCTGGCTTGCGACATGTTCTTGCACGAATGACATCGAATCGACTGATGGGCATGCTTACGGGTACACTCGTCACGTGTGCTGTGCAGTCGTCTTCAGCAACGACAGTGATGACCGTTTCCTTTGTGAATGCAGGACTGCTGACATTGGCACAGGCCATTTCTGTGATCATGGGAGCGAACATTGGCACCACGCTGACGGCATGGATCATGTCACTTGGCTACAATGTAGATCTGACGTTAGCTGTGTTTCCTGCATTTGTGGTGGGTATGACCCTCATTTACAAGAAGCAGCATCGCTTTGCAGGTGATTTCCTCTTCGGACTGGCTTTCCTTTTCTGGTCATTGGTGATGCTGAGTGGTGTGGGCAGGGAAATGGATTTGCAGCACAATGCTGACGTGGTAGCATTCTTCTCCTCGTTCGATACGAACAGTTATCTTACCATCCTGATTTTCTTGGCTGCGGGCACGCTGATTACTTGCCTTGTACAGTCGTCTGCTGCCGTGATGGCGATCACTATTTTACTTTGCTCCACGGGTGTGCTGCCTATCTATATGGGCATAGCCTTGGTGATGGGAGAGAACATTGGTACCACGGCTACTGCCAACCTTGCGGCACTGGGTGCAGGCACAGCAGCACGAAGGGCAGCATTGGCTCATTTGCTGTTCAATGTGTTTGGTGTGGTGTGGATGCTCATCGTGTTCTATCCGTTCGTTGATATGGTGTGCGGCATTGTTGGATACAACCCTATGGAAGCAGGACAATCAGCTAAATTACCCGTTGTGCTTGCCATGTTCCACACATGCTTTAATGTGCTCAATACGAGTCTCCTTATAGGTCTTATTCCTCAGATGGAGCGCCTCGTTTGTCACATACTGCCCGAGAAGCGAACAGAAAAGCGAGAAACTTCTCTCCACTTTATTGAAGGAGGTGTGATAGTTACGCCTGAAATTTCCATCCTTCAAGCCCAAAAGGAGATTGTGCACTTTGCAGAGCGCATGCAACGTATGTTTGGTATGATACGTGTACTGCTTGACGAAAAGAATAAGAAAGAATTTGAACGGCAATACGAACGCATCGAACACTACGAGACCATTGCTGACAATATGGAAATAGAGATAGCAACCTATTTGGAACAGTTGGGCAACGAACATCTGTCTGATGATACTAAGGATAAGATTCGTATCATGTTCCGTCAGATTGGCGAACTGGAGTCTATTGGTGATGCTTGTTTCAAAACCGCACGTACTATCCAGCATTTGCGCAATAGTCGAGAGGACTTTACTAGCACTCAATATACCCACCTGCATGATATGTTGCATCTGGTGAACGAAGCATTGACTCAGATGATGGTGGTGGTTAACGGACGGCGTGATGACCTGACCATAGATGCTTCGCAAGACATTGAGAATGATATCAACACACTGCGTGACCAACTGAGGGCTGAGAGCCTAAAAGACGTGGATGCCCAACATTATTCTTATGCTCTTGGCACGCTTTACACAGACATCATTTCTGATTGCGAGAGGCTTGGCGATTATGTAATGAACGTGGTAGAGGCGCGACTTGGTAAACGATATCTTGCTTTCCAAGGCCTTCAGATGAACCTTGACCGTAAAACCATCACCGTCGATTCCAAGCCAGTCAGTCTCACCCGTACAGAATTCGACCTTTTATATATGCTCCTCTCCAATAAGGGGCATGTCCTCTCTCGCCAACAACTCATGGATACCCTTTGGGCAGGAGTAATTATTACCGATCGCACCATCAATGTCCATATCAATCGTCTCCGCAAAAAGTTGGGACCGTACGCCAATAATGTAGTCTGTCGTACAGGACACGGTTATGTGTTTGAGTAGCCATAAAAAATCCCCTGTCCGGATTTGGGACAGGGGATAATTATCGTTATCGACAAGTATTCTCTTAGAACATAGCGATCAGCTCCTCGTTAGAGTAAGCATCAGCACCGTAGCAAGTCTTCAGATAAGCCAGACCGTTCTTGTAATCCTCCTCAGTGAATGAGTCGGTGGCCTCTTTAGCTACAACTACATCATAACCCAGGCAGAAGGCATCTGCAGAAGTGTGGCGCACGCACATGTGAGCATGCAAACCAGTCATCACTACTGTCTTCACACCCAGCTCCTTCAGCAGGATGTCCAGATCAGTCTGGAAGAAACCGCTGTAGCGACGCTTTGGCACAACATAGTCTTTATCGCAAAGATTCAATTCTGGAATTACCTCAGCACCAGGAGTACCCTTGATGGCATGATCGCCCCAGATGATAAGTTCACGGTCTATACCTGGCAGGTGAGCATCGTTGCAGAAGATCACAGGTACACCAGCCTCACGTGCAGCGTCCAGCAGACGAGCAGTAGCAGGAACGATAGCCTTGGCACGATCGCATGTCAAAGCACCATAAACAAAGTCATTGAGCATGTCAACAACCAGAATTGCAGGTTTGTTTAATTTCTCCATTTTTATCGTTATTAAAAGTTCAGGCTTCAAAAGTAGTAATTAATTTTAAATGTCATACTCTAACTGACGAATTTTTAGTATTATTAATAAATCTTCATGCCAAAGTGTCAGCAAGTCTGCCATTCTTCCTGTACACATTATATAATATTAGTACCCTAAAATGGTTTGGCACATACTTTGCTATTCTCTAAGTGTCGCGTCGTGAAGTGCGACGGAATTAACCAGAATAATAACAATAAAAAATAATACAATTATGGGAAAGATTATTGGAATAGATTTAGGAACTACTAATTCCTGTGTTGCCGTATTCGAAGGCAACGAACCTGTTGTAATCGCTAACAGCGAAGGTAAGCGTACCACTCCATCAGTGGTAGGTTTCGTAGAGGGCGGCGAGCGTAAGATAGGTGACCCTGCAAAGCGTCAGGCCATCACCAACCCTACCAAGACCGTTTATTCTATCAAGCGTTTCATGGGTGAGAACTGGGATCAGGTACAGAAGGAAGTACAGCGCGTGCCTTTCAAGGTGGTACGTAGCGAGAACAATATGCCTCGTGTAGATATCGACGGTCGTCTGTACACTCCACAGGAGATTTCTGCCATGATTCTGCAGAAGATGAAGAAGACCGCAGAGGACTATCTGGGACAGGAAGTGACAGATGCAGTGATTACCGTACCTGCTTACTTCAGCGACTCTCAGCGCCAGGCCACTAAGGAAGCTGGTCAGATTGCAGGTCTGAACGTGAAGCGTATCGTCAATGAGCCTACGGCTGCTGCCCTGGCTTATGGTATCGATAAGAAGCAGAAGGATATGAAGATTGCCGTATTCGACCTTGGTGGTGGTACGTTCGATATCTCTATCCTTGACTTTGGTGACGGTGTGTTCGAGGTGCTTTCTACCAACGGTGATACTCACCTGGGTGGTGATGACTTCGACCAGGTGATTATCAACTGGTTGGTACAGGAGTTCAAGAACGACGAGGGTGCCGACTTGACACAAGACCCAATGGCTATGCAGCGTCTGAAGGAGGCTGCTGAGAAGGCTAAGATTGAGTTGTCATCTACTACGACTACAGAGATCAACCTGCCTTACATCATGCCTGTTGGCGGTGTGCCAAAGCACTTGGTGAAGACACTGACTCGTGCTAAGTTCGAGGCTCTGTCACACGGACTTATCCAGGCTTGCTTGGAGCCTTGTAAGAAGGCTTTGGCAGATGCCAGCCTGAATGCTTCAGAGATCGATGAGGTGATCTTGGTTGGTGGTTCAAGCCGTATCCCAGCTGTGCAGAAGTTGGTTGAGGACTTCTTTGGCAAGGTGCCTTCTAAGGGTGTAAATCCAGACGAAGTGGTGGCCGTAGGTGCTGCTGTTCAGGGTGCTGTGCTGACAGACGAGATCAAGGGCGTGGTACTGCTCGACGTGACTCCTCTGACACTGGGTATCGAGACGCTGGGTGGTGTGATGACCAAGTTGATTGATGCCAACACTACCATCCCTTGCAAGAAGACGGAGACCTTCTCTACAGCTGCTGATAACCAGACAGAGGTTACCATCCACGTGCTGCAGGGTGAGCGCCCAATGGCTGCTCAGAACAAGACGCTGGGTCAGTTCAACCTTACTGGCATCGCTCCAGCTCGTCGTGGTATCCCACAGATCGAGGTGACCTTCGACATCGATGCCAACGGTATCGTGAAGGTAAGTGCCAAGGATAAGGCTACAGGCAAGGAGCAGGCCATCCGTATCGAGGCTTCTTCTGGCTTGAGTAAGGAAGAGATTGAGCGTATGAAGGCTGAGGCTGTGGCCAACGCTGAGAACGATAAGAAGGAGCGTGAGCGCATAGACAAGCTGAATCAGGCTGACTCTATGATCTTCACCACTGAGAATCAGCTCAGCGAATTGGGCGACAAGATCCCTGCAGACAAGAAGGCTCCTATAGAGGCTGCCCTCCAGAAGCTAAAGGATGCTCACAAGGCTCAGGATCTTGACCGTATCGATGGTGCTATGGCTGAGTTGAACACCGCTTGGCAGACTGCCAGCGCCCAGATGTATCAGCAGGCTGGCGCACAGCCAGGTGCAGATGCAGGCTTTGGTGGTGGCCAACAGGCTGGCGGCTCTCAGCAGAGTGGCTCTCAGAATGGTGGCGACAACGTTCAGGATGCCGACTTCGAGGAGGTTAAGTAAGCGTAAGCTTCATCATATAGAAAGTTATTAATAGTTATAAGCAAGGAGTCCCGTGCAGCGATGCACGGGATTTTTTTTCTGAACCTGATTTTTTTATCTGATAATTATGCTATCTTTATGCAGAACAATTTATCTTTGCATCAAACATTCGTTCCAACTTAAATTCTAATAGTATGAAAAAGATGAGAAGAACCGTATTGGGAATGACTTTTTTATTAGTTAGTTCATTCGCCTGTGCACAGGGACGTCTTCAGGTGGATCCCACGCAGGGTCCCGGACTTAAGGATGCCTATAAGGATTATTTTACCATTGGTGTGGCAGTCAATCAGCGGAATGTTTCTGACTCCGATCAGATGGCCTTGATTAAGAAGCAGTTTAACAGCATCACTGCCGAGAACGACATGAAGGTAGGGGAGATGCATCCGCAAGAAGGTGTTTGGAATTTTGAGAAGGCAGACAAAATTGCCGACTTCTGTCGCCAGAATGGCATTAAGCTCCGTGGGCATAACCTCTGTTGGCATTCTCAGTTTGCCGATTGGATGTTTACCGACAAGAAGGGCAAGCCCGTGAAGAAAGAAGTGTTCTATGAGCGTCTGCGCGACCACATCCATACGGTGGTGAATCGCTATAAGGACGTAGTCTATGCGTGGGATGTAGTCAATGAGGCCATTGCTGATGATGTTCGTACCAGACCAGGCACAGAGGCCAACCCATACCGTCAGAGTCGTCTCTACCAACTCTGTGGCGACGAGTTTATCGCCAAAGCGTTCCAATTTGCCCGTGAGGCAGATCCCAATGCCTTGTTGTTCTACAATGACTATAGCACTGTAGACCCAGGTAAGCGTGAGCGTATATATGACATGGTGAAGAAGATGAAGGATGCGGGTGTTCCTATCGATGGCATTGGCATGCAGGGACACTACAACATCTATTACCCCGATGAGGAATTGCTCGACACGGCCATCAGTCGTTTCGCTGAATTGGTAAAGCACATCCATATCACAGAGCTCGACCTTCGTACCAATACCGAGTCGGGAGGCCAACTGATGTTCGCTCGTGGCGAGGTTGTGCCACAGCCTTCATACATCGCTACCATTCAGGAAGACCAGTATGCTCGTATCTTCCGCGTGTTCCGTAAGCATAAGGATGTGATTGACAACGTTACCTTCTGGAACCTTAGCGACAGGGATTCTTGGCTTGGGGTAAATAATCACCCACAGCCTTTCGATGAGAATTACAAGGCAAAGAATTCATTTACCGTGATACGCGACTTCAATACCGCTCTGGATAATCACAAGCCTAAGGAGGATTTTGTTCCCAGCGAACTGAATCAGCCTGGACAGCAGTATCCGATGGTCAACTCCGAGGGATATGCCCGTTTCCGTGTGGTGGCTCCAGATGCCAAGTCGGTCATCGTAAGCCTGGGCCTTGGTGGTCGTGGCGGCACCGTGCTCCGCAAGGATAAGGATGGCGTATGGACTGGTACCACAGAGGGCCCGATGGATCCCGGATTCCATTATTATCGCCTTACTATCGATGGTGGGGTGGTCAACGATCCTGGCACACACAACTACTTCGGCTCTTGCCGTTGGGAGAGTGGTATCGAGATACCTGCACCCGACCGTGATATCTATGCTTGTCGTGAAAACATCGCGCATGGAAACATTCAGGAGGTGCTCTTCTATTCACCCAGTCTGGGCAAGATGCAGACCGCTATGGTCTATCTGCCACCTACTTACGGGCAGTTGGTGAAAGGCAAACAGGAGCGTTTCCCTGTGCTCTATCTGCAGCACGGCTGGGGCGAGAATGAAACCAGTTGGGGAAAGCAGGGACATGCTGGACTCATCATGGACAATCTTATTGCCGATGGGAAGATCAATCCTTTCATCGTAGTGATGGCGTATGGACTGACTAACGATTTCCAGTTTGGTACCATCGGAAGATTCGATGCCAAGGACTTTGAGACCGTGCTTGTCGATGAGCTTATTCCTTTCATCGACCAGCATTTCCTCACCAAGGCCGACAAGGCCAATCGTGCTATGGCAGGTCTGTCTATGGGTGGCATGGAGACCAAGCTCATTACCCTTCGTCGCCCAGAGGTGTTCAACTACTGGGGACTGCTCAGCGGTGGCCAGTATGCCCCTGATGAGATCAAGGACCCTACCATTGTGAAGTATATCTTCGAGAGTTGCGGTTCTAAGGAGAATCCCGATGGCATCAAGAGCAGCGTTGAGGCTCTGAAGGCTGCTGGTTACAATGCCGAAGGCTTCGTCTCAGAAGGCACCGCTCATGAGTTTCTTACGTGGCGCAGAAGCCTCTATCTGATGGCTCAGAAGCTCTTCAAATGAAAGGTGTGACTGATATTATAAACAAGGAATCCCGTGCAGCGATGCACGGGATTTTTTTATGTCAGTAGGAATAGACCAGTCCATATTTC
>JAEEGF011921117.1_pt1 | contig 13035 bp, 14 predicted proteins | sample 9134171 | NCBI WGS metagenome assembly JAEEGF01 (sample SAMN16246542, study PRJNA631951) | gut metagenome | biome: gut microbiome; feature: rumen; material: AP-attached | host: Bos | place: Iran: Karaj | collected 2018-10
GAACGAAAAGAAGAGATAAGATAGGATGGATAGGATAAGATTAGTTAGTAAATAGGGTATATCTTTATTCTCTTTTTCTTTGGTTCTTTCTTTTTCTCTTCTTTCTAGGGGAAGAAGGAAGAAAAGAAAAGGGAAGGAGGGGAAGAAAAGAGGAGGAAAACTTCCCCTCGGTAAATGCCGTAACAATGCAAAATAAAAAAGCCTCAATGAAATCTTCTCCATTAAGACTTTTTCAAAGTCCGTTCTCACGGCAATTACTGTATGAACTTTTCAAAAATAGCTATTATTCTACCTACCTTCTACGACTATCTGGATTATGCTTATCCTTTCATATTTATTGTTCCAACGAATTGGGTATAACATGCTTCATACCCTGTGACTTTGCTCCAGGGTTGTCATTTCCATAACCTTCAAGAAGGTTAATTGCTCCCCAAACTCCAAGACCTGCTCCAAGTGCGATAACGATTGTCTGCAGTGAACCTACTGCGCTCTGAAAAAATGCCATAAAAAAATTCCTCCAATAATTTTTGTTGGTTAGCGACACGCTTCCCTATTTGCGTGCCGGCATGTTGATAGTTACGTTTCCAAAACCCGTCGACTGATTTTGGAAATACGGCCGTAATAATAAGATAAAAGCTTAATTCTGTTGCCCTTTATCGACATCAGAATCGCTATCATCTTCCTCTGGTACTTCGATGACTTCGTATTGGTCATCAGCTTTCAATATTAACTTGTGATTAAGATAATCCTCTATCTTGAAGAGATTATTCTTGTTTGCATCCGCAGTATATTTATAGTTTGGATGCTGAGTCAGATCATATTTATCTGACAGGAACGGTCTTACACCTCGCACCTGAACAATACATTTTGAGCCATCCATTACCGCCAGCTCATCTATACTCATGAGGTCGTGACCGAGTTTTTGATAGTTTGTGTTGTAACTAGCTGCCTGTCCTCTGGACTCGCCAGTGTTATACATGTCTATGGTTTCTTTTCCCAAGATGGTATTAAGATCTTTAAGGGTAGTTTGCTCTGAGCCTCCAAGGAATATCTGACTATCACAGTTGCCTATGATGGTGTCTGCATTATCCTTGTAGATTGCCTTAAGCTGCGACTTCGCCTGCAATACAAGAGCTGCTGAAATCTCACGACTTCGGATAGTAGCCATAAGCTTTTCCAGATTAGGTATCTGTCCGATATTGGCTGCCTCATCAATAAGACAACGCACATGAACCGGAAGCCTTCCACCATGTTCATCATCTGCCTTTTCGCAAAGCAGATTAAAGAGTTGTGTGTAGATCATGCTGATAAGGAAATTAAAGGTTGCGTCTGTATCTGACATAATAAGAAACAAAACTGTCTTTTTCTCTCCCAGCTGATCAAGCTCCAGCTCATCATAAGAAGTAATATCCCTAAGCTCTGCAATATCAAATGCCGCAAGTCTCGCACCGCAGCTTACAAGAATCGATTTAGCTGTCTTGCCAGCCGCAAGCTTAAATTTGGCATATTGGCGTACTGCAAAGTGCTCCGGATTCTCAGCTGCAAGCTCGTCAAACAGGTTATCTACCGCGTTTTTAAAGGTCTCATCGTCCTCCCTGACTTCCATGGAATTGATCATCTCCAAAAGTGTGTTGAAGTTCTTTTCAGGCTTTGGTGACTCATAATAGATATAGCCAATAAGTGCTGTGTAAAGCAGTTTCTCGGCTTGTTTCGATAGGTAAGCCTTTGAAGTTATCTCCAGCTTTTCCCCCGACTAGCACCGGACATGCGACTTTCACCGCATCCGGCGCCCCATCGATTGTACTCGTCTAGCATTTAATCAGTCACCAAATAAGCAATTTATTATATTTCAGACAGTTCTCTCTGCTTGCGCAGAGCATTTATCTTAGTAGTCATTTTCTTGGTCAAATCAAGAGTATTTGCATATTCCTTCAAGTCGGTAGTGGACAAATTCATAAGCAACTTTTCATATTTCCTGTTAAGCAGTACCATGTTTTGATATCTATCGGTTCCGCCATTATCTTTGGAAATCTTGAGCCAGCAACATATTTCGTCTGCACAAGTAAACGCTTCGCTACTAATGGAACACTTGCCTTTCTGCGCCGAATAAAGCGACAGCATGCTATCAACCAACTCCAAACACTGGTCTCTAGAATGGAGACTACGAATACCTTTCAGAATGTAATTATTGAGGTTTAGGGTGTTGTGAATGGGTGCTCTACCTTCAGCCGTATAGCCACAAATAATGGCTTTCTTAGAAACAGGAAATCTGTTCTTAATGAAGCCTATCGGATAAATTACTTGGTCAATCCCCGATACATAACGTATCATCTTGGATTTCCCAAAACGCTCCTTCTCGGCTTCAGTAAGCGTTCCGCCATCTCTTTTTAGCATTGTGCCTTTCTCAGTCTTGAGCCTATTCGTAAGAATAGTCATGACCCTTCTTTGAAAATCTCTGCAATCAAGGCTGATACAAGTAGCTACTTGGTAATAGTTCTGTATACCGAGCACCATGGAGTTGTAAAGTCTGATTTCTGCCAACACACTCTTCTGTTCTCTGTGCAATGCTATGTTTTTGGCTTGCTCCACCAACTTTTCAGTTTCTGCTTTTTTTCTTTTGTCACATATGGCCGATTTGACAGTATATTTTTGCCTTTTGGGTGTGACCTTAATCTTGAACCCTAGAAATTCTGACCACCTTTTACGTGTATTCACAATGCGAGTCTTTTCAGGTGATACATCCAATTTCAAACGCTCCTCTATCCATTGTGTAACTGCAATCTTTGTTTTAACCGCATCCTCTTTGCATCTGCAAAATATTCTGAAATCATCAGCATACCTCACTATGTGCATTTCCTTTAAATCCGTGCCTTTCATAATTCTGTAGCCATGGCTTTTGTCAAAAACATCTTTATCTTTGATTACTCGCCATCTGCCACGACTTACTGCGACAGGATTTTCTTCCCATTGGCTTGCTACCCACCAATCCAGCTCATTAAGGACTATATTTGCCAAAAGCGGAGAAATAATACCACCTTGGGGTGTGCCTTTTTCTGGAGTGATGATTTTGCCGTCGGGCATTTTAATCGGAGCTTTGAGAATCCGTTTTATTATGAAGATAAGCTTTTTATCGTGTATACCTAACGTCCACATTTGTTTTATAAGCTTGCTATGATTTACGTTGTCGAAGAAACCTTTTATATCGAACTCTATAACGTAGTGCAAGTTCATAACTTGAAGAATTGTGTATGTTCTTGCCATAGCTTGCTCAACCGAGCGGTTGGGGCGAAAGCCATAGCTTTGATTGTAGAACTTCGCTTCGCATATAGGCTCTAAAATCTGCTTTATACACTGCTGTACAAGTCTGTCCCATATGCAAGGTATACCCAATGGTCTTGTATCTCCGTTTGGTTTAGGAATATTCTTTCTTCTGACAGGTTTAGGTCTATACCCATGATTACTGCCTGTGACAATAAACCTTACTCTATCAATGACCTCCTTTGGGCTTCTCTGCCCTATATCTCTGATGTCTTTGTTGTCTGTGCCTGCTGTATAGCTTCCTCCATTAGCTTTGATATTACGGTAGGCGAGCATGATATTATCTTCGCTCAGAATGAGTTCCATGAGGTTCTCGAAGACGCATCCGTCTGCACTCTTTTCATAAAGGTCGTCGAATGTGTCTTGCATGCCGTAATACTCCGCATGTCTTAGGTCATCTACACAGAGACTTTTTGCTTTCTTTGGCATAAGGCATCACCTCCTTTGGAGAGTGACCCTTTTGGTCTTACTCGAATCCTTATCCAGGACTGAATAATGCCATACCTTTTCCAACCGACTAGAGGCCATTCCTACTTCTCTCATTACAAGAGTTATCTACAGTTCGACCTCAACCTTTCAGCACCGATACATCTGCTTATTGTTCTTCGACAGATTATTCCGTAAAGAAACTCGATGCCTTTCCTTGTTCCGATAGTCCTATCTTTACATGTATACCCTTAGTGCCTCTGCTATGAGCCTGTCAGCTTGGAGATGCCTGTAACATCCCATGGTCGTTCGTAGGGAAAATTTCTACTAAACCACACTGACTGCGCCTTAACGCACCCATACATTTCTATATGGTCTTCTTATAGACCCGTACATTCGCAGATTTGTCAGTCCACCCGCCGCGGCGGTCATTCTAGCCATAGGTATTTTATAGAGTCTCGGCTTATGAGTAGCAGACTCCACCTCTGGAGCCCTTTCGTGAGTCTTTTGGCAGACTCCTACGGCTACGGTCAGCCTTTGTCACGGAGCTTCACACCCCAACCATTACAGTTGACGCATGTCCGTCAAGACGAGACGTTTCAAGGCGTTACCCTATCATTCCATCTACTCAAACTATCAGTTTACAGATAGCTTTAAATCTACCTGCGCACAGCCTTTTTACCGAGCTGCTAACAAGTCGCACTCTCCCAAAATTCATCACCACCCTTACCTTCACCTTTTGTGTTGGCAATGAGTGCCGTCACAAGCTTTAAGATATCCTTCTCCGAATGAATATAGGAGAAAGGATTATAATGCATCGACTTCTTAAAGTTGATGGTATTAAACACCTTAATGTTGTAACCAGCCTCTACAAATGCATTACCCACTTCGTTGATGACGGTTCCCTTTGGATCTGTCAGTACATATGAACTATGCATCTGGAGGAGATTCGGCTTTATAAAAAAACGTGTTTTACCTGAACCGGAACCGCCTACTACAAGGACGTTTTTGTTCCTGGCATACTTGGGTTCCTTGGGACGAGAGTTCATAGTCATGCGCTCTGTCCGGGATAGAATGATGTTGTTTTCAAATTTCTCATCCATAAAAGGCTCTATGTCTTCTCTTTTGCCCCACCGGGCTGAGCCATATTCTTTGTCATGACGAAATTTCTTTGCATTCTTACCCTTGATATAAACCGCAAGCCTTAAGGCTGCACCAAAGAAGATTCCCACCATAAGATCAAAGGGCTGCAGACTCGGCAATATGTTTGCAAAGGCAGCTTTAAAACCGCCATACAAAATAAGCCCCTGCATCTTCTCCGACATGTTACTGCCCCAAGAGATTCGCCATGCTTCACCTAAGTTCGTGCAAAAGAGTCCTACCAAAACATAGGGGATGTTGAGGATAAGCAGCTTCTTTGTTTTCCCACTCATCGCACATTCTCCTTTTTCTTTTCCACTTCTTTTCTAGGCTTTTTGGCTATCTCCGCTTTCAGCTTTTTTAACTTCTCCAGGGTGCTGGGACGTTCCCTCTCCTTCGTTTTTTTTACAATCTTCCTTGTGTACTGATCCAGCACAGCTTGAATAGCGTCTGTATCTCTGGCTTTGAAGAAAACTGTATATCGAGGTTTATCCCTGCCAGCTGACTTGTCTTTTACAATGGCAAAATCAACACCATACTTACCAGCAATCTTCTTAAACTGCCTCATGGACTCGCCACTGACTTCAAGGCTTGTAACACCCTGATTCTGCTTAACAAGCTGCTTGACTGACTGCTTACCCTGAATAGGTGTATTCTTTTTCTTTGCTCTATGGGCAATGTAAGCCTTAAGAGCTCTTACAAGAACTCTGGCTGTGGGCTTTGCTCCATAATGAAAAGCAAAGCGAATACTCTCTTTTGATACCTCTTCATTCAAGCAGCTTCACCCCGTCTCTGACTTAAGATTTGTGCCATGCAAGGGAAACAAAATGGTCTGCCCTTCCCATAAACACAGGGAGTCTTACAGTTGCAGGGATTAGTTCCTGCAAGGGATGGTTCTGTGGTATTGCCGCAAAAGGTCTTTCCTTTACCATACTGTTTTCTGTTATGATGCTTAGACATTTTCCACCTCCAAAAGATAAGGTGCCAGCTGCTATCGCAACTGACACCCTTATTGGTTACAGATTAAAGCTCAGGTCCATTCTTGGACTTGTGCTTATCTATAGGATCTTTCTTAGGCTGCTTTGCAATCTTCTCCTTCTCAGCCTTAAGCTTTGCAAGAGTTGACGGCTTTTCCTCTTGCTCGCCTTCTCTTGTCTCCTCTTTTTCCGGAGACTTGATCACATCCCTATCCTGAGAACGAACCTCAAATTTCTCCGCAAGCTCGAATACCTTTTCCTTGGAATCGTAGTGGTAAACACTATCGGTAAGCTTATCCTCCGGCGCAACCTGTGTTGCATTGACCTCTCTTACCATCTGCTCCAGAGATGCCCTGTCGAACTGTCCATTGTCCTTCACAAGCAAAATTTCATGGATAGATGACGGTAAGATATAGAAGTCACCACCGAGCTTTTCTGCAGCTTCGTCCATGAAATTCTGGTACGCAAGCACGCTTGCACCCTGCACCTTATCAGGAACTGTTGCTACAAAAATTGGCTCATCCGGTACTGGACCAAGCCCAAGCATCTCAGCCTGCTCCGCTCCCATCATCTCAGCCATCACTTCACTCATTCCCTGAATGACCGCAGGTCTTACCTCAGGAGCAATAGCCATTGCATCAGCATGAAGCTGCTCAGCAGTAATTCCATAAGTTTCAAGCATCTTGTTTGTTACAAGAATTGAGCTTCTGCCCTCGTCTGAGGAATCAAGGACAAGGCGGTAAACAATTGCCATATCCTCCATATTCTTATGAGGAACATTCTCAAGGAACTCAGCATTTCTCTCAGCAGACACAACCTCCATGGAAAGCTTCTGCTTCATCTGCTCATAGTCACTGATTGCGTCAAGATCGAAGTCCGGTCTGTTTGTAATTGCGTTCTCTGCAGCATTAGCAGCCTGCTTTGCAATGAGATCAAAGTCCTTTCCATTCTCATACTCTTCAAAGAGCTTTCCTGCATTAAGGTTCACACCGATATTGCTGGTCTCAGGCTTAACTGTGAGAGCATCATAGGTCTCATTTGCCTTATCAACCTTGTTGATTTCAACAGTGTAGTTGCCTCCGTTCCTATCAAGCTGCTCCTTCACGCTATTCGCAAGCTCTTCCTTAAAAGTTTCAAAATTCATTTTTCATCCTCTTTTCTTTAGATTGTTTTTGGACGCAAAAAACGCCAGCCGAAGGCTCTAAGCCCAAGCTGACGTTTCATAGCTTTTCGTATTCTTTTGCAAAAGAGATGTACCTGCGAGCGATGCATCACTCATATTCTTTGGTACATTATAACAATATCACAGGTTCTTCCCCTTTGAAATTCACAATCCATAACGCTGGCATAACAATGTATAACAGAATATAACAAAACGTAACGAGGTATAACAAGGATAATTACATATACAAAAATGCATCCACAAATCCATCTACCCCATATCTTTTTGTGATATCTTTCAATCCGGATTTCACTTCATCCCTGCTAAAATCATGTTCTTCCAAATACTCATCAGACTGATTATTCAGATAAGAATAAAACAGCAGCGCAACCTCCAGATTTTTCTTATTTCCGTCCTCCGTAATCTCATAGATTCTATTTTCCGCTTCATTGATAAGTCCAGCATCTACCAAATCAGTTAATTCATTAAGCGTCTGTTCTTCCTCTGAATCTTTTATCAACTCTGCTGATGGTGATTCTGTACCGATATTAAAAACCAGCTTCAACACTGCCCTCACCATTTCGTTTATAAGTCTCATTACATAGTCTTGTTCAAACAATATTATTCTCCTTTCTGCAATACGTATTTGCAGAAAGAATCAATCATCCATCCGAACTTTATATGTAACAATAGTGTCTCCTCTGGGAAGCCTATACATGTAATGGATAAATATCATCAGAACGATGCATACCCATATTTCAAACCACTGATTATATACATTTATCCCAGGTATCTGTGTTCTCTTCTCCTGAATATGGTTCTCTACAAATGCTGAATCTTCTTCGTAATCAGTCACAGTGCTTGATGTGACTTCTCCAAATAAGCCATGCGCATTGATAATTCCGCAAGGTAGAACCGTTAGAGAAACAGATACAGTAAAGAGCACTATGAATAATCTTGCTATAAATTTATGCTTATCTTTCACTGTATATTCCTCATTATGTATTAATTGCTAAATCCATTTTATATTCAACAAATAGTCGTGCAATTTTTTGAACTCAACTTCGTCTATCACAACTGGGCTTTTTGAATGAGGTTTTTTCTTTCCTTCGATAAGATTAAAAACAGCCTTATTCTCGCCATTCTGATAAAATTTCCAAACCAAACCATTAGTATAAATAAAATGTCTTGCTTTCTTGGCTTCTCCACAAGACTGTTCCGTTTTCCTTACAGATACACCTGCAGCCTTTACCTCAACAAGTCCATAAACATTACCTTGTTCGATTTCTGCAAATCTAAAATCTTTAGATACTACGGCGATATCCGGGATGCCAGCTTCCGTTGTTAATCTGCTGTCTTTCCCTTTGCATATTCTGTTAATATCAACCAATGAAAGCTTCTCTTCATTTACATACTCATCAAGAAGATTATAAACAAGAATCTCTACGCCTGCTTCTATTGGGCATTTGGAAATGACATCATTTATCTTTCGTTGATACTTTTCTACTTTCATTTTGCTCCATCCTTAGCATTAATTCGACAGGCAATCCTCTAAATCAAGAACCTCTATCCCATTATCAACAAGTAACTGGGCAAACACACCTCTGCCTTCAATCAGCTTTCCGGAGAAGCTACCATCATAAATCTGCTTCACTCCGCATGACGGGCTCCTTGATTGAAGAATAACCAAGTCCACTTTTTCTTCAAGAGCTTTCTTAAGGCACAGCTCCGCTCCGGATCTAAATTCTTTATCCTTACTCTCGCCGTTCTTATCAGTAACAACTCCATTTACGATTTCGCAGGGAATCCTCGGTGTAGGAAGTCCACCAGCAACCTCTGGGCACACTGGTATAACTTCATGCCCCTTTATGTACACAGCAACTTTCTCACTATAGTTGTTACCACCGCTGTATTTGCAATTCTGCCCTAAAAGACAAGCACTAACCATTATCTTCATAATCTAATCCTATATTTATCAAGGTATACGTTATCCTCATCCAAAAATACAGTCTCTACAAATTCACCACCGTTAGCGATTATTGTTCTCCTGCTTGCTTCATTATCTGGAAGACAGCTCACATTTATTTCTTCAAAGCCAAAGCTCTTCAAGAAATCTAATGCTTTTGCCAACATCTTTTTTGCATAGCCTTTTCTTCTTTCTGATGGACGAACGGAATAGCCCACATGCCCAGTATATTTCTTCATACGCTCTGTTAGAATATTATGAATCTGCATGCACCCTACCATCTTCATGTCAGACTTTCTGATGACCAATAGCACATTTCCCCAAGCGCCATGTGCATCTGCTTCTCTTCTTGGATTAGCCCAGCCGATGCAGTAATCAATATATTCTTTTATATCTGGCATTCTTTTCATAGAAAAGCATCCGTCAAAAGAAGAATCTGCATCCAGCATTTCCTGTCTATAAGCCGCTATTTCATCTGCAAAATCCATAGTAGGCTCAACAAAAAGAAGCTCATCCTCCGGAATTTCTTTTCCCGGAATATACTCAACACTGAACTTCTCGCACACTATCTGCGATTCCTGGTTAAATGGCTTATCTGTTTCATCAAGGCAGTTCTTGAAAAATTCTGTGTGAACATCACGCCAATATTTTAGAGATCCGTCACCTTCACCTTCTGCATATGCATGGAACGGAGCCACATCGCCAAATGCTCTCACATACACATCATAGTCTCTGATTACACATACAGCCTCATCTTTACTATTCAGAATTACGCTGTAATCTCCTGGCTTTGGAATCTCATCCAGCGCATCCTCCATGATGTATTCATCATAAGAACTTGCTGTGCCAAATTTCTTTCCTTGTAAGACAAGTTCTGCAAGAGCGTCTGTATCTCCATCCTCAATACCGCCAAATCCCCACGCTTCGTAAGGTGTATTAATATCAATATTCTTCTTTGAGCAAAACTCAGCCCATAACTCTTTATCTGTCATTCTGTCCCCCTATCTAAGCACTTATCATCTACTATATCCTTTTTCCGCGTATTAAAAAAGCCCTATAGCGGTATTTATTACCACTACAAGGCAATTCCGTGGGCATATTCATTAGGCAATAACATCTAGCAGCTTGTCTTTTGCTGAGGCAAACATTTCAAATGCTGCCAGTGCTCCGAAGTGAACCAGGAACACTGCGAAGGATATTCCCATCACTATAGCCAGCTGTTGCCATGCGTGCTCAGCAATAATGATGCAGGCTACTATCAGAATGTACAAGTAGAAAAGTCCCATTACGAGGTTTCCCACTTTTGAGATCAGTGATGTGAAAACTGTAAGAAATGTCAAAATCAACCATATAGGAAACAGTATCAATCTAAGTAATAATTTAAGTGCCAGCATACTAATCACCCCTCTTCTCTAAACACTCCATGCGCACTTTATAAGCAATAAGTCTGAGAACGTAATCTGGCATCTGTCTTTCGCCATGTTCCCAATCAGAAATGGTTCTGTAAGGAATACCGAGCCACTCTGCAAAATCCTTACGATTCATACCAGACTGCTCGCGAACGGCTTTGATTGCATAAGCCGTAAGTCTTTTGCCGGTTGGCTCTTTCTCATCTTTTGCTCTGTCATATTCAATATTGAGATTCAATCCTTCAATCTCAAGTGTGTAATCATCCCTCATAAGCCGCCTCCTTTATCAACGCATTGCGTACTTCTGTTCAATTTCATTATAATAAACGCATTGCGTACTTGTCAATCTGTATTTGCTATTCCCCACTCAGGGCTTGCCATATCATGATTGACCTCTGCTCTAATGTATGCATCTGCTGTACTTGGGGCATTGAACAATGTTGCAAGTAGATATTTTTTCACATTCCTTGGCATCTCCGTATTCTTGTGCCAGCTGTCCATCACATACTCGATATGAAACTTATTGAGTTTTAAAAGCTTAGCTTTAACAAAGTTTGTTGAGTACTTATTGCTGGCCACTACAATATCCTCACTCTTGCAAAGTACTGTCTCAAGAATCAGATCATACACACCCATGATAAACTCCTTGTCGTGAGGAAAATCTACGAGAAGAGCATCAAGCTCAATGTTCTCACGAATAATTTCTGCATATCCCATCTCATCTGATCTCATCTCAGATTCCTGTTTACGTTTCTGTCTCTCTAAGTATTCACTTGAAGGTATGATACGAATAGATTTAGTATTACTAGGGTTAGTATTAATATATTTATTATTATTTGGGTTTGATTTCCAAACTCCTGAAAGTTTGTTTTCAGGACTCATAGAAGTTTTATTTTCGGGATTCTCGGAGTTTGAAAAACAAACTTCTGTAGAGTTATCCACATTGCCATCCTCAGCATCAGATCCTACTTCTACTGTGCCAAAAGTTTGATTAGCAAACCCTTGATTATTCTTGGGAATGAAGTTTTTAACGTATATCCTCATTCCTGTGCCCGGAGCGCCCTTAACTTTTTCAATTAATCCGATTTCTTCAAGTGCTTTTAATATGTCTACAGCCTTATTCTTACCGCACTCAGCAAACTCTCTGACATCTGCCAGCGAGCAGAATATATAGGCTCTTCCAAGCTCATCAAACCACCCATTCTTGATAGACAGGTTCATCCTATCCAGCATTCTGGAATAAGTGATTATCTCCGCAATCTTTAAATCAGCATATATTGGGTCATACAACAAAGGCTTTGGTATCTTGATGAAATTAAACTGGTCTGCCTCCTGACCGGTAAAATAATTCAAATCTAACTTTTTTCCCACGGAATTGTCCTCCAACTATATTTCTCAGAAGTTTATTAACCAAACTTCTATTTATTCTCCTCCTGCCACTTTTCAAGCAGGCTAATGATGACCATTTCTCGTTGCTTTGCACTGTAATGTGATGGAAAGTATTTATCCAGCTTCTTCTCCGACAGTGTAACTTTACGAGACTTGTTATCTGCTTGGGGTAACGCTGCATTTAATGTGTTCTTCATGATGTACTCGGTCATATTCTCAACAGCACCGGTATCCTTGAGGGCAGCTATCTGATTAGGTCTTAGAAAACCAACTTCTTTGTAATAGTCATGTAGCCATCCTTGAAGTTCCTTGTCGAAATATGAAATATCAACCGCCATAACGAAACCTATCTTCTTCTGATCTAATAAATCCAAGAACTCCGGTATCAGTTCCGTTAAATGCACATATCTTCTCACCTGGCTTGAACCCATTCCTAATTCTTCACCTATGACAGCAGCCGTTTCTGACTTCCAACCATTTTGGTTGGAGGTAGTTGAATCTCTACTTCCTTGCCTCTTCATGGCATCCATTTTCATTTTTAGTGACCATGCTCGTTCACTTGGCAATATTTCTTCCCTTTGAACGTTGGAATCCACCATTGCGATTACTGCTTCATCATCGTTCATTTCCCTTACTACTGCAGGAACAACCTCCAGCCCTGCCACACAAGCAGCATGGATTCTTCTATGCCCTGAAATTGTTTCATATTTGCCATTACCATCTGGTCTAAGAAGAACCGGTGTAAGAATGCCATTTACAGTAATACTTGTAACCAAGTCTTCCATTTTCTCATCATCAACTACCTTAAAAGGATGATTCTTGAATGAATGGATATCTTCCAGTTTGATTTCCTCTGTACCTTCACCTGTCAATGCAGGAGCTCCTAAAAGCTCATCAATCGATGCAAAATGAACCTTTTCTCTTTTAACAGCCATGAGCAAGCACCTCCTTTGTCAGTGAAAGGTATGCAAATGCAGCCTTACCCTTTGGATCATATTCAAAAATACTCTTGGCTACAGAACTAATCTCAGCAGCTCTTACAGACAACGGAATCTCAATAGGAAATACCGGAATGCTCTTGCCATACACATCATTTACTTCTAAAGCGATATCCTTGGCATAATTTGTACGATTATCGACCATTGTAAGAAGAATACCTTCAATCTCTAATTTCGCATTTAAACGCCTTTTAACGGTGTAGATTGTCTTGATAAGCTGTTGTAATCCTTTTACCGGTAAGTAAGCTGC
>JAEEGF010809353.1_pt1 | contig 13034 bp, 7 predicted proteins | sample 9134171 | NCBI WGS metagenome assembly JAEEGF01 (sample SAMN16246542, study PRJNA631951) | gut metagenome | biome: gut microbiome; feature: rumen; material: AP-attached | host: Bos | place: Iran: Karaj | collected 2018-10
GGGTGACTCAGGATGTTTGCGTACCTGTGCGCCATGTTCCCGCGCAAGAAGAAAAACAGGACCGGCACCATCAGCGTGGTGGTAGTTGACAAGAGCCGTGGAGGCTTCAATGAGGTCAAGAACTTCGGTGTTGCAAAGACCGAAGAGGAAGCAGACCGCCTATACGCCGAAGCATCTGAGTGGGTACGCAGGTTTGGAGGCCAGCAGGAGATTGACTTTGCGCAAAGCAGTATTATACAACAGGAGTTCCTTGAGTCTGAACGCGTACTGAACAACATCTCAGCCGTCGTCCTCAACGGTCCTCAGCAGATACTGAACCAAGTCTATGACAGCATTGGCTTCAACAGAATCAGGGATGAAGTCCTGCGCCATCTGGTCATCGCCCGCATCTGTCAGCCGCTGAGCAAGTCTGCCACGGCAGACTACTTGAAGTCATATTTCCATGAAGATGTCAGCCTCGACCAGATATACCGCTACATGGACAAGCTGTACAACAAGCAGCGTGAGCTGGTACAGCAGATAAGCGTGGAGCATACCCGTAAGATACTTGGCGGCAGCATAGGGCTGATGTTCTACGATGTGACTTCACTGTACTTTGAAACAGGCATACAGGCCGAGTTGCGTACGAACGGCTTCTCCAAGGACGGAAAGACCTCTGAGTCACAGATAATCCTGGGGCTGCTGGTCAGTGCAGACGGCTATCCGCTGTCATACTCCATCTTCAACGGCGGTCAGTACGAAGGGCGTACGATGATTCCTATTATAGATGACTTCATCCAGCGTTTCGGCATCAAGGACTTTGTCGTAGTAGCCGACTCCGGACTTCTGAACAAGACCAACGTAGAATTGCTACGTCAGGCTGGCTACAAGTACATTCTCGGTGCAAGAATCAAGAAAGAACCTACCGACATCGTGGAATGGCTGCTGGCACAGGAGAAGGTATCCGGCACATACCACGAGTACACCCGCAGTAACGGGGAGAGACTGATTGTGGGCTACTCTGAACAGCGGGCCAAGAAGGACGCCCACAACCGTGAGAAAGGCATTGAGAGACTGCGCAAGGCATACAGCAACGGAGTGCTCACCAAGGCTTCCATCAATAGGAGAGGCTACAATAAGTTCCTTACCATCAGCAAGGATGTGCAGGTGGTCATCAACGAGCAGGAGATAGAAAACGACTCCAAATGGGACGGCCTGAAAGGCTACGTCACCAATACCGGTCTTGATGCTGAGCAGGTAATCGCCCAATACCACAGCCTCTGGTATGTGGAACGTGCATTTCGTGTTACCAAGGGCAATCTGGAGGCAAGGCCGATATTCCACTTTACGGAGAAGCGCATCGAAGCGCACATCTGTATCTGCTTCATCGCCTACAAGGTCTATAAGGAACTGCAGCGTATTATCGCACTACATGGTGGAATCAACCTGAGTGTGGATAAGGTGCTGGATATAGCAAAGACCATTCCTACAATCAAGTTAAGTTTGCCGTATGGTGATTCCGAGAGAGTAAAGACATTATTCCTCACTGAGAAGCATCAGCAGATTAAGTCCCTGTTTGACATCAAGTCCATCCTCAAGCAAAAAGAATCTTAAGCTAACAGGCGCGCACGCGAACAGGGTGACGCATCGCCGAAGTCAGGAAAATACTCCGAGCGTAAGTTCGGTTAATCCGAAAGAAATTTTCAATACTCCGAAAGTAATCGCTCACGGTGCGTAGTCCAAGACCTGAGACAAATCGTATCCAATAAGAAAAGATATTTCACGGAATAAGTGAAAAAGTGCCCATCCCTCCCGTCGGATAGTCGAAAACTCTTTAAATAAAGGGATTCTTCGATTTTCATCCCTCCCGTCATCCCTCCCGTCCTCTCTCCCGTCTTCCCTCCCATAACTCTCCCGTTCGCTGTAAGCGTATAGGGATAAGGGAGGGTTATGGGAGGGCTTGAAAAAATCCCTCCCGTCCTGAAACCCTTATAAACAAAGGCGTTTCCGAGGATGACGGGAGGGATGGGAGGTATTTTGATTACGGGGACAGATCAGAGAGAGTCCCCTTCCAGACACAATATATTTCAGGTCGTGAAACATATGTTCCAAGGCCTGAAATATATATTCCAAGGCCTGAAATATTATTTTGCCGCAAAGGTAAGCAAAATTCTTAAGGGATTGAATTAGTTTCAAATTTTAGGCGATGAACATAATATAAGATTTGAGCCCTCTTCACCGCTGAGGATGAAAAGAACGGCACGCTGGTGAAGGACCTGAGGATGGACGGCCGCACAGTGGCTCGCGCATGCAAGGAGTTCATCCCTCAGCTGAGCACTGACGAACTCAGCATAGTGCTCTACCCGGTGGTGCAGAACAAGCCTAAGTACAACCTGGGCTACTTTGTAGGCAACAGAGGCCATAAACCCTGCCGCGTCTGTTCCTGTGCCTCGCCACCGTATATATCATGGCTCACTACGCCATTGACTCCATCGCAGGGCTCTTCACCGGCTTTGCGCTCTTCCTGCTCTTCGGCGGGCTGAAACTGCAAAAAGTTCGATAAATTTTTCTTTTTTTTCTTCTATATTCTTGTGTATATGCCGATAATTCAGTAATTTTGCGCCCGCATACGTTGCGCACAAGAATAATGAAGAAGAAGATATACTTATGGATGCTGGCCGTCATCTTGATTTACGGTCTTGGAGTATCATGCAGTACAGAGGGTGATGTAGTCTATCTACCTGACCCTGAAGAGCAGAAAGCAAGCACAGCTCCTCTGGTCACTGTGGTATATGATGCCGATGGCGTGGGCGACCAGTCATACAACGACCTCATCTATCGGGGCGTTGAGGAAACTGCCGACAGATACGGATTGCGTACTCTTCAACTGTCACCGCAGACCAATGCCGAAGGTCTTGCCACGTTGGAGAGACTGTTTCAGCAGATGAGCACGGCTAGCGACACTATCCGTCGTCTGTGTATCGTGGCCAGCCCCGTCTATGATGACTTCGTGCGCAAGAACAGCCACCGCTTAGAGAGTAACCAGCGTGCCGCCTTGCTCTATTTAGAGACCGACACGCCGTTAGAGAGCAAGGGTTCTACGCTCTATCTTCCATACTACGGTGCCATGTACGAGGCTGGCAACATCGCTCCGCTCTTTGCCTCAAAAGTCACTCTGTTAGGAGCCAATCCGGTCAACGAGTCAGTAGCCGAAGCCATCAACGGTTTTACCGCCGGGTTCAACGCCCGTCAGGCAGCCATTGCCGCAACAGGCAAAGAAGAGGACGGCGAGGGTTTCAAGAAAGGCGTGCTCACCACCGAGTATATAGGCAAAGAGGCCAGCAAAGGTTTCTCCATCGATGACGAGACGGCGCTTTTGCTGATTGACTATTGCAAATTACAAAACCAATACGCCGATTTGCTGGTGCCTGTCTGCGGAGGAGCGGCCAACACCTTTGCCCGCCTTGCCGAAATCACTACCGCTTACAGTTTCCTCGGTGTTGACTGTGAGCAGAATTCCGTCTATAGCCATTTCTCTGCCGTCAAGCACATAGACCGTGCCGTAGCCCTATGCATCGGCCAGTGGCTTTCTGCTGACGGCATGCCCAAGCACCAGTCCTTAGGATTGGACAGCGGATATACCGAGGTGGTGCTACATCCGCAGAACAGTGATTTCAAGAGCCTCGTGCAACGGTATCTGCCCGATGCCGTCAGGGCAGAGATACACCAACAGGCCATAAAGAAGGAAAGTGATTTAAGTGAAAAGTGAAGAGTGAAAAGTAAAAAATCATGAGTAAAGTATTTTCTACCGCTATAGAAGTATTATCAAGGATTGTCAGGCAGAAGAGTTGGGGGACATTGCTGTGCACGGCACTGTTCATTTTCTCGCCTTCGCTCTTCACCTCCTGCAAGCAGGACGGCGACACTGTGGTCTATCAGCAGCAGCGCCGGTGGGTGGAAAAGACCGTTGCCGTTGTGGCTCCACTTAATCATGCACCGACCAAGACGCGCCTGGAACGCACGGCGCAGTGGATGCTCAGCAACTTCCATGAGGCGCAGCTTCGCGATACCCTCTGCGTCCGTCTGAAGTTAGAGTGGCACGATGAGTTGACAGAAGACCTTACCACGCTAAGCCAGACTCTGGCCGGACGCGAAGATGTCATTGCCGTCGTCGGCCCTTTCTCCAACGACAACGTGGCAGCCTTCGCACCTGCCTGCAAGAAGACACTGAAGCCACTCATTGCACCGACGGCAACAAGCGAGGAAATCATTCGCCGATACGCCGTCAGCACCAAAACCGGCTTGCGTAAGGAGGAGCCCTTTCTGTGGTCACTGACCGAGAGTGATGTGGCTTTCTCCGAGACACTGATATCCAGCTTTGCCACACTGGCAAAGTACTACTCCAAGGACATAGAAGACGAACCTACTACGGCAGCCCTCTTCACGCCTGACGACATCTATGGACAGACCTTCTTCAATTGGCTGCCCTTTCAGGCCGAGAATTTCAACATTCAGGTGGAGAGCAACCAGCAGTACAGCAGCAGTGCCGAACTGCAGCAGCAATTGCGCAGTTACCTGACTTCCCTGAACAACAAGGGAATCGTAACAACTTCCAAGCTCGCCACTTTCTGCGTAGTGGAGTCCGCTCAGCAACTCTACGACATAGCCTTCATGCGCCGCAAATGGATGCTCGATGATCCAAATATGGGAGAATTATTCCCTGCAGACGACCCTTTAGCTGCCGAAAACGATGACTATTGGCAGGATTTCGAAGGACTCTTCCGCACTTGGTTTGCCTTCAGCGGCATCAGCGAAGAGGGCATCAGTTCACTCGGTGAACAAGGTAAACGGGTACTGCATGGCTATCAGGGATTCTCGCCATACGCCGATCCGTCAACAGGATTCGAGCTGAGCTACACCCAGAAGTTCAAGCAGAAGCCCACCTTTGCGGAGTGCAAGTTCTATGATGCACTGCTGCTCGCGGGATTTGCCGCAAGCTATGCAGAGCACCACCCCGCAGAAGGAACAGCTGAAACACAATCCTCACTCTCCGCGCTTCACTCTTCAATCAACAACGCCATCATTGACATCACCAGTGTCAAGGCCAGTGATGCCAGCCTCGGCAGTGCTGCATGGAACACTTCCGCCATGGAGCAATACCTCATGGCGATGGAACGGGGGCAGCTGATGCACTTCATAGGAGCCTGCGGCGACATCGGATTCGACAGCGAGAGCTACACCTCTGCAACCTCCACAACCTACCTGCACTGGCAGATACTTGATGGTCAGCTGATACACAGAGCCTATTACAGCTCCGAGGGCAGCAAGCACATTGCCTCTGCTTCAGCCGCATGGAAATACCTCTACGATGAACAGGAAGCCCTGGCAGCCTGGGACGAGATGGCTACACAGTCAGCAGCAATACAATACCCAGAGCTGACCGACCAGTACGCAGTACTTGTGCAGGGTAGCTACGGCCTGAAGAACTACCGCCACCAGGCCGACGTGCTGAGCATGTATCAGTTGCTGCGCAAGAACGGCTATGACGATGACCACATCATCCTCATCATTGATGCTGCGCTGGCACAAGACACCGGCAACCCTGAGCGAGGTATCGTGCGTACTTCAATGAGTGGACAGGACCTGCTGGGCGGCACCGACGGACTGCCAAAGGCCGTCATCGACTATGATGCCGCCTCGCTCAGCGCCGCTGACATTGCAGAGATTCTGCTTGGCCGTCAGAGCGACAGACTGCCGGTCGTACTGCCAAGAAATGCCGGACAGAATGTCCTCTTCTTCTGGAGCGGCCACGGAAGCAGCACCGCCCACGGCGGCAGCAACGAGTTTGAGTGGCGCGATGACAACGCAGGAAAAGGCTTTACAGCGACTCTCTTGCGGCAGACAGTAAGCGAGATGCTCTCTCAGGGCTATTGCCGCAAGATGCTCATCGTGGCAGAGCCTTGCTATGGCGAGGTAGTCATCCGGCCATTGGAGGGCATTCAGGGAGTGCTGGCCATATCGGGAGCCGCCGCCAACGAGCAGTCATGGTCCGACAACTGGCGCGACCCGGGACTCTTCTGGATGTGCGACCGCTTCTCTCAGAACTTCATAAACGGTTTCACATCTAACCCCGAGGGCAACTTCCGCGACCTGTACCTCTACTGTTCTCAGCACACAATGGGTTCACATGTCAAGATTGTCAATGCCGCGAAGTTTGACAACCTCTATATCACAGGGCCGCAGGAATTTTTGGAAAACATAACACAGTAAATATAAAGACCAATGAAAAAGAAACAAGGATTATTGCTTTCACTCTTAGTTTTCATGGTAACAGCGACATTGTTGTCATGTAGTGACGAGAATATCGAAAGCAGTTCACCGAATAACAATCCGCTGGCCACCAGCCTGGCGGGTAATTGGATTGGTGAGTACAGCGCCCAAGGCGAAACCACTCAAGGCACCAATAGCGTTGCCGGCACATACATCAAGGCCGTGCAGGGCCTGGAATTCAAAGCAGACGGCACCGGCACATACGCCAAATTCCTGTGTAACGTAGCCTCTGAACCGCTGAGCATCTTCGGCGGCGCGATGGACCAGACGAATGGACGTTTCCACTACACGTCGGACACCGACGGCACCGTGAGCATCATCCTTGACGGCGACGGCAACAACGACAATCCCAAGAAGTGGACGCTGAAGTATTCAGAGGGAGGCCTCAGCGGCACCGATGGCAGCACAGCCTACCAGCTGAAGACTGCGGACGAGAACCAGAAGAATATGCTTGCAGACTGGGAGGAGACCCTGCGCAGCGGCGGGAACAGCGGCGAGAAGAGTTTCCTGAAAGACTGGCAGAACTGCAAGGAGGTTTATGTCAACGGCCTAACAAATCCGGTATTCCTTCCGTGGGCCGGAACAGCCAAGAACGACATTCCTGAGGACGTGTTGTATGACCACAAGAAGGAAGCCGGATGGGAGATGGCCTTCTGCTGCCTGAACGACACTCGCGCCCCACAGACCCGCTACTTCGGACTGTATAACCGCTTCCGTGGCATACTGCGTATATATATGTATATCCCAAATGCCTCAGCCTACGGCAACGAATTGGGCTTCAATGTAAACTGCGGCAACTCAGTCAAGAACGGATATCCATTCTTCAACTCCATGATGTACGGCATTCCCGCCAACAAGCCCTTCACCTCTTGGACTCAAGGCATAGACCTGGCTACGGGCACTTCTAAGTACAAGCCGCTCTCATGGTTTCTGACGCCCTATTCCGAGAAGACCAAAGCCGATGGTGTTTCGGTCTATTGGCACTGCTTCGACATTGACATGTCGGGATATGTTCCTCCCACGGAGACTACGGCCTGGAAGAGTCACATTGACAGTGAAATGCCGCTTCTGTCCCTGCAACCCGTCAGTCAGAACACTTCAGACATCAAGCTGACGGGACGACTGCTGGGCAAGATGGAAGGCACCTTCGAGAATCCAAAGATAAAAAGCTCGCCTGCCGACCCGAACCTGCACGCTGCAAAGATAGCTTTCAATTTCATGGGAAATATCTTCCAGGGTATTTCGCGTTATGGCGCTCAAGCAGCTACTATCTACAATGTGTATAATGCTCAGGCAAATCGTCAATATTTGCATGGTTCCCCAGGTGTTATTTCCAGCCTTGCCCTGGGTGGCGGACTGTTTGGAGTTGCCTGCAGTTCAGTCGGAGCGCTGCTCAATGAATTTGACGCGCAAAAGACAGAGGTGGTGAAGCCAGGAGTCATCAACCTGAACTTGGATGCCAATATCGATATGACGGGCCACATGAGCAGCTGGAATTCGCTGGACGCCGGTGGCATGCAAGTGACTCCGGATCTGCTGAAGTCCACCAACCGCAACTGCCACATCGGCGAGGGATGCTTCGGACTGGAAGAGTCACCCGTGGTATGCATTGCCAAGGAAGACTTGCTGTCAGAGACTCCCAACGTGAACTTAACCATCGTTCGCGAACGATACTCTGCCGGCAGCGAGGAGGAGAACGAGCGCTATGCATTGCGTTTCATCACGTTCCTCGACCCTAACAGCATTAAGATAAACCTGAATACCGACATCTACCACGACATTGAGAACCTCACGGTGACGGCCTTCTGCGCCGTCAACACCTCTATGGAGACCGGTAACACCGATACCTATCGCAAACTGATAAAACTCAACGAACGTCCCACACTGTCGTTCCCTGAGCCAAATCCGAGAACCCCAAACCTGATTGCACTCAACACCAAGTCATCCTTGAGGCTTCATAATATCTCGTGCGACGACGTGCTTAAAGGCTGTCCCTTCGCTTTCCCCGACAATACCAAGTCGGAGTATGTCAAGTTGGCAAAGCAGAAAGGCGATGAGGTTTACCGTTACTACGGCATGGGTTCTGACCTCTTAGGCTACAACATCATGGTGGAGCCGCAAGCCTACCTGCCCTTTAGCGGCTTTGACTTCAAGAAGCCCGTTGCCCCAGACATCATTGTGCCGGTAATCGTCACTTTCGATTGTCGTGAGCATAAGGGTGTCATGCTGGTAAAGCAGTTCATCCCCGACTTCAAATTAGTCAGTCGCAGCGAGCTCTCCACCTACTACACCCAGTTGCAGGAATTTGAAAAGAAGAGCAAGGGCAGTGAGGTGGTAGGAAGAGTTCACAATGCAGAATCCCTTGAATACAAGAGCAACAGCTACCTGTATATGACCAGAGCACTCAACACCTTGAAAGCAGTAACAGGAAAATAATTAATGCAGAGCGATCAACAAGTATGAAAGCAAATCATTTTTTCAAGAATAGCATGAAGGCTGCGGCTACTGTCTGTTGCGGTCTTATGCTGTCTGTAGGCTTCACGGCCTGCAGCGACAGCGATTTAAGCAGTAATGACAAACCTGACGGAGGGCATCAAGAGGAGGAAGTCATCACCTACGATGACCTGGCATACTTCCAGAGCAGCATCATTGAGGTGGACGAGAATGGTAACATCAAAGCCCAGTATGTCGGTGAAGCACTCTTCGATGACGACCCTCAGCACCTCTACATCGGCGTAGATAACTATGAGGAGGCAGAGACGCTGTTCCGCCGGTGGATAGCCCCTGACGTGACACTGGGCTCCACCGCTCCCCTCACAGCCCAGCTGACCGACACGCTTGGCAATGCTCAGGGCTCTGTCACCTTCGCCAAGAGTACGGAAAACGGCGCTGTGGCAGAGGTCACAGCCTCAGCAGACACACAGCTGAAGCACTTCAACAAGGTCAGCTTCCTGCTTAACAGCGCCTGGCCACACAATGCCGCATCGCCGGTACACCATGCGAAAGACATTATCCTGGCGCGAGTTCCCATCGACAGAGTATGGCTGTTAGATTTTCTGGATGAAAAGGACCGTGTCCTCAAATGGATGTGCATACAGGAGGAGCGTAACGGACAAAAGCCTATATTCATTGCTGTCAGCAGCTCCTCGTATTACACTAAAGGTGCAGTAAGACCTCATTCAAGCGAAGAGTTTAGGGATATTGTGGGTTCCCCATGCGTACCAGGTCTGGCTCGCGCCAAAGGAATCAGCGATATTCTGAAGACGAGATGGGAGGCATTCTGCGCAACATACGATGCCCAGGGAGGCGGAAAGCTGAGCGGCGATAAATTCTGGATAGATAGCCGGCACGGTATATTCAACGCATACGATGACTACATGTATCTTAGCAGTGGAGCGGTATATGGGTATGGTGGATATCCGTGGGAGGATGAAGTGCGTTTGCCCATCCTGTTCAAGATTGACTGGATGAGTGATGCCGAAGTGTCGCAGATGCTTACGCCGACTAACGGTAGCGCCAATCACGGCATAGGCGAACATTACTATAATCTGTTTGACAACAGCACATCGTCAAAGTGGTACTCTTGGAGAGATAACAAGGAGCAGCCATTCTTCGTGGAGTTCTGCAGCAACTACCCCGTAACTCCCACAGGCTACAAGTTCTTCACAGCCAATGATTCGCAGAAATACTGGGGACGTAATCCTACTAAATGGAAACTCTACGGCAAATATGACGAGACCGAAGAGTGGACGCTGATTGACGAGCGCGATACGGACAAGAATCCTGCTGATGTGCTCCCTGCCGCCAACGAGGCAGAGAAGGCCTTCACCATTGCGAAGCCTGACCTGTTTCAGTATTTCAGGCTGGAGATCAGCGACTCGAAGGGTGGCGACATACAACTGTCTAAATTCCTGTTTACATACTGATGAGGAGAATATCCATACTGCTGTCCGTTCTCCTGCTCCTCATGGGGCAGGAGGCTGAGGCAGAGAAACCAGCCCAGGCCATAGTCACGAACGACAAGACGATGCACTTCGTCTATGACGAGCCTGTCACGGAAAACGGCACGTATAAGTCTCTGACAGTATCGCGTGTGTGGAGCGGCGACGCAGTTGTCAACGATGAAGACGGGGCTGATTGGAGCGACGCAGACGCGGCAAAGCAATGTACCAAGGTGATTTTCGACGCCTCGTTTGCCTCCGTGCGTCCCAAGGTGTGCAAGTATTGGTTCATGAATTTTTATTACCTGACGGCCATCGAGGGTCTGCAGTATCTGAACACCAGCGAGGTGACAAGCATGCAGAGCATGTTTGCCAACTGCGCCGTGCTGACAACACTGGATGTCACAACCTTTGACACGAGGCAAGTGACTGACATGCAAGCCATGTTTCTGAACTGCAGCAAGCTGACCGAACTAAACCTTGCCAGCTTCCGCACCGATAAAGTCACCTATATGAGCAGTATGTTTAAGGATTGCACAACCCTCACCACTATCCATGTCAGCAAACTATGGTCAACCAACGCGGTTGAAAACTCCAAAGAAATGTTCTACAGTTGCACTCTGCTCAAGGGCGGCAACAACACCGCCTACAATGCAGACAAGACCAACAAGGAGTACGCCCGCATTGATGTTGCCGGCACTCCTGGTTATCTGACAGAGTCCGGCACCGTGTTTCTCCATGACAATGCCGACAACACGTCCGCGCTGACAGCCTATAATGGTCAGACAAAGACCGTCACAATCATGGGACGCACACTCTACAAGGACGATTCGTGGAACACGTTGTGCCTGCCCTTTAATATGACTGCTGAGCAGGTAACATCCCAACTTGCTCCCGCCAAGCTGATGACCCTCACCAGTGCCTCTTTTTCAGCAGGTACGCTGACACTGAATTTCTCTGACGCCGCAAGCATCGAGGCCGGCAAGCCCTACATCATCAAATGGGCATCGGGTGGCACGAACATCACCTCTCCCGTGTTCACCAACGTGACTATCAGCAGTGCCGCGCCAAAGGACGCAGAAGGCACTGCAGCCAACTTCCATGGCATCTATGCCCCCTACTCCACCGGCGGAGAGAACAAAAAGATGCTATACCTCGGTGCTGACAACAAAGTCTATTACCCCTCAAAGAGCAGGACCATCAATGCCTTTCGTGCATACTTCACGCTGAACAAAGGCATTGAGGCAGGCGACCCCGCCAGCACATCAGCATTGGCAGCCCGTGCCTTTGTGCTAAACTTTGACGATGGAGAGACCACAGGCATCACTGATGTGAAATCAAATTCTTCACTCTTCACTCTTCACTCTTCACTCTCCGGCTGGTACACCATCAACGGTTGCAAGCTAAACGGGAAACCCACGACAAAGGGACTATATATATATAATGGTAAAGGAATTGTAATCAAGTAAAGTCAACTTTCTGAGGCTGGGGACGTGGGCGCTCGTATTATGCAGAAAAGTAGGTACATCATATTTCCGTATTAAGGGCATGTTTGCAACGCGGTTGCACCTTTTTTGCCATAACTTTGCACCCGCAAAACGCATGATATTAATAAACTCACATACCTATTACCTTGTAATAATACAATAACCCATGCTTACATTCATTGAACACTATTGGGACGCGCTGATCGTGATGCTTGCCGAGATGGCTCCCTATCTTCTCTTAGGTTTCTTCTTTGCCGGACTGCTGCGTGCCTTTGCCCCCAAGACGATGCTGAAAAAACACCTTGCCTCTCACGACATGAAAAGCGTCGTGAAGGCCGCTGCCCTCGGCGTTCCATTGCCTCTGTGCTCCTGTGGTGTCATCCCTACCACCGTAGGTCTGCATAAGGAGGGGGCGTCAAAAGGCGCCTGCACCAGTTTCCTCATAGCCACGCCGCAGACAGGCGTTGACTCCATAGCCGCCACCTACTCGCTCATGGGGCTGCCCTTTGCCATCGTAAGGCCCATCGCAGCACTGTTCACCGCGATATTCGGAGGCTGGATGGTGAACCGTTTCGAAAGTGAAGCCCCCCACCAACTCCCCCCAAGGGAAGAGGGATGCGAGAAGGATGAGGAGACAGAGCACGACCACTGCTCCTGCGGCTGCCACCATGAGGAGGCCAGCGAGGATGCATCCTTTGCCGCCAAGTTCCTCTACAGTATGCGCTACGCCTTTGTGGAGATGTTGCAGGATGTAGGCAAATGGCTCGTCATCGGACTGCTCATTGCAGCGCTTATCACCGTCGCCGTGCCCGATGAATGGCTTGCTGCACTGCATGACTACAAGCTGCTGAACATGCTCATAGTCCTCGCCATAGCCATACCGATGTATGTCTGCGCCACGGGCAGCATACCTATCGCCGTATCGCTGATGGCCAAGGGCCTCACGCCGGGCGCGGCACTGGTGCTGCTCATGGCGGGTCCGGCGGTGAACAGCGCCTCGATGCTCGTCATAGGCAAGGTGTTCGGCAAGCGTACAATGTCGCTCTACATCCTCTCCATCATCATCGGAGCCGTTGCCTTCGGCCTCGGCATAGACTATTTTCTGCCCGCAAAGTGGTTTGAGGTGAGCAGCGCCATGATAGCCGGAGGCGACTGTATGCATTGCCTCACCGCGATGGACTGGATATGGATAGGCGTCTTCGTGCTGCTGCTCATCAATGCCTTCGCATCGCAACACCGCCACTCACACGCCCTGGAGCATGAGCACAGCCACCATCACCACGGGCATGACGGGGAG
>JAEEGF011347857.1_pt1 | contig 13033 bp, 13 predicted proteins | sample 9134171 | NCBI WGS metagenome assembly JAEEGF01 (sample SAMN16246542, study PRJNA631951) | gut metagenome | biome: gut microbiome; feature: rumen; material: AP-attached | host: Bos | place: Iran: Karaj | collected 2018-10
TATGGAATCCGCAGCATGCGACAGACTATTAAGGAAATAGAAGTCAACATTGCATACAGATGGTTCCTGGGCTTAGAGCTTAATGAGCCTGTCCCACACTTCTCAACATTTGGAAAGAACTATACAAGACGATTTAAAGATACAGATCTGTTCGAGCAGATATTCCAGCGAATTCTTGAGGACTGTTATCGTTTTAAACTGGTCGATCCTACAGCTGTGTTTGTAGATGCAACTCATGTCAAAGCAAGAGCAAACAACAGAAAGATGCAGCATAAACTTGCAAAACAGGAAGCCTTGTTCTACGAAGAAATGCTCAAAAAAGAAATAAACGAAGACAGAGCAGAGCATGGCAAGAAGCCACTTAAAGACAAGGATGATGATAACGATAAAGGCACTGGTAGCCATGATGATTTCAGCGATTACACAGACGATGTACCTAAGGACACAAAGAAAGTAAGGTGCAGTACTACCGATCCTGATAGTGGATGGTTCAGGAAAGGTGAGCACAAAAATGTATTTGCGTACGGAATTGAAACTGCTTGCGATAAAAATGGTTGGATACTGAATTATACAGTAAACCCAGGCAACGAGCATGACAGCCGTACATTCAAGGGGCTCTACGACAAGATAAAAAACATAGGAATTGAAACCATTGTTGCAGATGCAGGGTACAAAACACCAGCTATAGCAAAACTCCTAATAGACGATGGAATCAAACCACTTCTTCCCTACAAACGCCCTATGACAAAGAAGGGGTTCTTCAGAAAATCTGAGTTTGCTTATGATGAATACAATGACTGCTATATATGCCCAAACTATCAGGTACTGGAGTATTCAACAACAAACCGTGATGGATACAGGGAATACAAGTGTTGCGGAAAGGTCTGTGAAAGCTGTCCTTACCTTGAGCAGTGTACACTCAGTAAGAACCATGTAAAGTTGGTAACCCGCCATATTTGGGAAGACTACATGGAAGAATGTGACGACATCAGATACACGGAGGGAATGAAAGACCTTTATTCTCATCGGAAAGAAACAATAGAAAGAATCTTTGGGACAGCCAAAGAAAACCATGGATTCAGATATACTCAGATGTATGGCAAGGCGCGGATGGAAATGAAAGTCGCGCTTACCTTTGCGTGTATGAATCTAAAAAAGCTTGCAAGAATCAAGCATGAATGGCGGTTAGAGATGGCCTGATAGAGGCCGTTTCTATCCTTTATTATCCATAAAACACTCGCGAAAAAGAAAAATGGTCTTGAGAGCTACGCTCTCAGGACCACTTTGTCTACAGTCTGGGCATTTATAAATGCTTTACTTTGTAATGGTACACTTAACATGTTTAGAACTATTAAATACGAAAAAGTTGCAAATTGCCACCGCTACGGGGGCAACGGATGAAAGAAAGAAATGTTATACTTTTCATGTCACATGAAAGAATACGATTTCAATAATAATCATTGAGAGTAGTAATGAAAATACAATGGCAATTACAAGTAAGGTAGTTCCAAGCAATCGTATCAAAGGATTCTTATTCTGACATAATGGTACAAACCTTTGGATATCACGATAATTGAAAAAACCAAAAATGATTGTTAGGAACATGGCTAAGCAGAATATTCTTTCTACCCATAGGGCTAAGCCATATACATTTTTTACTTCTAATGTTAGGCAAAGCCACAGGATGAGAGCATAAATCGGTGTTGCAACAACCATTTTCCAGGGGGTTAGCGTTCTGAATCCCGGAGGAATAAAGCTTGTAATAGATTCCTGTTTTTTTTCGGTAGTGGTTGGAGATGAAATGCCGTGCAACGCGTTTTCTAACTCGGAGATGTCAGAGTATCGTTCCGAGGGATTCATTTGGGTGCATTTGCTTACAATCATATCCAATTCGGAAGGATATTGTTTACATGACGAGAGCATTTCTTTAAGGACAACTCCAAGGGAGTAGATATCTGTTTGAGGAGATGATGATCCAAAACCATACTGTTCAGGAGCAGCGTAGCCATGAGTGCCCAAAAGCCTTGTATCCTCATTTGCTGAAGAAGAGTAATTTTTGGCTGCATTAAAATCAATCAGACAAGCTCTGTTGAAATTAGTAATAATGATATTGGAAGGCTTGAGATCTCTGTGCACTATAGGTGGGGCAAATGCATGAAGTTTCTTAAGGATAGAGCATAAATCGACCATGTAGGTTTTTACATCATTGAGAGAAACACCTTCCAGAAGCTTTTCTTGTAAAGGTGTTCCTGATATGTACTCTTCGATTATAGTTAACTGATTATTCTGTTCATGAAATTCAATTATTCTTGGAGTTCCCGGTACTGGATTGAATTGTAGCTTTTTATAAATGTCAATATTGTAAACGTCAAGGATCTTTTTAACAAAGATTCTATTGGATGTCAGATTTTGAACTAAATAGATGCCGTGAGATTCATTAAGTATGGCTATGGTTTTGTAATTTGAAGTAGTCGGATGATATGTTGAATCCATATTATCGGCCTCATTTCTTTTTTGATTTAATTATATATCAAACAGGTGGAGAAGTATGAAAGAAAAAAGCACTAGAGAACTTGAAGAAGTATTGGGGAAAACACATCTTAAAGAGTTTGATAAGTATTGTGAAGAGAATAAAGATAGTTTGAACATTGAGGATAGCGCGTTTTCTGTTTATGTTAAGGGTATATTGTCAGAAAAAGGAATTACACAGCAGTCAGTTTTTGTAAATGCTGATATTCCTGAGCGTTACGGATATAAACTACTATCCGGTGAAAAACGTACCAAACAGCGAGACGTTATTTTAAGAATATGCTATGCGTCAGAGATGACACTAGAAGAGACACAAAGGGCTTTGAAGAAATATGAAATGCCGGAGTTGTATGCAAAAGTCCCTAGAGATGCAATGCTAATGATACTATTTAATGAACGACCGGGTAGTATTATTGATGTAAACAGTGTTTTGAAAAGCAAGAAAATGGAACCATTGAGGACGAGTGGTCTGCAAGAATGAATTTGGAGATAATCGTAATTTCGTATATAATAATTTTATGACATAACAAACACGGAGGTGCGTGAAAGGATATATGTGAAAAAAAAGGTTTTGTTAGTAGCTAACATTATAGTTCCTTTATTATTGGGGGCGCTGTTTTACGTTATTGTTGCGCCTGATGTAATCTTTGTTAATGTTTTAGGCTCACTTATTGGCAGTAATTCTGCTATTATCAGTCAACCAGAAACATTTCTTGATTACTTTGTAAGGTACTATATGATGGATATGCTTTGGGGATATTCATTAGTATTTGCTCTGTTTTTCTGCTTTGGTAATAATGCAGCGGTAAAAAAAGCATTCATTATAGCTTTTATTTTTTCAACAGCAATGGAGTTAGTTCAACTTACATCTTTCGTCCCAGGCACGTTTGATGTATGGGACATAGTAATGGAAGGTGTTGCTGAGGTAATCGCTGCTTTTATTATAAAAACACATTTCTATGAGGAGGCAACAAATATATGCGAAACAAAACAAAATGGTTAGCGGTGGTTTTATGTCTATGTCTTTTTGCTTCAATGGCAATTGGTAGTGGATCCTCCAGTTCCGATGATAAAAAGACTATAACTGGAACGGATCAAACAACTGAATCGGAAGAAAAGTCTGATTCTGATTCGAATTCTGACTCAAAAGCTGAAACTGAAACAAAAGCAGAGGAAGCTAAATCTGAGGAAATCACTGTTGACGAGCAGGTTCTTGTTGATCAGGATGGCATTAAGATAACAGCTACCGGTTATGAAACTGACAGCATTTGGGGCGACGGTATCAACCTGCTCCTTGAAAATGATTCCGATAAAACGGTTACTGTTGGTTGTGATGCACTCATTGTAAATGACTTTATGATTTCGGATCTGTTTGTTTCTGAGGTTGCAGCAGGAAAGAAAGCAAATGAGACTATGCACCTTTCAAGTTCAGAATTAAAGGCAGCCGGAATAGAATCTGTTGGACAGGTTGAAGTATATTTTAGAATTTATGCTTCAGACGATTGGACAGATATTGTTAAGCCTGATGTTGTAACCATCAAGACATCTGCATATGATCATATGGATACAACAGCAGATGATTCCGGATTTGAACTCTTTAATGAAGACGGAATCAGAATTGTAGGTAAAACTGTGGATGAGAACAGCTTCTGGGGTACAGCTATCCTTTTGTACATTGAGAATACTTCAGGAAAGAATGTAGGAATTAGTGTAGATGATATGTCTATCAACGGATTCATGATGACTCCATATTTCTCAACTACAGTCTATGATGGCAAGAAGGCTTTTGATGATATTACAATTATGTCATCAGACCTCGAGGAAAATAGTATTGAGTCAATCGAAGAGGTTGAACTCAAGTTCCATATCTATAATGCGGATACATATGATACTATAAAGGACACAGACCCTATAACATTTAAAGCACAGTAAAAGTGAGAGGAGAGTATTGAAATGAAGATTTGGAAATTAGTTGCGGGAATTTTGTCTATTATTTTATTTGTGATTGTTGCTTTTCAGTCTTGTGCAGCAGGAATTGTAAACACACTGGAAGATAATGGTGAAGTATCCGGCTCTGCAGGTTTGATAGTTGCAATTTTTATGCTTGCAGGAGGAATCGTATCAATAGCAACAAGAAAATCTGTTAAGAAGGGTGGCAACATTGCACTTATTATTTTATTTGGATTAGCTGCATTAGTTGGCTTTGCTAACTATGGAAATTATTCTGATCTGGCAATATGGTCTGGATGGTGTTTGATTAATGCAGTACTTGCTGTAGTGGCTCTTATTACTGGGAAAAAGAAAGGTGACGGTGATGTAGTTCCACCTCCAAGTAATCCAGAGTAAGTAAAGAATTTAGCTAATGAATTAGGAATTAAATAATTAGACATGATTTAGGGGCTGTCGCTCTAGATGATTGATCATCTGGGCGAGGCCCCTTTATTAAGTAGTTATTTATTTGAGGTTTTCTTTGCTTCGTTCAATGCCTCCAGATAGCCAGCAGTGATTATTCCTGCAGGAAGTGCCACAATTGCGATACCGAATATCGATGAAATCATTGTTATTATGCGACCGGCTGTAGTCACACAGTAAATATCGCCATATCCATCAGTTGTCAAAGAGACTGTGGCCCAGTACACTGCATCAAAAAATGTGTTAAAGGAATGTATGTTTGCTTTTTTCTTGCATCTGCGCTATACTATGTGTATGAAAGAAAATCTTATTCATTACCGCACTTCCGTGTGCAATATCAACTACCATGTGGTATGGTCTGTCAAATATCGGCGTAAGATACTCAATAATGAAGTTGAAATGTATCTAAAACAGCTTGTCCATCAAATTGCTGATGAGAAGGGGTTCACTGTTCAGCTTTTTGAATGTGGCGAAATGGATCATGTCCATTGCTTTGTTACTGCACCACCAAAGTTATCGGTCACAACTATTGTAAAGTACCTTAAGGGCATTACAGGAAGAAAGCTTTTTGAACAGTTCCCTGAAATAAAATCCAAACTATGGAAAGGGGAATTGTGGAATCACTCATATTATTGCGAAACAATAGGCTCTGTATCTGAAGAAAATATAAGGCGATATATAGAGCACCAGAGTAAATCATATTAAGGAAAGGAGTAAGCTGCTTGCTGCTATCACATAAAACCACCATCAAATTAAATAACGACTATTCAAACATTATAGGTCATATGTGCTATGCAGCTTATAAACTCTGGAATGTTTGCAATTATGAACGATTGCATTATAAAGAGCTTGGATTTGCTGAGTATCCTGACTGGTATTATCAGAAAAAAGCACATAAGGATGATCTTTGGGCGCGTCAACTCCCATCACAGACCGCACAGGAAGTCTGCAAGCTTCTTGATAAGTCATGGAAGTCTTTCTATGAGCTTAATAGTTCTCACGGTATTGCCAATCCAAGACCTCCAAGATTTAAACATGACTGCATAGCTATAACCTATATGCAGAATGCCATTGTTCATGAACCCGGATCAGCTATAGTCAGGCTAACCTTGTCAAAACATTTAAAGATGTATATGTCGGAGAGTTATGATATCAATGATAAATTCCTTTTTCTCGAAAATAAGATTTTCGAGAGCATTGATAACATCAAGCAGATCAAGATATATCCACCTTCAAATGGAGAGTGCAGGATCATTGTCATTTATGAAACAGATGATGTCGTGCCAAAACCTGATAACGGAAATTATCTTAGTATTGATCTTGGCATACACAATCTTATGACCTGCTATAATTCTCGTACCGGAGAGACTTTTATCGCTGGAAGAAAATACCTGTCCTTATGTCATTACTATAATAAAGAAATAGCCAGGGTTCAGTCCCAGTGGAGTAATCAGCAATACAATAATGGTGTTAAATATCCCAAAAGTTCAAAGCATATAAATAAACTATATGCAAAAAAGAATAATGCCATAACCGATTACATCCATAAGACCACGAGGTATATCGTGAAGTACTGCATTGATAATGATATTAACACTGTTGTTATTGGAGATATTACAAACATCCGCAGAAATAAGGATTTTGGAAACGTTACAAACCAAAAGTTGCACGCACTCCCATATAAAAAAATCTATACCATGCTTGATTATAAACTGGCGCAGGAAGGAATTACTCTTGTTAAGCAGAAGGAGAATTATTCAAGTCAGACCAGTCCTTTAATGCCTTGTGTTGATAAAATAAACGCAGACAAGCATAATCGTGTCAAGCGTGGACTTTACAGAGATGGTTTATATTCCTGGAATGCAGATTGCGTAGGGGCATATAATATCCTCAGATTATTTTTGGCCAAACAAAAAATAGACGTAAAATTAAACCCTACGTCTATTAAAGAGCCTTTCATTTCAAAAGTAGCTGCGTAAAAAACAGTACTGGTGTTATGGACGCACCCAAGACCTACACGGCGTTAGCCGTGCGCACTTGATGCTCGGTAATTCAATTACCGAGTAGTTCACAATGTGTTATACTAGCATAGTACATAATTTATTAAAAAGGAGATATTGCAAATGGCACAGAATCCTATTGTTACTATCACAATGGAAAACGGTGATGTTATTAAGGCTGAGCTTTATCCTGAAATTGCTCCCAACACAGTTAATAACTTCATTTCACTTATTAACAAAAATTTCTATGACGGACTTATTTTCCACAGAGTAATCCGTGGTTTCATGCTTCAGGGTGGAGATCCTGAGGGAACAGGAATGGGCGGTCCGGGATACGGAATCAAAGGTGAATTCTCATCAAACGGCTTCAAGAATGACTTAAAGCACACTGAGGGAGTTCTTTCTATGGCAAGATCAATGATGCCAAACTCAGCCGGCTCACAGTTCTTTATCATGCACAAGAACGCTCCTCACCTTGATGGTGACTATGCTGCTTTTGGTAAAGTTACAGAGGGTATGGATGTTGTAAACAAGATTGCTGAGACAGATACAGACTGGAGTGACAGACCTGTTACAGATCAGGTTATGAAGACAGTCACTGTTGAGACTTTCGGCGTAGAGTATCCTGAACCTGAAAAGGCTTGATTTCCAAAAGATAGACCTAAGAGCACATTCACTCTTAGGTCTTTTTTTATTCATCTTCGTCGATTTTTTCTCTAATTTGTTGCATTCGCAAATCCAACTGATTGATAAGATCTGCACTAAACTTTAGGTCATCTGAAATAACTTCCTGATTTTGAATGTTCTTTTTATATTTCATCTTGTGCTCAAGACTTGCCCAAAAATCCATGGCTATAGTTCTAAACTGAACTTCAACCTTCATATACTCTTTTTCCGTCGTAAGAAAAATCGGTATCTGTATGATCAGGTGAAGACTTCTGTAACCACTGGCTTTAGGATTTTCAATGTAGTCTTTTCTCTGAAGAACTGTAATATCATCCTGTTGAGCAAGGCAATCAGCAAGCATATAAATATCATCAATAAATGAACAGATTACGCGGATACCCGCTATATCCGAAAGGTTTTGGTTGATATTTTCAATTGTAAAGTCCAGCCCCTTGTTATTTAACTTGTTGTAAATACTAAGAGGGGTCTTTATTCTCATTTTGATTGCTTCAAAAGGATTTCTATTATTGATCAGAGATAATTCTTTATTAAGAACATCGAGCTTTGTCCTCACTTCTGACAAAGCACAATCATACTTCATCATAAGAATCTGAAAATCTTTAGCCTGATCCTGCATTTTCAGCAGGTTATCCACATCCCCCTGGGTAATCTTTTCAGTATTACTTTTTTCAGAACGTCCCGTAAGTTTAGCAAAATCTATCTTCGAATAGTCTAACCTCTTGACTGCCATAGACTTCACTCCTTTTCATATAGTACTTCTATCCTAAGTATAACAGTATACCTTAAACGTTCTGTGAACTAAATATTAAATTTTAGATAAAAGAATCCCAAAATTCCGCGGAGACGCAATATTTGTCTTCGCGGAATCCTCATAAAAAAACCACTATCCCCACTAAAAATTTGAAAACTTATTTCGCTCTTGCAAGCTGTTGTGGCAGTTCTGCCAGTGAAACTACGCTATACTCAAGCTCTGCTCTTGGTCCTGCTAAAACTTTGAACTTATTAAGCACTCTTCTGTATACTATCTTGCAGCTTTCTTTGTTTGTTCCAACAAGGAGTAAAAGAAACTGTGAAGAAGAATACTTACAAAATGTATCGCCCTGACGCAGGGTAAGTGCAATTGCCTTCTGCAATAATTTGCCCTTTGCTTCTAACTTGGCCTGATTTGATATCTGCTTGCCTTCATAATCAACAAGGGTAAGCAGCATCATATATACTGACTGACCGGTTCTTTCCATATTTCTGCTAAGAATATGGTAAGCATCGATGAAACTAGGATAAGAGCAATCGTAAGCACCCTCTGCACTTCCGCTTAAATTCTCACGTCTTTCAATGATGTCATCTCTTATCTTAAGGATCTTGCCCGGTGTATTGGTGATCTGTCTGCTCATTTTCTCATAGCATTCCATCAGATCATTACTTGGTGTTATTCCAAGTTCATCGGTGTAATATCTTACTGTCTCATTGTAAAGCGCATATGCATCGTTATATGCTTCCATTCCTATAAGTGCATTGATCTCACCAATCTGCCACTCATCATCAGGATAAAGAGCTGCTGCTTTCTTATAGATCTTGTACATAGCTTCAAAATCTTTGCGCTTCTCATAGTAGTTACCAAGAGAAACTACACACTCTGCATACATTTTCTGAAGCTGAACACTCTTAATGATAACCCATTCCTGTGTTGCCAGCTCCGGAAGAAGTTCTGAAACATACAACTCCAGAGCCTGCTTATAGAACAGGATACTTTCAGTTGACTCACTGCATTCTCTTGCGCTTAAAACAGCCTTTTCAAATGCACCTGCATCTGTCACTATCTCAACGTTCTCATCCGGATAAAAAATACCGTCCTTGTTGACAATATAGTCGTAATCAGGAAGCGCCGAGCTCTTCAGCTGTTTGTGCATCTGATATATTAAGTTGTTGAAGCTGTTATTAAGATTAGACTGCTCTTCTCTCTCATACAAAATATTAACAAGCTGTTCCCTTGTTATGCCCTTATCACCGCTTAACCATACCAGCTCCAGAAGCTGAATATACTTTGCAGCTTTGTTCTTACCGACTGAAACATTTCTTCCTTCAAAAGAAATTGTCAATCCACCAAACATATGAACATCTAATCTGATCTTGTTCCCCTCGCTCATGTCACTACCTCAACCGTTCACAACTGTTTCAACATTTCCAGAATAATTACAAACGCTTAAATTGTTTACTTCTTCACTCTTTAGATCTGTTCGAAAATTTGACCACTTACAGCACCAACACTCTCTCATTGGTACCAAAGCGCCATCATCGGGTTCCCAATGATCGCAACAGTAATCTTCTCTGACTACTCTCAGGCCATCTTCGTTGTACATAGGATTTTCCATTTTCGTTCCCCCATGCAATAACATATTAATTTCTGTGATTATAGACTAACATGAAAGAAAGTTTCACCACACTTTATGTCGTGAAATGTATTTTTTTTGTCGTGTAAGGTACTTTTTATGATTTTTTGAGGCGAAATTAAGTCAAAAAAGGGGTTCCGAGGAATCCCGGAACCCTTTAAGGAACTATTCTTTTCACTATAGGTATCTTTCTAAGCACTGCTGTCATGGCAATTATCATAGGGATGATAACAAAAGGCGCTCCCAATCTGTAAAGCAGCGATTTGGGATCAACAAAAGGAAGTAGTGGAATTGTCTTAAGGAAAATAAACTGAATCAGATAGATCGGATATGTATATCCTCCGATAAATGAAATAAATTTTCCTGTTTTCCCCTGCATGACCTTTGTTCCTATATCTTTTAACAGGACAAATACACCAATGGAATAAAGCACGCATGGAACATTTTCGTATCCCTTAAAAGTACCATCAATCATACCTGTCTTCATGGATAACACATAAGTTCCAACCATGTGAAGTAATAATCCCGCTAATGCAAGGCAATAAATAATACCCTTATGCCACTTTTTTAATTCGACATTGTGAAGAAGCCAGCCCACAGGTACCCATATCATTACACCCATTACATCTGTTACCGCATATGGAGTGTTTAGATCAAGCTGAAACACTCCTGTTATAAACGGAGCAAGGATATTTAGAGAAAAGCCCACAATAGCAAGGTATGAGAATACCATTTTTCTCTTTTCCCACAACAATTCCCTTTCACAACAATCTGATTTAATCTTATGGAGCTATAGTGCTTCTTCCAAACACTTCCTCGAAGGAAAGCACATATTCCTTGAAGCCTTCCGCATATGATGCCAGATCATACGGATAGAACGTATATACAACGCCCTTTTCGGTAAAAGAAATAAATCCATCTATACTGGTGTACTCATATGCTGTATCATACGCTTCCTGGGCATTTGCCATAAAATATGGCGGATAATCATCACCTGTATAGCTCTCATAGTCCTCTTTTACCTTGGTCGCCACAAGTTCTTTTAACTGCTCTTCTGTTCCCTTATACAAGTCGGTAAAAGAAACTTCATCACCTGTGGTCATATCAAACATGTACTGGTCTCTAGAAGGCATTCCATGGGCACCGCCACCATACCAGTAGCCTTCCATATTCACAGCTATATAGCGATTCTCGAGGACGGTGACAGAGCCAATATTATCGTCCTCGGTAGCAGTGTAATAATAATCCTCATCATGCCCACAGCTATCCTCATATATCAGGTCATTTGCATCATAATTCTCGAAGTTATCGACGCAGGCAATCGCATGCTGCTTTAGCTGTTCATTTATCTTTTCAGCGTTCTGAACCTTATTCCCATCAAGCACCATGTACTCGGCATAGGCCTGAACTATATGTTTTCCGCAGAATGGGCAGTCCGACGTTACGCTAACGCTCTCCACCGTACCATACTCAAAGAGATCATTCTTTTCAGCCACATATCCCAAGTCAACCGGTGCAAAATCGTCTCCTCCAAGGTCAACTTCAAACACCTTGATCTCACCATCTACAAAATCTGTAAAGAAGGCCTTGTCTTCAAAAAACTCAAAGTTTTCAACAACAGGGCTGTAGTAGTGCATTCCGGCAACAACTTTTCTGCTGATAAGCTCTGTGCTTTTGCCGCTTTCTACATCAAGCGAGAAAAGAGTAATATCCTCTCTTCCATACTCTTTACCATCTTTGATGTAGTACAAAAGCTTCCCGTTTCTATAATACAGGCAGACTGCAGAATCCGGAAGTTCAAGGTCTTTGGTCTGCATGGTATCGATATCAATTACTTCATATTTGCTTATTTTAAAATCATAACTATCCTCGTACTTAGGACATATAATTCTCTTATCATCAAAAGCCTTGACTCCGCCGCTATTGAACTCGAGGGATTCAATCTTTTTTACCGACTTGTCCGGATAGAGAATATAATAGGCGTTGTCCTTTCTGCCAATTAGAAAGCCTGTTTCATCAAGGATTCTCTCCGGTCCATCGTCTTTCCTGCATAGTCTTTCGACATAGTTAATATTGTATCCGGAAAAATAATCGTACACATCAGCATGCTCCGTTTCTTTTTCCGTAAAAGAAAGAGAATCTGCATCCTTTTCAAAACATCTGAGTTTCCATGAAAAGACACCTTCAGCCTCTTTGGACATAAGCACGTAAATGCGCCCCTTATAAATATCAACTGATGGGATGTACTCACCGTATTCAGTCTCTGTCACGACGCTCATATCGCCTTTTTCAGGGTCATAGGCAATCAGCTTATACTTATAGTCATTTGAACTATAATCGCAATACGAATAGTAGAGAATTCCTTTATAAGATGTCACAAAGCTGAAGCTACTGAGGTCGTAATCGGCGTCTTTTAACTTCTGCTCAATCTTGGCAAGGTCATATTCCCCCACTTTGTTTCCATTTTCATCAAAAGAAAAAACTATACTTGAAACAGTATTTCTACCAACCTTTAAGGCTATCTCATCGTAGCTCTCACCAGTTATTTCCTTTTCATCATTTGCCTGCTCAGCAGCGTTTTCTTTTACGTTTTCCTCTGTGCTGGCATCGTCGATACTTTCTTGCACGGTGGAATTATCTGCTGCTCTATCAACTTCAGCCTTTTCAGTGTTACCACAACCGTATAGCGAAATACCTAGCACAAGGCAGGTCAAAGCCATCATATCCTTTTTCATAACATTTCCCTCTAAAAGTTATTTATCTTCTTTATATCATTACAAAAGAAAAAGCACATGTTCCTTGAAACACATGCTTTTATCTTATCACAGCCAAATTTAAGATTCTATGTAATATTGAATACTACATTCAATATATCAGAAATTCAATAACGCATGACATCTTGAATCAAAGATTCAAGATGCAAGCAAATAGGCCATTCCAAAGCGACTTCGTCGCAGGGCCTATTTGCCACCTGAATCATATTCTCACGAAACCCGCAGTAAATGCGTGTTTCTGTAA
>JAEEGF011958119.1_pt1 | contig 13032 bp, 11 predicted proteins | sample 9134171 | NCBI WGS metagenome assembly JAEEGF01 (sample SAMN16246542, study PRJNA631951) | gut metagenome | biome: gut microbiome; feature: rumen; material: AP-attached | host: Bos | place: Iran: Karaj | collected 2018-10
CTTCCCGTTCTACACGTTGGAGGGCTGGGACATGGAGCCGCCCGCTTCGGAAGATCTGCCGTTCAAGGGCGATACCGTGATCGGAAACGACGTGTGGATCGGACAGAATGCCGTGATCCTCCCCGGCGTTCACATCGGCGACGGCGCCATCATCGGCGCGAGCAGCGTCGTCGGCAGCGACGTCGCGCCGTATACGATCGCTGCCGGCAATCCGGCAAAAGCGCTGCGCAAGCGCTTTGACGACGAGCTGATCGATCTGCTTCTCCGCTTCCGGTGGTGGGACAAGACCGTGGAAGAGATCAACAGCCTGATCCCGATCCTGACCTGCAGCGACTTGAAGAAGGTTCGGGAAGAACTTGCGGCGAGACTTTCCGTGAAGCGAGCCGGTCTGGGCAAAGAGTGCAGAGCGCTGGAACGGATCATCGATTGTCTCTCCGGCGGGGAAGAAACCGTCGAAATCGCGGACAGATTCTATACGCCTGAAAATGCACTGGAATTTCTCCGGGGCTTTTTGCAGGAGCTGAAGGCACTGAACGCACAGATCGCGGAACACGGGAACACGGAAGAACTGCTGAAAATCGTTCAGGAGAAGTATTCGGAGCTGTGGATTTTCGGGCTTAGCTTTTCAATCAAAAGCCTGCCGGATGTGATCGACGGACTGCGCCGCTATCCCGGAACCGACGATCAGACCATTTGAACAAGCGGAAAAAGGGCGGGAGAGATCCTGCCCTTTGCGCTTCCGCATCCCGCCGCAGGAACGGACATGCATGCCGGACTCAAAAACCGCTGTTGATGACGGCGTTTCGCATATGCTATAATCATCTCAAAAACTGGAGGTGAAGGACGTGACACACTGCGGTACGCAGAGCATTGAAACCAAGCGCCTGCTGCTCAGAAGATTTTCAATCGACGACGCAGACGCCATGTATCGCAACTGGGCGTCTGACCCGGAGGTGACGAAGTATCTGACGTGGCCGGCGCACAGCAGCGCCGAGGTCAGCCGCGCGGTTCTGGAAGACTGGGTTTCCGCTTACGCGCAAAAAAACGTTTACCAGTGGGCGATCGTCCTGAAGGCGCATGGAAGCGATCCGATCGGAAGCATCTCCGCGGTGGGGATGAACGACGATGTCGGCATGATCCACATCGGCTACTGCCTCGGAAGAGACTGGTGGCGTCAGGGGATCATGTCGGAGGCTTTGAGCGCCGTGATGGATTTCTTCTTCGACGTGGTCGGAGCGAGCCGCATCGAAAGCCGCCACGACCCGAGAAATCCGCACTCCGGAATGGTCATGAAAAAGTGCGGCATGCAATACGAGGGCACCATGCGCCGCTCAGACAGAAACAATCAGGGGATTTGCGATGCGTGCTGGTATGCGCTTTTGAGATCCGAAAGATCCGCTCCGGCCGATCGGTATCCGTAGCGTGAAGGAACGCCGAAACATTTTCAATCAGAAAGATGAGGGAATCATGATGAAAGCATCTCTGCAGAACATTCTGGACGCCAACGGCGTTCTGGTGATCGACGGCTCCATGTCCACCGCGCTGGAGAAGATGGGGCTGGATCTCAATCACCGTCTCTGGACGGCGAAGGCGCTCGCCGAGAATCCCGAAAAGGTCAAGCAGGTTCACATCGACTATTTCCGCGCTGGCGCGGACTGCGGCATCACCTGCAGCTATCAGGCGTCCGTTCCCGGGCTGATGGGCTGCGGCTATTCCGAGCAGGAGGCGGAGGCGCTGATCCGCCGCTCGGTGGAGGTATTTCTGGAAGCGCGCGCAGAATGGTGGGAGCAGGAGGGGAGAGCCGCCGGACGCGCCTTCCCGCTTTGCCTCGCGGGCATGGGGCCTTACGGCGCTTATCTCGCCGACGGCTCGGAGTACACCGGCGCCTACGCGGTCAGCGACGAGGAGCTCTATGCCTTCCATGAACGCAGGGCGAGACTCCTTCTGGAGGCCGGCGCCGACGTTCTGCTCTTTGAGACCCAGCCGTCTCTGCACGAAGCCCTGCTCGAGGCTCAAATCGCGGAGGCGCTGGGCGCGGACTACTGGATCAGCTTCTCCTGCCGCGACGGGAAGCACAACGGCAAGGGCGAGCCGGTCGCAGAGTGCGCGGCGGCGCTGTCCAAGGATCATCCGCATCTGCAGATGATCGGCGCCAACTGCACGAAGCCGGAGTTCATCGAATCGCTGATCCGCAGCTTCAAAAGCGCGGCCGATCTGCCCGTTGCGGTCTATCCCAACAGCGGCGAGGTGTACGATCCCGTCACAAAAACGTGGACGCAGGCAGGCGGGGAGCTGGACTTCGGCGCCTGGGCCCTGCGCTATATGATTGCCGGAGCGAGCGCCGTCGGCGGCTGCTGCACGACGGTCGATACGCACATCCGTCAGGTGGTGCAGGCGCGGGAGAAATATCTCTCGATGGATCGCCCCGCCCCGATTCCGAGGAAGTGACCATGAAGGATTACTATACCATCGGCGAAACCGCAAAGCTGCTCGGCGTCTCCACGCAGGCGCTGCGGTATTATGACCGGGAGAACATTCTCAAGCCGGAGTATACCAACGAACAGACGGGCTACCGCTATTATTCCTACCGGCAGTTCCATACCATTGACCGCATCAAATACTTTCAGGGCTTCGGTCTCACGCTGGAGGAGATCGGAACCATCATCCAGAAGGGCACGGCGGAGCATCTGCTCTCCCGGCTCTCCGCCAGAAAAGAAGTGCTTCTGGAGCAGATCAACCAGACGGTGGAGCAGATCAAGGACATCGACTGGTATATCAACTATTTCACCTTCTCCGGCCTCAGCGACAAAATGACCGGATTCTACCGCGTGCACCTGCCGGAGCGGTATGTGGTGGAGGTCCCGTGCGATCCCGAGGAGCCGCTTGCCGATATGGAGATCCGGCTGGCGGAGAAAAAGGGAAGGGAGCCCTACAGCAATCTGCCCTACCGCCGCCAGTACGGCTACCGTCTCCGCATGGAGGATCTCGCCCGGCAGACCTTCCGCCCCAACAGCTATTTCATTCTCACCAAATCCAGACCGGATCACGTCTGCCCGGACATTCAGGTGATCCCGGAGGGGGACTATGTCTGCTTCCGGACGCCCATTCTGCAGCAGAGCTGGGACGCGGAGGCGCTCCGGGCATATTTCGCCGACCAGCCGCACCGCGGCCTGATCCTCGCGCTGGAATTTGAGGACAATCTGGTGGACTGGTCCGAGGCGGCCTATGAGGTGCAGATTCTGATCTGAGGGCCGGAAAACCTTGCACCCGGTATAAGGTTTTGCGTTTGCCGGATGCGGGAAAAACGTTCTTTTTGAAATTCAACAGCGCCGCTTCGAAGTGTTCACTTCCGGACCGGCGCGGTTTGTTTGTGGAAATCTTAAAAATACAGGCGATCAGATTTTTACATTTTGCCGCAGCCGTTTTTGCTTGACATTATTCTAACAATATTTTTTAGAATGGAGACAGAATCAGAAGTGTCGTCGGCTCCGTGCAGCGATCCGACGGCGAAACCGGACGCCAAAACGACTGAAGGAGGAAAAACATGGCCTACAAACTTGACACGGAGGTTCTCTATCAGGGGACGACCCCGCAGGGCATCATCCGCAATCCCGAGACCCCGGCGATCTATCCGGCGAGCGCCTACATCCTCGATGACATGGAGGACTATCTGTTCGCGGACAAGGGCGGCAGATACTATTACAACCGCTCTGCCAACCCCAACCGGGACGAGCTCGGCGCCGCGATCTCATTCCTCGAAAAAGGGGAGAAGACCCTGATCTGCTCCTCCGGCATGGCGGCGATCTCCACGGTTCTGCTCTCCCTGCTGAAAAGCGGCGACAACATTGTCATGAGCAAAGCCATCTACGGCGAGACGGTGGAGATGGCGGAGTGGGTTCTGCCCGGCTTCGGCATCGAAGTCACGTTTGCGGATTTCACCGATCCCGAGGCGGTGAAGCAGGCAGTGAAGCCGAACACCAAAATGCTCTATACGGAGATCATCGCAAACCCCCTCACGCTCGTGACGGATCTGGAGGCGATCACGGCCATCGCCCGGGAGCACGGCGTTCTCACGGTTGTGGACAGCACCTTCACCACGCCGTTTGTCTATCGCCCGCTGGAGCACGGGGCGGACATCGTCCTGCACAGCATGACCAAGTATTTCGGCGGACACAGCGATCTCACCGGCGGCTGCCTGACGGCCTCCGCGGAGCTGATCGACCGGATCTATCCGAAGTATCTGCTCTTCGGCTGCTGCCTCGACCCCGTCAGCGCCTGGATGACGCTGCGCTCGGTCAAGACCATGAGCATGCGCGTCCGCGCCCAGAATCAGAACGCCATGCTCATCGCGAAGGCGCTCTCGGAAGATCCCCACGTCAAGGCGGTCTATCATCCGAGCCTGCCGGAGCATCCGCACCATGAACTGGCCTCCCGCATGTTCGACACGGACTACGGCTACGGGGCGATGCTGAGCTTCCGCCTGGAGGACGACCACGAAAAGGTCGCCAAGTTCATGAAGCACCTGAAGCTGATCTGCTATCTGGGCACGCTCGGCGGCATCCGCACCACGTTCACGCACCCCAGAACCGCCTTCGTCAACAACTTCTCCGCCGAGGAGCTGGACAAGATGGGCCTCGCGGAGGGGCTGGTGCGCATCTCCGTCGGCGCGGAGGACAGCCGCGATCTGATCGCAGATCTGCAGCAGGCGCTCGCCGCCATGGACGACTGAAAGCAAAATGCAAATCAATACAGAAGGAGAATGAGCAATGAGTAACAAGATCAGCTGGAAATCGGTCTTCACCGTCATGGGCGCGATCCTCGCGTTCAACATCGGCACCGGCTTTGCTACCGGACAGGAGGTCATGCAGTACTTCTCGGTCTTCGGCTGGTGGTCCATCCTGACCGGCGTGGCCTTCGCCGCCACCATGGCCATCGGCATCTACTGCTTCGCCTACGCCTCCGAGCGCTTCAACCTCACCAACGGCGAGCAGGTGCTCAAGTATTATCTCGGCAACACCCTCGGCACGGTCATCAACTATTTTTACATCTTCTATCTCTACATGTGCGTCATCGTCATGTACTCCGGCGCGGCCTCTGCCCTCAATGAGCAGTACGGCGCTCCGCTGTGGGTCGGCGCTGCCATCATCGCCGGCATCTGCTGCGTCACGAGCCTCTTCGGCCTGAAGAACATCGTCAACGTCATCAGCAAGATCGGCCCCGTCCTCATCCTCATCGCGCTGGGCATCTCCCTGATCTCCGTCATCAAGGGCATCGCCAGCGGCAGCCTCGTCGAGGGCGCCAAGCTGGTCGCCAGCGGCGAAATTGAGCACATGAAGGCCTCCAACAGCTGGCTCATCGCCGGCATCATCCTCGCCACCAGTACGATCCTGTGGTATCCGAACTTCGCCGTGGAGCTCAAGCAGGAGCACAACATGAAAAACTTGATGGTCGGTCAGTCCATCGGCAACTTCCTCGTCGGCGCCTGCGAGGTCGTTATGGGTCTCGCCATGGTCGCGAACATCGCAGCCGTTGAAAAGCTGGACGTTCCCTTCCTCTACGTCGCCAGCCAGACCTTCAAGGGCTTCGGTTCGATCTACGCGATCATGATCTTCGCCGCGCTCTACACCACGACCTGCCCGCTGCTCTGGTCCTCGATCTCCCCGTTCGCGAAGGACGGCACGCCCAAGTACAAGATCCTCATCGTCGCCGGAACCGTCATCGGCTTCATCGTCGCGATGCTGGTGCCCTATGACATCATCATGAACTACGTCTGGGTCATCTCCGGCTGGGTCGGCCTCGGCGTCACGGTCATCATGGTCGTCCGCGTGATCTACAACCGCGTCAAATACGGCAAGAACTACAACCTGCCCGCCGCGGAATAAAACCGAATCAACAGCAAAGCGCTCCCATGCCCGAAAAAGGCATGGGAGCGTTTCTGCGCCGCCTGATCCCTGATGCGCGGATGGCTTTTTCCGTTGTGAAACCGCCCGCTTTGTGGTATGATGCAGTCAAACCGGGATCCGGAGGGAGAATGCCATGCTGAACCGGGAACGAATCGAAAAGGCCGAAGCGTTTTTAAGGCAGAAGTTTGATTCCGCCCTTTACCTGAACGCCCATCCCGACGCGAAGGCCTACCGGCTCGAGCACACATACCGTGTGGCGAACATCGGCCGGGAGATCGCGCAGAGGGAGGGCTTTGACGAAACAGAGCTCGTGATCGCCTGCCTGCTGCACGACGTCTCCTACTGCGAGGAATTCGGGGAGAACGGATGGATCGAGCACGGCCGCCGCGCCGCCCGGATCGCCCGGCCGTTTCTGACGGAGCTGGGCCTCGCGGAGGACAGAATCAACGACATATGCTTCGGCATCGCCATCCATGTGGACGATCAGGCGGATTTCCCCGGGGAGAGAACACCGTTTGCGCTCTCCGTCGGCGATGCGGACAACATCGACCGGTTCGACGTCTACCGCATTCATGAAACGCTCAGCGGCGACGGCTTTCTCGAAATGGCGTTCGACCAGAAGCTGCAGTACGGCAGAAAGCGGCTTGCGAGACTCCGCGAGCTGATCGATCTGCCGATGGGAACCAAAACCGCCCGGACGCTGTGGAGCGCCCGCCTGTCTTTTTACATCTCGTTTTTTGAAAAGCTGGTCCGGCAGCTCGAGTGCAGCGAAGGAATTCTGACGTAAACATCACAGAGAAAGGAGAAAAAAACATGGAAATGATACAGAGCTTTTCGGTGGATCATACGCGCATTGTGCCCGGCATTTTTACGAGCCGGGTGGATATGCTCGGCGAGCATTCGGTCACGACCTATGACGTCCGGCTGAAGCGCCCGAACCGCGAGCCGGTCATCGACGTGGCGGCGATGCATTCGCTGGAGCACATCATCGCGACGTATCTTCGAAACGATCCGGACTGGAAGGACGAGGTCGTTTACTGGGGGCCGATGGGCTGCCTGACCGGGTTTTACCTCATCATGAAGGGAAACCGCGCCCCGAAGGAGGTCTTCGGTCTGCTGCTCGGAGCCTTCCGCTCCGTGGCCGAAGCGGAGGACGTGCCCGGCGCCACCGCCGTTAACTGCGGCTATTACCGGATGCACAATCTGGAGATGGCAAAGTGGTATGCCGCGGAGTTTGCCTCTTATCTCGAGGCAAATGCCGAAAACAGCGCGATCTTTGAATATCCCAAAACAGAGCGGCTCGTGATCGACGACGGCAGCCGGTTCTTCGACTCCTGATGCGGCGCATGGACATTCGGCACGCTTTTCTCGAAAAAGGACAGGGAGAGCCGCTGATCCTGCTCCACGGAAACGGGGAGGACAGCGGCTATTTCTGCGGGCAGCTTGACGCGTTTGCGCAGCATTATCACGTCTATGCCCTCGACACCCGCGGCCACGGGAAAACCCCGCGCGGAGAGGCGCCCTTTACCATCCGGCAGTTTGCGGACGATCTGCTCGGCTTTCTCGATGCGCATCAGATTGAGAAGGCGCATCTGCTCGGATTTTCGGACGGCGGGAACATCGCGCTCGTCTTTGCGATCCGCCATCCCGAGCGCGTTGACCAGCTGATCCTGAACGGGGCGAACCTGAACCCCGCGGGCGCCAAGCGCACCGTCCAGATCCCGATCGAGATCGGATACCGGATCGCGAGTCTCTTTGCGCGCCGGATCGATTCCGCGAAGCGAAACGCGGAACTGCTCGGGCTGATGGTCAACGATCCGAACATCGACCCCGCCGACCTCGCGGGGGTTCGCGCTCGGACTCTCGTCATCGCCGGCACGAACGACATGATCAAAGCCGATCACACCAGACAGATCGCCGCGGGCATTCCGGACGCAAGGCTCGTCTTTCTCGAGGGCGATCACTTTGTCGCAAAAAAGCATCCCGAGGCGTTCAACCGCGCCGTTCTGGCGTTTTTGAACGAGTGAATGAAAACAGGGGAGGGGAACCCATATGGATCAGCAGCGTGAATACATCGCGCGCACCAGCGGTCTGAAGACGAAGGACTATCTCGGCTACGGCATGATCGACGCGGCGGGGTGCCTGATCTTCAGCCTCGTCACGACGCTTCTGCAGAAATACTATACCGACATTCTGCATCTGAGCCCGCTGTTCATCATGCTCATGTTCATCGGCGCGCGCATCTGGGACGCGATCAACGACCCGATCATGGGCCGCATCGCGGACACCGCGAAGCCCGGCAGATACGGCCGCTATCGCCCGTGGGTGCTCTATGCATCGTTCCCGCTCGCCGTTTGCGGCGTGCTGATGTTCGTCCGTCTCCCGGGCATGGGTGAGCCGGAGAATATGGTCTCCACCTGCGTCTATGCCACGGTGACCTATGTGCTCTTCGGCATGGCCTATACGATGCTGCAGATCCCCTACGGCTCGCTCGCCTCCGTCGTCACGACGGATGACCGCGAGCGCAGCAAGCTCTCGGTTTTTCGCTCCTGCGGCGCCGCCATCGGCTCGATCCCCGTGCTCGTGATCGCGAGCTTCGCCTATGCCAAACGGCTCGACGCCGCCGGAAATCCGATCCTCGGCGAAAACGGCCGGGCGATCACCGATATGCAGTACGGCCCGGTGTTTTTGGGCGTCGTCATCATGTCCGTCGTCTCGCTCGCGCTGCTGCTCCTTGCGTTCACGATGAACACCGAGCGCGTCAAGACCAGGCCCCGGCAGAAGGAGCAGGGCGCGACCGCGAAGGCGATCCGCCTCCTCTTTGGGAACCGCGCGTTCGTCTCCGTCAGCCTCATCTCCATGCTGCTGCTCTCGGGGCAGATGTTCACGCAGAGCTTTTATACCTATCTCTTCGACGACTATTTCCACGCCAACTGGATGAACCTCGCCGTGCAGGCCTGTACCTATTCGCCGATGCTCATCTTCATGTTCTTCCTGCCGAAGCTGGCGCGGAAGCTCGGCAAAAAGGAGATCTGCGCCGTCGGCGTCACGGCGGCGGCTCTGGCGAATCTCGCGCTGTTCTTCCTGCGCGGAATGGATCCGGCGCGCCTCATGTGGATCTTCCTCGCGCTGAGCTTCGTCAGCGGCGTCGGCCTCACGACGCTCGTCATGCAGCTCTGGGCGATGGTCACGGACGCCACCGACGATATCGAGGTCCAAACCGGCAGCCGAGACACCGGCACTGCCTACTCCGTCTTCAACTTCTTCCGCAAGCTCGGTCAGGTACTCTCGGCCATCTGCGTCAACGGCGCGCTGCTGGGCATGCACTATCGCTACGAGAAGGGCGCGGTGCAGACGCCCGCGAATCTGAAGACCATGTACGATCTCGCAACGCTCATCCCGGCGGTGCTTTTCGGCGTCATGGCGCTGCTGCTCTTCGCAGTCTATCCGCTTTCAAAGCAGAGAGTCGCCCTCCTGCAGGAGCAGAAGGAGCAGAACCTGAAGGAATCCTACGAGAACCATCAGATCGACATTTGAATCTGAAAAAAGGCGCTGCCTCGATCGTCGAGGCAGCGCCTTTTTTATGCTTCTGTTTCAAACCACACCGGCAGATCGTCCGTCCTGCAGGGAACGGTGACGGTCTCGCCGCCCGCGAACGCTTCGCCCTCTCCGCGCAGCCGCCATTTGCCCTTTGGAAGCGTGACCGTGACGGCTTCCGCCCCCTCGTCGAAGACGGGGCAGACGAGCATCCGCTCGCCGCAGAAAAACCAGTCGCTCTCCGGGTCATAGTCCGGATCCGTCAGGAACACCGGGCGCAGCAGCGGCTCGTGCGCTGTCCTGCAGCGCTCCGTCTCGGAGCAGAGATACGGCACCAGCCGTTCCCGCAAATCAAAGAGCCTGCGTACCGCGTCCATCCGCTCCGGATAGAGCCACGGCATCGTCGAGGGCTCGCCGGGCTTCCAGGAGTGCAGCGTAAAGCGCGGCAGAAACACGCCGTACTGCAGCAAGCGCAGGAAGAGCTCCTCGCCCGGCCTCGGCCCGGCGAAGCCGCCGATGTCCGGTCCGAAGAAGAGAAAGCCCGAGAGCGCCATTGTCATGGCCTGCTTATGGTTCCACCGGAGCTCACGAAAGTCCGTGTAATTGTCGCCCGTCCACGTGGAGGCGACGCGCTGCGTGCCCGCCATCGCGCAGCGGGAGACGTTGAAGGGCATTTCCACGCCGGCCTCCGCGCAGGCCTCGCGGCTCGCGCGCGCCATGAGATAGGAAAACAGCGGGCGGATCCGGCTCGCGGAGACCGGCTTTCCGAAGCCGTGCGCCAGCACGTCCGCGTCCGGCACGTCATATTCGTTGTTGTCGTTCCAGATGTGCCGATAGCCCCGGTCGATCAGCGCTTTGCGGACGCAGTCCTTCCAGAACCGGTACGCGCCGGGATTGGTGAAATCGAGATAGCTCGCCATCCCGCCCCAGAACGGAAACTGCGCGGGGCTGCCGTCGGCATAATGCAGAAACCAGCCGTTTCGCGCGATCGTGTCATAGAGCGGATGCTCGGTCAGAAACGCGGGCTTCACGTTCGGGATGAAGTGCACGTCGTGCGCCTCAAAATGCGCCGCGAGCGCCTCCGGCGAGGGGATCTTCTCCCGGTTCCAGTGGAACACGCACCGCCGCTCGCCGATCTGCGTATAGCCGCTGGAGAGGTAAAACCCGCCCGCGCGCAGACCGTGCTCCCCGCACTTCTGGAGAAAGCTGCGCAGCCTCGCGTCGCTGTCCGGCGCGTCGGTGTATTCCATCGTCGACCCGCAGTAGCGAAACGCCCATTCCGGCACCGGCGCGGCCGTGCCGCAGAGCGCCGAGAACCGCCGCACGATCTCCATCGGTGTGCCGAGAATGAGATAATATACGAGGCTTTCTTCCTCGAAGCGAACCGAGTGAAACGGCTCATAATAATTGTCGTGCTCCGCGCCGAAGTCCAAAGCGCCGGTGCTGACGGTGTCATAAAACAGCCCGTAGCTCCCGGCCGCGTGGCTGCAAATGAAAAACGGCACGTGCTTATAAAGCGGGTCGCTGTATTCCGCGCGAAAGCCCATCGAGTCCGTCGCGGAGAGCAGGTAGCGCCGGTTCGCCTTGTTCACCGGGCCGCTCTTGTCGCCGAGGCCGAACACGCGCTCGCCCTTGAAGCGGTCTGTGTAATGAATCGTTCCCGTGCCGAGCTCGCCCGCGAAATTATAGGCCAGCCCGCTCCGGTCGCGGTAGAGGACGCCCTGGTCGGTCTCCGCCGTGATGCGGAAATTGCGCAGCTCAATGGCAAAGCGCACGCCGTCCAGCGTGAAGGACACGGCCTCGTCCGTCTCCGTCACGGCGGGGGAGATGCGTTCAAAGCCCTCGACGGAGAGCTTGTCTCGCCCCTCGAGGGGCACGTCTTCTTCGCCGGGGCAGACGCTCCAGGTCGGGAGCATCGGAATGTCGTCGTGCGTGATCGCCACGCGCAGGATATGGTCAATGAAGTCCACCCGCGCCGTCACGCCGTCGGCGGCATAGACCCGGTGCGAGGCGCCGGCTTCCCGTAATTGAAATCGATGGTCAAACTTCATGCCTCGGGTTCCTTTCTCCAGAGGAAATTGCGCGCCATCTTGCCGTAGGCCGCGCTTCCCATCGCGGTTTTTCGCTCGCCGATGCGCAGCACGCGCGTGCGCAGGCCGTGTCCGGCGCGCTCCCAGCGCGGGAGACCGTCGCCGTTCGGGTCGCCGCAGCGGGCAAAGTTCGCGAGATAGGCGGTCAGCTGCTTTTGAGCCACGCGGTCGCGCAGCGCGTAAGGCCGCCAGCTTTTTTCGAGCGTGCCGAGCGCATAGCGCAGGTCGGCGGAGTGAAAGGCGCGGTTGTCGTCGCCCGGGGCGTTCCGGTCGAAAAAGTAAATGTAAGCGTTCGTCCGCCGCCCGAAGCGGTTGCCGATCCACGCCATGACCGGCGCGTACATGTCGGCGTTCGTGTAGCCGATCAGGTAGTCGAGCGCGAGCGGCTCTCGGATCAGCTCGTCCACCGGCTTCGGGATCAGCACCCCGTCCACGACGGGCATCGTGCAGTAGGTCGTGTCATTGCGCCGCTCCTTCATCTTCTCCGTCGTGTCATACAGCACCTGCAGCGGCGCGCGCCGCAGCGCGTCGAAGTCCGCGCAGCCGGCGGCGCGGATGTATTCCTCCCAGTAATCGCGCGTCTGCTCCGCGGGGCGCGGCAGGGCAAAGGCCGGGAATTTCCCCGCGCCGGACATCATGACCGCGCGGCGGAAGAGACCACGGTTCGCGGGGTTGATGCTGAGAAACTGCACCGAGATCGCCCCGGCGCTCTGGCCCATCAGCGTGAGATTCTCCGCATCGCCGCCGAAGTCCGCAATGTGCGCGCGCACCCAGCGCAGCGCCGTCATCTGATCGTCCAGCCCGAAGTTGCCCTCGCGGCCAAACCGCTTTTTGACCTCCTCGTGCGTCAGATAGCCGAGAATGCCCACGCGGTAGTTGGCGAACACCGTGATGATTCCGAGCTCGGCGAGCGCCTCGCCGTCGAAGGTGTCCTCCGCGTTCAGCCCGGAGTCAAAGCCGCCGCCGAAGAAAAAGAGGACGACGGGCGCGCCCTTCGCCCCGTAGGGCACATAGATGTTGAGGTTCAGGCAGTCCTCGCTGTAGTCCGCCTCGAACGTCCGGCGAAATTCCCGCTTGTAAAACCGGCGCGTCGGGTGCTCCAGATGCTCATACACCGCCCGGTTCTGCGGGCAGCCGGGGCCGAAGCGCGTCGCGTCGAGCGTGCCCTCCCAGCGATCCACGCGCTCGGCATAGCAAAACCGCTCCGCCTTCGCAAACGGCACGCCCAGAAACGCTGCGCACCGCCCGGTGTCCACCCCGCGCAGCGCGCCGCACGCGGTCTGAAGAAGAATCTCACCTTTCCGCATCGGACTGTCTCCTCTCGTTTGAGTCATTTCATTTTACCACAACCGGCGGAAAATGGGAACCGTCCGGAGCCGTTTCCGCGCAGGCACGGAAAGAAAACCATGTATTGCCAGCTTTGCGATCGTGTGTTATATTGAACTTGCGGATTCCGTGCGAATCACGACCATTTCAGGAGGATAGCAACATGAAAAGAATCA
>JAEEGF011670408.1_pt1 | contig 13031 bp, 9 predicted proteins | sample 9134171 | NCBI WGS metagenome assembly JAEEGF01 (sample SAMN16246542, study PRJNA631951) | gut metagenome | biome: gut microbiome; feature: rumen; material: AP-attached | host: Bos | place: Iran: Karaj | collected 2018-10
AAAAAGTAACGATTATGGCATATGTAATTGGTGACGATTGTATCGCTTGCGGTACTTGTCAGGGTGAGTGCCCCGTTGAGGCAATTTCTGAGGGTGAGAAGTATTCTATCGATCCCGATCTCTGCACCGAGTGTGGAACTTGTGCAAGTGTATGTCCTTCTGAGGCTATCAGCCTGCCCTAATAACCAGGGGTTTACACACACAAAAAAAAGAGACTGCCTTACGCAGTCTCTTTTTTTGTGTTCCTACGGATGATTACACCATATCCCACGTTAGGATGGTATCCTCTGCCAGATCTGTCTTCACGGCACGGCCTATCACGATGTCGGCATAGACGGGGGCGATGCCGGTTCCCGGACGCTTGGGCATCAGGTCTTCCTTCTTGATGATCTCACCGGCCTTCATGTCACGGGTCAGCACCAGCGAACGGCGGGCCTCACGACGTGGTACGATCTCACAGTCGAGCACAGTCTTCTCCGGAGAACCAAGCACGGTGTCGATCCACTTGAAGTTGGCGATAGCCTTCTTGAAGTCCTCTGGGTCGCCGCCATGATAGTGGTCGTTGCCGGGCAGCGTCTTGTCGAGGGTGAAATGCTTCTCAATCACCTCTGCGCCAAGCAGATAGGCGGTGGCCAGCGTCATCATCGTATCGTCTGGAGCCACATGGTCGCTGAATCCCACACGCACATCAGGGAAGGTCTTCTTCAGCGTCTCGATGATGCGCAGGTTGGCATCCTTCGGATTGGTCGGGTAGGAGAGCACGCAGTGGAAGATGACGATATCCTTGCAGCCATTGTCCTTCAGCACGCGGATGGCTTCGTCGCATTCCGACAGGTAGGCGGCACCCACCGACATGAATACGGGCTTGCCCTTCTTAGCGATATGGGCGATGAAGGGGAGGTTCGACAGGTCGGAAGAGGAGATCTTATAGAAGTCCACCATATCCTCCAGATAGTCTGCCGAAGCATAGTCGAACGGTGTCGACGTGAAGTCCATTCCCTTGGCGTGGGTGTACTCGCAGAGCTCACGATACTCTGCCTCGCCGAAGTGGTCGTGCTTCAGAAACAGCTCATACTGCGTCTTCGTCGGCTCCTTGGTGGTGTCCCAGTAGGCGGGAGAGTTCTTGGAGACGATGGTGCCGGCCTTGTACGACTGGAACTTGGCGCAGTCGATGCCAGCCTCTGCCGCAGCGTCGATATAGAGCTTGGCAGCTTCCAGCGGGGTGATGTTCTTTACGCGGGCTGTGTCGTAGAAGTTCACGCCCATCTCAGCAATCAGATACGGTTTTGTTGTTCTCATAAATAGGTGTTGTTATAAGTTGTTGATCAATGCCATCACGCGGTGGCGGCCGCCTCTCAGGTCGTGGCTCAGCAGCATCTTCTGATAGCGCAGCCTCACCTCCTTCGAGAATCCGATATACATCTTTAGCGTGGCCTCGATGATCTCGTCGGCCGGATTCAGTCCGATATACGAGAAGCCGTTCTCATTGCTCACGAATCCGTGCTTCTCCTCGCGGTGGTTCTGGGCCATCGCAATCGTCGGGATGCCCAGCAGCGCCAGCTCATGACTTGTCCTTCCTTTCGATGTCACCGCAATGTCGCAGCTCGACATCAGCTCCGGCATGTTCGCCACGTCGAAGAGCACCTCGATGTTGTCATACTTGTTGAATTCCATCAGCTCCTCCACGTTATGCTTCGCACGTCCCAGGGCCACGACAAACGACAGGTGCTTGTATTCGGGCTTCGAGATGATGTTCAGCAGACGGTCTGAATAGTTCTGTGGGTCTGCCCCGCCAAAGGAGATGAACACGCGCGATACCTTGTCCTTGATCTTGATGGGATTGTAGAACATGAAGGTCTTGCCGCAGATGTAATACTCCTCGCCGGCATACACCTGGGGGAACTCCTCGCCCTCGTACAGGGCATTAATCACCAGGTCGGCCTTGGCGATACCCTCACCGTCGTCCTCGAAGTTGATGATCTTTGCGTCGGGCAGCACAGACCTCAGGCCTATCATATAGTCGATCGAGGTGGTCAGGATGTCGTTGATGAATATCGTGTACTTCTCTTTCTTGCAGATGTCGAACAGTTCGGCGATACCGTTCACGGGCTTGATGTCGTGGGTGGTGGTGCCGAACACCTTCGGGTCTGTCTGGTTGATGTCGTAGAAGATGTCGGGTTTGCAATAGAACTCGTCGGCCATCTCCAGGGCCCTGTAGATGTGTCCGATGCCGCGCTTGTTGTTGCCGTTCACGTAGATGGCCACTTTGGGAGTGTTTAGCGTGGCTGCCACACTGCGCAGGTCGTTAAACGTGTCCACGTCCTGCGACTCGTTTTCAGGCACTTCAAATACACCAACCTTCTGTCCGAATCTCGACTGGGGTGTCACGATCGATGCCTTTGAGATGAAGAAAGCCCCCGTCTCGAGATAGTTGGCAGGCAGATACTGCCGGTTCAGCCGCTTCTCGTAGTTGGGCACTTTCCGTCCGTTCTCGTCGCGCCATGAGAGGTGCGGGGCGTTGACGGCAGAGATACAGGTCTCCAGGTCGTTGTCTATCGTATATTTGATGGCTGCGTCGAGGGTCGCCACCTTCAGCGTGGGCGATGTCGGCTGCATGGTCACGACGTAGTCCCACTGTTCGTCTTTCGGTACGGCGTCATAGACCACGGAGTCCAGTGTCACGTCGTCGCCGCAGAGGCTCTTGTCGCGCCACTTGTATTTGGTTCCCATCTGTGTGGCGATGATGCGTACCTCCGGCGAGTCCGTACTGATGATCACGTCGGTGATGTATTTCGAGTCCAGCGCGTTCTTGATGGAGTAGTAAATCAGGGGATGCCCGCCGATGATTCGGATGTTCTTGTTAGGAATACCTTTCGAGCCAGCCCTTGCAGGAATTACTGCTAATATCTTCATAAAAATCCAAGCTTTCTTTTTTTTCGCCTGCAAAATTAGTCAGAAATCTCGAAACTGCCAAATGTTTATGGAATTATTTCACCCTTTCGGGCTGGAATAGGCTGTTACCTATATAAATAATGTACGCGTGGTAAGAAGGATAACCCCGCTTTGTGATTTTGTGATGATTGTTTTTCCCCATATTTGTTTGTTTATTCGGAGTTTTTTCTTAACTTTGCAGCGGAATCAATAAACAATTGGCTTATGACAACATTTGCTTTAAACAATTTGTGGGCATATCTGCAGGGGCTTTCGCTCTCTCAGAGTGATCGTGAGTGGCTGGCAAACAAGCTGATTATGCCTAATGAAACCAATTTGATTGAGGATGATAATGCTCGCCTGGATGAAGCATTAGCTAAGTTCAGTGGCGACTTTGGAGGCTCTGCTGATGCAACGACTGTCGCTGCAGAGCTCCGACAGGGTGCCGAGATGGTTAAAGATGTAGACACTTGGTGATGACGAGTACACGTAACATCTATCTCCTCGACACATGCATTTGTATTGCATTGCTTAGGAAAAGCTCAAGTGTGATCCAACGCCTCAGAGAAGTTGGCACGCATAACTGTATGATTTCTGACATAACGCTGGCAGAACTATATTTTGGTGCGTTCAAGTCTGGCAAAGAAAAGCATTTCAATGATGTTTCTGAGATTTCCAAACTCTTTAAGAATTTTCCTATACAGTATATGCGCAAATACGGAGAGATACGCTGGGAACTCGAAAGGCAAGGCTTTCGTATTGGCGATATGGATATGTTCATTGCCGCTACAGCCATTGAGGAAGACCTCATTTTGGTGACTGACAACGTCAAACACTTCAACCGTATTCCTGGGCTGAAAGTGGAAAACTGGATGGTACGCTAATGGACTCGGATTGCATCGGCCTGACCTCTGTCACCATCGGCAGCAGCGTGAAATCCATCGGTGGACATGCTTTCGAAGGCTGTTACGGCCTGACATCAATAACAGTTGAAAGTGGCAATCAGTATTATGATTCTCGTAATAATTGTAATGCTATTATCGATAGCAATAATCAGCTAATAGTTGGATGTAAGAACACTATCATCCCCAGCAGTGTAACATCCATCGGCACATATGCTTTCTCTGGTTGCAGCGGACTGACCTCAATTAATATTCCCCAAAACGTAACATCCATCGGTGATTATGCATTTAGTGGTTGTGCAGGCATGGTATACGTTACGCTTCCCATCAATTTGACCTCCATTGGTGATTGGGCTTTCATTGGTTGCAATCGCTTGTCTGATATATATTGTAAAGCAGTGAATGTTCCATCTGCAAGTAGTGATGCTTTCTCCAATCAAGGGGACGTTACCCTACACGTACCTAATGAATCTCTTAATGCTTATCAAACGACGGAATCATGGAATGAATTCAAGAACTATGAGTCATTAAGTAGCGATGATCTATATGCTTCAGAAAAATGTTCAAAACCAACAATTAACATAGTTGATGGAAGATTTGTCTTTAACTGTGAAATGCCTAATGTTCGTTATAATTGGAGCATTTCAACTCCTAGTGGTACAAATGGGCGATATGATAGTTCTGTTAGTCTGCCAATCTCTCTCAATGTCTTTGCAACGAAGTCTGGATACTTACCCTCTGATGTTGCCACATACGAGTTCTCTGGATTAGAAGGTGATGTTAACAACGACGGCGAGGTGAATGTCGCTGACCATGTTAAGCTGTCAGATATCATTTTGAATAAGAAATAAACGATTCCTTTTCCATATAGGGCATAAAAAGGAGAGTGAACGATTACTGCTCACTCTCCTTTCGTGTTAGCATCTTGTACACAGTTATGCCACAAAACCATTGTTTAACTATGGGTCGCACTGAGCTCGCCCAACTCTATTTCCCCTACATCCAACTCAAGTCTGTCTGGGAGAAACTGAGGTCACTTCTCCTTGAAGATCCCGATCTCGCTCACCTCACAAAATTGAAGCGTCGCACCTTCCTCCCCGCAGAAGTAAACATTATTTACCAACACCTCGGGCAGCCTTGAGCTGCCCTTTTTTAGGCCGTTTTAGTGCCATGAACTTTACTTAGACTAAACTCTTACTTTAATTTCTGTAAACTCCGACTTTAGTCTAACCAAACTTCCAGTTTTTATAAAGGCAAATACAACACCGCAACCATTCATGTGGTTATGTAAATAATTATTACCAATCCTATCACCTAACAACCTAACAAAAGTCTATTTTAGTTTTACCAAAATAGTCTTATTAAATTATATATATTATATTATATTATATATTATAATATATAATATAATATATATAATTATTAGATAATTACTACATCTATATCCCTTGATTACTGTTCTCACGATTACCCATCGATTTTACTTTTTGTTAGGTTGTTAGGTGATAGGTGTACAAGACAGCAGTCTCCCTCAAAGCTTGTCCTGTCATAGCGTGAAGCAGAGTGAATCGTAATATATATATTAATAAGGTGTAGGATGTAAGACTCTTGAATCCACCAAATATTACAAAGATAATTTGCAACATTGGAAAATATTTGCTACCTTTGCGCACAGAAGGGACATTCCCCCTCAAATAGTAAACAAAAGCATAGAAATAATGAGTAAAAACAATGAATTGACACAAGAGGGCTTCTTCAAAACCGTATTTCCTGAAGCGGACTATGACGCTATGGGTGACATGAACGACGAGGAACTGAAAAAGAATATGCTTGACGAGGCAGAACGGCTCTTAACAACAGGCACTTCTGTTGAGCGTGCTGAGAGGTATGCATATACGTTGGTAGATCAGGACGGGACTCCCAACGGTAAAGCTCCTTTCGTCTGCGATGACAGCAAGGCAGGCAAATGGATGATGTCTGTGGCGAGGCTTCTGGCTGGCATTCTCAGTTCAGACATCAATCTGTTTCTCGAAGTCATGGGGCTTCCTGTTTTTGACACAGACCCATGCGGTGTCTTTGATATCGGTAGCAGGGAACTGAGACAGCAGCTTTCCACACTTCCCTATCCAGGAATATCAGCGTGTGCTCTGAAAGCACTGACAAAACGTGCGCTCGACTGGGGCACATGCAACAATCCTGCCGTTATGGACAACATCTCAGAGAGTACAGATCACCTTAAATGCGACTTGTCCGACGAGGACAACTGCAGGAATCTCGCCCAGAAATACCTGGAGGTGCTTGACGAGACGGAAAATCATCTGCGTGAGGGCAAGAATCTTGGGCTTGACTATCACAGCCAGTTCATCATCGATGCCCTGTGGGGATTTGTACCCCATCCTTATCCTGAGAATTACGTGAATTGTGCCAAGGCGATTTACGCAGAGGCAGAGAAGATTCCTGTTCCCCAGCTCGTCACCGGCTGTTCTGACAAAGATGAAGCAGACGCGTTTTCTGGAAAGGTGGCAGAGGCGGCAAGGAAACTGACTGAAAAGTACCAGGTGGACTTTGACGGCTACTTTGTCAACATTGCGCAGAGTTACCTATACTACTGGGGCAGACACTATTTCGAGGTCAGGACAAACCAACGTACTATCAATAGCAACTGGAATGCAAGACTCTAAGCCCGTAAACATGAAATCCAGCTTTGAGCGAATAGAAAGTCCGAGTGAAATCCTTACCAAGGATGCAGACTACCATTTCGATCTGGAATGGCTTCGAAAGCGGCTTTTCGAATACCATCATAACGCTCTTTCCTCTTTTAAAAACGTGAAAGGGGCGAATTACAGCTATCCGTTTTCGGGCACTGCCGAATTGAAGTTTGCCACATCCTTTCTATTGTATTGTGACCGCTCGAATTTAGATGAGGTGAAAAGTACCGCTATAGATTTGTTCGATGGCGAAAATCCCAGACTGAAACTCATGAAGGAAAGGCGGGAACTGATAATTGAACTTACTGCAATTCCCTTTGCCCGCAATTGGGTTAACGTCGGCAGCAGGAATCCCAGGTCGTGGGAGATCTTCGCAAGGAAGGCTGATCTGAGTAAGAGAGACGAGAGGGAGTATGAGGAATTCTTCAAACTCATAGACCACATCAGTATTATTACCGATTTCCTGAATTTTAAGGCCAAGAGTTTTTATGGGATAGATTTTGATCCAAGTCTCTATGACAAGCCCGTTGCCGAGCTGACGCTCCAGATACTGACTGCCGCCATCAATGATTGCAAGACATACTTGACTAAATCCAGCCATTGGGCCGCTGTTTACAGAATGCTCGAGGAAGACTGCAAGAAAATGGAGGTTAACGGTGTGAACATCATCAAGAATTACGCTCAATTTGAGAAATTCGTATGTGTAGGCGGTGATTGGAGAAAGGAGACGAATCTGGACGAATCTTTACCCGATTGTCCGGAGAGTACGATATCCCATGCTCTGCGTAACAATGACGATTTGTCAAAGCCCATCATCAAGTGGAAAGATGGCGATATGAAGACATTGGTCACAGCACTGCGAGAGGTCATTGAAGAGCATAGGAGTAAGCCATAATGGTAGTTTCCTAAGAGTTTCCTGATATTTATTCCCCAGCATAGGAAGGTTATGGGATTTGTTTCCTGACTTTCCTATTTTTATGTGATGCACTTCCTGTGATTAGGGAGCGTATTTCCTTTTTTTGTAAATTTGGACCCGTAAACCTGCAAGTAGGGGAAAGTCCGGACCCCCGAACGCCGGTAATAAAGTTCAAATTTAAAAAAATGACTAACATTCAAATTTTCAATCACGAGATGTTCGGAGAAATCCGGACGATGACTGACGAGAGGGGCGAGACCTTCTTCGTGGGAAAGGACATCGCAGAGGCACTGGGGTACAGGAATACCCGTGATGCACTGTTCAGGCATGTGGACGATGAGGACAAAACCACCGTCGCGATTCGCGACACTGGTTCCAACTACAAGAGTCAGACAGTGGTTATCAACGAGAGCGGTCTCTATGCACTGGTGCTCTCCTCGAAGCTGCCACAGGCGAAGGCCTTCAAGCGCTGGGTGACCTCGGAGGTGCTGCCCCAGATCCGCAAGACGGGTGCCTATGTGTCGCAGAAGAAACAGATCGAGAATCTGACACGCCACATCGGGGAACTGGAGCCCAAGGCCGAGTACTACGACGAGGTGCTGGGGAGCGTGAGCTGTTTCACGACCACGCAGATTGCCAAGGAACTCTCGATGACGGTGAACGACCTGACACGACTGTTGGAGCAGCGAAAGGTGATGTACAAGCAGTCCGGGCAGTGGATGCTCTATGCCGACTATGCCCGTAAGGGGTATGCCAGGAGCCGCACCCATATGCACCATGATGGTGAGGGCGACCTTCACACGAGTATCTATTTAGTATGGACAGAGAAGGGTCGGCGATTCATCCACAGGATCTGCAGTGACGGGGAGATCATTGTCCCGTTCTTGCTCAGTGTGAATATTACAGATTAACAACCAATTAAAAACCTATAAAAATGATTACATTTCAAGTGAATACACATTTTTCTCAGGCTCTTCCCTGCACAAGGGAGGAGTTCTGGGAACAGGTAAAGAAATCCAGCACAAGATGGAAGATTGATATGCGAAGAGCCATCATCGCGGCGGTGGAGACATCAAAGACCCAAGGCGCAGTGGCTCTGCACAATTTGCTCCAGAACAGCGAATATCAGAAGTTCCTGCTGAAAAAGCAGGGAATGAAGAAGAAGGCAGCCAAGGAGGCTTGGGAGAAGAAGACGGATGCAGAGAAGCTGCTGGCCTTTGCACAAGAGGTGAAGGATAATCTGCCGGCATTCATCTTTGCATGCAGGGAGTTCGACGAGACAGAGACTGCGAAAGGTGGGATGTTCAGGCATCGCAGATTAGCAGATTGTCACCTCAATGGACTCTTTATGCTCGATATCGATCACATAGAGAATCCCATGGATGTGTGGTATAAGATGAGGGATGATGAGGAACTGATGAAATCAATAGCATTAGTTCATATCACAAGCAGCGAGCATGGTGTCCGTATTGTCTCAGTAGCTGATATGAATATCGGTAATTTGGCTGACAATCAGATCGCTTTGGCTCAGAAGCTGGGCTATAAGGCTGATGAGAGCTGCATCGATGCTACCAGAAACTCTTTCGCTCCTAAGGAGGAAGACATTATTTATATTAATGAGGAACTTTTATTTGATTACTACGGTGATGCATTTGACAAGAAGTACTCAGATGAGTACCGTAAGAAGAGAACTCAACCACTATTTCATCAGTTTGATACTGATGCTAAGGAAACGACAAGTGCCAGTAATAAAACGACAACTAAGACAACATTTAATGGCGACATGTCGCCACAGGCAGAAGTTCTGCCTGAAAAAGAGTTGTCTATGTTGTCAAAGTTGTCATCAGAAAAGAACTCAGATTTGTCGTCAATAAAATGGAGAGGCTATGATGTACAAAGTATTATTGATGCTCGGTATGGCGATAGGCTGCCCTGTGCAGAAGATAGCAACAGACACAAGGAAAGTCTTAAACTCGCAACCGATTTGTTGCTCATGCTCGACGGCGACAAGGCCGCAGTGCAGCGCATCGTGGAGGCGCAGCCCTGGGTGCAGGAGATCATTGAGGAAAGAGATGAGAATGTCGATCAGACGGTGGAATCAGCAGCCTCGTGCGTCGCGGAGAAGGAAAAGAAGTATGCAGGCTCGCTGCCCAGTAAGGCCATGCAGGAAGCGGTGAGGAAGGTTGCAGGACGCACGTATCAGGAAGTGGTGAAAGGTGTGAATGCCGACAGGGACGAGGCTGATGGCATGAGCATGTATGCACAGCTTGACGGCTGGGGTGCAGAGATAGAGGCACTGTTCGACGACTTCCCGCTGCTGAGGGATGTGTGTGCAGGGTTGAAGAGGCCTCAGTATCCTGCGGCGGTGTTCACCGCCGGCGGGGCGCTGATGACACTGATGACCAGATGCACCTACAGGTTCTATCATCGTGCCTACGTGGACCGAAGGCTGAACTGTTCCTTATATATTATAGGTCACCCTGCATCGAATAAGTCGATGGCTGATGATATCTGTGAGATACTGATAGCACCCATAGAGGCATCGGACAAGGCCGGCAAGGCTGCGCTGAACCGCTATAAGAAGGATACGAAGAAGAAGGCTGCCAACAAGGAGGGCAAGGACAAGCCTCAGGGCATCATCCGCATCCATCCTTCGAGGACGAGCAACGGCCAGCTTATCGAGGACATGCTCAATGCGAAGGAAACGGTGGACGGCAAGGAGATGCAGCTGCACATGTTCACCTTTGATACGGAGCTGGACAACTCGATCATGCTGCAGAGCGGCGGTTCATGGATCAACAAGCAGGCCATGGAGCTGAAGGCCTTCCACAATGAGAAGGACGGACAGATGTACCAGAACTCGGATTCGCCCGTGGATGAGTTCCGTGTGACGTGGAACTATATCTACTCAGGTACGCCCATCGCCCTGAAGAAGAAGGTGAACGAGAAGAACTTCGGATCTGGTCTCAGTACCCGTCTCACGGTGATTCCCATGCCGAAGACGAACTACAAGATGATTGACTACGAGGAAGAGGAAACCATCGACTGGGCGCGTCTGGAACGTATGAAGACCTGGGCCTTCAAGCTCGACTGCAGGGCGGGACAACTGCCCGTGAAGCCGCTGGTGAAGAAGCTGTACGACTGGACGAGCAACCGCATGGCGGACTGTGAGGAGGATGACTCGGAGGCCAACGAGATGATGCTGAAGCGCGTGCCGTATCACGCCCTGAACTATTCCGTGCCTTTCATCGACATGCGCCACTACGGGAGCCTGCATCAGGAAGGCAAGTTCTGGGAGGGCACCTACGAAGTGGATGATACGGACTGGAAGCTCTGCGAACTGATGGCCCGCATCCAGTATGCCACGCAGCAGCACTTCTTCGGGGTCTTGGCAGAGAAGTACTTCGATGACATGAACAACGACGTGCAGATCACGGGCAAGCGTCACCAGCAGAAGTCCGTAGATGGCTACAACCGCTTGCCGGATGTGTTCACGAAAGAGGACGTTGACAAATGTTTCGGCTATAAGAATGAAGATTCTGGCTATATGAAAATCAAGCGTCTTCAGGAGTCTGGCATGGTGGCGTTTCTGGAGGAGGTCATGCAGAATGGTCGTATGCGCAGGAAGTATCGGAAAGTGAATAAGATGGTGATATAGCTCACCTATCACCTAACAACCTATCAAAAAGTAAAATCAAATTTCAGAAATAGTAAAGGGGTGTGTCATTCCAGACACACCCCTTTGGGGATTATTTGAATGATGATTTACTTCAGTTCCTTAATCTGCTGGGCGGGAGCGTACTCGGGGTCGATAGCGAGGATCTTGTCGGCATACTCCTTGGCCAGAGCCTTGTTCTTGCCATAGATGAAGGCGTTGGACATCATGTAGTGGTAGCTGTACTTCAGCATGGTGTTCTCGCCGTTGTCGCGATCAGCCTTGCTTTCGAGCAGGTCGATCACCTTCTGGTAGTCGGGCTTGGCAAGACCCTTCTCACCAGTCTTGTCGAGCTTGTTGTTCATCGTGGCGCACTGGTAAGCAGCATAGGTGCTCTGGATGGGGAACTTCTCTGCCATAGCCTTGTAGGCGTCGATAGCCTTACCGATCAATTCAGGCCTGTTCTCCTCGTCGGCATCAGCATACTTTGAGTAGATCTTTGCCAGACCTTCCATATCGTCGGAGTTCAGCTCGGGCTTGCAAGCGAGGTAGTCCTGATAATACTTGATGGCATTGTCGAACTGCTGATCCTTCAGATAGCTGTCTGATACGCTCTTGAGGATGGCGTGACGCTTAATCATTGAAGAGTCGTTGACGAGCTCGAGGGCCTTGTCGTAATGGACGTACATGTTCTCCAGGTCCTCCAGGGCCTGATAGATCAGGGCTGTGTAGAAGTGGTCGTACTCAGAGAACTTGGCGCTGTCGGTCTCGTTGAAATACTTGTGGATGTAAGTCTTGGCGTCGTCGTACTTCTTCAACTCGTAGTTGGAGAACATGGCCAGACGGTTGAACGTCGGGTTGCGGGGCTCGAGTTTCAGACCTGCCTCAGCAGCTTTCAGGGCGTCCTCGAAGTGACCGGTGAAGTAGCTGGCACGTACGTACTCATTCAGATAAGACTTGTCGAGCTTGCTGACGTCAGACTTGGCATAGTTCTCGTAGGCCTGCTTCTCGTCACCAGCCAGCATATAGATGTGGGCGGTGATGGCGTCGACATCCTCATTGGGGCACATGGCCTTCATGTCCTGCAGCTTCTTGGCAGCCTGAGAGGGGCTGATCTTACGATACACCATAGCCCACTTCTTGTAGCCCTCGGGGTTCTTCGGGTCGAAGTTGATGGCCTGGTTGTAGTAGCCTGCGGCCTTACCACCGTCGTTGCCGAAAGAGGCCTCGATGTCGCCTAAGAGCAGATAGGCGGGGGCGTACTGATACTTGGGCTTTCCAGCCTCGTTGGCGTAGTTACAGAAGAGGATGGCACCGGCGGTGTCCTTCTGCTCGTAGTAGGCACGGGCAATCTTCATGAGGGCGTCGGCGTCCTTCTTGTTCTTCTTGTACGCGGTCTTTGTTAAATCGGCTACGTTGGGAGCCTTTGACTTAATGCCGTCGAGAGCTGCCTGGAGCTCTGCTTCCTGTGCATTTGCGGTGGCGCTGAAACCTGCCAGCAGCACACCCATTACTAGATATTTAATCGCTTTCATAATTCTTTATGATTTTATTAAGTTATACTTCTTGTTAATTGTCTCTCGAATGTATGACGTTTGAAATGTCGTTTCGTTTAATCATTATTCTTTTTTCACAATCACGTTGCGCACGTTCATATTGGCCGATTGGGGCAGGAGACCGGAGCGCAGGATGATCATCTGGCCTTTCGGCAGCTGGATGAAATGCGTGAAGGCAGTGGGGATGCCGCTGGGACGGGTGTCGTTCAGCAGGGCGTAGATTGTACGGCGCAGGGGGTAGTTGCCGTTGTATAGATAGTACTGATAGGGTTTCCAGCTGTTGAAGTGCCTGGCACTGTCCATCTTGGAGACGCCCATCACGGTTATATTCTTCTTGAAGGTGACGTTGGTGGTGTCACGTTT
>JAEEGF010158585.1_pt1 | contig 13028 bp, 8 predicted proteins | sample 9134171 | NCBI WGS metagenome assembly JAEEGF01 (sample SAMN16246542, study PRJNA631951) | gut metagenome | biome: gut microbiome; feature: rumen; material: AP-attached | host: Bos | place: Iran: Karaj | collected 2018-10
CGCTTACGCAGAGCACCCAGTATGAGACGAATCTGGCTGAACTGACATCTCAGATACAGCTGATGGACTATCTGCGTGAGTTCGTGGATAATCCTGCCAACCAGTATAAGATCATTCCCTCTAACGTGGGAATGACGGATCATGCCTCTACCTCGCTCATTGAATCTTACAATACCGCTGTACAGGAGCGTAACCGTTATCTGAAGACTGCCAGTGTGCAGGCACCTCAGGTGGTTGCCCTGACATCTACCCTCGACGATTTGCAGACCAGTATCCGTACCGCCCTTTTGCAGGCACGACGCTCGGCTGATATCCAGCGTCAGGGACTGCAGCGCCAGTTGGCGAAGTATCAAGGACGTATCAGCAGCACGCCGGAGCAGGAGCGGGTACTTAACCAAATCGGTCGTCAGCAGGAGGTGAAGTCTGGTCTTTACCTGTTGCTGTTGCAGAAGCGTGAGGAGAACTCCATCTCTCTGGCAGCGACTGCCGATAAGGGTAAGCTCATCGATGAGCCTCTTGCCATGGGTAAAGTGAGTCCTAAGACTGCCATCATCCTGCTCGCAGCGATCATCCTGGGTATGGGTGTTCCCTTTATCGTGATCATCCTGATCCAACTGATGAGTTATCGTATTGAGGGTCATGACGACCTTGCCCGTCTCACCAAACTGCCTATCGTGGCTGATGTGCCTGTTGCCAGTGACTCGGTGAAAACTGCAGCCGGTATCGTGGTTCAGGCGAATAAGAATAACCAGATTGACGAGATCTTCCGCTCCATGCGTACCAATATCCAGTTTATGATGAAGGAGGGCGACCAGGTGATCCTCTTCACCTCGAGTACCTCAGGTGAGGGTAAGACTTTCCTTGCCGCGAACCTTGCCGTGTCGTTCGCCTTGCTGGGTAAGAAGGTGGTGCTCTGCGGACTGGATATCCGTAAGCCTGCCCTGGGACGACTGTTCAGCTTGAAAGACCGTACGACGGGTATCACCCAGCTGTTGGTGAAGGACGCTGTCACTGAGACGGATCTGCGTACGACGATCTGTCCCTCGGGCGTGAACGGGAACCTGGACCTGTTGTTGGCGGGTCCTACACCTCCTAACCCCACGGAGCTGCTGGCACGTGAGAACCTGCACCAGATTATTGAGCTGCTGAAGAAAGAATATGACTATGTGATCCTCGACACGGCTCCTGTCGGACTGGTTACCGATACGCTGCAGATCGCACGCTATGCCAGTGTGAACTGCTACGTCAGTCGTGCGGACTATACGCCCAAGGCTAATATCGGTCTGCTGAACACACTGGCGGATGAGAAGAAACTCCAAAACTGCTGTGTCATCCTGAACGGTGTCGACATGTCCAAGAAGAAGTACGGCTACTACTATGGCTACGGCAAGTATGGCAAGTACGGACGTTACGGCTACGGACGCTATGGCTACGGCAAGTACGGCTATGGCAACTACGGCAACTATGGTAGTTATGCCGAGAGCCGATACTCTAACAAAGATGATAACTCTATTAAAAAATAACCTTATTAATCAATTATGCTGATAGCTGTTGATTTCGACGGTACCATTGTTACCCATCAATATCCTAAGATCGGCGAGGAGATCCCCTTCGCCATCGATACCCTGAAGATGCTCCGACAGGATGGGCATCGCCTGATCCTATGGTCGGTCCGTGAAGGAGAGCTTTTGGACGAGGCGGTGGAGTATTGCCGGCAGCGGGGGCTGGAGTTCTATGCGGTCAACCGTGACTATCCCGAGGAGACGACGGATAATAATCCTCACTTCTCCCGTAAGCTGAAGGTGGACCTGTTTATCGACGACCGGAACCTGGGCGGGTTGCCTGACTGGGGGACTATCTACAGGATGATCAAGAACAGGCATAAGTGGGACGATGTGATTGACGAGATTGTCGCCCAGGCGCCTCACGGGCATGCTGAGCCTCCCAGGAAGAAACACTGGTGGCAGTTTTAAGAAACAATAATTTATGACAATATGAAAAAGCTTCTATTTATCACCTTTTCACTTCTTACAGTGCTAATACTGACAGGGTGTGGCAGTGCAAAGAATGTCGCTTATTTCCAGAACAGCGACAGTATTAATTTTGAACAGTCGCGTTACCTTTATGATGCCCGTATCATGCCGAAGGACCAGATTACCATTTCGGTGAACACGACGACTCCTGAGGCATCTCTGCCTTTCAACCTCCTGTTGCAGAACGCTTACCAGCAGGGTCGTACTATCAGCAGTGGTGCCGGCGGTACCCTGATGCCTTATCTGGTGGATAACGAGGGCTATATCAAGATGCCTATTATCGGTAAGCTGAAGGTCGGGGGACTGACGAAGTCGGAGGCAGAGGACCTGGTGACCGAGAAGATCCGTCCTTATATGGCGGAGACGGAGAATCCTGTGGTGACTGTCACCATGGCAAGTTACTCTGTGTCTGTGCTGGGTGAGGTGGCACGTCCCGGTAGTTTCCAAGTGTCCCGTGAGAAAATCACGATTCTCGAGGCACTTGCTCAGGCTGGAGACCTTACGATCTATGGTGTGCGCGACCGTGTCAAACTGATTCGTGAGGATGCCACAGGTAAGAAGTCGATTGTCAAACTGAACCTGAACGACGCCAATATCGTCAACTCACCTTATTATTATCTGCAGCAGAACGATGTGGTGTATGTAGAACCTAACAACATCAAGGCACAGAACTCTAAAGTGGGTCAAACCACTACTCTCTGGTTCTCTGCAACCAGCATCTTAGTATCATTAACCTCGCTGCTTTATAACATCTTGAAATAACTATGGCGGAAGAGCATTCACATCATCATCACCATCATCATCATAAGAAAGATGGTGCAAGTCTCTTTAAACAAAAGAGCCTGGAAGCCATCCACCGTAAAAAGATCCTCGAGAAGATCCTGAAGGCGGTTATGATCGCCGTTGCTGTCATCATGGCAATTGCCGTGGTGGTGGTGTATACGATTGGTTAAGGACGGAGGGACGGAGTTACGGAATTACGGATCTACGGATCTACGGAGTTACGGAGGGGGGAGATTGATACCATTTTTGTCATTGAAGGAGGTGACGGCTCTGCATGGGGCTGAGATCAACGAGGCGGTGTGCCGCGTTGTGAAAGGGGGATGGTATCTCCAAGGGAAGGAGAATGAACGGTTTGAGGCTGACTATGCGCGGTTTATCGGGACGAGGTGTTGTGTAGGGTGTGCCAATGGACTGGATGCGCTCTTCCTGATTTTCCGTGCGTATCTGGAAATGGGTATCATGCAACCGGGGGACGAGGTGATCGTTCCTGCTCATACGTATATCGCCACGATTCTTGCTATCACGGAGAATGGACTGAAACCGGTGCTGGTGGAACCTAAACGGAACACGCTGGAGATGGATGATGACAGGATCGAGGAGGCGATTTCTCCGAAGACCAAAGCGATCTGTATCGTGCATCTGTATGGGCGTAATGCTTATACACCTAAGATCGGGGCGCTTTGTAAGAAGTATCAGCTGAAACTGGTGGAGGACTGTGCTCAAGCGCATGGCGTAAAGGTAAAGGTTAGAGGTGACCTCACGGGGGGACAGATTCCCGCTGAAGCGCCTACCCGTAGCCTTTCCCTCTGTGAGTCGAGCCTCACATGGGGACAGTCCCCCGGTGAGGCTGTGATGACGGGGTCGATTGGGGATGCGGCAGGGTATTCGTTTTATCCGGGGAAGAACCTGGGGGCTCTGGGGGATGGCGGTGCTGTGACGACGAATGACCAGGAACTGGCTGCTGTCATCCGTGCCTTGGCGAACTATGGCTCCCAGAAGAAATATGTGTTTGAATATGCGGGGCGTAACAGTCGGTTGGACGAGATACAGGCGGCTGTGCTGGATGTGAAGTTGAAATATCTGGAGGAGGATAACGAGCATCGCAGGGTGGTGGCTCATTATTACTATGAGCATATCAACCATCCGCTGGTGTCTTTGCCTGACTTGTTGCCTGATGAGCAGAATGTGTATCATTTGTTTCCGATCCTGGTGAGTGGGGGGAAGCGGGATGCGTTGCAGGCTTATCTGGCGGATAACGGGGTGGAGTCGTTGATTCATTATCCGATTGCTCCGCATCAACAGGAGTGTTATACCAATGCGGCATGGAACATGCCGAGGTTGCATCTGCCTGTCACGGAGCGGATTGTTAATGAGGAACTGAGTATCCCGATGGGGCCTGCGTTGTCGTTGGAGGATGCGAAGCGTGTTGTGGAGGTTGTTAATTGTTTTACTTAGATTTTAACAAAAACCACAAAAACCCTCTTTTCTGAGATAAATGCTCTTATTCGAGCATTTTGATGTTCTTAGTGATAATCTTCCTTGTGTGCAAGCACCCAGATAAGCTTACCCCTAATCCCATCATCCCTTTCAGGGACTCTATCTCATAAAAGAGCAAAAACCTAAAAAACACATTAGTGCTCCTATTTATGGAATGCCCCTGCGGGGCAGAAATTATTCAAAATTAACGATGGTATGGGCTGTAACTGCCTATCGGCAGCTCCCATGCTGTTTCATGAGTCCCATCGCTCAAGCAAGCTTTACGCTGTTCCTCCTAAAACACCATGCATCATCTTTTCGATGATGTTACATCCCAAACCATCTCAAAAAATTATTCAAGCTGGCGCATACCTATACTAGTTCCAAGTATAATTTTAGACTACGCCACTCCAAGCTCACAGGGGGACAGTCCCTCTGTGAGGCGGACCTCACATGGGGACAGTCCCCGTGTGAGCTCTCTTCAGCCCTCATACATCATCCATCTCACTTCTGACATCATACATCAATTTCGGAGTCCGCAGGCTTGAATAATTTTTTGAGATGTGACAAAAGACCGGGGAAGCGAAGCTTTCACGGCAAGGGTGAGACAGAGATACGGAACCAAGCTTGCTTGAGTGCAGTAGCACTGGCTTAGCCTTGAGAGAGGCGACCAGCCTCGGCTTTTGTCACATCGTTAATTTTGAATAATTTCTTCGCACAACGTGCGAATCCTTATAAAAATCTGTGGCAAAGAGATCTGGGGGATCTACTGGATCTGTGTGACCTAATCGATGAGGGAAGGTTGAAATAGTGAGGAATAAATTTGGAACATTGGGAAAAAAATATTACTTTTGCAACCGAATATTAAGGAAAGCGCTATGAATCCATTTTATAAAATAGTCAGTTGGTATTTCAAAAAGAACTCACTACCGTATTGGTGTATCTTCCTGTTTGACTGCTTCTTGATGCTCTTGTCGGGCGTCTTCTCGTATTGGCTGTTTAACAAGACCAATGCGTTGGTAGAGCACCGTTTCAATGTGCTGAACACACTTCTGATCTATATCGCCCTGAGCTGGGTGGGCTTCCGCTTGTTCCATACGTATTCCGGTATTGTACGCTATTCGTCATTCGTGGACTTGACGAAGGTCGCATGGGGAAACCTCGTGGGACTGGTCCTCTCCGTGGTTGTCATGTATCTGCTGGATATATGGAAGGTACCGGAGGTCGGTATCCTGTCACTGACGGAGACATGCCTTACCTTCTTTATCGCTACCCTGATGATGTGGGCCTCACGTATTTTGGTGAAGACCCTCTATGACGTTACCTTCTCTGACAAGCGTGCCATGCGGGTTCTGATCTACGGTGCCATGTCGGGAGGTGTCGGTCTTGCGAAGATGATCCGTAGTCAGACGCCCAGGAAATTCCAGTTGTGTGGATTCATCTCTCATGATGAGCATGCCAAGCACTTCCGACTGATGGGCGAGAAGGTATATTCGACTCATGACGATTTCATGAAAGTCATCAAGGATAAGGGTATTGAGGGAATATTGGTGTCGCCTCTCCGTATCCAGGACTTCCAGAATAACCAGGAGATACAGGATATCTTTATCGGTGCCGGACTGAAAATATTCCTGGCGCAAGTTGCCAAGGAAATGAATGTCGAGGGAACGGAGTCGGACATGAATGACATGCAACTGAAGGAGGTGAGCGTGGAGGACTTGCTGCCACGTGATGAGATCAAGGTGGATATGGAGTCGGTAGGGAAGGAACTGACGGGAAAGCGTGTCCTGATTACCGGTGCTGCCGGTTCTATCGGTTCTGAGATGGTACGTCAGGTGGCGCAATTTAAACCTGCATCCATGATGCTCATCGACCAGGCAGAGACCCCACAGCATGACATCCGCCTGATGATGGCTAAAGACTATCCTGAAATACAAGCTGAGACCGTCGTGACGAGTATCAGTCGCCGTACGAGGATGGATGAAATCTTCGACCGTTTCCGTCCGGACTATGTGTTCCATGCCGCTGCCTATAAGCATGTGCCGATGATGGAGGATAATCCCAGTGAGGCTGTGATGAATAATATCTATGGTACCAAGGTGATTGCTGATCTGAGCGTGAAATACGGCGTGAAGAAATTTGTGATGGTATCGACAGACAAGGCGGTGAACCCCACGAATGTGATGGGCTGTTCAAAACGTATCTGTGAGATTTATGTCCAGTCGCTTGACCGTGCCATCAAAGAGCATAAGATTGGCGGACACCTGGCGAAGATGGGTAACCTGCTGAGCTTTGTCACCTCCTCGCAGATGGCAAGTCCAGGGGCAAGGACGCAGTTTGTGACCACCCGCTTTGGTAATGTGTTAGGCTCGAACGGTTCTGTCATCCCCCTGTTCCGGGAACAGATCAAGAATGGCGGTCCTGTGACAGTGACGCATCCGGATATCATCCGTTATTTCATGTTGATACCTGAAGCTTGTAAGCTGGTATTGGAGGCAGGAACAAAGGGTAATGGCGGTGAGATCTTCGTCTTCGACATGGGAAAACCAGTGCGTATCGCTGATCTGGCTGCCCGTATGATCAAACTGTCAGGTGCCAAGAACGTGGAGATCAAGTTCACTGGGCTACGTGCCGGTGAGAAACTCTATGAGGAGGTGCTGAACGAGAAAGAGAGCACCAAACCCTCTTTCCATGAGAAGATACGTATTGCTGAGGTTCGTGAGTATGACTATGATACAGTCTGCAAGGAAATAGAAGAACTGATCGCTATCTCGAGGAAGTATAATGATATGGCGACTGTCAAGAAGATGAAGGAGATTGTACCAGAGTTCAAATCGAACAACTCGAAATATGAGTTATTGGACAAGTGAAACCAATGAACAAAACTTAAATATTTAGACTAAAATGACGAAACAAAAGAAATTTATTCTCTCGGAGAGTGAGATTCCTACACAGTGGTATAATATCCTGGCGGATATGCCTAACAAACCGTTGCCACCGATTCATCCGGCAACGAAACAGCCTTTGACATGGCAGGACCTGGCTCATATCTTCCCGGAGGAGTGCTCGAAACAGGAACTGGACATGGAGCACCGATGGATCGATATCCCGGAGGAGGTGCTCGAGAAATATAAGTTCTATCGCTCTACGCCCCTGGTGCGTGCCTATGAGCTGGAGAAGGCGATAGGGACTCCCGCACATATCTATTTCAAGAATGAGTCGACGAACCCGCTGGGCTCGCATAAGATCAACTCCGCTCTGCCTCAGTGCTATTATGCGAAGCAGGAGGGGACAACGAATGTCACGACGGAGACGGGTGCCGGACAATGGGGCGCCGCCCTGTCGTATGCGGCAAAGATCTTCGGACTGGACTGTGCGGTGTATCAGGTGAAGATCACCATGCAGCAGAAACCGTACCGCTCGAGTATCATGAGGACGTTCGGGGCTGCGGTGACGGGCTCTCCCTCGATGTCTACCCGTGCGGGAAAGGATATCCTGACGGTGGATCCTACGCATCCAGGGTCTCTGGGTACTGCTATCTCGGAGGCTGTGGAGCTTGCCACGACGACTCCGAAATGTAAATATGTGCTGGGCTCTGTGCTGAACCATGTGGCGCTGCACCAGTCGATTATCGGACTGGAGGCTGAGAAACAGATGGAGATGGCGGGGGAGTATCCGGATATGGTGATCGCCTGCTTCGGCGGTGGTAGTAACTTCGGTGGTATCGCCTTCCCCTTCATGCGTCATAACATTCTGGAAGGGAAGAAGACGGTGTTCATCGCCGCGGAGCCTGACAGTTGTCCGAAACTGACGCGCGGAAAGTTCCAGTATGACTTCGGGGACGAGGCGGGGTATACGCCTCTGCTGCCGATGTATACGCTGGGGCATCAGTTCAAACCGAGTAATATCCATGCGGGTGGCTTGCGCTACCATGGCGCTGGTATGATCGTGTCTCAGCTCATCAAGGACGGCTATATGAAGGGTGTGGATATCCCTCAGTTGGAGACCTTCGAGGCGGGTATGTTGTTTGCTCGCACGGAGGGTATCATCCCTGCGCCTGAGAGTTGTCATGCGATTGCCGCTACCATACGGGAGGCGAAGAAGTGTAAGGAGAGTGGGGAGGAGAAGGTGATCCTCTTTAACCTCTCTGGACATGGGTTGATTGACATGCCGTCGTATGAGCAGTTTATCAGTGGTGATCTCCAGAATTACTCGGTAACGGATGAGGAGATTGAAAAGAATGTCTCGCAGTTGGAGAAGATTATTTAATAGGAAGACCCTCCTAAATCCCCCCTGTTTAGGGGGGACTTTTTGTTTTATAGTCACAGATGATTTTACAAAAACCTGAAAAACCCCTGCTGATGTTATAAGTCTTGACAGACTTTCGTAGTCCTTCAAGTGTTATTGCCTATGGAAGCAAGCTTCCTAGTCCCTATCACTTGAATTCCTACACCTTGTTTACACAAGGTTATAACATCAGCAGGCAAAAACCTCGGTTCAAACTTGTTTGAACCTAAAAAATCATTCATTGGTGCTCCCTTGATTGATGTAGGATGTCAGAAGTAAGATGTAAGATGGAAGAAGTAAAGCTCACAGGGGGACAGTCCCTCTGTGAGGCGGACCTCACATGGGGACAGTCCCCGAGAAACTTCAGGCGAAATCTTGTTTTTTAGATTGTGAAACAATCGAGGTTTTCGCTCTTTTCTGAGATCAAGTCCCTGAAAGGGATGATGGTATTAGTGGGCAGATTATCTGGGTGCTTGCACACAAGTAAGATGACCACTAAGAACATCGAAATGCTCTGATAAGAGTATTTATCTCAGAAAAGAGGGTTTTTGTGGTTTTTGTCAAATCATCTGTGGAAAAGAGATCCGTGGGATCTACAAGATCTGTGTGACTTTAAAAAGGCGATTTAGTTTTAATGAGGGAAAGGGAGAGGAACGTGATCATACCGTTCAACATGAGGAGCTCGTAACCGAAATGGTAACCCGTATATTGCCCTACAAACCAATCCAGGAGATAACAGAGGATAGGGGAGGCAATACAGATATAAGGCACTAAACGGTCGTTCACAGGACGCTTGGTGAGTAACCCGTAGGCGAAGAGCCCTAACAGGGGACCATAGGTATAGGAACAGAGGATGTAGATGGCATCGATGATGCTGGTGGAGTTTAATACCTTAAACAACAAAATAAAGATCGTAAACACTACCGCCACGAGGATATGAGCCTTTTTACGTAGTGTCTCGTCACCTGGTCGACGACAGATATCCACACAGAAACTGGTCGTCAGTGCTGTCATGGCTGAGTCGGCACTGGAGAATGATGCCGCTAAGATTCCCAGGACGAAGAGGTAAGATGTGAGATGGGTGATGGAAGAGGTATGATGGGTGATGAAGGTGGGAAGGAGTTCGTCACCTGCAGCTGGAAGGGTGATGCCATGTGTGGCATACCACTGTATCAACAGGATACCTAACGACAGGAAAAGGAGGTTGGCGGGAAAGAACATCACACCATAGGTACACATATCCTTCTGGGCATCACGCAGTGACTTACACGTGAGGTTCTTCTGCATCATGTCCTGGTCGAGACCTGTCATCACGATGACGATGAACACACCACTGAGAAACTGTTTCCAGAAATGCTGTTTCGACATCCAGTCGTCAAAGACAAAGATACGACTCTTGCTGTCTGACGCTACTGCCTGTACTGCCTCTCCCCAGGTCATCCCCAGGTCACTCACCACTTGCCAGATGATCAACAGGAGTGCCGTGAAGAGGAAGATGGTCTGGAGGACATCCGTGAATACTAACGTACGGATACCTCCGCGACAGGTGTAGAGCCAGATGAGGAGTACCATGCCCAGGACGGTGAATACAAAGGGAATGCCCATGGTGTCGAAGGCAAAACGCTGGAGGATGATACAGACGACATAGAAACGTACGGCTGCTCCTGTCATCTTCGACAACAGGAAGAAAGAGGCTCCTGTCTGGTACGACCGGGGGCCTAACCGTTGTCCGAGATAGGAGTAGATCGTGGTGAGGTTCAGCCGGTAGTACAATGGCAGCAACAGGAATGCGACGAGGATATAGCCCAGGATAAAGCCCAGACAGGTCTGGAGATAGGTCATGTCAATGGTATTCACCATGCCTGGTACGCTCACAAAGGTGACACCGGAGATGGAGGCTCCTATCATACCGAAAGCCACCATATACCAAGGTGACTGTCGGTTGCCTCTGTAGAATGTCTCATTCGTTGCTTTCCTGCCTGTCCACCAACTGATGCTAAACAACAGACAGAAATATCCTATCACTAATAACCCCAAACCCATAAAAACCTATTTTCTCAGCTCCTCAAAATATTCGGAGGGCTGGACTCCCATTTCCTTCTTGAAAGTGGTGGCGAAGTATTTGGGATCCTTGAAACCTACCTGATAGGCGATGTCACTGACTCGCAGGTCTGGTTGTTGCTGGGCTAAGCGACAGGCAGTCTTGATACGGTAGTTACGGATGAAGCCTGAGACATTCATACCTGTTACGGCACGTAGCTTATTATATAAGGTGGAGGCACTGGCTCCCATGTCACGGGCAAAACTGTCACGGTCGTAATCACTGTCTGAGAGATGGGCGTCCAGACACTCTATGGCTCGCTGGAGGAAGTCATTATCGGTAGTGGGGGCTGTCGCCTTGATCTGCTCGATATTCTCCTCGGTGCTCTGTTGCTGGAAGAGATGGCGGATACGCCGGCGATTCTCGATGATATTGTCGATGCGGAGCTGGAGGTCTCCCAGACGGAAGGGTTTGGTGACATAGTCGTCGGCTCCTAAGAGCAGGGCTTCCTTACGGTCTTCCTCCTGTGTCTTTGCCGTCAGCAGGATGATGGGCAGGTGACTGTAGTCCGGGTCTGCCTTCAGACGGGTCACCAGTTCGTTGCCATCCATCTCTGGCATCATCACATCAGAGACAATCAGGTCGAGGTCGTGGGCATGTATCACGTCAAGGGCCTCCACACCATTGGAGGCGGTGAGGACGTGGTAGTGTTGCTGCAACAGCTGTTTCATGAGCATTAACAGCTCGATATTGTCCTCTACCACCAGGATGGTGTAGATGTCATCATTCTCCTCTTCGATGATGGGAAGGGGAGTGGTGTCCTCCTGTGGGGTCTCGAGGGTTGTCGCCAGGTCGGCGATATTACTATGTGCCTCTGTGGGATTGATCTGGTGACTCTCGTCAATCTGGGAGGCTGAGAAGGCGTTCTTCTTAATAGGCAGCTCTATGATGAAGGTGGTGCCCTGTCCCTCAAAGGTCTGACACTGGATGGTGCCTCTGTGGAGGTATACCAGGTCACGGGTGAGGGATAGTCCGATACCGGTGCCAAAGGTGCCGTGCTTGCGGTATTCTCCATCGTGGAAACGGGTGAAGAGGTGTTTCATCTTGTCATGGGGAATACCTGTGCCGTTGTCACTGACCCGGATGATGACTTTGTCGTAACGGGAATTGGTGGCGACATCCATCGTGACTTTTCCTTCCTTGCCGGTGTATTTGACGGCATTCGACAGGAGGTTGAAGATGATCTTGTCGAGTTTGTCGGTGTCTATCCATCCCATCATACTCTCTGGCTTGCAACGGACCGTAAACTCCATGCCCTTCTTTGCCATCAGGGGCTCTATACACAGGGCGGTCTCCCGGATATAGTTCATCACATCTCCATTACTCACACGGAGCTTCAGCTCTCCTGACTGGGACTTGCTGGTCTCGAGGATCTGCTGGAGCAGTCGTACGACACGGGCGATGTTCAGTTCCATCAGGTCGTAGTCCCTGCTGTTGTCGGGGGCTGTCTTACGAAGGCGTTCCACTGATGCTGACACAATGGTCAGGGGGGTAAGCAACTCATGGGTGATATTCGTGAAGATATAACTCATCTGCAGCTGGTTACGGATTCGTACGCTACGACGATAAAGTGCCCGCCCTATTAAGGAGAACACGATGACCAGTAGGATGCTTATGAGGATAACCAGGGTGGTTAGGTTCATCATTATTTATTAGTTTGTTGGATGCAAAGATACTTTTTTTTTATTTTATCTCCAACAAAAGTGGGGAAAAAGTCGTTTTTTCAACTAAAATAGTTTGAAATCAGTTATTTATGGTTTATAATTCGTGATTTTCACGGATTTCAAACCATATTTAATGATAAGTGAACTTGATGATGCCTGAAATATACTATCTTTGCACCAGTGAAAGAAAAAGAGTTTTTTCAGTCACTTTTTTCTAGAAGTAAGAACGTGATGTTCTGAAAAGGAAAAAGATTATTTTGTTTAGATTTTTAATGGTTAAGGTTTATGGTTGATTAATTTAGTTTTTTAAAGTACGAAAAGACTCGCTGTGAAGCGAGTCTTTTTTGTTTTTTATGTCACACAGATCCAGTAGATCGCACAGATTTATTTTCCACAGATTTTTAATGATTTGACAAAAACCGCAAAAACTCCTGCTGATGTTATAAGTCTTATCAGACTTTCGTAGTCCTTCAAGTGTTATTGCCTATGGAAGCAAGCTTCCTAGTCCCTATCACTTGAATTCCTACACCTTGTTTACACAAGGTTATAACATCTGCAGGCAAAAACAGTGAAAACCGAGAGCAGAGTTAAGCTTGCTTAGACTATGCCGAGGTAAATCCTGTTTTGCGCAAGGCGAAAAAACCTCGGTTCAAATATCTTTGAACCTAAAAAATTATTGAAGAT
>JAEEGF012017155.1_pt1 | contig 13028 bp, 11 predicted proteins | sample 9134171 | NCBI WGS metagenome assembly JAEEGF01 (sample SAMN16246542, study PRJNA631951) | gut metagenome | biome: gut microbiome; feature: rumen; material: AP-attached | host: Bos | place: Iran: Karaj | collected 2018-10
AGGAAAACGATGCCTGGTGCTGGAGCGCAGACCTTGGACGGGCGGCAATGTGCACCAGCAGCATCAGGAGGGAATAAACGTGCATCAGTATGGCGCACATATCTTTCATACGCCCGACCGCGCGGTGTGGGACTTCGTTAACGCCTTCGTTCCCTTCAATCGTTATACGAACTCGCCGTTGGCCAACTTCCGCGGGCGCCTGTTCAACCTGCCGTTCAATATGAATACATTCCACCAGATGTGGGGTGTTACGACCCCAGATGAGGCATGTCGTATTATTGAAGAGCAGCGTCGGCAGGCCTGTATCGCCACGCCCCGCAACCTGGAGGAGCAGGCTCTCAGCCTGGTGGGACGTGACATTTATGAGATGCTCATCCGCGAATATACTGAGAAACAATGGGGGCGTCCCTGCACCGAACTGCCTGCCTTCATCATTAAGCGCCTACCTCTGCGCTTTGTATATGACAACAATTACTTCAACGATCCCTATCAGGGAATACCACAGGGCGGCTACAACCTCCTGACGGATGCTCTGCTACAGGGCGTTGAGTGCCTGACTGACGTGGACTTTGTTCACTCGCCCTATCGTCATTGGGGCGAGTATGCTGATCGCCTCTTCTTTACTGGCGCCATCGATGAGTTTTTCGACTTCTGTCTGGGGCACCTGGAGTGGCGTACTGTCACGTTTAGGACGAGGGTAGAGGAAACACCCAACTTCCAGGGAAACGCCGTCGTGAACTACACCTCGCACGAAGTTCCCTATACGCGAGTCATCGAGCACAAGCACTTCGAGACTTTCGGCGAGGATGTATATCGCAACCCCCGTACAGTGGTCAGTGAGGAGTACAGCACAGAGTGGAAGCCTGGTATGGAACCCTACTACCCGGTAAATGACGAACGGAACATGAAGCTATTGGCCCGTTACCAGGAACTGGCCAGACAACAGGAGGGCGTCGTCTTTGCCGGACGACTGGCAGAATATAAGTATTATGATATGGCGCCGACTGTCAGGCGGGCTATGGAACTCTGGGATACTCAGAAGTGAATGATGCCCAACTCCTCGCGGATGCCGCTCTGGTAGGCGCGGATGAGAGGCAGTGCGTCACGCCACCGATATGCCCGGCTCACAGGAGCCGTAAAGAGGATGGTGAACAGATAACCCAGTAGGGTGAAGAGCCCTCTAAGGTAGCGCACCGCCCAGTTACGACCGTAATGATGGTTCAGATAGGTCGAATTGCGCACCTGGTAGCTACGTTTCCATTTCTTCTTCTTTTGTCTTTCTGCCCACGTTTCTTTGCTGAAGAAGTGCTTTTTGTCCATCAGCGCCTCAGGAATGTAGAGCATGCTGAACCCCGCCAAATGTGCCCGCAGACAAAAATCTGTATCGTCGCAGAAGATGAAAAGGTCTTTGTTGGGTAAGCCTATCTGCTCAACTACCTGCCGACTGACAAAAAGTCCCTCAAAAGCAGTGCCGACTATCGTTGTGGGACAATCGACATGCTTCCCCTTGAGCCTGTCCTGGTACATCGAGGCAAAGGGATTCCTAAGGTTGTAGCGGCGGAAATCATTTGTGAAGACTTTACCTTCCATCAGGCGGCGAGGAGCCAAAATGCCCGCTCCGGACGAACTTGTGTAGGGTAACAGATGAGAAAGGCAGTCGGGATGCGGCTTTACATCATCGTCCATACACCAAATCCAGTCGGCGCCCATCTGCATAGCCTCGCTCATACCTCTGTGGAAACCGCCCGACCCGCCTACGTTCTGCTGGTGGATGACATGCAAGTCCGATTGGGTGTCGAGCCATTCGCCGGTGCCGTCGGTGCAGCCGTTGTCGACCACAATAATTGCTTGTGGGGAGTTGGTGCGTAGCGACTGCAGGCATGCAGTGAGCAGCGAAAGACGGTTGTAGGTGACAACAACGGCAATGACGCTCAGTTCCTTGTTTGTCTTCACTCTGTACAAACTACTTGAGTTCTGGTATCTTAACCACCTGCATGTCGGTGTATTCCAGGTTCTCGCCTGCCATACCCCAGATGAACATATAGTTGCTGGTTCCTGCTGCGCAATGGATGGACCACTGAGGCGAGATGACAGCCTGCTCATTGTTGAGCCAGATGGGGCGCGTTTCCTGGGGCTCGCCCATGAGGTGGCATATCTTCTGCCCCTCTGGTACGGCGAAGTAGAGATAGGTCTCCATGCGACGCAGATGAGTATGAGCCGGCATGGTATTCCATACGGAACCGGGCTTCAGTTCGGTCAGGCCCATTTGCAACTGGCAGGTATGCACTCCGGCTACGCCGTCAATGATAAGCTGGTTGATGGTGCGCAGGTTGGAATCCTCAGCCTTGCCGGCATTGATGACGTTGGCTTCCTTCATCGATACCTTCTTTACTGGGTACGCCTGGTGGGCCGTGGCGCTGTTCATGTAGAACTTGGCAGGCTTGGCCGGGTCTTTCGAGGCAAATGTCACTTCGTAGTCGCCTCGTCCTACGTATAGCGCTTCCTTGAATCCCAGTTCGTATTTCTTTCCATCGACCGTTACGATACCGTCGCCGCCGATGTTGATGATGCCCAGTTCGCGGTTATGCAGGAAGTGGTCAACCTTCAGCGGAGCGATAGCCTCCAGTTTCAGAGGCTGGGCAGCGGGTTGGGCACCGCCCTGCATGAAACGGTCGTACATTGAATAGACCCAGTTCACCTCGCCGGGAGCAAAGACTTTTTCGATGAGGAACTCTTTGCGCAGGCGCTCGGTGTCGTAGTGCTTGACATCCTCGGGGTGATGCGCATAGCGCACTTCGTAGTTTGTCTGTGCCATGGAAGACAGGGGGGCCATTGCCAAGAGGCCGGCCATCACTAATTCTTTTTTCTTCATTGTATCTTGTTCTTTTGTTTGCATGTTTTCATTTTCTTGTTTTCGATTACTCCTTCAAGTTCTTGCTGCGGTTCCATCTCATCAGTATGGCAGCTACGGCAATGGATATGAATATGCCTGCTGTGTGGAGGGATGCCAGCAGATGATAGAATACCCAGCAGAGTAGGCTGGAGGCGAAGTCCAGTGCAGCCCCGGCGGTGAAACCTTGCGGTATGCGTACAGAAGCATCCTCGGGATGCAGGGCGGCTACGGAGTTGGCGGCCATCGTGAAGGCATCGGCGATGTTCGTCACGAAATAAAGACCGGCGATGAGGGCCACCAAGCCTACGATAAATGTCTTTACTACGTTTCCGCGGGTGATGGGCAACACCACGGGGAAGAGGTAGAACATGCCAGCCAGGGAAGCCAGAGGCAGGAACTTATTGCCCGGCAGTACTACGGCTAGTAGCAGGATGGTGGGAATGAGCAGCAAAGAGACGACGAGCGTAGTGGGATGCCCGATTACAAGGGCCGGGCTCATGCCGATGTGCAGTTTCACTCGCTCGCCGAAGCGGCGTGCTATCATCTGCTTAGTGGCCTCGGAAATGGGGATGAGGCCGTCGATGAACAGGCGTGTTATGCGTGGAATTAGTTCCATAACGGCTCCCATCTTGACACCCAACACCAGGACATCTTTCACTTCGTAGCGGGCCAGCAACCCGATGCCGCACCCCACGATAACGCCCAGGAAGAGCGGTTCGCCCAGTATGCCAAAGCGGCGCTTCATCCCTTCGGCATCGATGTCCAGGCGGTCGAAGCCCGGAATGCGATCCAATACCTTATTTATAATATAGGCGAAGGGTACGAAACCCTGACAGAACGGTTGGGGAATGGATATGCCCTCCATACCTTCGTAGAATTGCTGGAAGCGGTCGGCGGTGCGGTCGGCCATTATGAGTGTGACGATGAAGCAGAAGATGGCGGCGTCGAAACCAAGAACCAGACTGTCTGTGGCGAAATAGACGATGGCCCCAACGAAAGCGTAATGCCAGTAGTTCCAGAGGTCTATGTTTACCGTTCTTGTAGTGCGAGTGAGTAACATCAGCACGTTTACGGCCAGGCAGACGGGGATGATGAAGGCTCCGACAGCCGTATTGTAGGCCACGGATGCTGCTGCGGGCCATCCCATGTCGAAGATTCCCAGATTCCAGTCGTAGATGTGGACGACCTTTTCAAGTGCAGGTCCCAGGGCGCTGGTGAGCAGACCGGTTACGACGCTGAGGCCTACAAAGCCAACGCCGACATACAGGCCGGAGAGCAAGGCCTTGCCGGGCTTGATGCGAAGTGCAAGCCCCAGGAGGGTGAAGATGATGGGCATCATAACCGATGCCCCCAGGGAGATGATGTAGGAAAACATGCTATTCTAACTCATAATTTGTATAAAGAAACTGGGCTACGGCTGCTTTCCGATGTAGGCCAGGATGCCGCCATCGACGTAGAGGATGTGGCCGTTCACGAAGTCAGAGGCATGAGAAGCCAGGAATACTGCCGGGCCTTCCAGGTCTTCGGTGGTGCCCCATCGCGCAGCCGGCGTCTTGGCCACGATGAAGGCATCGAAGGGGTGGCGGCTGCCGTCGGGCTGCGGCTGTCTGAGGGGTGCTGTCTGAGGGGTGGCAATGTATCCCGGTCCTATCCCGTTCACCTGGATGTTATACTGGCCGTACTCCGATGCCATGTTGCGGGTCAGCATCTTCAATCCTCCCTTGGCTGCAGCATAGGCCGAAACAGTTTCGCGCCCCAGCTCGCTCATCATGGAGCAGATGTTGATGATTTTACCGTGCCCCAGCTTCATCATGCCGGGCAGAACGGCTTTGCTGACGATGAAGGGAGCCGTCAGGTCAATGTCGATGACCTGCTGATATTCCTCCACCGTCATTTCGTGCATTGGGATGCGCTTGATAATGCCTGCGTTGTTCACCAGGATGTCTATTGTGCCCAGGTGCTCGCGGATGTCGGCCACCATCTTCTGCACATCCTCTTCGTGAGTGACGTCGCACAGATAGCCCCGTGCCTGAATGCCCAGCGCCTCATAGTCGGCGAGTGCTTTCTGCAGATGCTCGCTGCTCCTGCAATTGAATGCGATGCGTGCTCCAGCCTCAGCCAGCGCCTTGGCTATGGCAAAGCCTATTCCATAAGAACCGCCGGTGACAAGGGCTACCCGGCCTTTAAGAGAAAACATTTTCATAGTGTAAAATGATTTAAAATCTCCACAAATATATACCTTTTTATTCAAAAAATTGTTGTTTTGCCTGAAAAATGAGAGAAAAGAGACGAAAAATGATATTTATTCAACTTTATTCCGGTAATCGGGGAAGTGAAACATTTGTTTTGCGGGCAATACTGCAAGTTTTTTTGCGGCTTCATATCTCTTTCTTCGTCAGTTTGGTTGCTTGTCGATTCCCTCTATTCCAACTTTTTAGTCTTGGCTGTCTTTTTTGCGCCACCCGGGTCTAATTTTTACTAGACCCGGGTCTAGCAAGAAAAATACCCGGGTTTTGCAAAATAAACCCCGGGTCTTCTCCGCTCTCGCGAATGTCCTTCACGAATAAAAACTCCCCCGCCGCAAACTGGTGGGGGAGTTCCTTTTTCTTTGCCATACCTGTTGTTATAGTTGAATCACAGGATGAGTTCGACGACCTTTTCCACTGCTTCCTTCAGTCCGTCGGGGTTCTTGCCTCCGGCTGTGGCGAAGTGGGGCTGACCGCCGCCTCCGCCTTGGATGAGGCGGGCGGCTTCGCGAATGGCCTGACCGGCGCTCTTGCCCTGAGCCACCAGGTCGTCGCTAAGCGAGACGGTAAGGGACGGCTTGCCTTCAGCCAGTCCGCCGATGACTACGAGCAGTTGCTGCGGGTATTGGGCACGGAGCTGGAACGCTATATCCTTGGCATTCTGGGCATCGATGAAGTCTACGCCGCTAATGACAGTCGTCCCCTGGATGGTGCGCGCCTCCTGGATGAAACGTTGCTTGACGTCCTGGGCGTGCTTGGCGCGGAACTCATCGACCTGACGTTTCAGGGCTGCATTGTCGTCGATGGCCTTCTTTACGGTTGCTGTCAGGTCTGGTGCGCTGCCCAGCAGGTCGCGCAGGTCGGCCATGACATCTTGCATGCGGTTCATCATTTCTTCTACGCGACGGCCGGTTATGGCCTCAATGCGGCGGACGCCTGCAGCAATACTGCTCTCGCTGATGATGCGCACCATGCCCAGACGCCCTGTGCTGCTTGCGTGGCAACCGCCGCAGAACTCAATGCTCTGACCGAACTGGACAACGCGGACGCGGTCTCCGTATTTCTCGCCGAACAGGGCGATGGCACCCAGCTTGCGGGCTTCGTCGATGGGGATGTCGCGGTATTCCTGGAGGGGAATGTCCTGGCGGATGCGCTCGTTGACGATGTGCTCAACCTGACGCAGCTGTTCGGGCGTGACCTTCTCGAAGTGGGAGAAGTCGAATCGCAGCCCGTCGGGTCCTACGAGTGAGCCCTTCTGTTCAACGTGAGAGCCGAGTACTTCACGCAAGGCCTCGTCAAGAAGGTGGGTGCAAGTGTGGTTGGCCTCGGTGTCGCGGCGTTTCTCTACGTCAACACAGGCCATGAACTCTGCCTCGGGCTGCTGCGGCAGGCGGTCGGTGATGTGAACGGCAACACCGTTCTCCTTCTTCGTGTCGATAACGTGAATGGTTTCGGCTTCGTTGACGAGGTCGCCCTGGTCGCCGACTTCGCCGCCCATTTCGCCGTAGAAAGGCGTCTCGTCCAGAATAACCTCGTAGACGGTGCCCTTCTTCTGCTTGACCTGGCGATACTTGAGGATGTGGCAAGTGTATTCTGTATAGTCATAGCCCACGAAGCGGCTTTCGCCTTCGCGCAGGATAATCCAGTCGCCGGCCTCGACTTGTGCGGCGCCGCGGGCACGGGCTTTCTGCTTCTCCATCTCGGTCTGGAAGCCGGCTTCGTCGACGGTCAGCCCGTTCTCGCGGCAGATAAGCTGTGTGAGGTCCAGGGGGAATCCGTAAGTGTCGAAGAGCGTGAAAGCCTGGTCTCCGGCTATTTCGCTCCGGCCTTGCTGACGTGTCTCGTCCATAATACGGGCAAGCAGGCGAATTCCGTTCTCGAGGGTGCGCAGGAAACTGTCTTCTTCCTCCTTCATGACCTTCATAATGAGCTCCTGCTGGGCAGCAAGCTCGGGGAAGGCGGCTCCCATTTCCTGAACGAGGGTGGGTACGAGAGTATACATGAAGGCCTGCTTCTGGCCCAGGAATGTGTAGCCGTAGCGGACGGCGCGTCGCAGGATGCGGCGGATGACGTATCCGGCCTTGGCATTGCCGGGCAGCTGGCCATCGGCTATACTGAAGGCGATGGCACGCAGATGGTCAACGATGACGCGCAGGGCAATGTCCTGCTTCTCGTTCTGGCCGTAGACAACGCCGGCCTTGGCACCCATAGCCTGGATGAGCGGCTGGAAGACATCGGTATCGTAGTTGCTGGTTTTTCCCTGAAGTGTGCGCACAAGGCGCTCGAATCCCATACCGGTATCGATGACGCGGGCAGGCAACGGCTCCAGCGAATGGTCGGCCTTGCGGTTGTATTGCATAAAGACCAGATTCCATATCTCTATGACCTGAGGATGGTCTTTGTTCACCAGTTGAGCGCCTGGGGTCTGAGCTTTCTCCTCGGCCGGGCGGCTGTCGATGTGAATCTCAGAACAGGGACCGCAAGGGCCTGTATCGCCCATCTCCCAGAAGTTGTCATGCTTGTTCCCGTTTATAATATGGTCTTTGGGCAGGAACTGCTCCCAAATGGCTGCAGCCTCGTCGTCACGCTCGAGCCCTTCCTCGGGCGAGCCCTCAAAGACGGTGGCGTAGAGGTCTTTGGGATCCAGTTTCAAAACGTCGACCAGATATTCCCAGGCCCATGAGATGGCTTCCTTCTTGAAGTAGTCTCCGAAACTCCAGTTGCCCAGCATCTCAAACATAGTATGGTGGTATGTGTCATGTCCGACCTCCTCCAGGTCGTTATGCTTTCCGCTGACGCGAAGGCATTTCTGTGTGTCGGCCTGCCGACGACACTTAGGCGTGGCATTTCCCAGGATGATATCTTTGAACTGATTCATACCTGCGTTGGTGAACATCAGGGTGGGGTCATCCTTGATAACCATAGGTGCAGAGGGCACGATAAGATGCTCTTTTGACTCGAAAAACTTTTTGAACGAGTCGCGAATTTCATTTGCTTTCATATACTTTTTTATACTTTTTCCGCGAAAATTGTTGCAAAGGTAATTTGTTTTGCGTACTTTTGCAAAGATTTTATTGATTTTATGTGATTATTCCATCCATTTCTTATGGCACTGAACAAGAATAAAGACCTGAAGAAGTACTACTCAATCAGTGAAGTGGCTGAGCAGTTCGGCGTAGCTGAGTCTCTGCTTCGCTATTGGGAAAAAGAGTTTCCCAACATTGCGCCACGCAAAAGCGGCCGTAACGTGAGACAATATACGACAGAGGACATAGAGGAAGTGCGAGTGGTCTATAATCTGCTGAAGGTCAGGGGTATGAAGATTGCAGCGGCCAGAGAGACCTTGCGCAAGAATAAACGGGGGGCAATGGATTCAAGCGACATTATCTCCCGCCTGCAATCGGTGCGGTCTGAATTGATGGAAATCCGCAAAGAACTTGGGGACTTGTAGAAGACCCCTTCCCTTATTCCTTATTATAATAATGTAGGCGTTGGGCTCTGCCGAAAAGTCACTGGGCTTTATCTGATTCAGTCCTGCCCCTTATATTCCTGGGATGGTGCTCCAGGATTTCTTGGCGCAGATGGAATGTGTCAATGTGCATATATATTTCTGTGGTAGAGATGTCTTCGTGGCCCAGCATCGTCTGAATAGCCCGCAAGTTGGCCCCTCCCTGCAGGAGATGGGTTGCAAAACTATGACGGAAAGTGTGTGGGCTGATGCTTTTTGAAATGCCCGCCTTTTGGGCGTATTCCTTGATCTTGACGAAAACGCTGATCCGGCTCAGGTGCTGGCCTCGGGTGAAGGATACAAAGACAAAGTCTTCCTGATTCGGCTTCACCTTTATCTGCATACGTTCTACAAGCCATCCGCGCAATAAGCTGACCGTCTTCTGGGCAATGGGTACAAGGCGTTCTTTGCTTCCCTTGCCGCGAACGCGGATGTATCCTTCTTCCAGGAAGAGATCGCTTATCTTCAGCTGGCAGAGTTCGCTCACTCGCAGGCCGCAACTGTAAAGCATCTCAATGATGGCACGGTCTCGCACACCCTCGAGGCGGCTCATGTCAATGGCTCCTATAATAGCGTCGATCTCTTCTATGCTGAGGACTTCGGGCAGGTGCCTTCCAATGCGGGGTGACTCAAGTAGCTCAGTAGGGTCGTTCTTAAGTTCTCCTTCCAAAACGAGAAAACGATAGAAAGACCGGACGCCGCTAAGGACGCGGGCCAAGCTTCGAGGCTGGATGCCTTCTTCCAAAAGAGAACCGGCAAACTGGTCGAGCTGCTCCAAGGTGACGTTGCGGAAATCAATCCCCTCGGTAGAATAATAGCGAAGTAGCTTTTCCAAGTCTTTGCAATAGGCATCCAGAGTGTTTATTGAGTAGGAGTGCTCCAATCGCAAAAATTGTATGTATCGGCGCAGGATGTTTTGGTCTATATTTTCCGCTTTTATCCTTATATCAGAAAAAACTTTTCTCTGTTTCATCGTTCTTTCATTTAACTTTTGTATCTTTGTAGCGGCAAAATTACAAAAAAACTATGAGAATACAAATTATTAACGGCCCAAATCTTAATCTATTGGGCGTAAGAGAACCTGAAATCTACGGAAAACGAGCTTGGCAGGATTATTTGAAGATCTTGAGAACGCGTTTCCCTGAGGTGCGTATTGACTATTACCAGAGTAATCTGGAAGGTGAAATTATCAACAAGATCCAGGAGGTCGGGTTTGACCGTGACGGGATAGTTCTCAATGCTGGTGCTTACACCCACACCAGCGTGGCTATTCTGGATGCCATAAAAAGTGTAAGCACCCCTGTAGTGGAAGTTCACATCAGCAATGTCCACCAACGGGAAGAGTTCCGCAGACGCAGTCTCATTAGTCCTGGATGCTTAGGCGTGATAGGCGGTTTCGGATTGGATAGCTACCGGCTCGCTATTGAGGCCTTGATAGCAAAAGCCGGCGAAGAGGAAGAATAGATTCCACTCCTTGGACCAAGAGACCTACATAGCGGGGCATATTGACCCTGAGGGGGACTACCTCCATGCTTTGTGGAGAGCTACGCAACTGCATTCTCCATACGGCCAGATGGCGAGTGGCCACATTCAGGGCCGCCTGCTGAAAATGTTTGTGCGGATGATTCGGCCAAGGTTCGTGCTGGAACTCGGCACTTTCAGCGGCTATAGTGCTCTGTGCATGGCCGAAGGATTGGAGGGGGATGCCCAGCTTCACACATTCGAGGTCTTTGACGAACAGGAAGATTTCATCCGGAAATGGTTTCAGGGAAGCCCTTATGCGGAACGGCTACACTTGCACATCGGCGATGCTCTGGAACTGGTGCCAAAGATGGACGTACAATGGGACTTGGCATTTGTCGATGCAGATAAGCGGCAATACATTGATTATTATGAGATGTTGCTCCCTCGCATGAGAAAGGGAGGCTTTATCTTGGCGGACAATACGCTATGGTACGGACACGTTCTTGAGGACAGGCAAAAAGAAAGTGATCTTCAGACGCGTGGAATAATGGAATTCAATGAGAAGGTCGCAGCCGACAATCGCGTTGAGAAAGTCATTCTGCCCATCCGTGACGGCTTGACAATAATCAGGCTGAAATAGCCTCTTGATTTTTGCGCAAAGGCCTTTCCGCAAATTTTTAAAGGCCTTTCTGCAAATATTCAAAGGCCTTTTCACTGCCTTTTTTGCGGTCTTTATTTAAGAATCCATGAAAAAAGCGCACTTTTTTCCCTGATTGCGTACAGCATATATTTATTTTTTGTACCTTTGCAGCCGAAAAAACGATTTTTAAAGTATTTTTATAAAATGAAAAAGACAAAATTTATCCTCATGAGTGCTATTGCAGTAGCAGCACTCTCATCATGCAGCAAGCTCGGCAAACTGACTGCCGACAATTTCACCGTCACCCCGACTCCGCTGGAGGCAGTAGGTGGTCAGGTTCCTGCCACAATTAATGGTACATTCCCCGTGAAGTACATGAAGAAAAAGGCCGTTGTGACGGTAATTCCCGTACTGAAGTATGAAGGCGGCGAGGCAGAAGGCCAGAGCGCTACGTTCCAGGGCGAGAAGGTTGAAGGTAATGCCACTACTGTGAACTACAAGGTAGGCGGAACCTATACGATGAAGACGAACTTCGCCTATGTAGATCCCATGATAAAGAGCGACCTCTATGCACGCTTCGATGCAAAGAAGGGCAAGAAGAAGGTTTCCATTCCCGAGGTGAAGATCGGCTACGGCGTGATTGCCACCAGCCAGCTGCTGAGCCGCTGTAATATTACTGCAGCTACTGCTCCTGATGCCTATCAGAGAGTTATTGAGCAGAAGCAGGAGGCCAATATCAAGTTCCTTATCAATCAGGCAAACCTGCGCGCCAGCGAATTGGGAAGCACCAGCGTGAAGGACCTCAGCAAGATTCTGAAGGAAATCAATGACGATCAGGAAGGCCGTATGCTGAATGGTATTGAAGTAAGTGCCTACGCCAGCCCCGATGGACGCTACAGCTTGAACGAGAAACTGGCTCAAAAGCGTCAGAACGTCAGCGCTGATTACATGAGAAAAGAGCTTAAGAAGCTGAAGATGAAGGCCGATGTGGACACCAAGTTCACCGCAGAGGACTGGGAAGGCTTCCAGGAACTCATCTCAAAGAGCAACCTGCAGGACAAGGACGTCATCCTGCGCGTCCTCTCCATGTATCAGGATCCTGAAGAGCGTGAGCAGCAGATTAGTAATATGAGCGAGGTCTATACAGACATCAAGGAAGGCATCCTGCCTGAGTTGCGTCGTGCCCGACTCATTGTTAATTATGATATCATCGGCCGCAGCGACGAGCAGATTGTCGACCAGTACAGGAAGGACCCCTCCAAACTGAGTGTGGAAGAAATGGTTTACGGTGCCAACAAGCTGGTACGGACAGAGCAGGAAAAGGCTCAGTGGTACCAGGCTATTGCCAAGCAGTACCCCAGCGATTATCGTGCTCTGAACAATCTGGCACAGCAGGCTATTTCGAACGGCGATGTGGCAACTGCAAAGAACTATCTGGAGCAGGCCAAGAAGGTAAGCAACCGTGCCAGCGAAGTGAATACGAACCTGGCTCTGCTGGCTCTGAAGGAGGGCAACATCAGTGCTGCCGAGGCTTTCCTGGCACAGGGCAGTGGCGCCAATACCTTCAAGGAGGTGATGGGCAACTTGAACATTGCAAAGGGTAACTACACTCAGGCTGCTAACGATTTGGCTGGTACAATGACAAACAGCGCTGCTTTGGCTCAGATTCTTGCAAAGGACTATGCAAGCGCCAAGAAGACACTCTCTGGCATCAAGAATGCCGATGCCATTACCAGCTATCTGCAGGCTGTACTGGCTGCTCGTACAAATGATGCCAGCACATTGGCTAGCAGTCTGAAGAACGCTATCCAGCAGGATGCCACTCTGGCTCAGCGCGCAGCTAACGATTTGGAATTTGCCAACTACGAAAGCGCAATAAAAAGTCTTTTGAAGTAAGTGAAGAAATCGCTATTCTATATAGCTCTATTGCTCACCCTGCTCTGTTGCAGCGAACACCCCGGAATAGTTCGAATCCGAGGCAAGTTTGCTCACCTGGAGCAGGGTGAGTTCTTCATCTATAGCACGGACGGAGGGCTTGACCGTATGGACTCATTGCATATCCGTGAAGGCCGCTTTATGTATGAGTTCCCCCTGGACGGCTCAAACACGATGCATATTTTGTACCCCAATTATTCAAGGCTAACTGTTTTTGCAAAATCGGGCGATGATATAAAGGTTGAGGGAGACGCCCAAAATCTGAGTGAAGTGAAAGTCTCCGGAACCGAGGATAACGAAATATATACCCGCTTCAGAATGGAGAGCCTAAAGATGCCGGTT
>JAEEGF011351859.1_pt1 | contig 13026 bp, 16 predicted proteins | sample 9134171 | NCBI WGS metagenome assembly JAEEGF01 (sample SAMN16246542, study PRJNA631951) | gut metagenome | biome: gut microbiome; feature: rumen; material: AP-attached | host: Bos | place: Iran: Karaj | collected 2018-10
AGACAAAAACCACCACTGCCCGTCACTATGAGGCATTCGTAAGTCTCTCAAAAACAAATTTTTAGAAAGGGTCTATCCCATTTCTACCTTTTTAATGCAAGTGTCTGATTTTCAGTTGGTTACAATTTCTGAGGTATATGCTTCTGGAAATCGAGCAACACGTTTTCGATCTCAGCAGGATCGTCGGATAGCGTGAGCAGCATATTCTTATAGCGCCCCGTTGCCACCAGATGCTGTATCAGCGGCCACACCGGCACGTCGTCAGTCCAGAACTTCTTGCCCATGAATATCATCGGACTTGAGAATCCGAGTGACAGATAGTGGTTCTGTACAGCATCCTGGAATATCTCCTGCAGAGTGCCTGCACTGCCGGGCGTATAGATGATGCCACCATAGGCCACAGTCAGTATCACGTCCTCGCGCACGCTGTTCATAAACAGTTTGGCTATGTGGGTGGCAAAGGGTGTAGACGGTTCGTGTCCGTAGAGCCATGTGGGGATACCCAGACTGACGTATTTCTGCTGCGGATAGCGATGCATCACCTGCAGGGCCGAAGCCACCCAGCCGTTATCCTTAAACGATGGTGCCTTCTCGGCCAGTTCCCTGATCACTTCCTGCGTTTCTTCATCCGTGCGACCAGCCATCCATGCTCCCAGGTGAGTGGCTTCCATAGCTCCGGGCCCTCCTCCGCTCACCATCATAAATCCCTCTTCGGTCAGTCGTTTACACATCATCACGATAGTGGCAAACATCGGGTCAGTGCGCAATATGGCATGTCCGCCCATGACGCCCACGCATCGCTTAGGGTCGTGTTCGGCAAAGAATGCTTTCAGTGCCGTATGGATGCCCTGGTCATGGATAGCCCTTGCCGCCATCTCGTTGGTTTCCTTGGCTATCTTGCCCTGTTCCATGAAATGGCGGTACACTCGACTATCGTAGCAGTCGGCAAACGATGCTTTGTCTTTCTCCACGTCTTCCGATGGCTCATAGCCTCGGTAGAGTTCTTCAGCATTGTAGAGTTGGCCTTTGCGGAGCACCTCGTATGGCACAGCCTTCAGCCACTCGACAATATTTTGCATTTTCTGTAAATCCGGATTCGATACCATAGATTGTTGTTTCGTTCGTTAGTTATTATAGTTCGTGAAAAAATTTGTGCAAATATACTGATTTAATCTTTTATAAAACGCTTTTTGCAAAGGTGAAGCCTGTTTTCGCCACATCTGAAGGCCTGTAGTTGTTCTCCCATCACGCCCTTCATTACCTCAAACACATGATCTCCTGTGCAATGGCTAGTGTAGAACTGCGTTTCGGGATAATTTGATTTTAGCCTTTGAGCCAAAACTTGTATTTCTTCCTCTGGTTCCATACCATCAAGTAGATGGAAGCCTCCTACAACAGAATGAACTGGCCAAGGACAGGCTGAAAGAATGTTCTCCAGTCCGCTATGAGCACAGCCCGTGAATAGTAGACCTTCGACATATAGAGCCAGTTCATGACGGAAATCGTCGTGGATATAACTGACAGAATTGAAGCAAGCTTCATTCTGTTCATTTGGCTTAACGAAAAGGTTTTGATTGCCCTTGGGCATCGGATGAATCTGTGGGATATGGGCAATCACATGGATACCTTCTGCCACCTCGCAGGTTTGGTCTATCAAGACAAGTCTGTCGTCATCTATTTCTGGCCACTCCGCAGTAATGCTATGCAGATTCCCTCGCTTAGAAAAGAATTTTCCGCTCATGGCGTAGGGCGAGACGATGACCTGAGCCTTTTGATTATGCTCTAATATGTATCGCAAGCCGCCGGCATGGTCACTATGCCCATGAGAAATGAAAACATAGTCCACATCGCTGAGATTTATGTCCAACTGCTCTGCGTTTCGGATAAATACATCACTTGCTCCAGTATCAAGCAGGATCTTGTGCCGCTCTGTTGTTAGGAGGATGGACAGCCCATGCTCTGTACAGAGACGAATGTCATTGTTTCGATTATCTGATAATACAGTCCACTGCATAATAACTCTGTCTTACTTCAGTTCTGGAAAGACCTTCCATGTCTTGCTGAAATCAATTATCTTCATATTATCTTATTTAGTCCAAGTCATTTTAATGTGAGGGATGCCGTCGAGCATGAAGGTGTCGGATGACTGTTTGAATCCTACGCTTTCATAGAATCCTTTAGCATACTCCTGTGCCTCAATGTCTATAAGTGTTGCACCGAAATGTTCTACGGCAGCATCGATAGCATGGAGCATAATCTGCTTGCCATACCCTTTGCCTCGTTCTGTGGTGATGACTCTCCCAATCGAAATCTCCTTCATGTGAGTACCGGCAGGGCATACACGAGCCAAGGCAACGATCTTATCTGCAACTGTCAGCCACAAGTGGATGGACTTCTGATCATCCCCGTCCATGTCCTGATAGACGCAGTTCTGCTCAACCACGAATACCTCGCTACGCACTCTAAGGAGTTCGTATAGCTCATCCGTAGTCAATTCCCGGAACGTTTTTTGATGCAATATCGGCTCAATGTTCATATCATCTGGACACTTATAATCACAAAACATATTATTTTCATCGCAAAGATACATAAATCTCTACGTTTTTTTGTACTTTTGTACCCAAATATTAACAAAAGTTGATAAAAGCCTTGTCAACCTCTCCCCGAGGGAGTTCAGAAAAGGGAAGTAATAAATATAATGAATGATTAAGAAATGAAGAAGTTTTTGACCCTCTTATTGGCTGTACTTGGACTGAATACAGCTTGCAGCCAGAATTATGAAAATTATGATGTGAAGGAATTTGCCGAACTGATTACTGACTCCAATGTGGTAATCCTCGACGTGCGAAAGGCCGATGAGTTTGCCGAAGGGCATATCACAGGAGCAATCCTAATCGACCAGTTCCAAAGCGACTTCTTGGAACAGGCTCAGGTAAAGCTGCCTAAGGATAAGACTATCGCCATCTACTGCCGTAGTGGTCGCCGCTCAGCTAATGCTGCTGGAAAACTGGCAGATGTCGGCTATAAGTGCGTAAACCTTAAAGGTGGCATCATTGCATGGAAAGAGGCTAATATGCCAGTGACTAAAGAAGACAACTAGATACACAAAAAATCAATCAATATGGCAACAGTTGACGATAAGAAAGTGATTTTCTCGATGGTGGGTGTGAGCAAAACCATCCAGCAGAACCAGAAGCAAGTACTTAAAAACATCTATCTGAGTTTTTTCTATGGTGCCAAGATCGGTATCATCGGTTTGAACGGTGCCGGTAAATCTACACTCATGAAGATTATTGCAGGACTGGATCAGCAGTATCAAGGTAATGTGGTGTGGAGCCCGGGCTACAGCGTAGGCTATCTGCCACAGGAACCACCGTTGAACGAGGAGAAGACGGTGAAGGAGAACGTGATGGAAGGTGTAAAGCATGTGTATGACGCGCTGGCCGAGTACGACGAGATAAACGTGAAGTTTGGATTACCAGAGTATTATGAGGATGCTGATAAGATGGATAAGTTGATGCAGCGTCAGGCTGAACTGCAGGATATCATCGACTCGACCGATGCCTGGAACATGGACTCGAAGCTGGATCGCGCGATGGCTGCGCTGAACTGTCCTCCGGGCGATTGGAGCGTGCAGAACCTCTCAGGTGGTGAGCGCCGTCGTGTGGCTTTGTGCCGACTGCTGCTGCAAAAGCCTGATGTGCTGCTGCTCGACGAGCCTACCAACCATTTGGATGCTGAGAGCATCGACTGGTTGGAGCAGCATCTGCAGCAATACGAGGGTACGGTGATTGCTGTTACCCATGACCGTTATTTCCTGGATGATGTGGCTGAGTGGATATTGGAGCTGGATCGTGGCGAGGGTATCCCCTGGAAGGGTAACTACTCAAGCTGGCTGGAGCAGAAATCGCAGCGCTTGGCTCAGGAAGAGAAGTCGGCCTCTAAGCGCCGCAAGACTCTGGAGCGCGAGTTGGAGTGGGTACGTATGGCGCCCAAGGCCCGACATGCTAAGGGTAAGGCCCGACTGAACTCATACGAGATGATGCTGAACGAGGAGCAGAAGCAGAAGGAAGAGAAACTGGAGATATTTATCCCGAATGGACCACGACTGGGTAACAAGGTCATCGAGGCCGAGCACGTAGCCAAATCGTTCCCCGAAAAGACACTGTTTAACGACTTAAACTTCAATCTGCCACCAAATGGTATCGTAGGTGTGATTGGTCCTAACGGCGCGGGTAAAACCACGTTGTTCCGTCTGATTATGGGCTTGGATAAACCCGATGCCGGACAGTTTGCTGTGGGCGAAACCGTAAAGTTGAGCTATGTGGATCAGCAGCACAAGGATATCGATCCTGCTAAATCGGTATACGAGGTAGTGAGCGGAGGTAACGAGACTATCCGTATGGGTGGTAAGGACGTAAACGTGCGTGCTTACCTGAGCAGGTTTAACTTCAGTGGTGCCGATCAAGAGAAGAAATGTGGTGTGTTGTCAGGTGGTGAGCGAAATCGCCTGCATCTGGCTATCGCCCTGAAACAAGAGGGAAATGTACTGTTGCTCGATGAGCCTACCAATGATATCGACGTAAACACCCTGCGTGCACTCGAGGAAGGTCTGGAGGCCTTTGCGGGTTGTGCGGTTATCATCAGTCACGACCGTTGGTTCCTGGATCGTATCTGTACACACATCCTGGCGTTCGAGGGAGAAGGAAATGTGTTCTACTTCGAGGGTAACTACAGCGAGTACGAGAGCAACAAGGCGCAGCGTTTAGGTTTGGAGGAACCCAAACGTGCACGTTACCGTAAATTGATGGAAGAGTAAATCTGCAGCCTCACAGTAAATGTCAGCTTGGCTGACATTTACTGTTTAAATGACGACAGCAGTTCCACTGGTGGGATAAACTTTCAGTTCACTTCATCATTCCATCTATCTACTTGCTTTTCTCATATTTTAATGTGTTAATGTCATTATCTTCGACGGGCAGGCCAACGTACACTTGCCGCACTTCAAGCAGTCGGGATGCAGATAGCCGACGGTCTCGCCGCGAGAATCGTAGGGTGTGATCTGCATGGGGCAGACACGGGCACAGCTCTTGCACTTCATCTGACAGGCACTCGATACGTGGATGTTCGTGAATGCCTTAGGTAGGGGTACATGCCTGGGGGCTACCCAATTGGAGATGGTTCCCATGGGGCAGAACGAACACCAGGTGCGTGGGGCATAGATGAACGAAAGCGTGATGCCAACGATGGTGGTTATGACAATAATCGTCCAGAATACTTTTCCGATACCTGCCCACATCACCAGTCCGCCCTCGCTCCAAGGTACGTAACTCAGTTGGATACCGAACATCGTGAAGATGAAGAACACCATAAACAAACGGAAACCAAAGGTGCGCACAAATTTGGGAATCGGACGATGCGGTGAATACTTCGAGAGCAGACGATCGTACATATTGCCGCGAGGACACACATGTCCGCACCACCAACGACCCTTAAATATGCTCGTCACCACTGGGCCGATCATGCAGATGAGCGCCAACAGGCCAATCACTGGGAAGAACCAGCCGAGGATGATGTATGCGATGATGATCCAGTAAAGCGGCAACCCTGGAGTCTCAAAATGTCTATGGAATCGTTTGGTGTTGGTCATAATTCTATTTCTCCTTATTCTTTAATGTGTCAATAATTGTATCGAGTTCATTGGCAAACTTGGCATAGTCGTCCAAATGGAAGGGACATGCTCGTAACTCTTTCCCCATACCAGCAGGGATGATAGCGTATGCCTGTTCCTCCATCGCCTTGCCTTTTGCGGTCAGCGATACTATCTGCTGGCGCTTGTCCTCCTTGCCACGCTTACGAACCACGACACCAAGTTTCTCCATACGCTGAAGTAGCGGCGTAACGGTGTTCGTTTCGAGCAATAGCCGATGGGCTATGTCGTTCACAGGCTGGGAATCCTGCTCCCAGAGCACCATCAGTACTAAGTACTGCGGATAAGTAATACCCAACTCATTCAGCATTGGCGTGTAAGCCTGGGTGATAAGTCGTGCTGCAGTATAGAGACGGAAGCATATCTGCTTGTCGAGTCGTAATTCTTCGTGCATAATTCCTTATCTTATGATTATAACATGGCCTCTATGTCCTTCTCGAAGTCCTTGGGTTCCGTGGTAGGAGCATAACGCTTGATGGTCTCACCGTCTTTGGAGATCAGGAACTTGGTGAAGTTCCACTTGATATCACTGTCCTTCTCCACGCTCTTGCTGATAGCTTTGAAGAGGGCCTTGGCAGCTTTAGCCTTCAGGCCGTTATACTCCTCAGTGGGAGCCTGAGCCTTTAGATACTCGAAAATGGGCTGAGCATCGGGACCGTTGACATCTCCCTTCTTCATAATCTGGAATGTCACACCGTAGTTCAGTTGGCAAAACTCCTCGATCTTGCTGTCCTCTGCAGGATCCTGCTCTTTAAACTGGTTGCAGGGAAATCCGACAATCACCAGACCTTTATCCTTATACTTCCGGTTCAACTCCTCTAGTCCTGCAAACTGGGGCGTAAATCCACACTTACTGGCCGTGTTCACCACCAGCAAAACCTTACCCTGAAACTGTGAGAAATCAATCTCCTTACCCTTGCTCGTCTGAGCCTTGAAATCATAAATCTTTGCCATAGTCATATCTTATTTAAATCGTTTGCGACTTTTTCTGCGGCAAAGGTAAGGAGAATATTTTATATCGCAAGCGATTTATCGAAAACTTTAAGAGAGTTTAACAATATATCGTCTGCGATATAATATAAATGTTGATGGTCAGATACACCTCGTAACTTTTTGTGCGACGAAGCTCTTATTGAAGTCGATAATCTGGTCTATTCGCAGTACTGGAGCATCGCCCACGGCACAGCCCCAGGTGAGGTTGTACGCGACGAGGAGGGCATGCAAACCATGCGCCAGTTGGGTCTGAACATGGCATTCCTTATCAAGAGCATCCGTCTCGGCCTCCAGCAGTTCGGCTCGCCGAAGATTCAGGAAGAACTGACAGAAACCCATTATATCAGATAATCTATGACTTACAAAAGCTTTTTTCTCGACGGCGAGCGCCAACCGACTGGAAGCAATGGCAACAGCGGCGGTATGGACATGATGGTCGACGACAAAGGCGTGCGCATCAACTTCAGCAGCCAGACAGGAATGAAGTAACTCTCATGACATCGAGAAACTTGTCGTAGCCATGACCAACAATAGGATGTTCTTTCTCATTTATTTAATTTTATTTTTGCTCGTTAAAGGTAAATTGTCAGAAGAGCCACCAACGTGGACAGTGATGTCACCAGACTCTAAAGTCCAGCTTTGGGTGGCCTCATCCCAGTGGCAGAGATCAGTTAGGCGGATAGGGATAGTCACAACCTTACTTTCACCTGCCTTCAGTGCTACACGTTGGAAACCCTTCAATTCTTTTATTGAGCGGAGGACATAGACTTGCGTCACCTCTTCGGCATCGCAGTCGGAAGTATTGGTGAGCGTGAAGCTGACATCGAAGCCATCGGCTGTGGACTTCACGTTCAGATTACTGTATTCGAAGGTGGCATAGGAGAGGCCGTAGCCGAACGGATAGGCAGGAGTAACATGCTTCTGCTCATACCAACGGTAACCTACAAGATCCTGCTCTGCATAATCGGCAATGAGCTGCTGACGACGCTCATTACTGCGATTACGAGTGAGATCGACGAAGATATCGCCTTGTGAATTATTCTCGATGGTCTGTGGATAGGTGCCTGTGGCGTAAGCTGGTACATCTTCCAGTTTCTTGGGCCATGTCATCGGCAGTTTACCCGATGGAGAAATTTTACCAGTGAGGACTTCGGCAAGCGCCTGACCGCCCATGGAGCCATTGAACCACGAGGCAATAAGTGCGACAGAAACGTCGCTGACGGTGGAGACATCCACAGGGCCACCGGATACGATGATAGTCACTAACCGTTTGTTCGCCTTGGCGAGGGCAACTGCTAACTCATCCTGTCCAGAGGGCAGGGTAATCGACTTGCGGTCGGAACCTTCAGTCTCTACCTCGCGGTTGTCTCCCGCAAAGAAAATGACGAGGTCGGCATTCTTGGCTGTTTCCACTGCTTGAGCCATCAGTTCGCGGTCGGCAGGTTGAATGGGGTTGAAACGTTTGTTGCGACTATCACGGTCGTAGCTCTTGTAGCCAGGGACGTAGGTCATCTCCACTTGGTTGCCAAGGATGTTTTGTAGACCTTCGAGTGGTGTGATCTCACAACGGGTCTTCACTCCGGCTCCCACGCCGCCAAGAGCCATCTTTGTAACGGCATTCTCGCCGATAACAGCGATGCGCTTCACTTTTTTCGTGTCTATCGGCAGTACCTTTTCATTTTTCAACAACACGATGCTGCGACGAGCCACCTCTAAAGCGGTTGTCATCTCCTCAGCATTGCCTACGGGCTTGGTGTTGGCCACATCTTTAGCGATTGGTTTCACTGTCAGACGAACGCGAAGGATCTCCCTGACGCGTTGGTTGATAACAGCCTCACTCACCTTTCCGGCCTTCACAGAGTCGAGTAGTGCCTGACCCATAAATCGGCTGCCAGGCATCTCTACGTTCATGCCAGCCGTCACGGCATCAACGGTAGAGTGAACACCCCCCCAGTCACTGATAACCATACCTGGAAAACCCCATTGCTGGCGCAGAATGGTGGTGAGCAGGGGCTCGTTCTCCGAGCACCAGCGGCCGTTCACCTTATTATACGCTGCCATGACGCCCCATACATCGGCCTCACGGACGGCCATCTCAAAGGGACGAAGGTATATCTCATGCATAGCACGATCTGAGATACGCACATCGACGAAGCCGCGGTAGTCCTCTTGGTTGTTCAGCGCGTAGTGTTTCAGACACACCGCCGTGCCGTCGTCCTGCGAACCCTTGGTATAGGCCACAGCGAGCATGCCGCTCAGGATCGGGTCCTCACTCAGATACTCGTAGGTTCGTCCACCAGTGGGGATGCGCTGTATATTGATGGCGGGACCGAGGATCATATCTTTGCCACGTAATCTAGCCTCACGGCTCATGCCCCGTCCGTAGGCGTAGGCCCACTCCGTACTCCACGTTGCAGCCAATGCAGATCCTGTGGGGAAAAAGGTGGCCGAGTCTGTTGTCAAGTGAGCGGAGTTCCATGAGTGCGGTTCCATCTCCTCACGGATGCCGAAAGGCCCATCAGCATATTCCATGTCGGCGATGCCCAGTCGTGGGATGCCTGCTGAAGAAAACATGTTCTTACCGTGGAGCATGTCGATCTTCTCTTCAAGCGTCATGCCTTTAATGATGTTGTCAATCTCTGTCTCGTGACTGAGTAACTTGCTTTGTCCCCAGGCAAGAGCCGTCATTAGGCTTACTGCCAATATTGCTATATTCTTCTTCATAATCTTCACCTGATAAAGTTCATGAATGCCGGCCTTTCGTCACACTGTCGAGCATAGCCGACATGGGCGAAACAACAGCCGCTCCCGCAGCCGCCATCGTTGCTTTCTTGATAAAATCTCTTCTGTCCATACTAATGAGTTTTTGTGTCATATCACAAAACATATTAAATCTGGGTGTAAAGATACGAAATAATGAAGAATATTTGCTACCTTTGTACCCAATTATTACAATACTTTAATAATTTGAAGTGGCTATTACGACCAAATCAAACAAGGACGAATATGAAAGAAATGATAAAATACCACATCAAATTTGCAGTTCTTCCGCTCTTGGCTGTGTTGCTGACAGCTTGTAGCAAGGACGATACGGACGACGACCAGCCGCCCCAGAAAGTCACGCGCTGGGAGTGTATCTTGTTTGGCTCCTACCCTTCCAACGAGGTGGTCAGCGGCAGCTTTAATGCAGTAGATGACTATGCGTTAGTGGAAGGCGACGTCATAGTAGATGCCACTCTCTACAACCAACTGGAGAATGCTCAATGGACTAACGACGATACAGAAATCAACGGTAAGCGTTACCACAGGCTGAACGCTGCAGGTGCTGTGAGTTATTCCGACAACAGCCCACAGCATTACCGTTGGACAGACGCCAATGCCTGGCACTACTTCGCCTACGCCCCCATCAAATGGCGCATCCTGAAACAGACGGGCGACAAAGCCGTGCTGCTAGCCGACCGCATGCCCGACACCTGTCCCTTCAATGACACCTATAACGATACCAGTTGGAGTGAGTGCTCGCTGCGCCGTTGGCTGAACAGCGAGTTCATAAGCCGCGCTTTTACTACGTCGGAAATAGCCGCCATTGAGGAGACGGATGTCAAGAACGACGCCAACTACTATTTCGGCACCGCCTGTGGGCCTGACACCAAGGACCGCGTATTCGTGCTTTCCGAAAGCGAGACCTTCTCGTCGCCCCTAGCCGTAGAGTACGGTTTCTCCGATAAAGATTACGGAAACGACCCTGCACGCCGTTTTCGCTCCACACTCTATGCCAAGTGTCGTGGTGCCTGGTGGTCGCCGGTGGATAAATTCCGCGGTGTCTCCTTCTGGTTCATGCGCACCGTGGGCTATACGAAGGCCAACGTGGTGTATGTAGGTGAAACGGGTGACACCTACAACCGAGGTATTGTGGTAACCTGCAACGACTCCGCCGTATTGCCGGCCATCACACTCAATCTGTCGAAAGCCGACTATCAGCCGTCATCTCCCGTTTATTCCACCGATATCATTCAATAAGCTATGGACAACAAAATTAAGATATACGCCTGCCTTGCATGGCTTATGATACTGGGATCTGTGACCACATCGTGCAGCAAAGACGACGAGGGCGGCGACACACCCAGTGAGGAACGATATACTGGCGACACTTATAAGGATCTGCATAGTCCTTGGGTGAAGAATCCCAGCCAGATGACTCACTTTACACGGTGGGATTGTGTCCTGTTCGGCTCATACCCTGCCAACGAGGTGGTCAGCGGCAGCTTTAATGCAGTGGATGACTATGCACTGGCAGAAGGCGACGTCATAGTAGATGCCGCTCTCTTCAGCCAACTAGAGAATGCCCAATGGACGGATGATGACACGGAAATCAATGGTACGCGCTACCGACGCCTGAAAGGTGATGGTGCTATCACCTGTTCCACGAACAGAGAGCAGCACTACCGGTGGGCCGACCCCGATATTTGGCACTATTTTGCCTATGCCCCCGTGAAGTGGCGTATTCTGAAGATCAGTGGCACAAAGGCCGTGCTGCTAGCCGATCGAATGCCCGACACCTGTCCTTTCCACGACAAAGATGAAAGTGTGAACTGGAGTAAGAGCCACCTACGCCAATGGCTTAACGAGGAGTTCTACAACCGTGCCTTCTCCAATGAGGAACGCATGGCCATCGAAACCACCAACGTCAAGAATCCGGCAAACCCTCACTACGGTACCAACTGCGGACCAGACACGCAAGACCATGTATTCATTCTCTCAAACGACGAGGTTTTTGCCTCTCAGTTGGCTTCCGACTATGGTTTCTATGCTGGTAGCGGCATTGACGATTCTGCCCGCCGTTTCCGTTCTACGCTCTATGCCAAGTGCCGTGGTGCCTGGTGGTCATCGGTTGAGGGCTATCGTGGCAACTCCTTCTGGTTTATGCGCACCAGCGGCTATACATCCAGCAGCATCACCTATGTATGCGACTTCGGCTATCTGTATAATCAGGGAACCGCCGTCACCTGTGATGATGCCGCCGTACTGCCAGCCATCACCATAGATTTGGAAAAAGCGAATTATCAGAAGACCACGTCCGTTGAATCCACAGACGTGAATAACTAAGTATTTTCCTTTTTTTGAAAAATAAAAAAGTGGCCAACCATCACGGTCAACCACCTGATTAACTAAAAAACAAATACTTTATGAACTCATTCTAACTAAAGATCGGATGAAATAGTGGCGATCCATGCCTCGATGCGGGAGTCAGTCTTATCATCCTCGTTGATGTCGTCGAGGGGCAGACCGATAAACTTGCCGTCAATCACAGCCTCTGAATCGTCGAAGGTATAGCCGTCGGTCTCTACGCTGCCGATGAACTTGGCACCGCTATTCTTAATACCATTGTACAGCTCACCCATGCCACCTACGAAAGTGTCGCTATACGATGAGCAGTCGCCACAGCCGAAAAGGGCGATGGTTTTACCACTAAGGTCGGCATCTTGGAGAGTCTTCAGTCCGTCATACCAGTCATCCTGCAATTCTCCTGCGCCCCATGTAGAGGTGCCGAGAATCAGATTCTGGTTAGCGGCCACGATGTCGGCTGTCAAGTCCTGTACGTTCAGGGCCTCGCAGCCCAGTTTCGAGGCGATCTTCTCTGCGATGGCCTCGCAGGTTCCAGTTGAGGAACCAAAAATTACAATTGTTGCGTTCATTTTATGATTTATTCAAAAGAAGTTATTAGTTCTTGTTGATACACTTGCCATTGCATTCACCCTTACATCCATTCTTACGCTTGCAATATCTTTCGCATTGTGCACAGAGGTCGTAGCCGAGCATGGCTCCGAGGATGAAGTCCTCTTCGGGTGTGAGCTGATTCAGTGGACGAGTAACGATGAGCCGGATGGCATCCAGACACTCGCGCCGCCCGAAATAAACATTCAAATTCTGCTGTCCGGCAGATTGCAGCAAATACGGAATGCCCTGACTCTCCAGTCGCTGTATAGCCAGTTCACTGTATTTCTTGTTACAGGTGAATAGCACCATGTGGCGTACACCTTTATTCAGTTCGTAGATATGGTTCATTAGTACCTTGAGTTCCACGGGAGTTGTTGTCGTTCTCATTTCTTACTATTTTATCACGGTGCAATTCTGTGCAAGCCGAGAGCAGAGCCAAGCTTGCTTGAGCTATGCCGAGGCGTCGCCAGAATCGCGACCAGTTTCTAACTGGGCGCAAAGGTAAGGCAAATAAATAAGGTGCGCAATACCTAAAAACGAGTATTTTAAGTATTGCGCACCTACTGCTACCTGCAAAAGTAGGCTAATCAGAAGTAGGTAGTCAT
>JAEEGF010718960.1_pt1 | contig 13025 bp, 17 predicted proteins | sample 9134171 | NCBI WGS metagenome assembly JAEEGF01 (sample SAMN16246542, study PRJNA631951) | gut metagenome | biome: gut microbiome; feature: rumen; material: AP-attached | host: Bos | place: Iran: Karaj | collected 2018-10
TCACCCTGGCGGATATACTCGTCGAAATTGATATATAGTTCTTTATCACTCATATTACACAAACATTTTATCCAAGCACGCTGCTTTAATCTGCTTTAGCTTCTCCAGTCGCGCCTCCTGCAAGGAGATTTGTTTATCGAGGCTGGTGAAGAATGAGGCGATTTGCTGCTGCTCTTCTTTGGAAGGGAAGTAGAAGTTCATTTCAGCAAATTCGCTAAAACTTATTGAGCGTCCATCACGAATTCCATATGTGTTCGTCTTAATGATTGATGCAAAGGTACTATAAAAATCCGAATTACCCAAATAAAACTTTAGTTTTATCAGCATTCAGCACAATCTTTTTTGCAAAAGAGATCTCTACACCATCATAAATGGCAGAAACATCTACACCCTTAGCTATTAGGGTGTCAATGAGCACACTATCATGCAGGCCACGAATTGACGTCCAGGAACGACTGCCAACCTGTCTGTTGAATTCCTCAACCAACGATTCAACACTACGCTTTGCCATGCTCTCCTTGAGCTCATCAAAATACTCAGCAGTTACCATACTCAAAAGAATTAAAGATTAATACTGCTGCAAAGTTACGAGCTAAGTATGCAGGTTTTCTGCATCGTAGAGAAAAAATTTAAAGCACTGCAAATATTTATAATTAATAGGGGCGTCGCAACGGACACCCCTTGAATTTTCTTATATGTCGGAATCATTCTAAGATGACGATAATAGCTGCAACAGCCATCGTCATAATACATATTGCAGACATAAGAGTTACCATACATCCAGAACTAGAAGGTTGTAGCGATTTGCTTTCCTGATGATTATCGTTCGTACTTGAACTATTTTGATTATACTCACAAGAACGAAGATTGCCTTTATCATCAAACGTTAATATGTATTCGCGATAACGATACTTTGTTAACTTATCAAGACCTTCATCAACATTACTATCAAATTTTAATTCATTATGACAGATGCATTTGCAATCATCATAATTTATACCTTCTTCATTTTCTGTCCCCTCGTACTTTGCAACCAACAACATTTTAAAATTATACGAATCGTCAGCATTTGCAAACTCTGGTAAGAACTGATTATTCATACCAGCAGGAAGATTGTAAAAGGCTTTAGCTTGAATGTTAATTTCCCTAATAACATCATCATTGGAACCATGATACCTCTCTGCATGTGATTCCATTTTTTGAAATAGCCAAGAGCCACTGTCTTTTAGTTCGTGAGCTTCTCTGTTGTAGCCATCAGCGATTTCATAACCGACAAGATAGCCACCTTCAAAAATAAAGTTGTATTTAAATTTGCTGCTATAGAGAATCTTATCGTCTGGAGAATATGGAAGACCTAATGCCTCTGCCACAAATTGAATTGAAAAATTATGTTCAGCAATAGCTTCATCCAAGTCACTTTCCATCGTATAAAGACTATAATCAAAAGAGAAATTAAAATCTTGCATATAACGGCGTACTTCTGCGTCTGTTAATGTAGTTCGCCCAGGATTAGTGATTACACAAATAATATCTTCTGTCATTACCTTAAGGCATACACATAGAATGCCATCACTATTTGTGTCATAGTCATAAGGCTGATTGAAATTGGTATAACTATAGAACTGATTGTGTTCATAGCCCATTGCCTTGGCACAATCATTGATTGAAGCATTGTCATTTACGCCTTGCTTCACAACCCATTGGTCACCTTGTTTATAAAATACACTCATAACTTTATAATTTTAGTAAAACATATAATCAATTTAGAAGAACATATCACAATCAAAATCGTCGTGGAAATCGTCACAACAATCACAGTAATGATCGTAGCCATCATCGTAACGACTGTTCCAACCACCAGAGTTAAAGCTACTAGAACTGCTAGAACTGTTGCCACCCAGCAAATCCCTGACACCCTTCATCACAATAGCACCTGCAATTAAATCGAAAAGTCCCATACGCAAACAAATTAAAAGTTTAACATCTTTATCTGTTGCAAAGTTACGAGCTAAGTATGCAGGTTTTCTGCACAGTTCTGAAAAATCAAGCGGATGTTAAATCCCAAATGGTTACCAATCCTATCAAATCACCATTTTTATCACCAGTGGTAGTGAAGAAAATCACCTCTAGTTTTCTACCTTCATCAAAGGCATCAGAGAACATTCTGCGCACAGCATCGGCAGAGACATTGCCTCGTGCAAAGTCATAGATTCCCCTGTCAGAATACTCAGCGACGTACTTGGATATATTGTAAAAATGAACATCGTCCTGGATCATACTGGTATCGCCAGAGCCTACAAGGTTGAAAATAGTGGTATCGCTAAAGACTCCCCAGACCTTCTTGCCGTTCATGATAGGTACATGAGTAAAGGTCCTTTCGCGCATTACTTTTATGGTCTGCATGACCTTATCGCTCATTTCGCGCTTGTATATATCCTTATATGGTACATAGAATTGCGAAACACTATCTGTAAGGCTACTACAAAAAGCCTCAAATTTCGTCTTAAACTCGTCTGTCAACAGAATAAGTGGCTTATCTATGCCATTAGGATTATGGGCAAAAATGTTTCGGACGTGCCTGAAATACGAGGCATCGATCTTTATCTGCTTATTGTGATGGCTATCCTCGATTCCCTTTACGCCATCCTTGCCATAAACACCTACAGCCCAGGCCTCGAGTTCTTTATATCGCTCTAAAAATTCTTCTGTACTATACATATTATTATTGCTTATTCTCGTAATTACAATTCATAGCGCTGATGCGCTGGGCTACCTCTTTGCGGAGGTTCTCTGGGGCGATGACTTCGACATCTGCACCAAAGGAGAGTATCAAGGCAATCAACTCCTTGTTGATTTTTACATTGATGGATATTCTTGTGTGGTTCCTATCCTCCCCTATGACACGCTGAGACAGGTGCAGGGGTTTGGTTTTGATGTAGTTGAAGCGATTGTTGCTCACACGCAGGATGACATCTACTGGCTCAAAACGCTCTGGAACCGTGACACCTATCACATCATCAAAATACTCACTGAAATCTACCTCGGATTCCACATAAGGCATATTAATCTCTTCAAAACTCTCGATACGATCTAAAGCGTAGTGGCCCAAAGTGTCGTAACCCACAGCTTGGGCTATCAGATACCAGCGATCATTGAATTGTTTCAGGTGATATGGATAGACGCGAACCTCATAAGCGTCTTTGCCAAAGGGGGCATAAGTGAGCTTCAGCACCTTCTTATTAAGAATGGCCTGCAGCAGATCGCCAAAGAGAGAGATGTTTTTGAGGTCTGGATTAGACTGGAAGGACACCACTGAGGAGGAGTCGCTGCCAAACAGTCCACTCTCTATCTGCATCAGCAACGTACGAGCCCAGTCCAAAAGAGGCTCACCCCCATAATTTTCGAGCACATTGACAGCAGCCTGAATCTTATTGCGATCGCTGTCGTTCATGCGGAATTGGGGCAAGGTGAAATTGGTGTCGTAATACCTGTAGATACGCTTGCGTCCGTTTTTCAGATTCTCATCAAGGCGAATGTTATAAGGTGGCATCTGGAGATTGGCAATGTCATTCTGGACAGTCCTCTTGGAAACACCATCTTCCATGTCGAACTCCTTAAGCATAGCCTTATTGCACGCATCGACCAGATCATCGATGGTGTATTCTCTGTATAGGTCTCGGAAGCATTTGTTCAAGACCTCATACCTTAATTGTACTTGCTTATCTACAGGCATAGGTAGTTTTGTTATTGATCATTTGCAAAAGTAAGAAATAAATTGGAAATAAAGAAAGAAAAGTGCGAAAAAAGTTTGTGGAAATCAAAATTATGTCGTACCTTTGCAACCACGGTAATAATTTAATAAGTTAGTTAGGTAAGAATGGGATTTGCAGTGATGCACATCCCATTTTGCATAAAGAAAACAATATTTCTCCTAATTATTCTATTTATTCCGTTTATACCAAATCTTAAAAACAGGATCTTCCAGATAAACTGAGTTCTTGTCGAAATCAATCATTTCTTTGTCTTGCAGTGAAGCCTTGATACGTGAGATGTTCGACTTACTACCAAGATTGTAAGACTCCAAAATGGCTTTGCTGCCAAAGTCTGAAGTGACACCATCGCATAACGCACGAATAAAGTTCAACTGATAACTTGTCAATCCCTTCAACTGCTCTTCAAAGAGGGCGGAGCACTGGGCCAGTAAGGCATCGACACCACGGCAGAAATCTTCTTCTGTAGTCGTTTGCTCCGTTTCTGCCAACACATTCCAAGCCAATTGCTGCACATAAGAGGAATTACCATCTACCGTCTCGCATATCCTCTTTGCAAGTTCCTCAGAGATATGCTTTCCCTGGCGCTCGAATCTGGAACAGATAAAGGGCACCCAGTCTGCTGTTGGTATCTTGTCTAAAAACATCATCTCACCAAACTGATAGAAAGGCATCCTGCGATTCTGGAAGAGATTGGTCATCAGGTGTTTCTTGCTTCCGAAAAGGCAATAAGACACATTACGCTGATGTTGCCAGATTCCACGCAGACGTTTCTGAATGGTCAGTGAGTCAGACATCTCGCCAATCTGCTGAAATTCATCGATACACACTACAATATGAATGCCTTGGGCCTGTCCTATCATCTCGGGCAACTGCAGAATTTCTTCGGGCTGATAATTCTGGGGCGTGATACCCAAAGACACTGAGAACTCAGACATCGGCTCTGGCGAAAACGCAATCTTCGGTGTCAATCTAACCAAGAATTTCTTGATGTTCTCTATCACCTGTTCAGTCTTGGTAGCCGTCTGTTTCAACAGTTCGGAGGCAAAGCGGTTATAGAAATCATACTCACTACGACAATCGTAGATATCCATAAACACCATCTTGATCTTCGTGTCAGCCATCTCCTTCATGACTTTCCGCACAATAGAGCTCTTCCCGATTCGACGAGGTGATACCAGGATGACATTGATGCCATTCTCCAAGTCCAATTTAAGCCGTTTGGTCTCTTTCACTCTGTCAGTGAAGTTTTCACCCTCAACAGACATACCATATACGAATGCCTTTTCCATATCTATTCAGTTATTTTGGGTGCAAATATAATAAAAAAATCTGAAGTACACAAGTTTGTGGACCACAATTTTGTAAACCAATGCAATTTTTGGTATTAAGTTTATTTTGAAAACAAGGATTGCCTTACCATTTCGTGGTAAACAGCTTGGGTGATATCACCAACGAGAACCATCCCCAACGTGCCGTCTTAGAGGAGTTGCCCTGTTTCAGACGCTCCATCGTTTCTGTACCGAACATCAGGGTGTAGCCTGCCGTGAGGGAGATGTCCTTTGTGAAGCTGTAACTGGCCGTCACATCGACGCTATGCCCCAACGTGCTATTCAGTTTTTCCAGTTCTGTCGCTACAGCCAGGTAGTGATAGGTCGCACTACAGTCGAATTTGGCAAAGGGACGTCCGAAGACTCCTACGAAGGCGTTCTGCAGACCAGGCGTAAAGCCGTGGATATAGGCGCTTTCATAGAAATAGTCCATGATACCGTAGAACTTGGTGAGTGAGCCGTAAAGGGGAGTGAAGCCCTTTGAAACATCATGTAGTACCATACCCATATCGCCTGGTTGAATGACGGGCACATAATCGTCGCCACTCAGATAGTCGTAGCCAAGGATGAAGCCGTAGTCATCAGAGGGGGTTATGGTGGCTTTCGCGCTGGCCATCCAAGCGTCAATTTTACCTGCCGTCTTCATCACGGGATGTACAAACTTACCTCCCTGTTTATAGTATGCACCTTCGAACGTCAGAAACTTGGGGTGAAGGTTCAGGTATCCGCCATACAGCTGCTGGTACACCGTCGAAGGCGGTTTCTTCTCATTTCCTGGCTCACCTGCCTGCAATCCTACATTCATGAAAAGCAATGATACGCCTAACGGAAATTTGGAAACATCGTAGTGATACCACACGGTTTGCATGGTCTTATAAAGTTGTGCACCATCTTCGTAGAAAGTACTCTTATACACATTAGAAGCATTTTGGTTGTAGGCAAAAAAGGCATGCGCCTTATGACCATGACCTTCGTACCCCACTCGTAGTACATCATGCGACGAAGCGGCCATTGCAAAATCATTGGTGCCGATGATACGCTCATCGTCATAAGACAGGGCGATACGACCGACCTGTGCGAAGAGGCCATTCTTAGCCGTTGCTTTAACCCACCCCTCATAGAGATTGAGAGTCTGATTGCCACTAGTACCCCACACAGCCTTGTTTTGAATGACCATATGAGCCTGCAAATAGGGGCGTGAATAGTCCACTATCAGACGAGTACGCCCAAGAAGGAAATTTGACTTGTCCTCCGCTTCAACATCACTGTTCAAGGGCAAACCGCCTCTAATAGTCTCACCATGTGTCATAAAATTCAGATCAAGACTCAGAGTGTTTACTTTGGTAGAATCAGTCTGTGCATATACACTGATTGATGACACAAATAGGGAGACAACTAAAAATACTCTTATCATAACCATGCTACAAAGTTACAAAAAAAATGCCTGTGTCATATCAATTTAGGCTTTTTTATAGATTTTTTAGACAAGTTCTCCCAGGGAAACGTGCCAACGTGCCATCGTGCCAAATCGATTTTCAGTTTTTAGGTTAGGGGGATGATGGGGTGGAAGTAGTTCTATATATTTATATATTATATTATATATTATAATATATAATATAATATATAAATATTAATAAGGCAAGATTTATGGTGATTACGATATATCAAATGGCACGTTGGCACGATGGCACGAAAGGAGGGCGATAAATAGTTTATTCTATGAGATTGCAGTAATTTCGTCGCCAGCGCGCAAGGCCGGGGCGTTTTGACTCCCCGAGTTGGCTTGCCAAACCCGATTTTAACATTTCAAATTATTTAAAAACAAATTGGAAAAATACTTGGATTTTATCGATTTTTTTTGTACCTTTGCCGTTGCAATCGAGATGCAACGGCGACCATCGGCGGCGGCTCAGCAAAGGCCAAGCGAGCTTGCCTCTGCATTCGCCTTGCACTTCACTTGCAGTGCATTTTGAGCGGGAATCGGCCACCCGATGTAGCTGGCCGAATGAATCTAGGACCATGAAAAACGCGATTAAGCGAGAGCAGACCAAGCTCGCTTGAAGTCTGCCGAGCATGAGCGTTTTCGATGGTGATCACCATCAAAAACACAAGAGTATGGCGAAGATTATCTATGAAGTGTACCAGAATCAGAATGAGCATTCCAGTGCGTTCGGCAAGTGGTACGGCCGAGTGAAGTATCTGGAGAGTTTGAACACCCGTAAGTTGGCTAATCACATTAGTGAGCACGGATCGATCTACACCCCTGACGTCGTGTATGGCGTGCTTGAGAAGTTCCGCAGCTGTCTGTTGGAGATGTTGCTCAACTCGAAGAAGGTGAAGATCGAGGGCCTCGGCACGTTCTACACCACGCTGGAGTGCAAGAAGGGCGGCGCGCTGACGAAGGACAAGTTCAACATCAGCTCGAACATCGACGGTCTGCACATCCGTTTCCTGCCTGAACAGGAGCAGGAGCAGAACATCAGCAGCCGCCAGTTCCTGAAGCAGGCCGAGTTTATCAACGTGGACAGCCTCCTGAAGAAGGAGGACGAGGAGGACAATCCTTCGAGCGGATCAGGTGGCAGCACTGACAACGGCTCAGGTGGTGGTAGCACTGGTGGAAACACTGGCGGTAACACCGGTGGTGGCAACACTGGCGGCGGGGGTGATGGTGGCGATGACCTCGACAAGAACTGATCGGACCTTAATATCTGATGCGTATGAAGACGAATCGCATTGTTGAGGTAGCGGTGAAGGTTGTAGTAGCCGCTCTCACGGCCTTCCTGACGGCCATCACGACCACGAGTTGCATGGGACAGGGGCCGATCATGCTCTGACGGATGAGGCCTAACGGCTGAGAACCAACGAATGGACTGGCAGACTTTTAAAGCTACCAGTCCTTCTTTTTGCATCTTTAACAGTGAATTCGGGCTATATTTGAAATTAAATTCGTAAATTTGCCAGCGAAATCAATAAAATTGTAGCGTATGACACCACAGCCCATTGATAATTATCGTCTGACGAGTCTTGAGGAACCCACCGACGAGATGCTTGCCCAGCTGATGCATGAGGCAGCCGAGGAAGCACGCGAATCAAACCGTGAGGCAACCGAACGTTTTTTTGAGGAGATCAAACAGGCCGCTACAGCTTATTAAGCAATGAGTTATACTGACCATCGTCCCGTCCTTATCATCATTGCTGGCCCAAATGGGTCAGGCAAGACAACCATCACCTCGAAAATTCTGCGTCACGAGTGGATCGAGGATGCCGTCTATATCAATCCTGACCAAGTAGCACAGGATAAGTTTGGCGACTGGAACTCGCCCGAGGCTGTTATGCAAGCCGCTCAATACTGCGAACAGCAACGCGAGCAATGCCTACACGACAGACAGAGTCTCATCTTCGAGACTGTACTATCTTCCGAGGGCAAAGTTGATTTCATCCGTCGCGCCAAGGAGGCTGGTTATTTCATTCGTCTCTTCTTTGTTTCCACTAACCACCCTTCTATTAATTCTTCTCGCATTGCCAAACGCGTGATGAAAGGAGGTCATGACGTGCCTATCCCCAAAATCATCTCCCGCTATCAGAAGTCCATTGTAAACTGTAAGCGTTGTTCTGGTTTAGCCGACCGTGTGTATATTTACGATAACTCTATCGACGATGCTGATGCCTGCCTGCTGTTCCGCATGATCGACGGCCAACTCTTCAAGCAATACACCGAAGATATTCCAGAGTGGGCAAAGACGCTGATATAGACACGCAAAAGGACTTTTATTCCATTGGCGGTTCCCAAAGATGTCGCGCCATATCTACATGACCATTGGGCTTGAAGTGGATTCCCTCGGCTTCTAAGAGTGGGCGCTGGCGGCTCCAGCCTGGGGCTGTGCGCCCTTCTTTGTTGACCACTCGATGGCATGGCAACTCTTCAGCTCCTGGCGTATAGCGGAGCGTTCGGCCTACCATCCGCGAATGGCTCGGCCAACCTGCCAATACTGCGATATGCCCATAGGTAGTCACCCGTCCGCGAGGTATCTGGCTGACAATGTTCAGTACATCATCGCGAAACGTCCGTGCCTGTTCAGGCGTCATTTTGTCAGGATAGCCGTGCATTAGTAAAATTGACTAAATAGGAACTGTTGGCCTGTGTATTCCCAGTGGAGGGTGCCGAAACGGATGAGGCGGGCCATCAGGGTGATGACCTTATGACGGGGCAGACGGGAGAGACGGACGATCTGATTCAGCGTGAGCCGGTCCTGGATCACATCGAGCAGATGGCGGATATCATCGTTGTAGGTCAGCATCACCCCCTGAGGCTTCTGAGATTCGCGCCAGAGCGCCAGATGGACTGGCGAGGCCACGATGTTCTCATCATTAATACGAATGTACGCGCGCATGCGTCCTGTCTCGTCGATGGCGCAGACGGGACGTTTCGTTGAAGGCGGAACGGTGGCCATGACAATGGTGCGGAGCCCCCGTTCTCCACTGCTCGTATCCGGGGTTACGTGATAGGTATCAAATTTGATGCTGGCCTCGGGTTTGCAGTATCTGTAGGCCGCCTGGTGCATCATGTAGATTTCCTCCTCGCTCCGAACGCCTGACAGATGACCGTCGTCGCGCACGCCAATCAACAGTCGTCCGCCATCGGTATTGGCAAAGGCCGACACCGACTTGGCGAGTTTGCAAGCATCAGCCACACGGTATTTGAAGTCCTGTTGCTGATGTTCGCCCTCACGGATCAGGCTGAGGAGGTATCGCTTATCGTCCATGGGTCATTTTCTGCTAAGTCTGCATCCAGTGCTGGCGTTCTGGCTCGGGCATCTTTTCGATGGCGTAGCGGAGGGCCGTGCGAGGCATCTCGTGGGCATGTTGGCTGAGGAAGTCGCGAAGGAGGTCCATCCCTACCCTTTTGCCCATCTCGCGCAGCATCCAGCCGACAGCCTTGTGCATGAGGTCGTGGGGATGATGGAGGTGGATCTCGGCATAGCGCAGGCACCACGAGGGATCGCCCATCTGCGAGGTCTTCCACGAACAGACGATGCTCATGCGCTGTTTCCAGAGGCAGGGGCTTTGGGCCAATTCGTCTAATACCTTTATCTTATAGTCTCTGTCGCCCAGATTTGAGGGCAGCAGGAGCCAGTGGCCGAGGATCTTATGGACGGAGAGATCGACGAGATCCCAGTTGTTGGCCTGTTCGGCATATTGCAGATACAGCGTCAGGATCTCATCGCGACTGCGAATGGCAGCCTCATCGTTTTCCAGTCGTTTGGTAGCCAACCGTTCGAACTTCGCCACAAGGATCAACAGTCCACAGAGACGGACTTCATGCCAGGGGCTCTTCAGCAACTCAGGGATTTCACTCAAGGGGAAATCTTTGGGAACGGCCCGCACCACCTCGCGCGTCTGAGGCACCTTCAGCCCGAGGAACTGATCGCCCTCACCATATTCGCCAGGTCCTGTCTTGAAGAACCGCATGAGTGTCTGGCGCTGCTCGTCATCTTGCAGCGACTCCATGTATGTGATGATCTCTTGTGCGCTTGTCGTTTGTTTCATGAGTGCAAAGGTACGAAAAATTCATCATGTATAAATCGTCATTCATCATAATTTTTCTTGGCGGCAGCAAATTAGCATGAATGGGATGATTTGATGTAAAAGATTGTTAATCGTTGTGGGTAATAGTTGACAGACTCCCGAAAAATGAATATATTTGCAATATGTAACAAAACATGTACCATTTATGAAGAGGTTTGCAATGGCAAGTATAGTTGGAGTGCTGATGGGTATGCTGACGGGTTGTGGCACCCATCAGATGCCTGAGGGCAGGTTGGTGAGTCTGGAATATACGCGCAGTGGTTCGAGGGCAGGCACCCAGTATGAGGCTCGTGTGGTGACTGAGGCGAACGGCGACGTGGTGCTTCAGGCGATGAAGGAGAACTACGGTCCGCTCATCGAGAAGAAGCTGACGGCCGAGGAGCTGGCCGGCTTCGTCAAGATTATTGAGGAGGAGCAGATGTACAAGTACAAGGAACACTATCGTCCCCTGCTCAAAGTGCTTGACGGCTACATGTGGCATTTCTCCGCCAAGTTTGAACAGGGGACGATATATTCAGAAGGCTCTAACGCAAGGCCGAAGGACGATGGGCTGGAGCGAATCAGGGAATACGCTATCTCACTTGTGAGTGGTGAGTAGTGAGTAGTCGTTAGTTGCAGTTGGTGACGGAGTTGCCGCAGAGCCATTCACTCTCAATCCAACCGGCGTGCTTGCCGTCGAAGGTCTGCACCTTGATCCAGTCACCCTTGATGTCGATGGGACGGAGCATCGTCTCATCCTTGAAGCTGTAGGAGACGGCGCCTTGGTGTGACGGTGTGTTGCGCAGCAAGAGCTTCTGTCCGCCGTAGTTGCGTGTGCTGATGGCAATACACGACTTGTGAACCCAGTAACCCGTAGTAGAGCCCTTCAGTTTCCCTGTTTCGTCATCGGGCTGCCAATATTCTCCCTTATTGATTTGCCACCAGCCGTTGACACACTTCACCACATTAAACATGGCGTCGCTGTTGGTGGGCAACTTGCCAACCACCTTTCCCTTGGGGGCATTGCGGATGTTGGTGTAGGGTCCGTCTGTGTCGTAGATAAAGACGGTTAATGACTGTGCCGAGGCAGAGAAAGCTATGCCGGCAAGGAGGAAAAACACTAATGCAATTCTTTTCATTCGAGTTGAGTTTTTAGTGATTAATGTGCTGTTTACGATGCATGATGCATGCATGCTTTTTGTGAGTGCAAAGGTAATAATAAAAATGAAATAACGGGCAAAAGGAAGCATGAAAAAAGGTTAATGGGCAAATAGTTAAAAGGACAAAACTGAAGTTTATTTTCCCTTGTCTATAATCTCTTAGATGATGTCCGACTTTTTCTCGCCATGCCAAAATTCATGCTAGCATGATTTTGGTCATATGGCTTATCGAAAAAGTTGTCTATAATCTCTTAGATGATGTCCGACTTTTTCTCGCCATGCCAAAATTCATGCAAGCATGATTTTGGTCATATGGCTTATCGAAAAAGTTGATTTATGTTAATTAATTGATTATCAGTACCCCATTTTTGCTGAAAAGCGTTAAAAAGTTTGGCCGGTACGGATATTTGCCGTACCTTTGTGCGCGTTAACAATAGTATGGCGACTGAATGTCTCGTGGTGAGACGGCTGTACTTAAACAGTAAAAATGATGAGAACAGTAAAGATTGTTTTATTAACAGTATTTATGTTTAGCATCATCCCAACTGTGGGTTCAACATCGGGCCCGTCTCTTCTGAGCTTAGTGCTACAAGAAGTCATAGAGCCGGAAGAAGGGATGACTGAAGATGTAAGCTCATCTGATGTAGATTGGAACGCTGTGATGAATGCCATCATTCAGGTGGAGAGCCAGGGTAACCCCCGTGCCGTAAACGGTAATCAGGTAGGTGCCATGCAGATTACTCCCATTTGTGTGAAAGAGTGCAACATCATTCTGGAGGGTCGCAAAGCAAAGAAGCGTTACACGCTCAACGACCGCTACAGCGTGGAGAAGTCGAAGGAAATGTTCCTGCTTATCCAGTCACATCACAACCCCGACAACAACGTGGAGTATGCCATCCGCTCTTGGAACGGTGGTCCAAAGTACTCAAAACGGGGAACTCAGCGTTATTACGAGCGAGTGATGAGTGAGATGAAGTAGAAGATTATTTCATTCTAATTTAAAAAGCGCGAGCAGTCTGACGACTACTTGCGCTTTCTTTTTCTGTCCTGCCAAAACAAATAAAGCCCAAGTCATGTGACTTGAGCTTCTTTGTTGCGGAGGCAGGACTCGAACATGCGACCTCCAGGTTATGAGCCTGGCGAGCTACCAACTGCTCCACTCCGCGATGTTTTTCCGAGTTCAAAGTCAGTGCAAACCG